>Ga0316204_10004626_pt1 | contig 24321 bp, 22 predicted proteins | sample 6monrhotite_MG_2_FD_205661 | JGI IMG/M metagenome (GOLD analysis project Ga0316204, IMG submission 205661) | Microbial mat bacterial communities from mineral coupon in-situ incubated in ocean water Damariscotta River, Maine, United States -... | ecosystem: Environmental > Aquatic > Marine >... | reverse complement strand
AATGGGCGCAGGCTTGTCAATTTTGCCAGCAACGATTATCTCGGTCTGAGTTTTCACCCGGCAGTATGCATGGGAGCATCTGGCGCTCTGAATGATTCGGTCGGTAGTGGTGCCTCACGTCTGGTTTCCGGCGATGATCCGATGTTACACAGGTTGGAAGCGAAACTGGCAGCATGGAAGGGATTTGAATCCTGTCTGATTGTCGGCTCCGGTATGCTGGCCAACCTCGGTCTGTTACAGGCTCTGGCTGATCGACACACGCACAGCTTCTCCGACAAACTTAATCACGCTTCACTGGTCGATGGGGTTCGCCTGTCAGGCTGCCAGGCGCATCGTTACAAACATCTGGACAGTGCCAGCTTAGAGCAACTGCTGCAAAAACACCCTGCTGAAAAACGCATCATCGTCTCCGACGGTGTCTTCAGTATGGACGGGGACTCTGCTGATGTTACCGCTCTACTCTCGCTGGCGGAAGCACACAATACACTGCTGCTGATTGATGATGCACATGGTACAGGCTCAGTTGGCTCAACTGGTAAAGGGCTGACTGCCGAGCATGAAATAGCAGGGCATCCGCGCCTGATCGAAGTCGGCACCTTCGGTAAGGCCTTCGGTTCTTACGGCGCATTTATACTTGGTACAAAGGAGATGATCGAAGGACTAAGACAGCGCCAGCGCACCATGATCTATTCCACCGCCCTGCCGGTCGCAATGATTGCTGCGGCTGAAACTGCACTGCTTCTGATTCAACGCGGAGAACAGTTAAAACAGCTGCATCACAATCTCGACTATTTTAAACAGGCTACGGCAGCATTTGATTTCATGCCCTCCAATACCCCCATCCAGCCTCTGATCATCGGAGATGATAACGGGGCACTGAAGATCTCAGCTAAACTGGCAGAAGCCGGGTTTTTTGTACCTGCAATCCGGCCTCCAACAGTACCTGAAGGTACTGCCAGACTGCGTTTCACCATCACCGCAGCACATACAACAGAGCAGATCAATGGATTGATCTCCGGTTTGAGAAACGTTTTATGAAACCACTGGTCTTTATCCACGGCTGGGCACAATCACAACAGATCTGGTTTCAGCAGCATGAGCTCTTTGATCAGGCGCTCTTTCTTAACCTGCCCGGTCATGGCGGTGAGCCCGATCTGCCAGCCGACGCCTGGGTAGAGCACCTACTGGCACAACTACCGGAAGAACCCTGTGTAGTGGTTGGCTGGTCGCTAGGCGGTATGCTGGCTATGCAGATGGCAATGCAGGCTCCTGAAAAAATAGCAGCACTGGCACTGGCGGCAACAACACCCCGTTTCCGCGCCACCGATACCTGGCCTCATGGCAGCAGTGAAGCCCTGTTCGAAGGCTTTCAACAGGCTATTGATTCAGGTTCGCCTAAAGCATTAAGCCGCTTCTTTGCCCTGATGTTACATGGTGACGGTCTTGCCCGGGAAACCTATAATTCGCTGGCAAAACAGGCAGTTGATCGCAACAACAAGGCCTCATCGACAGGCTTGAACGAAGGTTTAACGCTTCTGAAGCAACTGGACTTGCGCGCACTTACGGCTGAAGTCAGACAACCTGTATTGATGCTCCACGGCAGTGAAGATGCTATTGTACCCTTTGCAGCAGGGCGATGGCTGAGTGATGCTCTTTCAACAACACAACAGCTCTGGCTGGATGATTGCGGCCATGCACCCTTTTTAACCCGGCCCGAAGCCTTTAATTCGACATTACAAACATGGTGGCAAACACAGTGAAATCCTCACATATTCATAAACAACATGTCAGGCGCTCTTTCTCATCCGCCTCGGAGAGCTACGATGCACACGCTGTACTACAGCGTGAAATTGGTGATCGGTTGATCGCCCACCTCGATTTCACCAAGCTTGAGCCGAAACGTATCCTCGATATCGGTTGTGGCACCGGCTATTTCACGCGCCTCTTACGTGCCCGTTTCAAGCGTGCAGAGATCGTTGCACTCGATCTCTCTGAAAGCATGGTAAAAACTACGCGTAACGCTCATACGCGCCGTATGCCCTGGCATGGCCGTCACCTGCATACCAGCGCTGATGCCACAGCACTGCCACTGAAAGCCGAATCCTTTGATCTGGTCTGCTCCAACCTTGCCATGCAATGGGTACCTGATCCTGAACAGATGCTCAAAGAGATGCGCCGTGTGCTCGCGCCCGGTGGTCTGATGCTATTCTCCACCTTCGGCCGTCGTACCCTGTTTGAATTGCGCCAGTCGCTGGCAGCAATTGATCCGGATAATGCAGGTCATGTGCTGCCATTTCCCGATGTGATGAGCCTTGGCGATGCCATATCCAAGCTGGCGATAGAAATGCCAGTCACTGATACCGATCTGTTTACACTGACCTATCCGGACACCATTAGTCTGGTACGCGAACTCAAAGGTATCGGGGCTTCAGCTGCTGCTATCCGCGGCCGTAAAAAGGGACTCTATGGCCGCGCTCTGATTCGCGAACTCGAAAAGTCCTATAGTGAAAAACATCGTGATGAAGATGGCCGTATTCGCGCCACATTTGAGGCGCTCTATGCTCAGGCCTGGTACAAAGAGGAAGGTTTTGAGCATCGCGACGGCATGATTCCGATCAAGGTGGAAGGGGATCTGAAAGTCGATGGCATCTAGAGTTTTTATTACCGCCACCGATACTGATGCTGGTAAAACCTGGGTGACGGCCTCTGCCATCTCCGCTCTGCTGAGTCAGGGGAGAAGTGCCAAAGCATTGAAACCTGTCGCATGCGGCCTGGATGAAACAGGTCGCAACGCAGATATCGAAACCCTGCTAGCAGCCCAAAGTCTGACAGATGCGGATCAGATCACTCTTTATTCTTATGCAAAACCTGCTGCCCCTTCTCAAGCTGCAGCAGCTGAAGGGCAAATAGTTGATACTGAAAAATTAGTACAATGGTGCAAAGCACAATCAGCTGAAGTGGACACCTGTCTGATTGAAGGGGCAGGCGGCCTGATGGTTCCTATCACCGACAACTGGCTGGTTTCAGACTGGATTGACGCCACACCCGATGCCGAAGTCTGGCTCGTGATCGGCTGCAAGCTTGGCGCAATCAATCAGGCTCTGCTAACGCTGGAAAAACTCCATCAGATGGGCCGTTCACCTGCCCGCATCTTTTTCAATGCCACAAAAGAGGAATATAACGACTGGATCGAACCAACCCAGAAAGCCGTTGAACACTTTCTGAATCACGACTGCCAAATTCACGCCCTGAATCACGGTGCTGAAGTCTTAATATAGAGACAACAACAACAGACTCTTGTTTCAAGGTCTTGAAATATGGCCGTCTATTTTCATCCCTTATTTCACACATCTAAAACATGAGGGTTATGAAACCATAGGGATCAGCTGCGCCTCCACATTGATTGACAGACAACGCCAAAGTGATCATTGTGATTATGATGATCACTTTAGAGAGGTTGAATCATGCAATCTATAGCAGCCAAAGAAGCGAAGACCCATTTCGGAGAACTCATGGACACGGTGCAGCGTGAGCCTGTAAGCATTAAAAAATATGGGCGAGCTGTTGCCGTAGTTATATCTGCCGAAGAGTACAAGCAGATCAAACTTGAGCGCTTAAGGGCTCGCCTTTCTATTGGGGAGCTCCAGCTGGACAGAGGCAATGCAGTGGATGGGCGCACCTTCTTTCAGGAGTTAGCCCAGAAATAAATCTGATGGCTTTTTACCTTCTTTCTGAATCGGCCCAGCAGGATATTCTCAGTATTCGGGATTACACCCTGAAGCAATGGGGAAAAACACAAACCGGAAAATACTTAAGCCTGTTGCAGAAACGGCTTGAATGGTTAGCAGATAATCCTGCTCTGGGTAAAAAGAGAGATGAAGTCAAAGAGGGATACAACAGCTTTCCTGAAGGGCGCCACATCATTTTTTATCGCAACGCTGATGGCGGCATTGAAGTGATGGCTATCATCCACCAAAGTGAAGACATCGACACCCATTTCGACAATTAATCATGCTCAACCCTGATGCTGCTTACAGCCTCCATTCTTGACTCAAAAAGGTGCTTCTAAGCTCCAAATATGAGGGTTATTTCGATACAAATTTAATGATTCAACACGTTGCCTTGGTCCGACCCAACAGGTGAAATGCCGTCGAACCATTCCTGCATCAGAGTTGCACCATTCACTGCCTAAACTTTGGAGAAGAGACGAGCCTGATCGATTAAGTCTCTGATAAATTCAACTTTCAAGACCTGGTACCGTTAGCTACAAAGCACAATCAGCTGAAGTGGACACCTGTCTGATTGAAGGGGCAGGCGGCCTGATGGTTCCTATCACCGACAACTGGCTGGTTTCAGACTGGATTGACGCCACACCCGATGCCGAAGTCTGGCTCGTGATCGGCTGCAAGCTTGGCGCAATCAATCAGGCTCTGCTAACGCTGGAAAAACTCCATCAGATGGGCCGTTCACCTGCCCGCATCTTTTTCAATGCCCCCGACATCAGTTGTAACGAGTGGATTGAACCTGTGCTAGAGGCTGTGACACCGTTTCTGAACCAACAGTGCTTTGTACATCGGGTCCCATTTGGTAAGCAAGCTGAAATCAGTCAGCCTCTGTAGTTACAACGCCTTTCCAACCAAAGGCCAACAGAAGTGCGAGCATGGGCGCACCTGATCCAATCTTACCTTCAGCGAGCATCTGCATAGCCTGGCTACGCGTTACCCAGGAACTTCGGATATCTTCATGCTCAAGATCGCAGCCACCGCCCTCAGATATCTGCTTATGTTTATCCACCAGCCCCAAAAACAGATCGATGCGCTCGGAGCATGCGCCGGGGGTCGTGTAATAACCACCAAGAAAACGGGTCTCGAATGGTATAAAACCCGCCTCCTCCTGCGATTCCCTAATCACAGCCTGCTCAGCGGTTTCACCTTCATCGATCATGCCTGCCACAATCTCCACCAGCCACGGGTTGTCTTCGCGCATCACAGGCCCGATGCGGAACTGTTCCAGCAGCAGCACTTCATCGGCCTTCGGGTCATACAATAACATCGCAGCAGCATCGCCACGTTCCATATTTTCCCGGGTGATCTCAAGCTTGCCACCATCGAACCGATCATGTTCGACGGTATATTTATCCATGGCAAAAAAACCCTGATAAACCCGTTCTTTATTAATAACTCGGTAATCCATATAGCGACCCCTTACCTTCCGGACTTCACGCAACCTACCTTTAACTGCTACACTAAGCCGCATGAAGATACTCGTAGTAGAAGATGAAGAACGTGTAGCTCACTTCATTCAGAAAGGTCTGAAAGAAGAGGGTCATGCTGTCGACGTCTCATATGATGGTGCAGACGGTGAGTTTCTTGCCGAAGTAAATGATTACGATCTGATTATTCTAGATCTGATGCTGCCCAAGAAAAACGGCATTGTGGTCTGCCGCGAGCTTCGTGCCAGCGGTGTTGCTACCCCTGTGCTGATGCTGACAGCCCGTGATTCGGTAGAGGACAGGGTGCGCGGCCTTGATGCCGGTGCTGACGATTATCTTCCCAAGCCTTTTGCCTTTGAAGAGTTACTGGCTCGTGTACGCGCACTGTTGCGTCGCCAGTCCGACAGCAAATCACCGATACTGTCCATAGCCGATCTCGAACTTGATCCGATCAGTCGCCGTGTTTCCCGTGATGGAAAAGCGATCCGTCTGACCACCAAGGAATATGCACTGCTGGAATACCTGATGCGTAACCCCGGCAAGGTACTCTCGCGTACCCTGATCGGTGAACATGTATGGGATATGAACTTCGATCCTGAAAGCAATGTGATTGATGTTTATGTCAGTCATCTGCGCGGCAAGATCGACAAGGGTTATGATACCCCACTGTTGCATACCCTGCGCGGACAGGGCTACCTGCTCAGTGATGATTCTCCACCAGCCTAAACGGGGAGCCTGCTCTGACGCTTAACCCTTTAAGCCTCATTAATGTGATTCGTTCCAATCTGTTTCGCACCTTCCGCGGCAGACTGGCACTGTTATATATCGGCCTGGAATTCGCTATTCTGCTGTTTGCGGCAGTCGTACTGTATACCGCACTTTCCAATCGTGTGTATTCAGAAGTCGATGAACAACTCGTCAGCCAGGCAACATCACTGGGCAACGAGCTGGAAAGCTCACCATTCTATTTCTGGTCCGGCCATATGAGCAGCTTTGCCAATCACTACCCTGGTGCTATTCAGTTGGTTGGGGCAAACGGACTGATCCTGTTCCGCTCGGATCGATCCCTGATCGACAAAGGCGGCAACGATGTATCGCGTGCTCTTGGCCATGCTTTTCGCTCTGGCACAGCCTCATTTGCATCGACTGAATCACTGCTCAACAAGGATAATGTACGCGTCATTGCCTTCCCGATTCATCGGGATGACCGCATCGTTGCAACCCTGATTCTAGGCCACAGCACGCGTGACATTCAGTCCGTGTTCAACCTGCTCTATTTGCTCGGTGGTATCCTCGGCGTCGTATCTATAGTCATCAGTGCAGCTGCTGGCTACTACATGGCCAAGCGGGCACTGGAACCGATTCAGGAGATCACATCCACGGCCAGAGGCGTTGCTGCGGGTGATCTTACCCGACGTTTGCAATCCAAATCCCAGGATAAAGAGATCAGGGTACTTGTTCGGGTATTAAACAAGATGTTTGCCGACCTTGAAGCAAGTTTTCAGGCGCAAAAACGTTTTACTGCTGATGCTTCGCATGAATTGAGACTGCCTCTGACGATTTTAAAGGGTGAAATTGAAGTCGCCCTGCGAAAACCGCGCGAGGCAAAGGAATATCAACAGATCTTGCGCCAGCAACTGGGTACGATAGATCGTATTCAACATATTGTTAATGACCTGCTCACCCTTGCCCGGGCTGATGCAGGACAACTTGAAATGGTACAATCTCCGGTTGATCTCTCCCTGTTACTACAGGAGGTAGGGCAACAGCATCTGATTCTTTTTGACAGTCAGAATGTGGCTCTGAATATGGAAATTGAAGAGGGCATGGACATCATGGGTGAGTCCGGCCAGATCGAACGCACCATGATGAACCTGCTATCCAATGCCTTTAAACATGCACCTGAACATTCTGCCATTCAACTCTCGGGAAAAACTGTCGATGACTCAGCAATTATCACTATCTCTGATAAAGGGCCTGGCATTGCAGAAGATCAGCAGGAACACCTGTTCGACCGTTTTTATCGGGCAGATGATGCACGCTGCCGTAAAGAGGGTGAAGGGGCAGGACTGGGACTGGCCATCTGCAAGCGTATTGTAGATGCTCATGGTGGAGATATATGGCTGCAGAGCAAAGCGGGCGAGGGTGCCTCTTTCTTTATTCGTCTTCCTCTGGCCGGTGCAGACCCTGCTCACAAAAAGCGGCTGGATAATATCCTTTTGGACTCCGAACCTAACAAGGCCTGAAAAAGAGCAGGCTCCGCATAGTCGATTGCTACTTTTTCACAACCATATACGGATTCTCTTTTCTCTTTTTCAAGTCACCGGCCACACTCTCTGCAGCCACCCTTGAGATAAATTTCAACCCCTTGGAACTCGCTTTGGCATCTGACATCAGGGTTTTAAAGTTCTTGTAAAAATACTTCTCATCCGCCACATAAACATTGGTTGAATAGCTCACCCGGAATGAGAGCAGTGAGATATCTTCCTTATCAAACCCTACATTATAAACATTCGATGAAATCTTCTTTCGATCTGAAGTCGTAGTCAGATCAGCCACCAGTACCATGCCGGGTCTGTAAGGTTTAAACGGGGAGGAAGAGTAATAACCGAACTGTTTCAACTGAACATCCAGCAGGGCATCGATCTCTTTGACTCGGGGGTCACCCTTTCGAAAAGCCGCCTGGGCCTGCCAATAGGTCATATTCAGATCTTTCACCCGATAACCGAGTTTTTTCAGGCGTTTTTTCATCACACCGCGCATCTGCACCATGCTCTGCGTCATCAAGCGCGGGTTTTCGTCTTCATATTGCATCCGTTTGGCTTCGCGTAGCACTTGCTGAACTGCTTTGGCGCTGAGTCCAATCACTGCAAAAACAGGATTTTCCTGACGGATATCAATACGTTTTTGTGTTTTAAACTGAGGCAGACCAATGACCTTGATATCGGCATGATCTCCATGATCCAGAGAAACAGGTTTTATGTGCGTCGAGCAGGCAACAAGCGATAACAGACCACAAACAAGCAGCAATCGCCCGGTTATCTTCATTAGAGTTCCTCTCTGATGATCTCCCCAACTCATGTCCTTTCCCCCATCTGTTTTGCTATAGCGGCAACTATTGCGGGAGAGCATTTCCATGATGTGATTTACGACACACTTTTTGTCAAAATGATCTTATAAACATTTGAAAATCAGTATGTTATGACGTTAAGTTCCAGATTACCCTGCGTCCGTCAATGCTAAACCCTTCTTCAACCATACGTTTCAGCGTCGCCGGATAAATTTTATGCTCTTCAATTTGTATGCGGGCATGCAGGGAATCGAATGTATCATCATCGAAAACCGGGACTACAGCTTGTGCCAGAATCGATCCGCCATCGAGCACTTCATCCACCAGATGCACAGTGCAGCCTGAGACTTTCACACCATAGAGCAGTGCATCTTCAACAGCTTTACCACCGGCAAAGGCTGGAAGAATCGATGGGTGAATATTGATAATGCGTCCACGGAAGCGACGAACAAAGGATGAGGAGAGGATACGCATATAACCGGCCAGCACGATCCACTGGCAGCCATGTTGATCCAACAGCTCTGCACACTGTGCATCATACTGTTCACGACCTTCATATGCTTTCGGGTTCACATGAATCACATGGGGTACACCGGCCTCACGTGCAATATCCAGTGCAGCCGCATCAGCTTTATCAGCAATGACCAGCCGTACATCTACCGGACAGTCTCCAGCGGCAACGGCCTCCAGTATGACTTTCAGATTACTACCACGGCCTGATGCCATGACCGCGACTGCTTTGGAGTTCATAACTCACCATCTCCTGAACGTTGATGTTAAAACATTGAAGCGCAAACTCTTAAGCATCAGCCTCAGAAAGCAAGTAGCAGCCCTGACAGGCCGTAACAGAATAATTGAGTAGCTCATAAGCAGTATAAGTAAGCTCAAGGTGAATACCGATTTGATATTGTTACCATTAAGGGCGGATCAATCTGCTGTTTATTGCATATCTATGAATATGCCTATGACATAAGCCTGTCATAGAGCTTCATTAGCCTGCCTGAAACATTGAGGAATGGGGCTATATGAACGTGATAGGTGGTTTTCGGGAAGCGTTCGATCTACTGCAGGATGCAGTTCTGATCGTCGATCCCCGTATGACAATAAAGTATGCCAATAGCTCAACCAGTACCCTGTTCGGGTATTCCATTGATGAGCTAAATGGTATCAGTATAGAAGTTCTGGTTCCGGACAAGCTGGAAAGTCATCACCCAAGGCACACCGGTGATTTTTTGAATGATATCAAAGCACGCCAAATGGACCCCGGACATCGTCTGGTTGCCAGAAAAAAAGACGGGAGTGAATTTTCCGTCTCTATTTATCTCAATACCATTGGTTCCGGTGATGAGCTGCTTATCTGCGCTGTAATACGTGATCTGTCGGAACTATCCCAGATAGAAACAGCGCTTTTACAAAAGAAGAAAATGGAGTCACTGGGTGTACTCATCAGCGGAGTAGCGCACGATATTAACAATATCATGACAGCAGTCCGAGGATCTATCTATTTGGCTAAGGGTCGACCAGATCAATGTGAGCGGCACCTGAACACGATTGATGCCCAGTGTGAGTATGCTACCGACATCGTACAGCAGATGCTGATCATCTCCAGAGCTGACGGTGTTGAGTCAGTGATGTTTTCGTTATCGGATTCACTGATCAAGTCCAAACGTTTATTTAAAACATCCGTTTCTAAAAAAGTCGATATCTCATTCGATATCAAGGCAAAACAAGCATATATTCATGGCTCTCCAACCCTGCTCAATCAGGCGATCATCAATCTGCTGCTCAATGCAAAAGATGCTGTCGAAGAAGTAAAATCACCATCCATATCCGTGCTGCTGCGAGAGGCAGGCCGTATTAATAAAACGAACCCATCCACCGAATATATATGTCTCTCGGTTACTGATAACGGACACGGTATGGAAAAACATACTCTGGACCGGGTATTCGAACTATTCTACACCACTAAAGCATCCACAAAAGGTACCGGCCTTGGCTTGCCCATCGTTTATAATGCCGCCCATACTTGCGGTGGTTTTGTCGATGTAGAAAGCACTGTGGGGGAGGGAACCACATTCAGTATTTACCTCCCTTTAGCTGATACCTGTGCTACTACAGATGTAAGCCATGAAGCCCTGGCCGAAGAGCAAGATGAACTTATTGATGAAGTCGGCATCTTATTGGTTGAGGACAATCAGGCTGTCAGACGAGTGAACAGGGATATCATTGAATCACTCGGTTATACCTCATATGCTGCAAAAAACGGGCGTACAGCCATGAAAAAAGCCATGCTGTTGCAGGACGAAATCAAACTTATCATCATGGATCTTTCTATGCCCAAGGTGGGCGGTATTGAAGCAGCACTTGAGATTCGCAGCATGGGTAATCAGGTTCCCATCATCTTCTACAGTGGAAACAACAGCTATTTTGATCCGCTCAAAGCTATTGCAGAAAAGGTCCAGCCTTTCTCCGTACTCACCAAACCATTTAACATCCAAAAGTTAGAAGAGGAAATCCGCGATCATATTATCTCAGACGAGCATCAATAATTAGTTTTTCAGCACGCACTATGATGCTGTTTATAAGCTCGATGTTCAGTTTCAAACCATCTACAGGCCTCATGGCTACGCCATCCATCGCCGTGCAACTACCTTTCTACGAACGGGGGAACATAGCTGGAGAGAGTAAGGCTGGCTGACTTTGAAAAAACCACATTGCGGATTTTGTACCAGTAGGTGCCAAAGAAAACAATAAATGCTCCGAATCCGGCAAAAATCAACAGGGTCAGGTTTTCAATATCAAACGCATTCGTTTTTGACAGGGCAACCACGGCATAAATTGCATACGACAGACTGGAAACCAGCAGTGCCCGACGATCCACATACAAAGCTGCCAAAAAGAAGATAATAAAGAAGGTAATAATCAGCACCTCCTTAAACGGCAAGCTCTCAGCAGATGTCAGCAAGCTCACCATCACTCCGTGCACAACCAGTGGTGCAGCAAGCAGGTGAAGCCAGAATGCAGCGTCGCTGTAGCGTGTGTTACGCTCAACATCGTGTGAATCAAACCACATCGCCACGCAAAAGATGATCAGTCCATACAGTGTAAAAATATACTGTGCATGAAACAGGTCTATTTCAATAATAACACTCGCCATAGCGATAAATCCGAGTGCAATAGGCAGCAAGGTAAACGGTATTCTATAGCGCCAGTAAAACAGGCCGGCCAAAGCAGTCAGGAAGAAAAGATTGGTCAGTCCATAATTGGCCATGGAAAGTTCAACGATCTGAGAGGCAAAATACAAGCTGGAGATCAGCAGTGCTATCCCCGGCAGCACCAGACGACGCCCGCGCACCAGCCACTCGCTTGTGGCGATGAGCAGCAGCAGTGGAACAATATTAAGGGCTGCGACCATGGTGATCTGTGCAGATGCTACGGCCACAAAAATAATGCCCAGTGTGATAAACACATCACCGAAACCACGGACAAACTTCATCTGATCTTCTGAGTGACTGTGCTCTGAAATCTCCGCCTCAGATCCAAAAAAGGTCAGTAGCGCCTCGACTTGCTCATTGCTGATGATGCCCTGTTTTGAGGCAGCCTCAAGTTTGTTGCGATCCATCACTCTTCCCCTGTTTTTCAAAGGGTAGTTTGCCCTTTCATACGACTGTTAACCATCTCAGAAACAATAAAGGGCGCTCCGAAAAGCACCCTTTATTCATCAAATGAATGATGGTTCTTATTAACCAATCAATGTGACCGGTTCTCCATCACGTTTATGAACTGATCCGATACGGTATGTTGTTTCACCGGCTTCTTTGAGCACAGCTTCTACTTTCTCTGCTTCAGATTCAGGCAGAACAACCGCGAAACCGATCCCCATGTTGAAGGTGCGATAGCGTTCATCACGTGCAACATCAGCAAAGCCAAGCAGATATTCAAATACCGGAGGTACCGGCCAGGAAGCCACATCAATAGTGACTGCCAAATCATCGGTTAACAGGCGTTCAAAGTTATCAAACATGCCGCCACCTGTGATATGTGAGAAACCGTGAACTTCTGCATCGGACTTCATCAATGCGTTCACAGCAGGAACATAAAGACGCGTAGGGGAAAGCACGCCTTCCACAGCCTTACGACCATCGGATAAGGTATCGTTCATCAAATCAGCTTCGCCAAGTTCAAGCAGCTTGCGCACCATGGAAAAACCATTGGAGTGCGGGCCATTGGAAGCCACACCGATAATCACATCACCAGCCACAATTTTGCTACCATCGATCATCTTCGGCCGATCTACAACACCGACACAGAAACCACCGATATCATAATGACCCGGAGCATACATACCCGGCATTTCAGCCGTTTCGCCGCCAACCAGTGAGCATTCACATGTATTGCAGGCATCTGCAATGCCCTCAACCACGCCAGCGAGTGTTTCACCTGCAAGTTTGCCTGTTGCCAGGTAATCCAGGAAAAATAGTGGCGTAGCGCCAAGTGCAGCCAGATCATTTACGCACATCGCAACCGCATCAACACCGGCAACATGTGGTTTATCATATTCCTGCAGCAGTAGCAGTTTGGTACCTACACCATCGGTGCCGGATACCAGTACCGGCTCTTCCATATCGGAAAAGTCAGGCTTGAACAGGCCACCAAAACCACCAAGGCCGGAAAGTACTTCCGGACGCATGGTGCTGTTCACCGCTTTTTTGATACGGCCAACGAAAGCGTTTCCTGCATCAATATCGACGCCGCAATCGGCATAACTAAGGGATTGTTTGTCGTTCACAACTCTTTCCTATACGTCCAGATTTTTAACTTTCAGGGCATTATCCTGAATAAATTTACGACGAGGCTCTACAGCATCGCCCATCAAAGTTGAGAATGCTTCATCGGCATTCACCACATCCTCCAGCATCACCCGCTTGAAGATACGGTTGGCCGGATCCATCGTGGTTTCCCAGAGCTGTTCCGGATCCATTTCACCCAGACCTTTATAACGCTGAATATTCAGGCCCTTTCGGCCTTCTGATTCAATCACTGCAGCCAGTTCATCAAAATGTCCAATTGCCCAGAATTTTTCACCATGCTTCAGAGAGGCTCCCTCTTCCACCAGACTCTGCAAAGATGCACACAGTTTCTGTGCCTCTGCAAACTCAGCTGTTCCCACAAGATCCTTGTCCAATCGTGAAATCATCACACGACCATGATCTCTGCGCTGGAACTGTACCCAGAAGCTTCCATCTTCTTCATCTTCATGAATTTTGTAGCTCAGAGTTTCATCCTCGCGAGATGCCTGCTCGAAAGCCTGAATCAGTGCATCCATGCGCGTTTCCAGTTCATCGCCATGGCGCATCATCTTGATCGTGGTTTCACCACTCTCAACCAGATACTTCAGTACTGTAGCATCTATACGCTGGGATAGTCTGGCGTGTAAACTTTGCAGACGGTTGATACTGCGCACTGCTGTCTGCATACGCTCAGCCGACATTGCTGCACCATTTTTACTCGTGAAATACTCTTTACCTTCAGAACCATGCTCTAGCAGAAACTCGAACAGTTCATTGTCATTGGCAATATAACGCGCTTTTTTACCACGTGTAACGCGGTATAACGGCGGCTGTGCAATATAGAGGTAACCGCGCTCGATCACTTCCGGCATCTGGCGATAGAAGAAGGTCAAAAGCAGTGTAAGAATGTGTGCACCATCAACATCCGCATCGGTCATAATAACAACCTTATGATAACGCAGCTTGGAGATATCAAAATCATCCTTGCCGATGCCGGTACCAAGCGCAGTGATCATGGTACCGATCTCCTGCGATGACAGCATTTTGTCAAAACGGGCTTTTTCTACGTTCAGGATTTTACCTTTAAGCGGCAAAATGGCCTGCGCCTTACGGTCACGTCCCTGCTTCGCTGATCCGCCAGCAGAGTCCCCTTCCACAAGATAGATTTCAGACAGTGCAGGATCCTTCTCCTGACAATCTGCCAATTTGCCCGGCAGACTGGAGATATCCAGCGCACCTTTTCGACGGGTCAGATCACGTGCCTTGCGTGCAGCATCCCTGGCCGTCGCAGCTTCAGTCACTTTTCCTACGATACGTCTGGCCTCTTTCGGGTTCTCTTCAAACCACTCAGCCAGTTTTTCATTTACCACACTTTCCACGATCGGACGCACTTCAGATGAAACCAGCTTGTCTTTGGTCTGTGATGAGAACTTCGGATCGGGAACTTTGACAGAAAGCACAGCAGTCAGCCCTTCACGGCAATCTTCACCGGTCATGCTGACCTTCATTTTTTTGGCCATTCCATTAGCAGTAGCATAGTTATTAATCGTACGAGTCAGTGCACCACGAAGACCAGCCAGGTGAGAACCACCATCGCGCTGTGGAATATTATTGGTAAAGCAGAAAATGTGTTCCTGATAAGAATCGGTCCACTGCATGGACAACTCAACAACCACATCATCTTTTTCCATGGTCATACCAACACAATCAGCATGCAATGGCGTACGCGTACGGTTCAAATGTTGAACAAAAGCGGAAATACCACCTTCGTATTCAAACACCACTTTATTATCCGTGCGTTCGTCAATCACCTCGATATGTACACCGGAATTCAGAAAAGAGAGCTCGCGCAGTCGTGAGCTGAGGATATCAAATGACATATTACGATGAGAGAAAATATCCAGACTAGGCAGGAAACGCACTTCAGTACCGGTACCAGTTGCTGTACCAATATTCTTCAATGGTTCTACCGGGTCACCCAATGTATATTTTTGGTAATAGACATGACCTTCACGGCGAATCACCAGCTCCAGTGTTTCAGATAGCGCATTCACCACCGAAATACCTACGCCATGCAGGCCGCCGGAAACCTTGTAGGAGTTGGAATCAAATTTACCACCGGCATGCAAGACCGTCATAATCACTTCAGCAGCTGAAATATTCTCTTCCGGATGCATCGCAACCGGAATACCACGACCATTATCACGCACAGTTACCGAATCATCAGAGTGAATGATGACCTCAATTTTATCACAGTGACCAGCCAGAGCTTCATCGATGGAGTTATCCACCGCCTCAAACACCATATGATGCAGGCCTGTACCATCATCAGTATCACCGATATACATACCCGGGCGCTTGCGTACCGCATCAAGTCCTTTAAGAACCTTGATGCTATCCGCACCATAATCTTCTTCCTCTTGAGAAGCAGTCATGCAGCTTCCTCCATTACTACTCTAGGTTCGTATTCCAAATCTGTCGCTTCACCGGCATCAGACAAGCCCTGTTCACCCAACATTTGAATCCTGATCTTGATATCAGATACGATGTTCACACCATTTGGTGCTGTCATTAAAATCTGTGCCGGACTCTTTTCCAATCGTCTCAACACAGTCTGTTGGCGCTTTTGATCCAATGCTTCCAGACAGTCATCCAGCAATAATACCGGAATTAACCTGCGATAACGACTCCACAATCCACACTCTGCCATTTTTATAGCAATAGCCGCCAGTTTTTGCTGTCCTCGTGATCCTGAACTACGAATATCACGACCCTGAAAGAGTATTTTCAGAGCATCGCAGTGAGGACCAAAACGCAGGCCTCCCGACTTGAGATCACCATCACGTTTGTCTCTTAAGCGTTCCAGCCAGCCACTCTCATTATATTCAGGCATACTCATCTCAAGAGTGATCGCTGATTCAGTCAGTGCTGTTTCACTTGCCAACAGTTTGTTTATTTCCTCAATCAGAGACATGCGTGTCTGAACAACAGGCATACCGTGCAAAACAATCTGGTGTTCCCAGACATCCAGTTCTTCAGCCGAAGCACGCTTCCTGAGCAGGCGGCTGCGCTGCATGACAGCACGCAGATAAGATCTGTAATGCGTGGCCTTCCCCTGATAACAGGTCATAACCAGCCCATCCAGCCAGCGTCTGCGTTCACCGGACACACCATCCACGATCTTGCTTCCCTGAGGTGCTTCCACCAGCACAGGAAAACTCTCACTCACATCCTTACGCCGCTGCACATCCCGGCCCTGTAAACGTACCGAAGTCTGACCACGCCTGCCGGCAACAGAGAGATTCATCGGACCAAAACGTTTCCAGTTTCCATGAATAAAAAAACGTTCTTCATTTCGTTTTACCAGAAACGGATCACGTGCCTGCCTGAATGAGCGTCCATGTGCCATCAGGTATACAGCCTCAAGCAGACTGGTTTTTCCACAACCATTGGCACCCAGGAGAAGATTCAAACCCGGTTCACAGGACCAGCTCAGTTCATTATGACAACGCAGGTGTTTTACCTTCACCTCATTGATTGAAAGAGGTGTTGCCGATAACTGCTCTGACTGGCCGTTGGACACGAGTCTTTTAAATCCTCATCGGCATGATCACATAGCGAGAACCACTCTGATCATCACCGGTAATCAAAACAGGAGAAAGCTCGTCTTTCAATTCAATACGAACCGATGCAGAACGAATCGCACCCAGTGTGTCGCGCAGATAACGACCATTAAATCCGATAGCCACCTCATTTCCGCCACTATAATCAGCAGCAATATGCTCTTCCGCCTCTTCCTGCTCGGTATTGTGAGCAGAAACATCAATCCCCTGATCAGTGAAGTTCAAACGCACATCATGGGTAAATTCATTCGCCACAATCATACTGCGTTTAAGCACCTGATCAAACTCAGCCTTGGCCAGTACTGCTTTTGCAGGGTTCGCTGTTGGAATAACATCCTGGTAAACAGGGAAACGGGCATCAATCAGCTTGGATGTAAGAATATTGGAACCTGCAACCAGGCGAATCTGACGATCTCCGAGGAAAAGTTGAATCTGATCCGGAGACTCATCACATAACTTGCGAATCTCCATCACTGCTTTGCGTGGTACGATACATGTGCCGGCAGAGACAGCACCATCAAGTTGAACTTCAGAAAGAGCGAGTCTGTGACCGTCGGTCGTTACCAGACGAAGCACCTGCTGTTCATCGACTTCAAAAAGTGTGCCTGTCAGGTATTTCCGGGTTTCATCACTGGACATGGCAAAGCCGGTAGCAGCAACCATATCGGATAACATACTTCCGGTCAGATTGATTGATGCTCTGCTCTCTTCTTCTGTCATCGCCGGATATTCATCTGCCGAGAGTGTGGAAAGTCTGAACCTGGAACGGCCACTGCGAATAGCGATAAAGGCATCGCCGGTTTCAAGCGTTACGTCCTGTTCCGGATCCAGTTCCTTGATCATGTCGAATAATTTACGGGCTGAAACTGTGATTGAACCCGGTTTTTCTACAGTCGCTTCAGCTTGGCTGAGAATACCGACCTCAAGATCAGTAGCTGTGATGTGTAGACAATTACCTTCTGCATGCAGAAGTACATTAGCCAGAATTGGAATAGTGTGGCGTTTTTCAACTATGCTCTGACAACGCTGCACGGCCTGCAATAAAGCGGCTCTGGACAATGTGATTTTCATAACTACTCCTTTCTCCCTTCTAATTCCTAAAACCCACTAGTCATCACAGGGGCTGTGGATAGTGTGGATAAGCCGCTTAAACAAGCAATCCCTTCCCCTCAGGTATCCATTGATGGTGTGAATGATGTTCTAACATGATGCGAATAACATGTGTACAACAAAAAACAGTTAGCCGCAGCTTAACGCTTAACGGCTTTATGCTCAAATTATCGACAGGATTTCAGCCGCTAAACTTACAACCCTTAAGCCTGATATCGTATTATCACTGCTATTTGAAATCACTATTAACGGTTGGTGCTTATTTTGTTGGCAGGGTTTGAAATATAGTTTTCAGTAAAAAGTAGTAGTAAAACAAGATGATTGACAGGTTTAAGGTTCACTGAACCCTGTTTTATTGGTCAAATAGGGGATCATTTTTTCAAAAGACCTCTGGAATGTGAACAACTACTCCTTTATCCCTTTTAGTTCCTAAAATCTATTAGTAGTCATAGGGGCTGTGGATAGTGTGGATAAGCTGATGAATCAAGTAACAGCTTGGTTTGAGCTATCTTTCAATGGTGTGAATGAAAACAGAACATCGTGTGAATAATATGTGAACAACTACAGATGTTTCATTTTTGAATAGTAGTTTTCCACGTTGTACTCATGTTATCCACAGGATTACAGGTGATGGCCTAACACCTTTTTAGCCACTTTATATTAACGGGTACTGTGACTGTTATTGCGGCCGTTAAGGCGTCCTTAATTTATCTACCAGTACGAAATCTAGATTGCTCAATAATGATGAACTGTGAATCTTAAAGGTTTTGTAGCTGAAACATTGCAGGAACTGCAGAAACACCAGGTAACTACAGTGGTGAAGTTGGCTCAGTTCATGGTAAGTAGTTCGTTTCCGGACAGATCAAGGAAATGAAGTTCCAGGATAAGGTCGGGTGGAAACGGCTGAACATATCTAGAGTTCGATGTGGGTGTAATCACAACTGAAGGAACTGACTGTAAAAAAAACAGTATTAAAGTGGAGAGGATTATTCCTAATGAATGTTTTTCAGTCAGTTTTTAAAAAATACTTTCAAGCTTCTTTTATTAACTATTTATCTATCTGGAAAAACAGAATCTGGTGTCTTTATCTTTCAGGGAGAACGTTCAATGTGGCTAACTACTCCTTAACCCCTTTTAGTTCCTAAAATCTATTAGTAGTCATAGGGCCTGTGAGTAGTGTGGATAAGCTGCTTAAGCAAACAGTACCTACGTCTTAGCTATTTACCGGAGCTGTGAATATTTTTTTAAATAGTGTGAATAAAATGTGCATAACTGAGCAAGTCTAATCGCGGATAGCTGGCTGGAGAGTTTATGCTCAAGTTATCCACAGGATCATAAGGGATGGGCTAACACCTTTTCAGCCCATGTTTTTAAGCGTGATTTAAGGACTCTTGAGCTTCTCTGTGAGTTATTAAAATGAGGTGACAGGAGGGGCTTATTGCAACCCAAAACGGCATCCTGTTGCATTGTCGTGACTGGCCGATTTAGGCCAAAATCAGACATTCGTAAATAAGCATTGTATCCCCGAAACTGCTTGTTCTTTAACAGGAGCGAAACCCCTCTTTACTCTGTGATACAATCTCATACGGTAACGAGTATCGAAGGTGGGAAGGAGAATCAAACATGTTTAATCAGGCAGTAATCGAACAGCTCGCATTTTACGTTTATTCATTAAACGATCCTCGCACTGGTGAGACGTTTTATATAGGTAAAGGCGTAGGTAATCGCGTATTCAATCATGTTGAATGTGCCGTTGAGGATGATCAGGAAACAGATAAACTGGATCGCATTCGTGATATTATAAAATCTGGTAATGAAGTTGGTCATAATATTGTTCGTCACGGATTAGCTGAAGCAGTCGCTTTCGAAGTTGAAGCTGCATTGATCGACTTCACTGGCATGGGAAATCTAACTAACCTTATGGGCGGTCATTATTCTAGTGATTTCGGTATCAAATCATCTGATGAAATTTCTGCAATGTACGATTCTGAAGATTTAGTAACAGATGAATCTGTGTTGCTGATCAACATCAATAAGAAGTACAAACGCGACCTTACCGAACAAGAATTGTATGACGCAACTCGCCAAGCCTGGGTAATCGGTTCACGCAAATCGAAAGCAAAATATGCGATTGCTACATATCGCGGGCTTACTCGCGAAATTTACCAAATCGATGAATGGTTTTCGGTAGAACGCAACGGCAAAACACGTCATGGTTTTAATGGTCGGGTAGTTACTGATGAAGTTATTCGCAATGAACTTCGTTACAAATCTATAGCGTCATTTTTCAAACAAGGCGCAGCGAATCCTATCAAATATCTTAACTGCTAAATTTCTCTAGGGATCGATATATATATATGATATCTTAGAATTCAGATATCGAGGACATGAAACGATCAGATTAAACTGCATTCAGAACGCTCACTTTAATCATATTTCTGAATAACCGTTTTTGGCCGAACCCAGTCGGTCAACTCATTGGCATAGCCTGCTGAATGCCTGATTAGTGCAATCAACTGCTAGTTTTATTGTATCTGAAGGGATCTGCCTGGGCGATAGCCAGGCAGATCCCTTCATGGGTGATAAGTATATGTCTAAGTAAGGCAGGGGACTGAGGTATAGATGAATCCTCAAAAGGAAAAGAGCCCCTGATAACTTTGGCTATCAGGGGCTCTTGATTGAGTTATGCGTATTCAGATGAACGTCAGACAGGTAGTTACTGTTTGAGTAAGGCAATAATCCGGCTGATCTCATCATCAAAGTCATCATCATCTTTACGCATCTTTTCGATCTTTCTAACAGCGTAAAGTACAGTGGTATGATCCTTGCCACCGAAATGCCTGCCAATTTCCGGTAGAGACATGGTAGTCAGGTCTTTACTGGCATACATGGCAATCTGGCGAGGGAAAGCAACGGTTCTGGTACGTTTGTTCGAAGACATCTCACGTACATTGATATTAAAGTAGGATGCGACTTTCTTCTGAATATCTTCAATAGAGATAGCGCGAACCTCTTCATGCAGAAGATCGCGCAACACATGTCTGGAAAAATCAATATCAATCGTGCGGCCTGTCAGTGTGGCATGAGCGGTAAGACGGGTGAGCGCACCTTCAAGTTCACGTACGTTATTGGTAATGCGCGATGCCAGAAGGTGAGCCACATCTTTATCCAGATTTACTCCGGCAAGTTCTGCTTTGCTTGAGAGAATCGCCAGACGGGTTTCCAGATCAGGCGGCTGAATATCTGCGACCAGTCCCCAGTTAAAGCGGGAGCGCAGACGTTCCATCAGGTTGGTCAGTTCTCTGGGGCTGCGATCTGAAGTCAGAATAATCTGTTTTTTTACTTCATAGAGTGCATTGAATGTATGAAAGAACTCTTCCTGGGTTCGGTCTTTTCCGGCAATAAACTGGATATCATCAATAATCAGTACATCAACCTTGCGGTACTGGTTACGGAAACTGTCAGTGGAACCGTTACGAATGGCCTGAATCAATTCATTGGTAAAGCGTTCACCTGTGCGATAGGCAATGTGGGTCATATCTTTTTCGATCAACTCGTTGGCAACAGCATTAATCAGATGGGTCTTACCCAGACCTACCCCGCCATAGAGATAGAGAGGGTTATAGATTGTTCCCGGGTTGTCGGCCACTGCCCGGCTTGCGGCATGGCAGAATTCATTTCCGGAACCAACGACAAAATTATCAAAGGTGAAGCGTGGATCGATAAACCCATCGACAAGGGATGCTTCAGGTTTATCCTTTTTCTCTGCTTCATGTTTTTGCTGTTCTTCAGCCAGAGATGAGTCGACCAGATATGCGACACGGGTATCGACTCCGAACAGTTCAGAACTTAATGTACCCAGACGTTTCCCATACTTGGATTTCAGCCCATCAAGAAAGAACCGGCTCGGAACTTTTACAGTCAGGGTTTGATCACTGTAATCTGCGGCAAGGGGTCGAATCCAGGCATCAAATTGTGATGCCGGGGTCTCAGTCTGCAATTGCTCTGCAATCTGTTGCCAGTGAGAGTGATCTGATAAACTTGTCATTCGCTGAATAGTACATGCTTGTTACTCTTCATCCAGTACGATTGATAGAAGTAGATCATGCTTGACATGGGAACCATGCTGTTTAACATGCGCGACCCTTTTTTAGCAACGTTTCAATGAATAGGGGATCAGGAGAGATACCATGAGCTTTACATACAAGCCTAGCCGAATTCGCAGAGCCCGCCGTCATGGTTTCCGTGCACGTATGGCAACCCGTTCAGGTCGCGCGATCATTAATCGTCGCCGTGCTAAAGGCCGTAATCGCCTTTCTACTTAAGATAGATCTGAACCAGCGTTTTCCAAAGACACATCGATTACGCTCCAAAGATGATTTTTCTGCCATGCGTAAAGGCAGGAGGATCAACTTTGGAGCTTTTCGTTTGGTGTACCGCAAGAATCATTCAGACGTTTCTCGACTTGGTCTGGCTGTTTCGCGGAAATATGGCAATGCAGTGCAGCGCAATCGACTGAAACGTCAATTGCGCGATGTGTTTCGGACACAGATGAAGATGCCAGGCATTGATGTTCTGGTCATACCAATCATGAACGCGACAAAGATGAAAAATGCCGCAGATGACTTTTCTCAAGCTTTAGCCAGTATACGCCAGTAGTAACAAAGTAGGTTTCATGAATGCGTAAGCTGGTTCTTATATTTATTCGATTTTATCAACTCTGTATTTCACCAGTGCTGCCTTCGCGTTGCATTCATGTACCAACTTGTTCCCAGTATGCGGTAGAGGCTGTTCAAAGCCATGGTGCTTTGCGCGGTGTTTGGCTTGCTGTGAAACGTCTGTTACGTTGCCACCCGTTTTCTAAAGGTGGATATGACCCGGTTCCGGAAGTGACCGATAGCATGGATCTTAAAGGTTTGAGGGAGAAGTAACATGGATCAACGGAATATGATTCTGGCTTTCGCATTGTCGATGGTGGTTTTACTGGGATGGGGGGCGCTGTTTCCTGAAGCGGAAACGCCACCTGTGGTTCAGAAATCAGCAACACTGGATCCGACAGGCCTTGCGCCTCCTGCAGGTGTAGTTACACAGGCTGCTGGTGCGGTGGATTCAGCAGAAAGTACGGCTCCTGTAGCGAGTACTGCCAGCTTTAAGATTGCCAATGACCTGTTGGAATTGACCATCAGTGATCAGGGACGTTTTACTCACGCTTCACTCCTACAGTTTAAAGATACTCTGGAAGGGGACTCGGAAAATGTTTCTGTACTGAAGAGCGGTGACGGTCATTCAGTATATGTGAACTCCGGTATACAGGGTCGCAGGATTGCGACACCATTTTCTGTGCTTGAGCAGAATGGATCTTCGATAACGCTTCAGGCAACACTGGATGATGGACGTTTGTGGCAGCAGCAGGTCACCTTGAGTGATGGCTCTTATCTGATTGATGTTAATGACAGGGTGATAGATGGCTCTGGCATGAAAATGTATCGCCAGGTGGTTGAGCGAAACCCTGACCGTGATGCCAGCACTTTTTATGAGCACATGGGACCGACTGCTCTGCTGAATGGCAAGTTGATTGAGCCTGCTTATGATGATCTCGATGAGAAGGGTGCTGAACGTATGGCTTCCATGGGTGGCTGGACTTCAATCATGAACCGCTACTTTATCGCTGCTCTGATCTCCAATCCTGAGCAGGATTATCCTTATTACTTTAAAAGTGATGGCCGTTCTTATCAGGCTGGTTTGATTGATGATGGTACGGTTGAAGGCCGTGATGCGGTATTTTCCAGTAAGTTGTTTGTTGGCCCTAAATCGATTCCGGTTCTTGAAACTGTGGGTGCAGAGCTCGAGCGTTCAGTCGATTTCGGTTGGTTTGCACCGATTTCCCAGCCTATGCACACAGGCCTGGTTTGGCTTTACCAGTATTTTGGTAACTACGGCTGGTGTATTATTGTACTGGTTATCGGCATCAAGATTTTGTTTTTCTATCCGACGCAGAAGTCTTATGAATCGATGGCTGGTATGCGCAAATTGCAGCCGGAAATGGCGCGCCTGAAAGAACAGTATGGCGATGATCGTCAGCGTATGGGTCAGGAAGTCATGACACTGTACAAGAAACACAAGGTGAACCCACTGGGTGGTTGTCTACCGATTCTGATTCAAATCCCTGTATTCTTTGCGCTGTATAAAGTGTTATTGATGTCTATCGAGATGCGTCAGGCACCGTTTATCGGCTGGATCGAAGATATGTCGGTACAGGATCCATATTTTGTACTTCCTGTTCTGATGGGCATCTCCATGTTTATTCAGCAGCGCCTGAACCCTCAGCCGCCTGATCCTATTCAGGCTAAGGTCATGCAGTTCCTGCCGTTTATGTTTACGGCAATGTTCCTCTTCTTCCCTGCAGGTCTGGTACTGTACTGGGTTGTGAATAACGTACTCTCTATTGTTCAGCAGCGTCTGGTGATGAAGAGGATGAACGTCGATTAATAGTTTTGATCGTACAACGATAGCTGC
>Ga0316204_10004624_pt1 | contig 24329 bp, 25 predicted proteins | sample 6monrhotite_MG_2_FD_205661 | JGI IMG/M metagenome (GOLD analysis project Ga0316204, IMG submission 205661) | Microbial mat bacterial communities from mineral coupon in-situ incubated in ocean water Damariscotta River, Maine, United States -... | ecosystem: Environmental > Aquatic > Marine >... | reverse complement strand
AACATTGCCTTTAAAGTCACATACGACAGCAGCACCGTAATGTCGGCTCTCAACGGTAGCATTACGTGTGACTTCTACTAAAAGCTCGTAGGGCATCTAGCAAAAACTCCTAAATACATCTGTATTTAATAAATATTAATTGTCACCTTACGATTGATATTGAAGTTCGTCAAATAAGATGTCTCTGTATTAATAGATTATTTCAAGGGGCTCTAAATAGCGACATATTTGTTGTCTGTGTCAGGATGAATATTAGGTGGAATGTTTGAAGACGCTCTGGCAATGCCATCGTCTATCAATAGCTCGACCACTTTATCGTAAGGAAATTCATTTGCAAGATCACAAGCTTCAGGGAAATAACTAGAGCCACGAGTCATGCCGGGCACCAGATTGGCTTCCATGAAAAAACAATCACCATGGTTATTTGTTTTAATATCTATACGTCCAAAGTCCCTGGCGCCCAGTGTATTAAATGCATCAATTGCCAAAGTTGTTACTTTGCTTTTTACTTCTTCATCGACAATTTCAATAAGTTTTTCTGAATCATCTTTTTTTGTCTGTGCACCTAGTATTCTTAGGCCGTGAGAAGATGTTGGTGGTATGACTTCTACAGCAGATACAATTAATTTTTTATTATGTTTTTTTATGACAGCAACGGTAAATTCACGACCATCAAGGTATTCTTCTACCAAAATAGGCTGATTGAATGTGCTGTATAATGACGATACTTTACTTTCGTAGTCTGTAAAATTAGTAACAAATGACAAATCGTCAATGCCGTTTCCATTTGCTGCATCAAGAGGTTTTAAAAACAATGGGAATGTAACAGGTAATTCACTTTCAGTTTTATACTGTCCCGGAATCGCTAGAAAATAGTCGGCTGTTTTAATGCCTTTGTTAGTTAAATGTGTTTTAGCGAGTACTTTATTGGAATCAAATTCCAAAACGTCTCTAGATGAACCCGTGAAGTTAATGCCACGTTGCGCAAAAAATTCAGATAGCCAAATGTTAGCTTCGTTTTTAATCGGAATATACTTTACGGCTAGTATGGCCAGATCAGGTTTTCTTTTTACAACATCATTAATATCTTGTTTGGTTTTACAGATACTCAGCCGGGCAGTGTATCCCAGTTTATGAATGCTATCTAAAACGCTATTACAGGCTATTAGTGAGCCGAAGCCACTCTCTTTTAAGGCGTCATTAGGTGTGGTAATTATTTCTATGTGCATTGGTGTTTCCTCGAGCTCAATACTCGGGCTCAATAATTGAATAAATTGAAAGAATGACAATCACTCGATGTGGAAACATCCAGGGCACACTACAGACAACTGGGGTGGAAAAGAAGAACTAGCCCAGGACTGTTTAAAGGAGAGGGCTATGGAAAATTTTGAAGATTGATCAGCTAGCAGGCTATGTCTGGGGAAATATGCCGGAAAGAATGGACAGATGAAAGCACTGCCCAGATGTACTGATCAGGACAGAGTAACATATATCGACAGATGAAGATGATTTTATTACTAAGTCATATGAGGGTGAAATTTAAGCCCTTGTTTGAATTACTAATTTACCGTTTAAAAATATCTGTTGAAGTTATCTGATTATACAAATCATTCGGCGAGATACTCTGCAAAGAGTTAAACCAGCTATATACGATATTATTAGCTCAATACTAGTCTTCACTAGTATTGAGGACTAGTTGAAAACCTTGTTCAAACGAGCTGATAGCTATTTTTAATACACAGCATTGTTGACGTGCGCTGAGATGATTTCTAACCATCTGATTAAATACTAGCAAATCTAAAGTACCGATAGGATTTAACGTATATGTGGATGATAGCTCATCTTTCTGAGGTAAGGATAAGCTGAACTGTTGGCCGGTTTGATCAAGTAGAGAGCAAGTGTCGGAATGTGAAAGATAGTGATTTTCTAGCTCTTTATTGAGGCCTTCAGCAGATGATAGATAATATAGTAAATCATCATTTTCGATAATGAGTAGTGCTGGCCATTTAACGTCGCTTAGCATATGAATTAATTCAGTGCCTTCTCAATGAGTTCTATCCAGTGTTTTACGGGTACACTGGCTTTTGTATTTAAATGCATTTGGCAGCCAATGTTTGCAGTAGCAATAATATCTGGTTGATTATTTTCTAAAGCGTTTATTTTATTGGTGAGTAATTGCTTAGAGAGCTTTGGTTGTAGTACAGAATAGGTGCCAGCGGAACCACAGCATAGGTGTGAGTCATCTACATGCTTTAAATCATAACCTACTTGTTGCAGAATATTTTCAACTACTCCACTTAGTTTTAAACCGTGTTGTAATGTGCAGGGGCTGTGAAATGATACGCTGCTTTTCTGTGGCGTAGTTTTTAAGTCTGAGAAGTCTTCATCCATTAAAATTTCACTAATGTCTTTAGCAAGTTCGGTTACACGTTTGGCCTTTTCGGCATATTCGATATCATCCTGCATGATGTGTGCGTAGTCTTTTAACATCACACCGCAGCCACTAGCCGTTACGACAATAGCCTCTGCGCCGTCTGTAATATATGGCCACCAGGCATCAATATTTTGTCGTATAAAAGTTTTAGTTTGTTCGGCCGCTGAAAGGTGGTGACTGACTGCACCACAGCAGACAGCTTTATTAGCAGTAATAAGCTGTATACCAAGTTTATTTAACACAACTGCAGTGGATACATTGGTTTGAGCTGTAACAACTTGTTGCGCACAACCTTCCAGTACTAGCATTTTTCGTTGCTGTGTTTGTGCTGGCCAGTCACGTGGTTTTTGTATATTGGGTATTTTATTCTTAATAGCTTGAGGTAATACGGGTTTAAAAATCTGACCCAGCTTAAGCAGTGGTGCAAAACGTTTCGGATAAGGAATAAGCTGACGTAATAAATAGCGTGATGTATTTTCAATTGCAGTGCGTGGCACTTTTTGTTCGACTATTTCGCGCCCAATATCTACCAACCGACCATAACGTACACCGGAAGGACAAGTGGTTTCACAAGCACGGCAGGTGAGGCAGCGATCCAGGTGTGAACGAGTTTTTGTTGTAGCCTCGTGCCCCTCCAATACTTGCTTGATTAAGTAGATACGGCCACGTGGACTATCTAACTCATCACCTAAAAGCTGGTAAGTTGGGCAAGTTGCCGTACAAAAACCACAATGCACACAAGAACGTAAAATGCTTTCGGCTTCTTTGCCATGGCTGGTTTTTAAAAAGGCTTCAGTAATATTGGTTTGCATGAACGCGTCCTGAATTAATTTTCTTAGATGTCGGCGTACATGCGACCAGGGTTTAAAATATTGGCTGGATCAAAGGCGAGCTTTAATTGGCGATGCATAGTGTGAATGCCTGAGCTCAATTCGTGAAATGTGTCTAATTGATTTACGTTATTGCGAAATAGCATGGCGTGGCCACCTAGGGCTTCAACTGCATGGCGAATCTTATCAGCTGATTCATCACTGCGCAGCCAACGTAACGCTCCACCCCAGTCATATACTGTGTCGCCCTGCAGCTTAAGCGGAGGCGCATTTGATGCCAAGGATAGACGCCAAACTGGTTTCTTGGTATCAAAAAAAGCCAGTTGTTGTTCTTTTAACTGCTGCCAATACTCAATATCTTTATGCAATTCACCACCCATGTTTTGATGAGCTAATTTGATTGAGGCTTCATTGCTTGCCAGGCGGACATAGAGTTTTCCATCTGCATAGCTACTAGCAGAAAGGGGTAGTGATTGCTGCATCCATAGGTGCATTTTATCTATGGCTGTTTGTATATCGCATTCTAATATTACGGTGCTTTCAGCTTCCGGTTTAGGAATGACTTTAAGTGATATATCAAGCAACAAACCGAGAGTGCCCAAAGAACCACACATCAATCGTGATACATCATAGCCAGCAACATTTTTCATTACTTCGCCGCCGAAGTGTAGCTTTTCGGCCTTACCGTTGATGATGGTGCTACCTAGAACATAATCTCTAGCTGCTCCACGATAAGGGCGACGAGGACCAGATAGATTACAGGCGATGGTGCCACCAAGTGTAGCGGCGTTTGAAAAATGTGGAGGCTCAAAGCCGAGCATTTGGCCTTTCTCATCTAAGTTGTTTTCTATTTCACTTAACGGTGTTCCTGCGCGCGCCGTTATAACCAGCTCGGTTGGCTCGTAACTAATAATGCCGCTGTGACCAGAGACATCAATGATATCACCTTGTATTTTGCGACCATAAAAATCTTTACTGCCGCCACCGCAAATTTTTAGAGGGCTACTAGCGCTATACGCCTGTGCTACTTGCTGCTGTAGCTTTTGCGTAATATCGCTCATTAAAAACGCTCCAACTCTGGGTGTGAGAGTTCACCATTGTGAACATGCATCGCTCCGAATTCTGCACAGCGGTGTAGTGTAGGTACGGCTTTACCAGGGTTGAGTAGCCCCTTAGCATCGAAGGCATTTTTTATGGCATGGAACTGAGTGAGTTCGCCTGTTTTAAACTGAATGCACATCTGGTTAATTTTTTCCAAACCCACGCCGTGTTCACCGGTAATGCTGCCGCCGACTTCAACGCAGAGTTGCAGTATTTTGCCACCAAATTCTTCCGTGCGTTCAAGTTCGCCAGGGATGTTTGCATCATACAAAATCAGCGGGTGTAAGTTGCCATCACCAGCATGGAATACATTAGCTACGGGCAAGTTGTATTCAGTCGATAGCTCGCCCATGGTCTTAAGGACCCGAGGTAAGTGTTTACGAGGGATGGTGCCATCCATGCAGTAGTAATCGGGTGAGAGCCTGCCTACTGCAGGGAAAGCGGCTTTACGCCCTTTCCAGAAGGTCATGCGTTCATTATCATCCTTGGCAACACGTACTTCTGTTGCACCACCTTGCTCTAATAGCACTTTTACGCGTTCTACGTGTTCAGCTACTTCTGTATCACAGCCATCTAGCTCGCAAAGTAATATGGCTTCTGCATCTAAGGGATAACCCGCGTGAACAAACTCTTCAGCGGCTTTAATAGCGAGTTTATCCATCATTTCAAGCCCGGCAGGTATTATGCCGGCAGATATAATGTCACCTACTGCAGCGCCAGCCTTAACTACATCATCAAATGCAGCCAATATCGCCTTTGCTATTTGCGGCTTAGGTAATAATTTGACAGTTGCTTCTACGAAGACACCTAACATGCCTTCAGAGCCGGTCATTAGGGCGAGTAAATCGAAGCCGGGGGCATCTAAACCAGTGCCGCCTAATGTGACGAGTTCACCTTGCATGGTGACCATTTTAAGTTGCTGAATATTGTGAACGGTGAGACCGTATTTTAGGCAGTGTACACCACCTGAATTCTCGGCAATATTTCCGCCAATTGTGCAGGCAATTTGTGAGGAGGGGTCGGGTGCGTAATATAATCCAAATTGGTCTGCAGCCTCTGAAATGGCTAAATTTCGTACGCCAGGTTGAACCACGGCGGTTCGCTGTACAGGGTCGATGTTCAGGATATCTTTGAACTTTGCGAGGCTGAGCAGCACACCATCAGAGTGAGGTAATGCGCCTCCAGATAAGCCTGTTCCGGCGCCACGCGCAACAACAGGCACCTCAAGTTCATAACATAGCTTAAGGATCGCCTGCACCTGATCTATGTTGCTAGGCAACGCAACCACCAAAGGTAAGTTGCGGTAGGCAGATAGGCCATCGCACTCATAAGGACGTAAATCCTCGTCTAGGTGTAATACAGCTTCCTGGGGGAGAATAAGCCGTAGCCTGCGTATTAACGATTTTTTCTCATCGTTAGATAGTGGCTTTATTTGCATTTATTTATGCAAATTCGGCATTGTGGTAAACGTTTTGCACATCATCGCAGTCATCCAGAGCAGCCATAAAGCTATCAAAGTTGGCGATATTGTCTTCACCTGTAACCGTTGTATGATTTTGTGGTAAGAAGGTAATTTCATCCATTTCAAAATCAATATCTGCTAAGGCATCTACGAGAGCTGTTCTAGCTTTATTAAATTCGGTGTGTGGCGCAAGGACAGTTATCATGCCGTCTTCGAGTTCGATGTCTGTGACATCAACATCAGCTTCCATCAGGATTTCCAAAATAGCTTCTTCATCGTCGTGTTTAAAGACAAAGATAGCTTGATGATCGAACATGTGCGCAACGGTGCCTTGTGTACCAATTTTCGCATCGTTTTTCACGAAACACTGGCGAACGTCGGTAAACGTGCGGTTATTGTTATCGGTTAAGCAATCCACGATAACCATGCAACCGCCGGGGCCAAAGCCTTCATAGCGAGCAGGTGAAAAGTCTTCGCCAGCGCCACTGGTTGCTTTCTTAAGAGCATTTTCGATGACATGGGCGGGAACTTGTTCTTTCTTGGCCTTTTCAATCATGCGTCGTAGAGACAGGTTGGAGTCTAATTCAGCACCGCCATTTTTTGCACACACATATATCTCTTTTCCATATCTGGAATAGAGCTTGGCTTTAGCGCCCTGTGTTTTTGCCATGTCTGCTTTGCGGTTTTCGTAATGTCGACCCATCTGGAAAAATCTCTATATTATGATTTTGCTAAAAAGGTGATTTTAACGGTATCGCAGAGTAGATACCAGAGGCTTGTTACGATGTGTGAATATTTGACTTAAATGTTGTCAAATTAGCTCAATTTGTGTTTCTGCATTGCTGCGATTAATTCGGAATAAAAGATCACATGATTCTTGTTGAGTATCCTGTGGAGTTGGATCATCGGAACAACTACAGCCAGCAATAATTCCAGTGTAAAATATTGTGCTTTTAATCAGTAGGTGAGTAGTGTCTGCCGAGCTAGACATTACAACAGGACTGATTTTCTCGTTACTTACATAACTGCTAAATGAAAGACACTTCTGTAAGGGGAGCAGATCTTTATCTAAGTCACCGACTTCACTTTTGAAGGTGCTCTCAAAAGTGCTGGTATTCCAGGCATGTAGAGATTTTTGTAGTGTGAACATGATGTTGTTTACTGAAATTGACTATTTTTCAGTGTCTTTCCAGCCTTTATTTAAAGGTGAATTTAGCCAGACCCAGCAATGCTTAAAAAAACCTAATTTTTTTGTTTCTGTTTCGACAACAATTTCATCTTGTTTATTATCTGATGGAGGTGCAATTATTTCTTCTACATCTTTCACATCTTGTGGAACAGCAGAAAGTTCAATACTCTCATAAATAATAGGCATTTCATCTATCGGTTTACCAGAATTGAAATGTTCGCTATTTACTTTTAATTCGTTTTTTATTTCTGTGAGAATTTCCTTTATATGATCAGGGCAATCCTCCTGAGCTATCAAATTATTTACATCATTTTGCAAAGATCCCATGTCTTTTTTTATAGCCGCTTTACATTTTCTTTCTTTTGCATCTAGAGAGAAAATTTGGTTCTTTATAAATGATTCAGGGACGGGAAGTTTGAATGTGTTAACGAGTGCATTTCGTGTTTTTAGTGCGATACGCAAGGTAATAGATGTTTGTGATTTCTTTTTGAAGTCATTTACAGATTCGTGGTAATTGTCTTTTATGACATCTGCAAGGCGATCGCCACTGGTACCTAAATGTTGTTCTAGAAGAGTGTCACTTTTTTGTGATATCTCCAACATATGTTTTATTTCACGCTCTATCTTTTGATCGGTAGATGTCAGTGTGTTTTGCAGCGTGTTGGTGGGCTTGTTTTTTAAACCATCAGTTAAAGTTTTAAATTTAGTGACAATTTTTTCAGGTAGATTGGCCGCCGATTTACCCATTAGGATAACCGAGTTCAAAGCGTTGTGAAGCTGGTGAAGAGTACTGGTAAGCTTAATGAGCTGCTGTAAGGCAGCCCGCTTATGTTTAATAATGTCTAGTTCAGAAGTGGGGCTGTTCTTGTTAATGCCCCCCTGTAATGTACTCATTCGCTGTAACTCATTGATATATGTACAACATAATATAGTCGATTTTACACTTCAATGATCTTTTATTTTTATATTTTGGGTATATAAAAAACCATATATACGCCTATCACAAGAGGGGTGTGCATGCTGTTTGAGCAGAAGAGCTAATGAAACCAGCCTAACTTCTCAACAAAAATAGCATTAAATGCCAAGAATCGGATTCAGACTGTATATATTACTTTCGACTATCCAGGTAATCGTCAATAATCTGTGCAAGTTTGTCGTGAAGGTGTTCTTCGAAAGTATTGAGGTCTTTGCCGAATAAACTTAGATATTTTTCAGCTTTTATGTGGTCTAGTATTTTTTCGTTAATGGAATAGTGCATTTCAGGTAGTGTTTTATCGTGCCTAGGAACAAGCTTCCAAACTACAAATTCAGCATCGATAGGTGCTACGTGGGGTTGTCCATATGCACAAAACTCATCAATATGATCGACGCCATCAGGGCCCAGGCAGCCGGTTTCAATGCGGCATATAACAGTGAGTTTTTGCTCATCTTTGAGTGGTAGTTTGATGCTCATAATATTAATGATTTTTTATTGTTGTGGTTATATGAGTAATTCTTAATAAGAATCAAATGACAATGTATTTAGCTTGTTAAGCTTAGCATAATGCCACTTTTAGTTGATCAAATGAATAACAATAAGCTAAAAAGAAGACTTTCTTTATCGATGATTACCTTTTTTGGCTTAGGTAACATCATGGGCGCCGGTATTTACGTACTGATTGGAAAGGTCGCTGGAGAGGCTGGATATTTTGCGCCACTGGCTTTTTTTATAGCCTCAGTTATTGCAGCGATATCAGCCTTTACCTATGCTGAATTGTCTGCTCGTTACCCGGTGAGTGCGGGTGAGGCGGTATATTTAGACGAGGGACTAAATATACGTGTACTTACAATAGGTGTGGGGCTGCTCATTGCTACTGCAGGCATGGTATCCACATCTGCACTGGCGCATGGTTTTGCTGGTTATCTTTCTATATTTATCGATCTACCTAACTGGCTGATCATTGTTTCAGTTATCTTAATATTAGGCGGGTTAGCAATATGGGGTATTGGTGTTTCTGTAATGGTAGCTGCGATTTTTACCGTCATAGAATTAATTGGTCTGGTGATTATAGTTGTACTTGGTGGTGATTATATTTCGTCTACTGACTTACATCTTGCAGAGAGTACGTTTAGCTTAAGTACAATTTCCTTGGCAGGGGTTTTTTCGGCAGCATTTCTGGCTTTTTATGCCTACTTAGGTTTTGAAGATATGGTTAATGTAGCTGAAGAAGTGAAAGAGCCAGAAAAAAACATGCCACGTGCCATTATCATTGCTCTGGTTGTTTCAACATTATTATATTCACTGGTATCAATTGTTTCTATTTTAGTCATTGAACCTCAACAATTGGCTGCTAGTAATGCACCACTAGCTGACGTTTATCAAAAAATAACTAATCAAAAACCGATACTGCTAAGTGTGATTGGATTATTTGCGGTTATAAATGGCGCATTAATCCAGATGATTATGGCATCTCGATTGCTATATGGGATGTCAAAAAATGGCTGGTTACCAAAATTTTTATCTGATGTGAATGCAACAACGAATACACCGATAGTATCTACCGTATTGGTAGTTGCCATCATTCTGGTACTATCTTTACTCTTTCAGCTAGTTACCCTGGCAACAATAACTAGTTATATAGTGTTGAGTGTATTTGCATTGGTGAATTTATCGCTGATTAAAATAAAATTAAAAAATCCTTACCCCGAAAAAGTAAGAGTCTATTCAAAGTGGATACCAGTCGCTGGATTTATAACAACTGTTTTATTTATAGTTATTGAAGTCAGTAACCAGCTATTTTAAATTATCACGTATACCTTAATACTTTCGTTGGCGAGAGCTTAGTAATGTCACGCGTGTAAAACAGGCTAATTAACACAATCAGTATACTGGTGAATAATGGGCCATAAAGCCACAGCATAAAGTGTAATTCAAAATTTAGGCTGAATATTTTGGTGTATAAAAAATAACTAATAATTTCGGTACCTATGACAGCCAACAAACCCGATAAGTAACCTAGTAAGGCAAATTCAGTTAAGTGGCTGCGTTGTAGGAAGGATTTTCTGGCACCCAATGTGCGCATAATGACAGCGGATTGTATGCGTACTTCCATGCTTGACTGCATAGCAGCAGCTAATACTACAATACCAGCAAATAACACAAATAACATAACATAACCGATGGTTGAGCTAACCTGCTGCATAATAGACTTTACCTGATTCATTATGTCATCTATTTCTAGCACGGTAATTGTTGGGAATTTTATAATAATGTTATTCAATAATTGTTTGTTTTCTGAGCTTAAATAAAAGCTACTAATATAGGTCGCAGGAAAGTCATTGATGATGCCATCTGGGAATATGATAAAAAAGTTTGGTTGAAAAGAATCCCACTGTACCGAGCGAATATTTAGAATACTGGCGCTAACTTCCTGGTCAGCAACATTGAAAGTAATGCTGTCACCAATATCAATATTAAGTCGTTTAGCTAATCCGCTTTCAATCGATATATATGGTTTTCCCTGGGTATCTTTATTCCACCATGTTCCAGAGATAATTTGGTTGTTAGCTTGTATGGAGTTATTCCACGAAAGATTTAGTTCGCGTTTTAACGATTGATCGAGTTTTTTATTATTGGTAGTTCTATCAAGAATATCTACCCCATTAATTTTTATGATGCGTCCACGCACCATTGGGTAGACGCCTTCGGTTTTTATATTATTCTTTTGCAAGAATGTTTTTATAGGTTCGACTTCGTCATTTTGTATGTTGATAACAAAATGATTAGGGGCTTGTTCAGGTAACTGATTTTGCCAGCGCATCATTAAGTCATTACGAATTAAAAATATTAGCATTAAGATCATTAGAGATAATCCCAGGGCAAGCATCTGTAGCTGGTTCTGCTTCTTGTGGCGAATGATTTGTTGTAAACCTATCTTCCAAGGGCCTGATAAGCCAGGTAGTATTAATTTGCTTATAGCAACTAATAAAGTTGAAATAATAAACAGAGCTGCGCCGCATGCAATGCTACCAAGTAAAACCATTATAGTTAGCTGTAATTCACCAGATTGCCACCACATTATGCCAACGATGCATAATATGGCTAAACCATATATGAACCATAAACTGAGGGATAATGGTGCTAAGTCATCACGTAACACTTTTAACGGTGGAATAGATTTCAAGCGCAGCAGAGAAGGTAGGCTAAAACAAAATAAAGTTATAAGGCCAGATATAAAGCCATTGAATAAAGGCGATAAACTTGCTGCAGGTAAAGTGGAGTTAAAGAAATCTTTCAATAATGTCGCGATTATCTGTTGAGAAGCATAGCCTAGTAGACATCCTATACCACAGGCTATCACACCTAGTATTAAAAGCTGGCTAGAAAATATTCGTATAATATTTTTTTGTTGAGCACCCATGCAACGCATTAATGCGGCTTGGTTATAGTGACGTTCACCATAACGATTGGCTGCTATGGCAATCGCGATGCCAGAGAGCATCACGCTTAACATAGAGGCAAGGGAGAGGTATTGTTTACCTTTTTCCATAGCTGAGTTAACCGCTTCCGAGCCCTCAGTGCCCCCCATAATTTTTTGACTGGCATTGAGTTTTGGTGATAACCATTTTTCAAATGTAGTTCTGTTAGATTTTTTTCCCGTAATACCGACCATATACGTTAAACGACTGCCCGGTTGTACAATACCGGTGCTTTCGACATCATTTATATTCATTAATAATTTTGGTGCTATCGACATAAAACTAAATGCCTGACCTGGATCGTGCTTTAAAACAGCGCTAACGGTAAGCAGACGCTCGCCTAACTCGATGGTGTCGCCTAATTTAATATCTAGCAGGCTAAACAATCTTGGCACTAGCCATACTTCACCTGCTATAGGACCACTGTTACGCTGAGTCTCATTGCCATATAGATCATTTGATGTCTTAATATGACTTAGTAGTGGGTAGTGCTTATCTACTGCCTTTATATGGCTCAGCTGGAAGTTATTGTTTGCGACAATAACACTGCTAAAGTTTAGGGAATGGCTGGTGTTTAAATTTAGATTATGCGCGTAATCAATTGTTTCGGAGCTGATTTTTTTTGGACTTTGTAATACTAGGTTTGCACCTAAAAACTCACCGCTTTGATCAAGCATGACATTATCTATACGCTTTATAAATAAACCTATGGATGTCATGCTGGTAACAGCTATGATCAACGCGAAGAGTAATACCTTCAATTCACCAGCTGTCCAGTCGCGTTTTAACAGTCGAGCACCTAAACGGAATTCATTAAGCATTTACTTGCTCACAATCCGATAACGTACCGTTTTGTAATACAAGGCAACGATCACAGTGTTTTGCGAGTACTTCATCATGTGTGACTATCACTAGAGTAGTATTACTTTCACGATTCATATTAAACAATAAATCAATAACATTCTGTCCGGTAGTCTTATCCAGATTCCCAGTAGGCTCATCCGCGAATAAAATAGTAGGCTGCGTAATAAACGCACGGGCAATGGCGACACGTTGTTGTTCACCACCGGACAGTTGTTTAGGGTAGTGGTGCTGACGATCTTTTAGCCCAACCCGTTGTAAAAGTTGTTGAGCATCTGTAGCCGCTGTTTTTTTAGACTGCAGTTCCATCGGCAACATTACATTTTCTAATGCCGTTAAACTGGGTAGTAATTGAAATGATTGAAATATAAAGCCGACTTTTTCGCTACGTAAGCTGGCGCGTTCATCTTCAGTCATTACACTAATATTTTGTTGGTCAATCAGGATGTCGCCATTAGTGGCATCATCCAGTCCTGCTAACAGACCAAGTAGGGTTGATTTGCCTGAACCGGAGGCACCAATAATCGCCAGGCTTTCACCGTGCTTGATTTCCAGATTAACACCGGTCAGGATATCAATTTGTTGGTTATCAAGTTTATTAACAGCGGGAACTTGTTTGATCAGGTTCTTTACAACAATTACAGCATCAGATGTGGTTTGCATGATTCGTACTATTTTAATTACCTGGTTTATGTTGAGTGGAGTGACAGTGGCTAGTTCCATTGATTTGAAAAAAATTCTAATCGTAGGTGACAGCATTAGCGCATCCTATGGTATCAACCCCAAGTCAGGCTGGGTTAATTTATTAGCAAATAAAATAGCACAGGAAAAAATTCCCTACCAAGTTATTAATGCGAGTATTAGTGGTGACACTACGATTAATGGCGTAAATCGTTTACCCGCACTAATTAATAACCATAAGCCTGATATTGTTATTATTGAACTTGGAGGAAACGATGGATTACGCGGTACACAGCTCAATGTTATGCAGGCTAACCTTGATAGAATGATCCAGAAAAGTCAGCTTAGTGGAGCCAGGGTTTTGTTAGCAGGTATGAAAATCCCGCCTAATTATGGCAGGCGATATACACAGTCGTTTCATCAGGTATACCTGGATTTAGCGGACAAACATTCATTATCACTCGTACCTTTTATACTTGAGGGTGTAGGCGGGCAGGGAGCATTAATGCAGGCGGATGGTATTCATCCAACGGCCAAGGCACAGCCCCTTATCGTTGAAACAGTATGGAAACAGCTCTCACTTATGCTGTAAAATCAAGTCTGCACGATGGTGATTATTAGCTTTAAGTAATCTATTTAAGTTATTGTATTAGTTGTGTTTTATTGTGTTTTTTTTGGTTTTTTACAAATCTAACTAAAGCTATATTTGCACAGGGTTAAATCATGGAAACTTTCATAATTATTTTCATAATAGCCATTTTATTTGTTGTTGGATCAGCAGGTATGATGAAGTATTTTGATAAGAAACACGCGATTAAAAAAGAAGATAAAGACGAAACAAAAAACTAAGAATATAATATTTATTAACTGTTATTTAACTAGGTTAGAGGTTTCTACTGCTTTATTGGCTTCAGATACACAAACCTGATTTCTGCCCTGATTCTTAGCGGTGTATAAAGCCTTATCTGCATCTTTAAGCAACTCATCAATATTTACAGACGAGCAAGCGCTAGAAACACCAAGGCTGGCAGTGAACTTAATGGTGTGTTGCTCGTAAGTAATGCTAATTTCTTCAACACGTTGCCGAATAGTTTCAGCTGTTTTTTGTGCTGCATCGAGTGGGCATGTAGGTAAAACGAGTCCGAATTCTTCGCCGCCCAGGCGACACCAAATATCACTTTCCCTATTTTTTTTACTAAGTACAGTTGCTAGAGTCTTCAAAGCAAGATCACCCGCATCGTGACCATAGGTGTCATTAATATGCTTAAAGTGATCAATATCTAACGCGATGACACTAATGCATTCCTTAGAACGATTAGTCCTGCCTAGTATTGAGCGTATTGAGAGATCAAGCCCTCTACGATTGAGAAGGCCAGTTAATGGGTCATGTGTACTGATGGTTCTTAATAACTGTTGCTCACTAATGAGAATAGATGATAAGTAACCGACACCGACCAGGGTATAACCGACAGCGGCAGCAATAACGCCCAGACTATAAGCAAACCCTGGGTCACCTAAATTAGAAATAAAGTGTACTTGCAAGGGAGACATGACTGATACGATAATAAATGCAAAAGCCATTATGGCGTGACCTAAATTCTTTAACTTGATGGCCCGCTGTATAAGAATAAAGCTTAGAAAAGGGTAAATAGCTAATGCGTAAGTGGAAATGATGAGAACTTTATCGGCATGTTGCTCAGTTAGAAATAATAAAGTACTAATTAATAAATGAATGATAGTAATAATAAATATTGGCAGAGGCTTACGAGCTCTTTCCTCTACAGCAAAAAACAGTACATAGGTACACAAGATGTAGAACAGACCTGATGCTTGCTGGTCCATGGGTAGGTGTGCAGCATCTTTTGTTAGAAGGCTTATCCAGGCGATTAATCCAAGAGCGAAGTATATTTTAAATAATTTATTTGTACTGATTGATAAAGTGTCGCTCTCCGTGAGATGAATAACTAAAATCATGCTCGTGATAGCAGCAATCATCACTAAACAAAGTGTGTAGGCGTAGAGCTGAAGATCGATTTCAATCATGTGGATTACTTCAGGGGGGTTGTTATATTTAGGTTTATTATAGTCTACATTTAGACTATCTAGCACACTCAAAATGCCTGAATAAGAATGTCAGTAGTACTTAATTTTGCTTGTCTAACAGTGCCTTTATTCTATCAATCAGGTCTGGGTCATCCCATAAAATAGCTGAATTCACACCGTATTTTATTTTTCCATCTGGGCCGATTATAAATGTTGATGGGTAGCTAATAACATTCCACTGCTTTGCAAATGCTCCGTCTTTATCAATAAGTACAGGAAATTCAACATTGACAGTTTCCATAAAGTCATTGATTGTTTGTTTTTCTTCCGCGTAGTTTATAGAGATAAGTTCAAACGGCAGCCCAGACATTTTTTCTTTTAAACGGTTGAGTGATGGGATTTCTTCGACACAAGGAGCGCACCAGGTGGCCCAAAAGTTAACAACGGTTATTTTATTTGTATAGTCGTTTCTAATGTAGGGCTTATCATGCGCATCTATTAAATTAATACTCAGTGGCGCTATATCACCCTTAAACTCTTTTAGGTCAATATCAATACCACTTTTAGACACAAGAAGAGGCTTTAAAGGTACTGGTATTGTTGGTACTTCATGTCGATCTAATACTTTAATCATTTTCTTTATATTCGGAACTAATGTAAGAGCATGCTTCTCCATAACCTCTGTTGGTGTTGCATTATAAAATAGGCTCATTACATCAGGTATAAATTTGCTATAAACAGCGTTGCCATGCTGTTGCAAGCGGCTTACTACTTTATTAAGTTGATTAACATTGCCACTGCCTTTGGCCTGATAAATCATTAGCGGTATATTGGTAGCATCAATAACAGGCATAAAGACAGGTTCAAGCCCTAATGGTGGGATATAGGCATAGGTATAGGGGGAGAATAATATGGCACCTACCAAGTGTGGGGATGCCTGTTTTCTCGATTGCCATTGGTGTGCTCCAATAAGTGCATTTATAGAGGCATATGAGTCGCCAACTAAAATTACTTTTTTACCAGTCGTACTATACGCATACTCAACGAGATCAGCGGTGTAGCGTCCATCTAACTGGCGTAGAGCCTTAGCGCTTTGTGGCAGAAATAAAGATTCAACAATATTGCTCTGCCATACCTCTATATTACTGTTAGCTAGTAACTGAGCCATGGAGCGGTGCCCGTCACGGAAGCCATATTCTGGTGCCAGCCAAATAATTAAATAATCACCAGTAGCACTGCTATAACGGTTAACGGTTAATTCTGTGTCATTTGAGACGGGTACAGCAATCTCTTCTTGTGAATGGGCTATAGAGCTATACAAGGCGACTAGGTGAATAATAATTATGCTTACGAGTATATTGGGTGTGTTCACGAATTCGGCCTATATGGTTATAAAGTCGTTGTTTTTAGTCAAACAGAATTACACGAAAAAATGTCTATAATTAACATGTTCATCATGAAAAATCAGATATAACAGACTAAATTGATGAGTGAGTGCTAAATGCCGAAGTAGTTGCATTTATTCATTATATAACAGTGTATATAAAATCAATCATATAAGTAAAGTACGGGATAGTTAATGGAAGGATTAGCACCAGCAGCTAAAAATATAAGAGTTCTATTAGTGGATGATGCGCCATCAATGCGCTCATTACTTGCGGCTATTATAAAAAGCTTTGGAATAAAGAAAATTAGTGAAGCAGGTGATGGTGCAGCGGCTCTGCAGGTACTTAATTCAAAAGACATAGATTTGATTGTATGTGATTGGGAAATGCCCAAAATGAATGGCTTAGAGCTATTTTCAACTTTAAGCGAGAATATGGATTATGAAAACATACCCTTTATATTGGTCACATCTATGTCAGAAGTTAGTAAAGTGAAAGTCGCCATCAAACAAGGTGTTAAACATTATATTGTTAAGCCATTTAAGCCGGATACAATCTTAAGTGAGATAAATGCAATATTCCCGCCAGTTGAGGAATAATCGCATTTATATAGGTTCTCTACCGATCTTCAGCTAATTACACAATAGGCGATGAAACTTGGTCTCATGACATTTTGCACAGGGTGGAATGTGACCCGCTTTAGCAAAATGCAGTTGCTCGCCGCATGCATCACATACTAATACGCCAGGCCCTGTAATTTCGCCCGTGTGATATTCAGCCATTTCGGCATTTGCTTTTAATTGATTGAGTTCAACAGTGGTTTGATCTGCCGCCTGACTGAAATGGTCATATAAATAGTCTTCAATAAGCTCCGCATCAATAGATAGCCATTGCTTAAACTCAGTATTATTATCTGCCATATAAGTCGCTGCATCATGCAAGTCACGCTTTAGATAGTCTGCTACCTTGTTCAGTTCAACACTGGATAGTTCGCCAAACTCAGAAGATTTCTGACTAATCTCATCAATGATCTTATGTAAAGCTGGGCCTGTTTTTTTCTTTAGCAGTTGAGCTTCTTTTATAGATAGCATTAAGAGCTTTTCATACGCATCATTCAAACCATCGGTAATAAACTTGCTTGGGCTATGTTTAGTCATATCAATATCCTTAAATTTATATCTTCAGTATAGCTTATTGATAACGTGAGATCTTGATCCTTAGCAAACAGTGATCGATAATCTTAGATATCCTTTTGCCATAAGAAATATTTTTAGATTGATAGCTGTTATAACGTTAGTTTATTACTAACAGAGAAGAGTTATACAGCCTAAATAGCTTTCATGATTGTATAGTGCTTTTTTGTATCGCCTAGTTTTAATTCGACTTCATCATCAACAGAGTGTCCGATTAGTATTTTACCAAGTGGTGAAGATGGAGTGATTATAGTAACGTTTGTGTCATCAATTTTTACATTAAGTCCACCTGCTGTAGGACCTAAAAAAAGAATTAATGCTTTGTCGCATTCATCTAACATATAAATTATAGAGCCTATTCCTATATTATTTTTGGAGTCTGACTCACTGATCTTAAATTTTTTGTAGGTATTTAAATCGGCTTCGCATTCGGTAACTCGTTTCGATTGACCCTGTGCTAGATAGGATGCTTCCAGTCCTAAAGTATCATATTTATTTTCGGCTTCACTTTCTTCATTCGTAGCAGTGTCATATGCACGCATAGCTGCATCAAAAGCATCTTGATAGAGAGTTTCTAGCGACTCGATTATGTCATCAAGTAAGTGTTGTTTATTTATCAAGGTCTGCTAATTCAAGTTCGAGTTGTTTGATTTCTTTTTGTAATTTTTTAACATAGCTTTTAGAAGTCTGGATATGGCCTGGAGATTTATACTTGATCACATTCCAGCTGCTTGCGTGCTTAGTGGAATGGCTTAGTAAAGATTGTTTTTCTTTAAGAGCAGCTAATAGCTCTTCTTTCTTAATACTCAATTTTTTTGCCTGATGCGATCGGTTTTTGTGTTAATGATAGATTGAATAGTTGTAATGCGCCAAATTATAGCACTATTGATAGCGACTCATGCTTTTCAAATGCTATGGCTGGAAGCTAGAAGTCAAATGATGATTAGTAAGAAACTTTAATATTCGACAAGGAAATTTTAATGCACACTAAGTGAGATGTGAATATGACGAAGTCGGGTATATGTGGGATTAGAAAGGGGGGTTTATAAACTGATAAAATAACTCTAGGCTTGATCGTGGGATCAAGCCTAGAGTTATTTGTCGTACGCTTTATTATTGATAGCCAAACATTTTAATAAGAGCTTGTTCAAGCTCATTTTCAGCTTGCAGTCTAGATTTGATCGGAATGTCATCATAGCCGGCTGCTACTACATCGTCTTTTTTAGGCTGTGTATTACCGAGCAAAAGGTTTTCTAGGCGTGATGAGTGTTGGTTATCGTTTACAGGATGATTTGTTAGTGAATTAAGTCTTCTAGCTGTTTGCATAATATTCGCCACTTTTGATGTTCTTGATTAAGTGTAGTGCCTAAATCAATGTTTTTGTGAATGAATATCACAGTTTTGCTGTGGAATTATGACTAAAAATGCTATTGCCGTCACAGAATTATCAGTTTAAGGGCTTATTAACAAAATATTGCGGTTTCTAAAGCGTATACGAAACTAGTAATTGTTCGCTTTAATCAGGTGAAGGGGACATTATTGAACGTTTAAGCTATGCGGCGCAAACGAAGAGCAGCGTAGTTTGCGTCAGAACGAGCGCCTTGTTAGCCGTTTTCATATGACCGTGCTTTAGTTGACTTTGATCCCACCCATAGTCGAATAAAGGCAAATAAAAGAATAAAAAAGAATAAGCTTGTCAGCCCGCTTTTAACCATAGTAAAGGCACTAGAAAAAATAACCTGGGCTTTAGTAATATCTGGATAATTCAGAATCATCAAGACAATTTGGATGTTTTCTAGATAATCAAATATGCCTGCTACAATAGGCACAAAACATAAATAGAAGACTCTTGATCCCTTGTCATACCTCTTTAAGAAAAGCCAGGCCAACATAAGAAATGACGAAATAGAAAAGAGCGCAGGATAAATAAAGTCCAGAGGGAGTTGCCTGCTTAGATATTCTTTTCTGCCATCATTTCCCAAAGCAGATAACAACTTAACAGCATAGTCATATGAGTATCCGCCTGGCGATAAATCAAATATTTTCATTTCAGGCGCATATGACTCGACGCCTGGAATGGTATGAAACAGCATCAATAAATACACAGCTAGTGATGGAGTGAAAAATATTAAGACATTCCTGCCACTAGCGACGCCTACCATTTTATCAGTGAATCTATGCATGATTGAGTCTGTCTCAGTTTCTTCATTCCGACGGCTAACAGCTGTTTAACAGAATTATTTCCTGTTATCATCCTGTAAATCTATCACAAATATTCTCATAACTTTATGAAAATACAGTTGCTTAGGCGTTTATTAGATCTGTTATTGAGGGACAAAAAGCGGAATTAATTCCTTGTTATTGGGTTTTTAGATAATAACAGAGACCCAGGAATATAAATGTCCGCTTTGCGGTGGTTACCTGACCTCTAACAATTACACTATATATAACATCTACTAGCTGTTATTGATTAACGTATGCTTTTAAAGTGTGGTCATCTAATGACCTGTGCATAAAAGGCTCATTGTAGCGAGCCAGTTTTTATAAAATGACTTTTTAAATTGGCATTAAGTTAGTAAGCCTTATCTTTAGCTATATTTTCAGAAAAAGGTTCAACATGGATAGATATGTCTGTTATTCCGAAGTCATTTTCTATTTGACGTTCTATAGTCGATGCGATTTTATGTGACTCTTCGGTTGAGAGTTGTGGATCCACAGATACTATTAAATCAATCGATTTATCTGCGCCTATCCAGCGTGAGCGAATGCGACGGATCTGATGTAAGCCATTAATGTTTTCAATAGACTTAGATATTAATTCTGGCTCTATTGAGTATTCATCTGTAAGTATGGGTAAAGATTTTTTGAATAAGACGTAGGCTAAATATAAAACGAGGGCAGAAACACCTAAAGCACAAACTCGATCCAGCCATACATAACCCATAGCAGACAGCTGCCAACCTACGATGACCACTACTGTTGTTAATACATCCGAAAAAGTGTGGCTGGCATCGGCAAGTAAAATGTCAGATTGTAGGCGGCGTGCCCACATCCGTTGCCATATGGATACGGTAATATTGATAACTAAAATCGCTAGCATAACGGCCATTCCCCATACGGAATTAACTATCTCAGTATCATCTTTGCTTATTGCCTGTAAGGCTAACTCAAAAGAAAGTAATACCAATAGTGATGCAAGAAAAAATACCGCTAAAGTTTCGAACTTTCTATGTCCGTAAGGGTGTTTGCGATCAGGTGGTGTACTAGACAGTCGAACGACCATCCAGGCTATTATGTTATTAACTACATCTGTTAATGAATGAATAGCATCACTTAAAATGCCTAGTGAACCAGTTGAAAACCCTACAACGGTTTTGGCAACAAGTACTACAAGGTTAACTGAACCTTCAATCAATATGATGCGTCGAACATCTTTATCTCGCTGCTGACTGTTATTCATTAATGGTTAACTCACAATATATTTGGCAAATATTGCTATTGATTTATAGTTATCGAATAAGCACTTGCTATTCGGCTTTTGATTCCAGTTCATTAAGCTCTAAATTGAGCGCCTGACCGGATACCATGACTTCCCATAGAGAGTAGCCGAGTGATAGCAGCATGCTGACCAGGCTAACGGCAAATACAAGCTTGCCCAAAAATAATTTTCCCGCAAACAGTGCGAACATACAGGCGACACATAAGAATAGACTGCCCACACCAAATCCCTGCATATATTGAATAATTTTTACACGCTTTCGTAGACTCTGTATTTGTGCCATTAGAGAGTCGCTAGGTGTTGCCTTATAAGCTGCACTCATGGCGCGAATACGTGACGATATAGCATTAAAGCGATTGGTATAAGCAACAAGTAATAAAGATACTGCTGGGAATAATAGTGCAGGGGTGGTAAGGCTGATCTCAGGCATGTGTATATATGATCCACTAGGGTAGAGGTTAATTTAACTAGATTAGATTCTATAGTTGCAGCCTAATCAGTTTATTTGTGTAGTTTATAATTATAAATGTTCTATCAAGATACTAATAGAATATGTTATTACTGCAATAGCTATTACAAGCATCAAAATATAGCTAGCAAAAAATGTTTTTTTTGTTTATTCGTGCCGGTTTTAATTCCCTCATGACGGAAGCTAATGTTTTTTGCAGCTTCTCTGCCTGAGGCATCTAAATAAATTACACCACCAATCAATGAAACGATTGGCCACCATTGATGATTAATAATCATAAGAGCACCGGCTAATGGTAGCCATAACAATGTTACTAAGTCCCAATAAGCCGTATAGCGTTCTGATCTTTGTAATAGTGGGTCTGTATGTTCAGCGCTTTCCTGAATGCCTAACTGTTGTGCGAGTTCAAAATTGGTAGATGATATGATTTGTACGATGTATAAAACGCTCCCTATAATCAATAATATCCAGCCTATTAATTCTTGCACAATTTACCTCGATTCTTCTATTGACTAATCAGTGCCTTGAGCTCATCTTCTGTTACAGGTTTGGAGAAAAGGAAGCCTTGATAAAGTTCGCACTTATTTGCCTTTAAAAAGTTGAATTGTTCAGTTGTTTCAATGCCTTCAGCGACAACCGTTAAATCGAAGTGATTTGCCATATTTAAAATACTGTGTACCATCATCTGGTCATTTTCTTCTTTATCTATTTCAGAGATAAAAGATCGATCAATTTTAATTTCAGATATTGGTAAACGCTTTAGATAACTTAAAGAACTATAGCCAGTACCAAAATCATCCATAGAGAAACGAATGCCAAGTTTTCCTACTTCATTCATTATCTGAATAACACTGTCGACATCTTCAGCAATTACACTTTCTGTAATTTCAAAGATAACTTTATGTCTGGATGATTCTGATAAATACTTAATGCATAAATCATTTACATTATTAACAAAGTCATAATAAAAAAACTGGCGCATACTGACATTAATTGAAAATTGATTAAGTGTGATACCTTGTTTTTCGAATTGACTCAATGTTTGGAAGGCGCTTTCCATTATGTAATGGCCAAGTTCAATAATAAAACCGGTTTTTTCAGCAATAGAGATAAATATATCAGGTCTTACTGAACCAAGCTTTTCATTATTCCATCGAGCCAGTACTTCTGCCCCTACAATCTTATTCTCTTCATCTAGCTGTGGTTGATAGGCGAGGGATATTTCATTATTTTCGAGTGAAAAACGTAATAGTTGTTCTACCTCCAAATTATCTTCAACACGCTTTTTCATTTCCTCATCAAATATAATAACACCATCACGGCCAGCTGCTTTAGCTTCATACATCGCTATATCAGCTTCTTTTATTAAATGATTTGCGTCCTTGCTAATGCCATCAATCAGGCTAACACCGATACTGGCACTAATATACAAATGGTGCATTTCAATAACATAGCTTTCTTTTAATGTGCTTAAAATTTTCTGCGCCAGAGCCTCTGCCTCTAAAAGGCACTGTTCTTTGCTGTTATATTCAAGGCCTACAACAACAAACTCATCACCACCCAGACGCGCGAGTAAACTGTCATTCTCTTTTTTATAGGTGATTCTATCAGATACGTTCTTTAATAAACGATCGCCAACATCGTGTCCTAATGAATCGTTTACTGTTTTAAAGTGATCTAAATCAATGAGCAACAGGTATGACCAGGTGTTAGATTTATGCAACATGCCAATCATGCGTTGTAAATGATTAATGAAGAAGTAGCGATTTTTCAGACCTGTGAGTGAATCATGATTTGCCTGAAAATTAGTGGTCATCAATAAGGTGTGGCTGCTACCAGCGGCATACAATAGTACCCATGTGAGTACCAGCGAAAAAATAGCGAGGACGTATCCGAACCATTCATTAATCATTAAAAAGTATATGGCCAGAGGTATCATCAGCATGATGACATTAGGCTTATACAGTTTTTTGTCAGGAAATAGTAATACCGATGCAACAACCGCTGCGCCTATTTCAGTGAATATCGCAATGTAATGGAGTTTGTTTTCATCTTCAGATATAAAGAGTAGAAAGATAACTAGCCACAGGAAAAAGAAGCCGTAATAGAATAGTTTGAGTTTGTTATACCAGGTTCTTAGTTGAGCGGTATTTAGTCCATTGTTGAGATACTGTCTATAAATATGGTAGCCATAAGCAGATAGAGCCAGTATAGCGACGTACCATATAATCGCACTTGTTGGGATATTGTGCATCCAGCTGAGAAAGATATATCCCAGGCCCGGAAATACTGAAAGTAGTATTATTATCGGTATTTGTCTGTGCAGGTATGAATAGAAGTGATTTTGTATCATGACTAATAAATGAGAAGAAGTTACTTCTGATATCTTTTCCTGTTAATAAACAGATAAACTGCCTTATAGGTAGATTATATGCTTGAGAAGTTAATAAGTCCTTTAATCCTTTCAATTATATTAGTGTTAACTGGTTATGTCATTTTTCACACTATAAAAAGAAGGTAGGTTCACAATTTGAATATAAAGTCACCCTTAGCCGTATAGTTTCAATCCATTTATAGCTATATCTAGAATAGATATGCCGTAGATTCTGTTCCAGCATTATCTATGTACTACATAAGTGCCGGTAAATATCACTGCGACTTCATCAGCGCAAGAGATTCTTGATTCTAGCCTTATTCGTGCAATTCCTTTTCGTTTATACATAT
>Ga0316204_10004623_pt1 | contig 24331 bp, 20 predicted proteins | sample 6monrhotite_MG_2_FD_205661 | JGI IMG/M metagenome (GOLD analysis project Ga0316204, IMG submission 205661) | Microbial mat bacterial communities from mineral coupon in-situ incubated in ocean water Damariscotta River, Maine, United States -... | ecosystem: Environmental > Aquatic > Marine >... | reverse complement strand
TACCGCCGGCTATCCTGTAGAAAAGCCCCGGATGATCGGCAGCATAAACGGTGACCAATGTCGCGCCTCGGTCCGGATAGGGATCGGCAGCGATTGCTAGGCTATCATCGCCTGCATTCAGTATAAGCCGCGCATTCTGTTCGATCATATCGCTCGGCTCGGCAATCCAGTAGGGATCAGTCAGACGATTGGCCAGCTGATCAAATTCAGATGGCGAAATGTTGAGCGCCTCGGCCAATATCGCCTTCTTCTCTGCAATTCGCTCGCCACGTCCGCGTTGCTTGTGACCCAGGCGAAGCATTTCTTCCGAAGCCTCAAACAAATCGGTCAACAATTGACGTTTCCAGCTGTTCCAGACACCGGGACCAACCGCGCGAATATCCACCACGGTAAGCACCGTTAGCAGCCGCAACCGCTCCATGCTTTTTACCTGTCCGACAAAATCCTGAATGGTTTTAAAATCAGAAAGATCCCGCTTAAAAGCGGTCGCCGACATGAAAAGATGATGGCGTACAAGCCATGCGACAAGCTCGGTTTCAAATGGTTCCAATCCAAAACGTGGACAAAGCTCCAGGGCGACTTCCGCGCCCAATATGCTGTGATCACCACCCCTTCCCTTCGCAATATCATGCAGCAATGTCGCGACAAACAATACTCGCCGGTTTTTTAACTTGCTCATGGTCTCGGTAGAATTGGGATGATCTTCCGCCAACGATCCACTGCCAATTTTCGCCAACAGTCCAATGGCGCGTATGCTGTGTTCATCCACCGTATAATGGTGGTACATATCAAATTGCATCTGCGCGACAACGCGCCCAAAATCGGGAATGAAACGACCGAATATCGATGCTTCGTTCATCCAGCGAAGAACCAGTTCCGGGTCACGCGGCGAACAGAGAACTTCCAGAAATAATGTGTTGGCCCGTTCGTCTTTACGAATCTTGTTATTGATCAATTTCGCATCCCGACGGGCCGCGCGCATGGCAAGCGGATGAATTTCCAGTTCATGTTTGTCGGCCAGCTGGAAAATCTCGATCAGACGAACCGGATCTTTTTCAAAAAACTGTTCGTCAGGCAGGGCCAGACGGCCGCGATCCAGTATAAATCCTTTCAACTTTTTCGGACGGCGGGTGATATTGGGAATGAACCGGCGCACACCGGCATTGTGAGTTTCATCGAGATGGGCGAGAAACACACCGGTCAGATTGCCCACGACCTTTGCGTTCAAGAAATAATATTGCATGAATCGCTCAACCGGCGACTGGCCTTTCCGTTCGGCAAATCGCATCCGCTTGGCGACTTCGGGTTGCAAATCAAAGGTCAACCTATCCTCTGCCCGCCCGGTTAGATCGTGCATGTGGCAACGCACCGCCCAAAGAAAATTATCTGCCTTGCGAAATCGTTTATATTCCACTTCGGAGAGCAATCCGACATCGACCAATTCTGCCGCCGTTCGGACCCGATGAATATATTTACCGATCCAGTAAAGCGTTTGCAAATCCCGCAAACCGCCCTTGCCTTCTTTGACATTGGGCTCGACAACATACCGGCTGTCGCCCATTTTTAGATGCCGGGCATCGCGCTCTGCAAGCTTGTCCGCAACAAATTTGCGATCGGTTCCAGCCACAACTTCGGCAAAAAACCGGGTCCGGGCCTCTTCGTAGACACCGTTATCGCCCCAAATGAAGCGCCCTTCGAGCAACGCCGTCTTTATTGACAAATCCTCATTTGCCATGCGAACCATTTCGTCAATCGAACGGCTGCTTTGGCCCACTTTCAACCCGAGATCCCAAAGCCAATAGAGCATGGCTTCGACCACTTGCTCGGTCCAGCTGGTCTGTTTGTGCGGTGTTAGAAAAGCTATATCGACATCGCTGTGCGGTGCCATTTCTCCGCGCCCATACCCCCCCACAGCCATGACCGCGATACGCTCTCCGGATGAGGGATTGCTCACCGGATATTGGTGGTGAACCGCAACGTCATGGATCAACCGAACCAATTGATCGACCAGGAAAGACTGCGCGATAGCCGCTTCGTGACCAGCGGAAGACCGCTCCAGTAATCGCCGGCCAATCTCTGCCCTGCCATCTGCCAAAGCCGTTTGCAACAGGGGCAGGATCTGCGCCCGCGCCTTGTCCATTCCATGTTCGCCTATCAGCGCTTCTACCTTGCCGGATAGCGCACGACGGTCAATAATCTCCCGTTGCCGGACGATCCGCTTTTCCGAAAGGTTTTTGGATTGAGCTATGTCGGCTGGTATATTCATCCAGATTCAGCAAGCAGTTCGCGGTGTTTCTTGGCCACAGTGATCTTGTCAATCTTGGCAGTACCCAGTCTTGGGAGCGGCGTGTCATGGCGCCAGATGTGGCTGGGAATCTTGAATGCTGCCAGCTTGTCCGACAGGAACGCAACCAGCTCTTCCTGCGACAGGCTTTGGCCATCTTTGAGGTGGTAAACAAGCGCGGGAACTTCCCCAAAACGTTCGTCTTCAACGCCAAAGACACTGGCTTCGGCAATAGCGGGATGGGAATAGATCGCGTCTTCCACTTCCTGACAGCTGATATTTTCACCGCCGCGAATGATGATGTCTTTCTTGCGATCGACGATGTACAAAAACCCTTCTTCATCGAGATAGCCAATATCGCCACTCAGGAAAAAACCGTCATCCGTATAGGCCGCCTTGGTCGCCGCATCGTTATTCCAGTAGCCGGTAAAAGTACAAATGGATCGTATCCCGACCTCTCCGCGTTCTCCTTGCGGTACCGGCTTACCATCGTCATCGAGAATACCGATTTCGATAATGGGAGGTGTCGCCCGCCCCGTACTATCTGGTCGCGCCATGTAATTTTCATTCTGATTGGATGCGCCGGTACCCTGCGTTTCGGTTAGGCCATAACCGATGATCGGAAAGCCGTTGTCACCCATTGCACTCTTGATCCGTTTCACATGTTCCACCGGCCGCGGCGCGCCACCGGCTGCAACCGACACACAGGTGCTGAGATCATAATCACCCAGTTTTGGATGCGAATAAATTTCCATGCTCATCAGGGGAACACCAACGAAATAGGTGACCTTTTCGGCTTCGATCAACTTCATCGCGCCTTCAGCGTCCCATTTGTTGAGGAACACGATCTTGCGGCCCAGCGCGAAGCTGACCAGTAGCAACGGCACAGATGCGGTCACATGGAACAGAGGCACACAGAGCAAAGCCGCTGGCTGAATATCGGGCATGGTGCCTTCTTTTTCCATGATCGCCGCTACTACGGCAAAGGCACCAACAAAACTCATCGCGCCCTGCACAACCGCACGGTGATTGGAATAAGCCCCCTTGGAGCGCCCGGTCGATCCCGAGGTAAACAGGATCGTCGCCCGGTCCATGGGATCGATCTGTGGCAACGTGGTCTCTGCGCCACCACCTTTGGCGAGCAATGCACTTAATCCTTCAAGTGGCGGTACATCATGGTCAAACAGAATGACTTCCGCGCTATATTCCAATCCGCTGCTCTCAATACGCTTCGCCCGCTGGGCATCGGCGAACACCAATGTACAGCCCACATCATTCATGCCTTCGACAATTTCATCACCTTGCCAAAAGCCATTCAGTTTCGTCGCCACACCGCCAGACATGGCAATGGCCATGTAAAGGATCACCCAGTTAGCTGAATTGCGCCCGACGATTCCGATATGATCGCCTTTTTTGACGCCAAGACCTTCAATCAAGCCACCAGCCAGCGTTCTCGCAGCGGCATACGCTTCACCAAAGCTCAGCCGGATATCGCCATCCACGAGAAAATCCTTGTCGGCATTCTCGTTGCAGAAATAGGCCATAAAATCGGCAAGATTACCCGGCGCACTTTTGAACATCGGCATTTGCTGGCCAAAATGTTCACCCTGCGTGAGCTCAAGCAATTGACCCGGAGCCATCATGGCTTCGAGTGTCGCACGGATTTTCAAGTCCAATTCTGATGGCATCTCAATTTTCTCCCGAATAAACTCTTGTGGTTTCCCTCTTGGTATAGGGGAATTTCCCTTTATATGAACACGAAACGACATGGGGAAAAGAGTTGATTGATATTATTCTGGCCAGCGCAGTCGAATTTACGCGATTTGAGGAGTTGGGCCTGTCACCGAACGCTCTGGATCTCGGATTTTTCCAGCTGAAATGGTATTCCCTCGCTTATCTGGCCGGCATCATCATCGGCTATTGGTATTTGAGCAAACTGATCAAGCAGCCCGGCGCTCCGCTGGCACAGCGCCATGCTGATGACATGATATTCTGGGCCACCATGGGCATCATCCTCGGTGGCAGGCTTGGATATGTGCTTTTTTACAATCCATCGATACTTGAAAACCCGGTCGATGTGTTCAAGGTCTGGCAAGGCGGCATGTCTTTGCACGGCGGGACGCTCGGCGTGGTGCTTGCCATCTGGTGGATATCGCGCAAGGAGAAACTTAGTTTTCTGAGGGTTTGCGATTATGTCGCCTGCGTGATTCCCTTTGGATTGCTGTTTGGCCGGCTAGCCAATTTCGTCAATGGCGAGCTTTGGGGCCGGGCCACCGACGTGCCGTGGGCGATTGTCTTTCCGATGGGCGGAGAAGTTGCCCGTCACCCAAGCCAGCTTTACGAAGCCGGACTGGAAGGTATTTTGTACCTGATCATCCTGTCGCTGCTTTTTTGGAAAACAAATGCGCGCTATCAACCCGGCAAGCTGGTTGGCACTGGCTTGCTAGTATATGGATTCAGCCGCTTCACAGTGGAGTATTTCCGCGAACCGGATCAGCAACTGACCTGGCTGGTTGAACAATCCGGCTTCAGCATGGGGCAATTTTTGACCATGCCGATGATCCTGCTCGGCGCATGGCTAGTCTTTACTGCAAAGAAACGGCAGATCGGAACCAAGCAGACGACTGGAGAAGAAAGCGTTGCCTGACCAGCCATCGGCGCTGCATCAACTTGCGGAGAAAATCGATCGGGAAGGCCCGATCACGCTCGGCGAATATATGGGTATTGCCAATTCCGATTATTATGCCCGCAAAGATCCGATTGGCGAGGATGGCGATTTTGTCACCGCGCCCGAAATCAGCCAGATGTTTGGAGAACTGATCGGCATTTGGCTGTCCGATCTCTATATTCGCAAAGGTTCGCCATCCCAATGTCACTATGTTGAACTTGGCCCGGGCAGAGGGACGCTCGCAGCCGATGCCCTGCGGGCCATGTCCAGATTCGACTGCCAACCGGATGTGCATTTCGTCGAAACCAGTCCGGTCTTAAAGGCCAAGCAGAAGGACCTGCACCCTTCCGCAAGCTGGCATGAATCGATCGAAAACTTGCCCGAAGAAGGCCCTTTGTTGATCATCGCAAACGAGTTTTTCGATGCGCTGCCGATCGAACAATTTATCTACACGGAGGCTGGCTGGCGGCAACATATGGTCGCGCGCGAACGCAACAAGTTTATTGCCGTTCCGGGGAGCAAACCGGTCCCTGATCAGCTTTCCAGCAAAACCCGGTTTGATGTCGGAACAATATTGGAAAGCTCTCCGGCCAGCACCCAAATAATGGGACAATTGGCTAACCGCATTGCCAAGCAGGGTGGTGTCCTCCTCATTATCGACTATGGCTATGATGAACCCGGCACCGGGAGCACATTACAGGCGGTAAAGGGGCATATGCCGATCAGTCCGTTTGACAGTCCCGGAACATCGGATCTGACGGCTCATGTGAACTTTCTCAGCCTCGCCAATACAGCCAGAAATCGCATGCTTGCCATTCACGGGCCGGCCGAACAGGGCATCTGGTTGAAAGCGGTCGGCATCGACCAGCGTGCCGATTCTCTATGCAAGGCTTCCCCGAAAGAGGCGAACAATATTCGCGCCGCACATCATCGCCTGACTCATCTTGATGAAATGGGCAGGTTGTTTCGGGTCATGGCCGCGACCGCTCTCGATTGGCCGACGCCCGAAGGGTTTATATATGGCGAAGAAAGTGAATTGGCCTGAGCAGCTCTAGCCAACCCAATCGGCAACGTCCGCAGCAACCTTGTTGGCTGCATCGTTCAATCCCTCACCAACCGGTCCGGGTTCCGCAGCAAAAACACTTTCACTGGCTTCAAAACGACGTTTCTCAACCGGCTGACCGTCGCGAATTTTCACGGCGTCATAGGTAACAGTGACCATTAGTCCTGGGCCATCCAGCCCGAAATTCACCAGTTCGCCGGACAAATAGGTTTCCGCCTTTCCCGAAGCCTGAGCGGAAGTCAGCACCATGCGGTTGTTCTTGGCGCTCAGCGTTTCGATCAATAAATCCTGAAACAGCCGCGCCGGTTTGTCGACCCAGACCGCTTCTTTCAGATAGGCAATTCCGGTGGCGCTGGTTTGCACCGGCACACGCAGGTTGTTCAATTTCTGCGGTGTCGCGGGCAGGCGCACAACAACGGCTCCCGACTTCGGTCCGGTCTGCTCGGCACCAGCGGCAACAATAGTATCAGAAGATAGGGACAGCAGAAATGGTGGTGGTTCTGCGCCACCGAAACTGACACATCCGCTCAGTAAAAGCGGGGTTGCCGCCAGCCCTGTCAATCGAAGCTTTTTGATAATGTTCATTGTCATCACCCCTATTGTCCCGGCTCATAGTCGGGCAATGCAGGCGCGGAAATCAGCGAGCCCGCGCCGCCTTGATCCAACCGTTCTGACACCGACGTCATCGATTTGGTCAACGCCTGCATATCTTCCACCAGCTGGTCTACCTCTGGCAACGTCTTGTTACCAAATTGCTGGAGACCGGGCCTTGTATCTTGCAACACATTATCCAGCGCCTTCATGCTCTTTTCCGCAGATTTCAGCGTCTTGCTGAGATCCTTCGCCAACGGCTCGCCATTGGCGGTGAGAAATCCATTTGCATTGTCCGCAAGCAGGGCGAGCTTTTCTGCGGTTTGCCCCGCATTGCGAATGGCTATCTGAGACTCAGCCATCAAGGCCTCAATACCCGGTGCCTGATCCGCTAGACTGCCGGTTAGTCGGTTGGTATTTTTCAAAATGCCCTGGATCGATTCCTGATTCTGATCGGACAGCAACAGCGTCAGGCGATCCGTCAGTGTTGCCAGTCGTTCCACCACCAACGGCGCGCTGTTCAACAATTCTCCCAGCGCTCCCGGTTTGGTAGGAATAACCGGCACACCTTCCGGCCCCAATTCAGAAATCGGCGGTGCATCTTTTTTGGCACCGTCGAGTTGGATATTGGGCGGTGCTGTAAAACTGACGCTCTGGATGGTAGCAGTTGTTCCCTGCAAGATCGGCGTATCTTCCGTTACTGCAATCCGAACGCGTACAAAGTCGGGATCTTTCTTCCAAAGTTCCACCTTGGTAACCTGCCCAGAGGGGACACCGGCAAAAGTTACTCCGGTCCCCGAAGCCAGTCCGCCGACCGATTGCGCAAAGAATATATCATATTCCTTCGTCGCACCGTCGCCGAAGCGGACAATCCAGACAAGAAAAGCTGCCAGTAATCCCAGCAAAATCAGCGTAATGACGCCAACAAGAATATGATTGGATCGCGTTTCCATTTACATCACCTTTATGGCGGAGAATTCTACCACTGCAAGAAAACTCTGCATGTTCATCTCCTTCAATACTAAGACTGCGGCGCAGCCATCCTTCCGCGCGGCCCGTTAAAATATTCCTGAATCCAGGGATGATCGAGTGCCAACAGTTCGGGTATCGTCCCCACTGCGATCACTTTTTTGTCCGCCAGTACCGCGACGCGATCGCAAATAGCATGCAGCGTATCGAGATCATGGGTGATCAAGAAAACCGTCAGTCCCAATGTTTGCTGAAGCTCTTTGGTCAAATTATCAAACGCCGCTGCGCCGATGGGATCCAATCCGGCAGTCGGCTCGTCCAGAAACAGCAATTCTGGATCCATCGCCAATGCACGTGCAATCCCGGCACGTTTCTTCATGCCGCCGGACAATTCCGATGGATATTTGGGCGCAGCATCGGGCGGCAGGCCGGACAAACACACTTTATATTTGGCCACCTCCCTGCGAAAATCACGATCCATTTTTGGGTAAAATTCCCGTATGGGCACCATCACATTCTCGGCCACAGTCAATGTGGAAAACAGGGCGCCGCCTTGAAACAGCACACCCCAGCGCTTGCGAATTTCAATGGTTTCGGCATCCGATTTGCCGCGTATTTCTTCGCCAAAAACCTTAATTTCACCCTCATCTGGCGCTTGCAAACCAATGATCGAACGCATCAAGACCGATTTGCCCGTACCCGAACCGCCAACAACGCCAATAATCTCACCGCGCTGAACATCCAGATCGAGATCTTCATGGACGACTTGATCGCCAAAACTATTACGTAAGCCCTTTACGCAAATGATCGGACCGTCATAGTTGCGGTTATACTCTATCGGCTTTGGACCGAGCATCAGGACCACCCAATCCAGGTGAAGAACACCGCAAAAAACGCATCCAGAACGATGACCAGAAAAATGGCCTGCACCACCGCAGCGGTCGTTCTTTTGCCGACTTCTTCGGCATTGCCTTCAACCTGCATGCCCTGATAGCAACCAGTGACAGCGATGATCAGACCAAATACCGGAGCCTTGACCAAACCGACATATACGTCGGTAATCGGGACAACCTCCCTGATCCGGCTGAAAAAAGTGCCGGGTGGAATATCCAGTTCTATCCAGCTGAGCAAACCGCCGCCAATAATTGCCATTATCGAGGCGTAGAAACCCAGCAAGGGAAGCATCAACACCGCCGCCAACACGCGCGGCAGCACCAAAGCTTCGGTTGGCGACACGCCGATTGTGCGCATAGCATCAATTTCTTCGGTGAGCTTCATAGTCCCTAGCTGCGCGGCAAAGGCGGAGCCGGAACGGCCCGCCACCATGATCGCGGTCATCAGCACGCCCAGTTCGCGCAGCGTCAGGCGGCCGACAAGATTGACGGTGAACACTTCCGCACCAAACTGGCGCAGCTGCACAGCCCCTTGCTGGGCAATCACCAATCCGATCAGAAAACTCATCAGGCCAATAATGCCCAATGCCCGCACGCCAACAACATCAAAGCGCTGGATAACTGCATTCCAACGAATGCGTCCGGGGTGCAGTAAAAGCGAAAAGAAGGAAGCGACCACTGCGCCCAGAAAACTGATCAGTCCAAATAGTGTCGAGAAGGCAAGGCTTGTTGCCTCGCCTATATCGCCCAATATTCTGATGATCGGATTTGGCGGATCTGGACGGACTTCCGAAGCGGGATCCACATCCCCGACCGCCTTGATCAGACGATTGGCTTCATCATCACCGCCAACAATCTCGGCTTCCATATCGCGGGCCGTCCGGTGGATCAGCCAGGCGCCTACTGTGTCCATATAGCCAATATCGCACAGATCGAGTTTGTCGACGGAATGACAATCACGGAGCCGTTCCGGCATGTCATCAAGTGACCCTATAGATAGATCGCCAGAAAAGCGGAGTATCTCCGCTCCGTTTTCATCCGTTTCATGGACAAAGTCACTGGTGATTGTCATCACCACTATAGGTGACGGAAATTGTAACAAAGCTCAACCCATTAAAATTCGGAATTTTTTGACTCAAAAATCATTTCTGCTGTTAAAGGATCGCGAATGATCGGGTGGGACCAATGCAGAAACTAGCCATTTACGATATGGATCGAACTATTACGGTTAGGGGCACTTACACGCCTTTCCTGATGCATATGGTATTGATGCGCGCGCCGTGGCGATTGCTGCTGCTGCCCCTGTTGCCCTTTGGGTTCATTGCTTACGGCCTGAAACTGCTCAGTCGCGAAAGCTTAAAGACTTATAATCAAAGGCTATTATTAGGAAAACCCAAACAGAATTCCATCGAACCCATGATCCATGCCTATGCGGACAAAGTGCTGAGCGGTAATTCTTATGCGAAGGCGTTCGAGCAAATTGAGGCAGATCGTCAAGAAGGGCGAAGACTGGTACTGGCAACGGCTTCCTATGAACTATATGTCAATGCCATTGCCGAAAAACTGGGCTTTGACGACGTCATCGCCACGCGACTGGAAATGGATAGCGCGGGCCATGTCTTACCGAAAATCATTGGCCGAAATTGTTATGACAAAGCCAAACTGGACCGGATTGTTTCGTTTCTTTCCGAACAAGCCCTGGATCGCGACCATTTGCATATTCGCGCCTATTCGGATCATGTCAGCGATGCGCCAATGCTGGAATTTGCCGATGAGGCCGTGGCCACAACCCCCAGCCCCGCGCTACGCAAACTCGCGAAAGCGCAGGGCTGGCAAATTGTCGATTGGGATTAAACGGCGGCCAAAGCCTGGTCAAAATCGGCGATCAAATCATCGGGATCTTCCACACCGATTGAAATGCGCACCAGGTTATCCGTAATGCCGAGTTGTGCTTTACGTTCATCAGGTACCGACAAATGGGTCATAGCGGCGGGCAGGCTCACCAATGTTTCTGTCCCGCCCAGGCTAACCGCAAGTTTCGCTATGCGCATGCTGTCCAGGAAACGGAAGCTTTCCTCTTCCCCGCCCTTAATGAATAGCGAAAAGGTGGAACCGGCTCCGCTACAATGCCGATCAAAGATATCCTGTTGCCGGCTATCCGATATCATACCCAGATAACCCAGGCCTTCGACCTTCGAATGTTGGGCCAGAAACTCGCAAACCTTGGCAGCATTTTGCCCGGCGCGTTCCATACGCAGCTCAACCGTTTCCAAAGAACGCATCAGCATCCAGGCGGTATTCGGGTCACAAATACCGCCCATGGTGTTGCGCAACGCCCGCACCGGATCCATCCATTTTTTTGCACCGGCCAGAGATCCGGCAACCAAATCACTATGACCGCCCACATATTTAGTCAGGCTGTACACCACAATATCCGCGCCATTGTTCAACGGCTGTTGCCAGAGTGGGCCAAGGAACGTGTTATCAATTGCGATGGGTGGTCCATCTTCACCCAGCACTGCATTGCGGGCATCGCGCACTGCTTCAATATCCACCAATGCGTTGGTCGGATTGGCCGGGCTTTCCAGATAGACCATCGCCACCTTTCCGCCTTGCTCGTCGGCTTGCGCTTTGGCTTTTTCGAGTATGGCATCCAGCTCTGCCCTTGATGCTCCCGCCGGAAAGTCCAGATAGGTGACACCGAACTTGCTCAATACCTTGGCGACAAAACCTTCGCTGGCAGCATAGAGCGGACCGCTATGCACGATTACATCGCCAGCCGAGCAATAGGCGAGCATCAGCACCGATATCGCCGTCATCCCACTGGAAAAGGCGAGTGCATCTTCCGCGCCGTCCCAGATACCGAGGCGGTCTTCCAAAATCTCCTGATTGGGTCCGTTAAAGCGCGAATAGACCAATCCTTCGGCACCACCCGGGCGCTTGCCGGTAATTCCTTCAAAATGACGCTTGCCCGCCGCTGCATTTTCAAAGGCAAAAGTGGATGTCAGAAAAATCGGCGGCTTCAGCGATCCTTCTGACAGCACAGGATCATAGCCATGCCCCATCATCAAGGTTGCCGGTTTGAGTTTACGACCACCAATTTCTTCAATCGCTGGCTTTGGCTTCCGGCGCGGTGTTGGTTTGTCCACGCTATCAGTAGAATCAGGCATAAAACCTCCCTCTCAAAAAATCGGTGCAGCGTCGCAGGACAGCATGCTGCACCCGAAACGCTCCCAGGAAGGCAGGAGCAAGATTATGACTTTGGGGCCTTGGGTTTCTAACCTCCGCAGAAACGTCTCTCCCCAATCAGGATTTCATAAGTTGATGTTTCATCAATCGCAAGAGTGATTTCATTCGAAACTAAAATTACACATCAGGAAGAGAGGAACGCCACCAACCAGATAGAACCAATGATGATCGGGATCCCCGCGATATCGAGCAGGAATCCGGTTTTGAGCATTTTCGGCAATTCGATATGATTGGTTGACCAGGCAATCGCATTAGGTCCGGTGCCCGACGGCAGCATGAAGCCCCAGCTTGCCGCAACCGCCGCAGGCATGGCGAGCAACACCGGATCGACGCCCGTTGCCAGTATCAGGCTGGCGACAACCGGCATAACACCACTGGCGGTCGCCACATTGGATGCAAATTCCGTCACCAGTATGACCAGCGCCACCAGCGCAATCGCAATGACGATAACAGGCACGGCCCTTAGCGGTTCCAATGCGCCACCCAGCCAATCGGCCAGACCGGAATCGATAATTCCCGCTGCCAGCGCCAAACCGCCGCCAAACATCATGATCACACCCCAGGGCGCGCGATCCGCTTCATCCCAGTTGAGTAGTTTCCGCCCCGTTCCATCGGGCAGCATGAACAGAAGCAGTCCGCCGATTATGGCAATGGTACCGTCATGCAATGCACCCTCGGGAGCAATCGCTTTGAGTTGCGGCAAAAACAGCCAGCCAAGCACGACCAAGGCGACAACCGGGACCACCCGTTTTTCCGGACCACTCCAAGGACCGGGCGAACCGATTGCCGCCTGAACCTTTGATCCGTCGAAGCTGTGCCGCCCGACTTTTTGCACGGCAATGAGCAAGCCAGCCAGGGTAGGAATACCGAGAATAACGACGGGCATCCCGAATTTGAGCCAGGTTAGAAAATCAATTTCCATGCCCAATGTCTTGTTCATCAACCCGGCAGCAATCGCATTGGTGGGGCTGCCCACCAATGTTCCTACACCGCCGATCGACGCTGCAAAGGCAACACCCATCACCAGTGCTCCGGCAAATCCGTCCGTCTCGCCCTCTCGGACACCGCCTGCAACCAGCACCGCTACCGCAATGGGAATCATGATCAGGGTCGAAGACGTGTTGGATATCAACATGCTGAGAATGGCAGTGGCGATCATGAAGGCCAATAATATCCCCCACGCGCTCTTCCCCGCCATGCCGATAATTGCCAAGGCCAGTCGCTTGTGCAGGCCCACGCGCTCAATCGCCAACGCCAGAAAAGCGCCGCCCAGTATCAAGAAAAGGATTGGCGAATAATATTGGCTCGCCGCTTCCCGCGTGGTCATCACATCAAATAGCGGCAGCGCCAGAAAAGGGAGCAAAGCGGTAGCCGTCAACGGCACCGCCTGTGTCATCCACCATGTCGCCATCAGGATGGTGAGTGCGGCCACCTTCCAGGCCTCGGTGCTCATGGAATCGGGCGTTGGCATCAAAAGCATTGCTATGAATACAGCAAGCCCGCCGAATAATCCTATCTGCTTGGCATTCAACGGCTTACTCCCCCAACCCGATCAGCGATATTTGCCGACCATATCCATCCTCACCGTGATGGCAAGACCGGCGATAGCTGTAGAAGCGATCTGCATTGACATAGGTATCAAGGCCCAGCTTCTCGACATTTGCTATTCCCGCCGCCGTAAGACGGCTAGCGACATAGGCTTCGATATCAAACTGAAAATGATCCGGCTTTCCCGCTTTGAAGAATGCCGCATTGTCCTGACCTTGCTCCAGAAACCGGTTCCGGAAACCGGCATCCACTTCATAGCTTACCTGCGCGATACAGGGCCCGATAGCGCAGGAAATATGCGCTCGCTCCGCACCCAGTTTTTCCATTGCCGCTATCGTGTTGTCGGTAACCCCCGAAATTGCGCCTTTCCAGCCGGCATGAGCCGCACCAACCACTTCGGCCTTGCGATCAAAGAACAGTACCGGCACGCAATCGGCAGTCAATATACCGAGCAACAGTCCGGGGCGATCCGTAACCATCGCATCGACATGCGGACGCTCGTTCAACGCCACCGGTTCCTCTACGGTCACCACATCGGGACTATGGACCTGATGCACGGTTACCAACTGGCTTTCAGGCAATATCCCATCTTTGGCACGCCTTCGGTTTTCCAAGATGATATCCCGGTCATCGTCACTGCCGAGACCAACATTCAATCCAGCATAAATGCCTTCTGAAAACCCGCCAGCTCGCCCCAAAAACCCGTGCGGCGTTCCGGCCAACAAGGAAGAAGAGGAAATATCAAGCAAGGCTTTTGTGCACCTGTTCTGCCACATCTTTGGACAGGTCCGACTGTGCGGCAATCCGCTCCAATGCCTCGCGCATCAAGCCGGAACGCACTCGTTCGTACCGCCGCCAGCGGCCAAGCGGCGGAATGAAGCGCGCGGCTGTCTGGGGGTTTTGCTTGTCGAGTTCGATCACCATATCCGCAACCCATTCATAGCCGCGGCCCGACAGGTCGTGAAAATGGACCTGATTGTTTGTAAAAGCACCATAGAGCGCGCGAACCCGATTGGGGTTGGACAATGTGAAATCAGGGTGGCGCGCAAGCCCCTGCACCCGTTTCAGCGTATCATTGCGCTGCGCCATGGCCTGCAGCATGAACCATTTGTCGAGCACCAGCGCATTGTCCTTGAAGCGCTTGAAGAAACTATCAAAAGCTACTGCACGCTCTGGCGTATCCATATGTGACAGCGCACCCAGTGCGCCCTGCATCGCGGTCATATTGTTAGCCATGCGATATTGTTCATAGGCAATGTCTGCTGCGTCCTCACCGTGCGATGCGGCCAGATAACCCAGTGTCACGTTGCGTAATTTCCTGTTCGCCCGCGCTTCGGCAGACAGAGAAAATTCCTCTGGCTGGCATTGATTATACAATCGGCGAAACTTGTGCTCAAACTGGATTCCGATTTTGCCGCGCAATTGTTCGCGCGCATCGTGGATGGCCTGCGGATCGACCTCGGCCATTTGATCACCGAGGAAAGATTCACTCGGTAGCAAGACCAATTCGGCCAGAAATGCGCGATCGATATTCTCGTCAGCCAGCACAGCGCCCACGGCATGTAATATCACATCGCGGTCTGCCGGAGCCCCCGATATCTTTGCCAGCAAATAACTCGTCATCAGTTGCTGCATTGCCTCAAACCGCGCGAACGGGTCATCATCATGCGAGGTTAGAAACGCCAGTTCCTCTGCGCTCTGGTTGCTTTCCAATATGATCGGAGCGGAAAAGCCGCGGTTGATAGAAAGGATGGGCTGTTGTTCCTGACCGTCAAAAGTGAAGCTTTGTTCTGCCTGATTCAGGAGCACCAATTGTTCGCCATCATGGGCACCAGTTTCCGGATTGAGCAATGCGGTTTTTAGCGGAATCACCATTTCAGATGGACGCGGTTTTTCACCACCGGTCGCCAATGTCTGTTTACAAGCCAATGTGGTCGACCCGGTTTGCGGGTCATGGCTGAGCGTTACCGACACGCGCGGTGTGCCCGGAGTCTGATACCATTTGCGGAATTGGTTCAGGTCAATATCACCGCCATCTTCCATCGACTGGACAAAATCTTCACAGGTTGCCGCTTCTCCATCGTGACGATCAAAATAGAGGTCTGTGCCTTTGCGGAAATTCTCGGCACCCATCATGCTGTGCATCATCCGGATGATTTCGGCGCCCTTGTTATAGACCGTCGCGGTATAAAAGTTGGAGATTTCCTGATAGCTTTCCGGACGGATCGGATGCGCCAGTGGCCCGGCATCTTCTGGAAACTGGGCGGCGCGCAGGATGCGAACATCCTCGATCCGTTTCAGGGCTTCTGACCCCATATCGGCCGAAAAACTCTGATCCCGAAAAACCGTGAAGCCCTCTTTCAGGCTCAGCTGAAACCAGTCGCGGCAAGTGACCCGGTTGCCCGACCAGTTATGGAAATATTCATGAGCGACAACCCCCTCAATGCCATCAAAATCAGCGTCGGTCGCGACCTCTGGGTCGGCAAGAATATAACGGGAGTTGAAGATATTCAGTCCCTTATTCTCCATCGCGCCCATGTTGAAATCGCTGACCGCGACAATGTTGAACAGCCCCAGATCATATTCACGACCATAGACTTCTTCGTCCCAGCGCATCGAATCCTTGAGCGCCTGCATGGCGTGCCCGGTCCGGTCAAGATCGCCATCGCGGACATAGATATTCAGCTCGACCTCTTTGCCAGAGCGTGTCGTGAAGCTGTCATTATTGGCAACCAGGTCGCCGGCCACCAATGCGAACAGATAGCTCGGCTTGGGCCAGGGGTCGTTCCATTGCGCCCAATGGCGGCCATTTTCCGCTTCACCGGAAGCAACCCGATCACCGTTGCACAACAGAACAGGGAAAGCCGATTTATCGCCTTCCATGCGAACCTTGTAACGGCTCAATACATCCGGACGATCCGGGAAAAAGGTAATCCGGCGAAACCCTTCGGCCTCGCACTGGGTGCAGAGCATGCCGCTCGAAGCATAGAGCCCCATCAACTGGGTGTTGGATGTAGGATCAATCTCCACCTCAATTTCCAACAGATGTGATGGGCCCGGCAAGGGCAGTTCCAGATTATCGCCGACAAGCTTCCAATTCATCCATTTTTCGCCATCCACTTTGACCGATACCGGCTTGATCCCGTCACCGTTGAGAACCAGTGACTCCTGATGTTTGGCGCTTTTGGAAAGCCGCACATCCAGTTTCGACCGAACAACAGTGGCGTTCAGGTCCAGCTGAAAATCGAGTTCGATTTCCGGAACAAACCATGCCGGAGGACGGTAATCTTCGCGGCGAATGGTGAGCGGTTCTTGCGGTGTTGGCGCGGCATCGGCCATTTCCGGATTGGCGGGATTTTGTACATCAAGCATAGCCCAGCCATAAGAGCCATTGGCGCACCGCGCAATTGCGATTATGATGTTCCCATAAAAACGGGAGCGCGCAATGATTAGAATATTCGGGATCTTACTAACGGGGTTGATCTTGTTCAGCCTGTCAGTCGAAAGCAGCCTTGCACAAGAAGCCGCAGCAACACCAGCATTCAACGTTGAACAGGCGAGCCGTGCCTATATTGATACCTTGCAAGGCGAAGAACTGGAAAAGTCCAATAGCTATTTTGAAGGTGGTTATTGGTTGACCCTATGGGGTGCTGTCGTGGCTTTTTTTGTCGACTTTTTCTTGCTGAAATCCCGCCTGTCATCCGGTTTTCGCACTTGGGCTGAACAAAAAACCAAGCGCACATGGGCAGTCACTTGGCTGACTTCTTTACCCTATCTAGTCGCTAGCTTCGTCCTGATCCTGCCGTGGACCATCTACACCAGTTTCTTCCGCGAGAAACAATATGACCTGATGAGTCAAGGTTTTGGCGAGTGGGCAGGAGAGCAAGCCATTGGGCTCTTGATTACGCTGCTGATATTCCCGTTGCTGATCATGGCCATTTTTGCCGTTATCCGCCGCGCGCCGAAAACATGGTGGATTTGGGGTACCGGCGTGGTTTCAATATTTCTCTTCATCGGATTGCTATTGGGGCCTGTCTTCATATCGCCCTTGTTCAACGAATATACCGAGATGGAACCCGGCCCTTTACGTGATCGCATTGTTGCCATGGCCGCGGAACATGACGTCCCGACCGAGAATATCTATGTCTTTAATCAATCAAAGCAGCACAAGCGGATTTCAGCCAATGTATCCGGTGTTGGACCAACCATTCGGATATCACTCAACGATAACCTGCTCGAACGTACCGACCCGGAAGAAGTCGCGGCGGTAATGGGACATGAACTGGGCCATTATGTGCTGGGGCATACATGGCGTTCGATCATCATCATTGGCATGATCATGGCCCTTGGCCTTTTTCTGATTGCCCGTATCGCACCAAAATTGATTGCCCGTTACGGCGAACAATGGGGCGTTAGAGGCATTTCCGATCCGGCCGCCCTGCCCTTATTCAGCCTTTTACTCACAATCTATTTCCTCGCCGCTACTCCAGCACTCAACACCCTAATCCGGGTAAATGAAAGCGATGCGGATCTATTCGGTCTCAATGCAGCCAAAGAGCCAGACGGTTTTGCCAAGGTGGCGATGCGGCTATCCGAATATCGGAAAATCGAACCCGGCCCGATTGAGGAAATGCTGTTCTTCGATCACCCATCCGGTGCGACCCGCGTCAGAATGTCGATGGACTGGAAAGCGAAGAACACCGAAAATCCAGCCATCGTCAAACCCGGCAAGCTGAAGGAAGACTGACCGTTCATGCCCAACATGCTGATCTTCGGAATGGGTTACACCGCCTCGCGTCTTGCGGACCATCTGCGCGACAAGGGCTGGCAAGTAACGGGCACGCGCAGAGAGGCAACAAAGGGGACCATTGCCTTTGATGATGACACTTCGGTTTTGGCGGCCCTGTCGAATGCAACGCATATCCTGTCTTCCGTCCCGCCCGCTCGCGATGGCTCCGAACCTGTTCTCGACAAATATGGTTCGGCCATAGCGGGTGCCGATCTGCAATGGTCGGGCTATTTGTCCTCCACCGGCGTTTATGGCGACACTGGCGGTGCGTGGGTTGACGAAAGCGCACCGATTGGCACCGGCCGCCGCAAAGCGCGATCAGAAGCCGATACGCTCTGGCAAAAACTGCGCGGCGATATGCGTGTCTTCCGGCTTCCCGGCATATATGGCCCGGGCCGCAATCCACTGGAGCGCGTGCGCGATGGAAAAGCAAAACGGATTGATGTTCCCGGCCAATTATTCAGCCGCATTCACGTCGATGATATCGTTTCTGCTGTCATGTCCTCGTTCGAGAAACCTGCGGGTGTTTTCAACATTACCGACGACTTGCCCGCCGCGCAGCATGAGGTGCTCGCCTATGCAGCACGGCTGCTCGGGATCGAAACACCGCCGCTCATGTCGCTGGAGGAAGCCAATCTCTCTAAAGTGGCGATGGGATTTTATGAAGAGAACCGGAAGGTTACCAACGGCAAGGCCAAACGGGTGTTGAATTGGCAACTGCAATTTGCGAACTATAAAACCGGCTTGGCCAGCTTGCTAAACCACTAATTTGCAGAGGAAAGCCGGTGCACATTTATCTGACATGGTGGAAGCCAAATCAGAGATTTGTGATGAGTCCTAAGACGATCTAAATTTCTTTGGTTAATTTTGGCTATTTGGAAAACAGCCAAAATTAACCGGTATTCCGCCCAAATTGTCCCTGAGCCGCGATTTTTCATTGTTTTTGAACATGATGAAAATCGTCTTAAGCATTAATCTTGCGACTTGGTTACCGTTCATCCCTCATGAGGCAGTTTCAACTATTAGAAACCGTCGCAGGAGGCGTTGAAGATTGGCTGAGAAGTCATCATTCTGGAAGGCAAAATCGTTTCTGCAGAAATTGCGGACCGATAGCGCCGGTAACACTTTGGCAATGGTCGCAGCGGCCATGGTTCCGCTCGCCGGTATGATCGGTGGCGGGCTGGATATGAGCCGTGCCTATATGGCCAAAGCCAAACTGCAAAATGCTTGCGATGCAGCGTCTCTCGCCGGGCGCCAGGCGATGTCTGGCACGACCTTTACCTCTGATAATAATGCAACCGCCAATCGGTTTTTCAATTTTAACTTCCCCGTCGGCACCATGAATGCGCAGAACGTAACCTTTGCTATTGCCCCCGACCCCGACGATAGCGCAGCTGTAAAAGCTACCGCTTCAGCAGAAATTCCAACCAGCCTGATGCGGATATTTGGCAATTATGAAGTCGAGATTGCGGTGGACTGCCATGCCAAGCGCGAAATTGGCAGCAATGACCTGATGCTTGTTTTGGATGTTACCGGCTCGATGCTGTGCGCCCCGGGCTCGACAGGATCTTGCACCGAGACTTCTTCTTCCAAAATTCGCCGGTTACGAACTGGTGCCATGGGCCTTTACCGTGCGCTAGATAGTGCCGATGCAGGTCAGACTCGCTACGGGATTATGCCCTATTCGGGGACGGTCAATGTGGCGCGTCATTTGCCTAACAGACAGATTGTCCGAAACATGCAATATCCCGACTGTAACGGCTATGGCTATGTATCGACACCCAATGGCAGCTATTATGGCTGCAACTCGGCGACTTATGATAATGTGCACATCAATAATACTGCTTGGGGAGTGCCTGGCGAATCGGTCGGAAAGAGGATCGCGGCTTGGCGCCGGAGCGGAGAGGGTTGCATTGAAGAACGCGCCAGCGTTGCTACGGCCAGCTACCTCCCCCAGATCCAGACCACCGTCACTCAGGAAGATATCGATAGGGTTGCCAGCGGTAGTGGAGACATAAATCATCAATGGGGCCGTTATGACTATGAGCAATGGTCCAACTATGTGAAAGCCGGTACGAAGACACGGTCCGCGCCGTCAGCCATTTCCGATGCACCCTATTGGCAGGTCGCCTGTCCCTCCGAGGCCAAGAGGCTTCGCACCTATGCCGGAGAGACCGGTTTCCAAAATGCTATCAATCAGGCGACGGCAAGGGTTACCGGTGGTACCTATCATGATATCGGGATGATCTGGGGCATGCGCTACATCTCCCCGACAGGTCTGTTCGCCAGCAGCAATCCGACCGAATTTTCCGGCTATCCGGTCAACAAGCATATCATCTTCATGACTGATGGCCTTACCGATACGCAGACCAATCCCTGGTATTATTCGGCTTATGGGGTCAATGCGGTTGAGACCCGGCTTCAGGGTAGTGGAACAGGGGATGAGAACCATGTAGCCCGATTCCATTCGGCCTGTGCTTTGGCACGGACCATGAATATCACCGTCTGGGTGATCGCCTTGGACGTGTCCGATACAACCGACGTTGAACCCTGCGCGTCCAGTCCCGATCATTTCAAGACCAGCGATGGTACCGATCTGGAAGAGGTGTTTGAAGAGATCGGCAAAGGCATTGGTGATTTGAGGCTGGTATCATGATCTGGCTGAAAAAAAGAACGCGAGAACTGGTTTCTGACCAGAAAGGTATGGCGGCGTTGGAATTTGGCTTGATCGCCTTTCCATTTGGACTCGTCATGATGGGAGCATTTGATCTGGGCTATCAAATGTATGTCCGATCTGTGGTCGAAGGTAGCCTGGCCAATGCCGCGCGGAAAGCATCTGTTGAAGCACCCTCTTTCAATGGCACCGGCTCGACCTTGAAAGAACGCGTGGAAGAAACTTTGAAAGACGAGATCAACGCCATCTCCCGCAATGCAACCTATACGATCACGATCCAGAATTTTGAAGATTTTAGCGGTATTGGCAAACCGGAGAAACTGACTACTGACGTCAATGGAAACGGTCAGTTTGATGAAACTGACGGCGATTGCTGGAAAGATCTGAATGGCAATGGCTTGTATGACACCAGTGCTGGCCGCGATGGCATAGGCGGCGCGAGCGACGTTATTTTCTATGAATTGGATTTGACGATGCCACGGATGTTTCCCCTTGCGGGCCTGATCGGCGCCAGCGAATCCTATCACATCTCCGCCAAAACCGTATTTCGCAGCCAACCTTATTCTGTAACCGAGGTGCCGAATATTGAGTGCGGAGAACCATAATGCAACGGTTTCCGGTCAAGTTATTCAATCTATTGGAAAGAATAAGGCAGGATCGCAGCGGTCTCGCCTTGATAGAATTTGCCATGTCATTGCCGCTATTTCTTACCTTGGCTTTGGGCGGCATGGAACTTGCCAACCTCGCCAGCGCGCACATGCGGGTCAGCCAAATAGCGATGACGGTTGCGGATAATGCCGGCCGCGTAGATCCTTCGATCGATGAAGCCGATATCTATGAAATATTCGCTGGTGCAAGTCTCATCGGAGAAAAACTGGATTTTGAAACCAATGGCCGGGTCATCCTGTCATCGTTGCAACATAACGGGCTGTCGGGAACCGACGAAGGTCAGATGATCAACTGGCAACGCTGTATGGGCGACCTTGCTGCTGCTTCACTCTATGGTGCCGAAGGCAAAGGCCGAACCGACAACAGCCTTCCTATCGGCATGGGGCCAACAGGTAATGAAATATTTTCCGCACCGGGAACGGCGGTTATGTTCGTTGAGGTAATCTATGAATATCAACAGCTCATTCCCGGCAAGCTGTTCAGCAAAGAAATCCGATATGAAACGGCTTTTAATGTTCGAAGCCGCAGTATTTTGGATATTACCAATTCCTCCAGTCCAGCATTGGCAGTTAAAACCTGCGCATGATAAAAGAGGCTTCCTTACTGGTCGGTGGTGCCGCGGTCATGGCGCTATTCCTGACGCCCGAAGCCCAAACAACCGAGCTGGAATCCGGCAGCCGTGGCCAAACCGCACCCGCGGTTCCCAAAAAAACCAGCAATGTCATTCTCGATGAAGATGCCTATTGGGAATATGATGATGAGGATTCGGAAGATTTCGTTTTTGGTCAACCGATGGTGGATGCAGATTCAGGAGCCGTTGATCATAGCAAAACCATGGTCAAGAAAGTGCCAGAAAAAGCAGCGCGTGCTAGTGGCCGAACCAGCAGCAATCAGAAATATCCAAAGCCTATGGTTTAGTCGGGCCTCGCCCTTTTTGCCTTGAGCGCGACGATAAGACCCAACATTGCAACCACCGCCCCCGCTGCGGGCAATAGGGTCCATTCAAACCCTTCAAACAAAGTCGACAAGATCATAGCCACGATCGGCACCAGAACGCTGGAATAGGCGGCCCTGCCCGGGCCGATCTCGCGGATGATGGCAAAATAGAGCGGGAAGGTAACTACCGACCCGATCACGCCCAGATAGACAATGCCCGCCCAATAGCCCGCCCGGGTTTCATAAGCCGGCGGACCCACCAACACCCACGAAAGTATTATATTGATCACCGCCCCCCAAAGCATCGCCCATGCCAGAACGGTAATGAGGGGATAGGATTTCAACCGCTCTCCCGCCTGCATAACATTGGCTATTGAGGCAGATATGATACCGCCAAATGTCAGCGCCACGCCGAGTAGAACTTGTCCCAAACTGGCGGTAGATGCTTGATATTCATGCCAGAATAGCAAAGCAATACCGACTGCCGCTATCGCTGATCCCGCCATAAACTGGCCGCTGATTTTTTGCCCGATGAAAATCCGGCCGAGTATTGCATTGGGGACCATGAGCAATGCAAAAAGCACCGCAACCAGTCCTGAGGTAATGTATAATTCAGCATTATAGACAAAGTTGAAATTGAACGAGAATTGGAAGAAACCCAATATCATCGCTAACAGATGCCCCATCCGGTCGAGCCGAAATGTCGTCCGCCGAAAGCCAACCAGAACAAACATGGCAGCGGCAGCGATCAGGAACCGGTAGCTGACCGACCAACTGGGTGGCACTTCTGATATCTGGTCCTTGATAACCAGCCAGGTTGACCCCCAAATCAGGGACACCAACAGGAAGGGAATAAGAATGCGTGGTGTCAGCAAGCTGACTTCGCCGCCGGATTGATCAGTCATAGAGCGGCAATTGCATCTGCCAATGGACGAATGTCATCAACGCTTTGATTCCAGCTGGTTACCAGCCGCGCCTGACCCTCGCCCCAATCGTAAAAATCAAACCCGGCATCACGCAATTGCTTGGCTTCTTCGGCAGCGAGTTTGATGAAAATTTCATTGGCTTGCACCGGATGCAATAGTCGATCTTGCGCTGCTTCGGCCAAAACTTGCGCTCCGGCATTGGCCGCGCGGGCATTGTCAAGCCAGAGGCCGTCCTCGAGCATCGCCAATATCTGTGCCGCCAGATATCGCCCTTTGGACTGCAAATGACCAGCCCGTTTTCGGCGATAATGGGTGTCGCCCGCCAAATCCTTGTCGAAAAAGACCAGTGCCTCGGCACTCATTCCGCCATTTTTGACAAACCCAAAACTAAGCGCATCGACACCGGCACGCCAGGTGATATCTGCAGGATGACATGCAAGATTGACCAACGCATTGGCGAAACGTGCGCCATCCATGTGCAGTTTCAATCCATGTGCTTTGCAGACCTCTGAAATAGCCTTCACTTCTTCGGGCGAATATACCAGCCCATATTCGGATGCGTTGGTAATGGAAACGCAAGCAGGTTGTACCTGATGCACGTCATCCCGGATTGCTGCGCAATGCCTCTCAATATCTGCCGGAACCAGTTTGGCTCCTTCTCCATCCAGCAACATAAGCTTCGCGCCGCCAGTATAGAATTCCGGTGCGCCCGCTTCGTCTTGCTCGATATGGGCTTCGCGGTGACAGATTATGCCCTGATGCGGTTTGCATAGCGCAGCAAGCGCTAACGAATTCGCCGCCGTTCCAGTGGCAACCCACAAAGCTGTAACATCGGTTTGGAACAAATCTGAAAATGCGCTGTCTAACCGACCGCTCAGTGCATCACCGTCATAGGCCGTATCTTGCGCATTGGCCGTGCCAAGTGCCTCTAAAACCTTAGGGTGAACCGATGCCGCATTGTCAGAGAAAAATCGCATGGAAAGCCCTTGGAACGAAGCGCAGAGATCGTCAAGTATCGCGCGATTTCCCCAGCATTTTTATGCCAATTTGCGATTGATCAGCCCGTTGCCGT
>Ga0316204_10004622_pt1 | contig 24331 bp, 19 predicted proteins | sample 6monrhotite_MG_2_FD_205661 | JGI IMG/M metagenome (GOLD analysis project Ga0316204, IMG submission 205661) | Microbial mat bacterial communities from mineral coupon in-situ incubated in ocean water Damariscotta River, Maine, United States -... | ecosystem: Environmental > Aquatic > Marine >... | reverse complement strand
AAACAACCAACATGTTCGCCCGAAGCGAGCTTTGGCAGATATTTTTTGCGCTGTTCATCAGAGCCATATGTGTAAATGGGATACATCACCAAAGAAGCCTGCACGCTCATGGCAGACCGGTAGCCGCTGTCGATGCGTTCCACTTCGCGGGCGATCAGGCCGTAAGAAACATGGTTCACGGCAGAGCCGCCATATTCCTCTGGCAGCATCGCACCAAGCAAGCCCACTTCGCCAAATTCATTCATAATCTCGCGGTCAAATTTCTCGTGCCTGTTGGCTTCAAGAATGCGTGGCATCAATTTGCTTTGGCAATGCTCATGCGCGCTGTCGCGGATCAACCGTTCTTCTTCTGAAAGCTGCTCATCAAGTAAAAACGGGTCTTCCCAGTTAAAGTGCGACTTAGATGACATTTTATTATTCCTTGCAGGCCAATGGATACAGACAGTAACCATAGGTGATAAATGATTTAAGCGCATATATAGAGCGCTTTTCCCCGCCGATAAAGCGACATTTACAACTGCATTCATTCCATTTAATCATGTACAGGGCGAAACCCCGTGATATAGCTGATTTTATGAAACGCCAATTGCCATCAATAACTGCGCTGGAATGCTTTGAAGCCGTGATTAAACACGGGCTTGTAACGCGTGCCGCTGAGGAACTTAATCTAACGCAAAGCGCCGTTAGCAGGCAGATAGGAAATTTGGAAGCCTTTACGCAGCAGCAGCTTTTCAAGCGACAACGCAAACGGCTGGTGCCCACAGACGCTGCTCAACAATTCGCACAAACCTTGTCGCCCTTGCTGGACACGCTGGAAAAAGAAACCATGCGCCTGATGAGCCAAGGCGCGGTAGACCGCATCCTTATGCTGGGGCTGCTGCCAACCTTTGGAGCGCGCTGGTTAATCCCGAAACTGGGTGGTTTCATTGAAAAACACGCCGATATTCAGCTGAATATTGTTACCGGGCTAACCTTTGCCGATTTCGCCGCAGCCAACACCGATGTGGCGGTATTATACGGCGACGGCAATTGCCCAGGTTATACAAGCCACCGTATATTGAACGAACAGATCATCCCGGTGATTTCTCCGGAACATTATGCTGACCCGGATATCTTTTCCTATGAGCATTTGCAAATGGCCACACGCCCCACCGCGTGGTCTGACTGGCTGAACGTGCAAACCCAAGAGAACGCGCCGCAGCATTTGGGGCCAAAATTTGAAAATTTCAACATGATGATTGAAGGTGTTCGCTCAGGGTTGGGCGTAGCTGTCTTGCCGGTAATGTATGTGGAAGACGACATCCGCAAGGGCCACCTGCTAGCACCCTTTGGGCCATCGGTTACCAGCCGCAACGGCTATTATCTGGCGTGTGCAGATCATCTTTCAGACAGCCCCAAGGTAACAGCCTTTCGTAACTGGCTGATCAATACGACCCAGACCCCCGTCTCATAAAAAAAGGGCCGGAAAACCGGCCCTTTTATATTTATGCTTTTGGAATTTTACCAAATAGACACACGCTTTTCAGGTGGCAAGTACAGTGCATCGCCTTCTTTAATATCGAACGCTTTGTACCATTGTTCCATGTTGCGCACCACACCGTTTACCCGAAATTCAGCCGGTGAATGCGGGTCTGACTTCAGGCGTGCAGTCAAGGCTTCATCACGGTATTTGCGCTTCCAAACCTGCGCCCATGCAAGGAAGAAACGCTGATCACCGGTAAAGCCATCGATCACAGGCGCTTCTTTACCGCCAAGGGCAAGCTTGTATGCATGATAGGCCATTGCCATACCACCAACATCACCGATGTTTTCACCCATGGTAAATTTGCCGTCTACAAATTTACCGGGCAGGGCTTCATAGCTGTCATATTGCGCACCGAGCATGGTTGTACGTACTTCAAAAGCCGCACGGTCTTCGTCTGTCCACCAGTTACGCTGAACACCACGCTCATCAGATTTTGACCCTTGATCATCAAAGCCGTGGCCCATTTCGTGGCCAATCACTGCGCCAATGCCGCCGTAATTCACAGCCATATCAGCGCCCGGATCAAAGAAAGGTGCCTGCAATATAGCCGCAGGGAAAACGATTTCGTTAAACTGCGGATTATAATAAGCATTTACCGTTTGCGGGGTCATGAACCATTCGTCGCGGTTGGTTTTCTTCGTTAACCGAGAAACCGTGTCCGCATGGTTGAATGCGGCAATACTGCGGGCATTACCAAACAGATCACCCTTTACAATCTTGATGCCGGAAAGGTCTTTCCACTCGTCAGGATAGGCAATTTTTGGATTAAAGCTTGCAAGTTTCTTGTGTGCTTCTTTTTTCGTGTCTTCACCCATCCAGTCAAGACCGTCAATACGCAGGCCCATGGCCTTGCGCAAGTTGGCAACCAGATCCACCATCTGTGTTTTCGAAGATTCAGGGAAATAACGTTTCACGTACACTTGGCCAATGGCTTCACCCAAAGCATTACGCCCACCAACACGTGCCACCGCGCGCTTCCAGCGATCTTGCTGTTTGGGTTGGCCCCGTAATTGGGTGCCAAAAAACTTGAAATTCGCAGCGTCCAGTTCTTCTGTCAGCAGTGCGGAATGGTCGGAGATCACCCGGTAGGTAAGGAAAGCTTTCCAGTCATCAAGCGACACTTCATTCACAATGCCAACAACTGCGGCAACTGCATCGGGGAACTGCACATTCAAATTGTCAAAGCCAACAAAATCCCGTGCATCAAAAAAGGCGTCCCAATCAAAGCCGGTATACTCAGCCTTAAAATCGGCATAGCTCATTGGGTTGAGGGTTTTATCGCGGTTGCGGCGCTCTGACCGAGGCCACTGCTTTTCAGCTATTTTTGTTTCAATCGCCATAATGGCCGCCGCTTTTTCAGCGCCGCCCTCAATACCGGCGAGAGTTAACATCTCTTCAATATGCGCAACATAAGCAGCGCGCTTGTCAGCGAAGCTTTCCTGCAGATAATAATCGCGGTCAGGCAGGCTCATGCCGCCAATACCAACATTTATCTGATACATGTCAGGATTTTGCCGGTTAATGCCAACGCCGCCGGTAAGCGGTGACGCCAAATTATCGGTAGCGGCACGACCAAACAATACGGTGAGATCAGCAACATTTTCAGCAGCGGCAATATCAGCAAGAAGCGGGCGAATAGGGTCAATACCACGCGCGTTGATCGCTTCAACATCCATGTAGCTATTATAATAATCGCTAATTTTTTGCTCAACGGAACCATCGGCGAATGTGCCTGATTTCAGGTCATCAATGATGGTTTTATTACGGTCACGGCTGAGGTCTGCCAGCACGGTAAACGCACCGTAATTATTGCGGTCAGCGGGGATTTCGAAACTATCAACCCAAGACCCTGAAGCATAATTGAAAAAATTATCGCCCGGTTTTACGTTTTCGTTGCGCGCAGTAAGGTCAACACCCCATGTGCCAAGCTGCGGTGCCACAGCAACTTTAGGTGCTTCGGCTTCGCTGCTCATTTTACCGTTGGTATTCTCGTCGCCCTGACCGCAAGCTGCCAGCAACAATGCTGTGGCTGCTACGGACGATTTCAAAACTGATTTAATCATAGACCCCTCCCGGGTTTTATTGTTCCCAAAATATAGGTGGGTTGGACGCGGCAGCCCCCGCGCAAATACTCTGCCCATAGTTCCCACTCGGCGGATAGATAAGCAACACCGTGGCACCCGCGTCAATAAACCAAAGTGTGATGGGCTCTCAATTTCCCTGCTTTTACCTAAAAAGCCACACTATGGGCGCGCGAAACGCCGGTTCTAGCGGCTTGACAGGCACACTTCACTATGAATTAATGTTTTGCATTAAAACAACAGACCATGCTGTGCTGATAGCACAGATGGTGTTCAGGGTTTGCGAATCGTCGGGCTGACGCCGGGCATTATCAGGGGAAACAGGGTGAAAAAGCATTTCTTTTTAGGGTCATGCGCGGCGATTGCGCTATCGTTTGCAGCGACAGCCGATGATGAAGCTACCAATCTATATTGGGGTGACACCCATCTGCACACATCCTATTCATTCGATGCTTTTATGAATGGCAACAAATCAGCCGACCCCGATACCGCCTATCGCTGGGCCAAGGGTCAACCTGTTATTCACCCGTTTCACCGGGCCCGCGTTCAGCTGGAACGCCCGCTTGATTTTTTGGTAGTTGCTGACCACGCCGAACTGATGGGTTCGATAAGGGCCATTTACTATGACAAAGCCGAGCTACCTGACATGGGTGTTTGGGGCAGTTTCAAGCGCTGGTTCGCTATTAAAGTTCTAAAGTCCAAGCTGGATGATGGCACTGCGCCCGATATTTTCCTTGATCTATTGCCAGACGCAATGGCGAAACCGGGCGGTGACCCGGTCGCGGACCCAAACAACAAATTGCCCACCGGCAGGTTCGGCGATACACGTGCCATGGAACAGGTTGCATGGGATGAAATTGTTGACGCCGCCGAGCACCATAATGAACCGGGCAAGTTTACCAGTTTTGTTGGGTGGGAATGGAGTTCCATCCCCATGGGCGCCAATCTGCACCGAATAGTAATGTCGCCAGATGGCGGCGATGTGGCAAAAAAATATCTGCCTTTTGGGTCTGACGAGAGCCAATATCCGGAAGACCTGTGGGCGTGGCTGGAAAAAACAGAAACTGAAACAGGTGCCGAATTTCTTGCCATCCCACATAATTCAAATATTTCAAAAGGCTATATGTTTCAGGAAACAAACCTGAAAGGCACACCAATTACGCCTGACTATGCCAAAACACGGATACGCTGGGAACCTGTGGCGGAAATTACACAAACAAAAGGTGACAGCGAGACCCACCCTTCTTTATCCCCCTCTGATGAATTTGCAGATTTTGAATCTTACCAGTTTTATATCCAAAAAAGTGATGACCCTTATGTTTACGCGCCCAATAAAGCTGATTATGTGCGCTCGGCGCTCGGCACCGGCCTGAAGATAGAAGACAAGGTTGGCACTAACCCCTATAAATTCGGCGTGATTGGTTCCACTGACAGCCACAGCGGACTGTCTTCGTCTGACGAAGATAATTTTTGGGGCAAGATGGCGCGTGACAGTACGCCCGAAAGCAAACGCCTGTTCGGCATTGGCAAACGCGCGCTTACCGGCTGGAACATGTCGGCGCAGGGGCTGGCCGCTGTTTGGGCCGAAGACAATAACCGCCAAGCCATATTTGCGGCCTTCAAACGGCGTGAGGTATACGGCACCACAGGGCCGCGCATGCGGGTGCGTTTGTTCGCAGGCTGGGGTTTTGATGCGCTTGATGCCCAACAATCAAACGTGGCTGAAGTTGGTTACAAAGGCGGCGTGCCCATGGGCGGCGACCTAACGCGCCCCGCTGAAACCGGCGCTGCACCGCAGCTACTTATTCAGGCAACAAAAGACCCGGCTGGAGCAAACCTTGATCGTGTTCAAGTGATAAAAGGCTGGTTAGGCACAGACGGAGAACCTCACGAGAAAATTTATGATGTAGCATGGTCAGGCGGTCGCCAACCCGGCGCAGATCGCAAGTTGCCTGCTGTAGGCGATACAGTTGACAGACTAACCGGCGAAACGAGCAATACCATCGGCACACCAGAGATGATCACCCTTTGGACTGACCCTGAATTTGATGCCAACCAGCGCGCCTTTTATTATGTTCGGGTTTTGCAAATTCCCACAGCGCGCCATTCCCTTCTGGACGGTATTGCGTTACAAGAACCTGCACCCAAAGAAGGGCCTGAGGCCATTCAGGAACGCGCTTATACATCTGCGATCTGGTATACGCCTTAACATAGGCTGCTACCGTATCGAACAAAGAAGACTGAGTAAGCATGTCTAAATTTTTCAAAGAACCGTTGGTACAATTTCTTGTCGGTGGCTTGTTGCTTTATGCCGTTATTACAACCGTCGGCCCCGCTGATACCGAAGATAATCCCTATATAATCCCGGTGAATGATAACGCCTTGCTTTTGTACCTTCAGTATCAGGACAAGGCTTTTGATACAGCAGGCGCACGCAAGACGCTGGCCGCACTTGATGCAGTTGCACGCAAACGGCTGGAAGCTAATTATATCCGCGACGAAGTGCTGGTGCGCGAAGCCAAAGCACTGGGACTGAACAATAATGACGAAGTGATCCGCAGACGTTTAATCCAGAAAATGGATTTCATTGTGCAGGGGTTTGCGCCGGTTGATCAAACCATCGAGGCAAGCGAACTTGAAGCGCACTTTGCTGCCAATATAGACCTTTATAAAATCGAAGCCGAGGCAACTTTCACCCATATATTTTTCAGTAATGAAAAGCGCGGCACGGCGGAAGCGGTACAAGCAGCACAAGATCTTCTGCCCCGGTTAAACAGCAAGGCCACACCTTTTGAAAAAGCAGGCAGTTACGGTGACCGGTTTTACTTTCTGCGTAACTATGTGAAGCGTCCAAAGCGATTGATTTCAGACCATTTCGGAATCGAAATGACTGATCAACTATTCTCACATACACCGTCAAACGAGTGGCTTGGTCCTTTTACGTCCCAGTACGGTACGCACCTGCTGTTAGTACGCGCAATAAAGCCTGCCCGCGCGCCTGACCTTGCCGAAGTAGCAGACCGGGTACTAGCAGACCTGAAACGTGAACGACTGGATGCAGCCCGCGTCACTGCTATCAGCAAACTCGCGGAAAAATATACGCTCCAGCATAGTAAGGCCGGGAAATAAATGGCTCTCGTGCGCTTCTTAATATTCCTGATCACCGCAGGTGCGCTTGTAAGTGCGCTGATAAACCCTCTCGCAGCCCACGAAGGCCGTCCGGTTTATATTGAGGTAACAGAACGTTCAAGCGGCAGCTATGAATTGCGCTGGAAAATTCCGCCTGTGATAGCTGTAGGCGAAGAACCCATGATCCGGCTTTCCGGCGCTGAATGTACGCTCGCAGCAGGTGCTCCTCGTCCATCCCTGGCCGGCACGCAGCTTTATACCTGTTCAGGCGACATAGACGGCGCAGGCAAATTGCAGGTCGACCTGCATTACCCCGGCACCAACCCTGTGCTTTCAACGCTTGTGCTCTACAGAACACTTGACGGCAACGAGCAAAGCATCATGACAAGTCCGGACGAAACATCGGTTCTCCTGCCTGGGGCGGAGACATTCTGGCAGGTAGCAAGGCGCTACACTTCAACCGGCATACAACATATTTTAGATGGCTATGACCATCTGCTGTTTGTGCTGTGCCTGATACTGCTCGCTGGCACCATGCGGCGCATTCTTATCACTGTTACGGGTTTCACGCTTGGCCACTCCATCACCCTTGGCTTCTCGGCGCTTGCAGGCTGGTCGTTACAGCCCACATTCGTGGAACCCTTGATTGCCTTCAGCATTGTTATTCTTGCGGCAGAGATCGCGCGCGGTAAAAACAACACTCTTACGGCAAAATACCCGGCCATTGTTGCCACCGGATTTGGACTATTACACGGCTTTGGTTTTGGCGGCGCACTTGCTGAAATTGGCCTGCCTTACGGGCTGAAAATCCAGGCACTGGCTTTTTTCAATGTCGGTGTTGAAATAGGCCAAATCCTGTTTGTAGTTGCAGCGTTCATGGCTTATTGGCTGGCGCGCCAAATAGCCGTCGCAGCTAAAGCTACAGCCGAAATTACCGACAACATTGCCCAAATGAAGGCGTTTGTTATCTATCCCACAGGCATTGTTGCCACCTTCTGGACACTGCAGCGCCTTGCAGGCATTTGGTAATATATTAGCTCTGCCATTGAAACGACGCCCATGCGCGCTAGCCTATAAGGTATGGAATTTTCAGCAGCAAGGGGCATGACACATGACAACAGCATCCAGTTTTTTCGTCTCCAGAAACGATATCAATACGCACCAGATTGACACAAATGTGCCTGTGAGCGCTCTGGCGGATGGTGAAGCCCTGTTCAAGGTTGACCATTTCTCCTTCACTGCCAATAACATCACGTATGCGGCCTTTGGCGATGCCATGAAATATTGGGATTTCTTCCCGGCTAAAGAGGGTTGGGGCATAGTTCCTGTGTGGGGCTTTGCCGATGTGATTGAAAGCAAGGCTGAAGGCGTTACCGTAGGGGAGCGTTTTTATGGGTATTTCCCAATGTCCAGCCACTTGAAAGTAACACCTGCCAAAGTTTCCGCCGGTGGCTTTTTTGACGGCGCAGCCCACCGCCAGCATCTGTCCCCAATATATAATTTCTATGCAAACAGCAAAACAGATCCATCCTACAGCGCTGATATGGAAGAACTGCAAATGATCTTCCGCCCGCTGTTTATGACCAGTTTCCTGATTGATGATTTCCTTGAAGATAATGATTTCTTCGGCGCGAAACAGATTGTACTGTCCAGCGCATCATCCAAAACCGCTTACGGGCTTGCCTTTCTGCTGGCACAGCGCGAAGGCGTTAACGTTATTGGCCTCACGTCGGCTGGCAATGTTGAATTTGTGGAAAGCATGGGGTCTTACGACACTGTCGTCACCTATGATAAAATCGATACACTGGATGCATCCCTACCCACTGTTTACGTGGATATGGCAGGCAGCGGTGACGTTCGGTCTGCCGTGCACGGCCACTTCGGTAACAACCTAACCTATAGCTGCTCGGTAGGTGCCTCGCACTGGGACCAGATGGGGCCAAATACAGACCTGCCCGGCCCGGCGCCGACACTGTTTTTCGCACCTGCCCAAGGCCAGAAGCGCAGCAACGACTGGGGCGCAGAAGGCCTACAACAACGCACAGGCAAAGCCTGGGTAAATTTCATCAAGGCAGCCGCGGGCTGGACAGATATTGTAAAACAAAGAGGCCCGGAGGCGATTGCTGCGGTTTACAGTGATACAGCAAACGGTAAGGTAAATCCAAAGCAGGGTAACATACTGGGCTTTTAAGCGTATCTTTGAGCGGCTTGGGCCGGTGCGCTCTACGTCAAATAAAAGGCAGCGGCGGCGGGGCAAGCAAGTGCCCCGTCTTTTTCCATAGGATCAAGCCTTTGCCTGCCGTTACAGTAACACTGTCGCCGTTTGGAAACCGTAGCCAGTCACCGGCACTATAGTGCGCTCCGTCAGCTTTCATGTCGCCGGTATAAACAAACAGTTCTATGCCGCCTTCACCATTGAAAGAAATACTTGTGCCCGGCTGAACTTTCAGCGCTTCAACATGTTCGTGCTCTGTATGATGTAATTCAAGGCGTGCAACGCCTTCCTCTGCTTCACCCCACAGGCTGTTGTCATTCATATCAATGCGAACAAACAGTTGATCTTCAGGCGGATATTGCCACAGCTTTACCAAAATGGTGCAGCCATCCATTGAGAACGGCCTGTGTTTGCTGCCCACCGGATTGCGCACATACATACCCGCCGGATAATCCCCGTGCTCGTCGGAGAAAACGCCTTCGAGCACTATAAATTCTTCCCCGCCCGTATGCACATGCGGGGAGAAATGACTTCCCGCCGCATAGCGCACAATGGTGGTAGCCCGTGCAACTTCAGCGCCGTTGCGTTCCAGCATTTTACGGTCCACGCCTTTTAGGGGCGACGGCACCCACGCAGTTTCACCTGCCCGGGATACGGCAGGAAGGCTGTAGTTGGTGTGAAGTTGCACGGTGTTTTCTCCTTATACGCCGGTTATGCTGCAGCGCTGGCGCGTTCGCTAACAGCTGCGAACCAACGATCAACATGCGGCGTATTCATATCGCTCGCAAGGCCAACATATTTGGCAAAACCATAGCCCACAAAGGCCGTGATGTCGGCAATTGTGAAGCTGTTGCCTGCAATATAGGGATTGTCTTCAAGCTGCGCATCAAGCTGTGCGATCGTAGCTTCAACACGCTCACCGTTTTTGATGCCCCATTCTTTAACCTGGAAAGGCTCCAGTTCGCCGAGACCATCTGTTGCGTGATGAAAATAAGTGGTGCCAGCATCCAGAAGGCCATCTTCCATACGGCGCTGCCACATGGTGATATTCGCAGCTTCAGCAGGCGTTTTACCCATCAAGGCAGTGCCATTGTCGCTGTCTTCAATATAGCGGGAAATCGCAATGCAGCCGCTGATAACCGAGCCATCATCCAGCTTAAGCGCAGGCACCGTGGCATCAGGGTTTATAGCTTTATAGGCGTCTGTGCGGTGTTCACCTGCTGGCACATCAATCTGAATACGTTCAATGTCCACGCCTTTTTCGGCTAAAAACATGCGTACGCGCTTGGGGTTTGGGAAGGCTTCATATTCATAAAGTTTCATCGGTTGCTCCTGCAATGTTGTTTTACCTACTAGTTAGTAGTTATGCGGAATATCTATACACGACCAACCGAGATGTCAATGACCTATCTACCTACTGGTAGGCTTGTGGTTGAAATTCAGGCTGCTAGCTAAGGGTCAACTCATTGCCTTGGGCAGAGCCCAGCCCTTAACAATTGCCGCTGCGCGGATAACAAAAGCGATCCCCATTGCCAGCCACAAAGCCATGCTGCCAGCCATCTCCAACCACGAGAAAAGGCAGAACGACCCGGCACCCGCAAAGGCCGCCGTGGCATAAACTTCTTCTTTAAGAACAAACGGGATTTCATTGCAGATAACGTCCCGGACAATGCCGCCAGCCACCGCCGTTGATACGCCGAGCATAACTGCTATCAACGAACTGCCTGATATCACCAACGCCTTTTCAGCGCCGACAACACAGAAAAGCGCAAGCCCCGCAGCGTCCGCCCATATTAGCCATTTCATCCGGCTCTCCAACCGGCGCGCAAACAGGAATGTAAGCCCGGCAGCACCAAGTGCCGCCCAGATACTGAGCGTGCCTTGTACCCAGAACACCTGTTCGCCCAGCACCAGATCACGCAGCGTACCACCGCCTACCGCAGTGATGGAGGCCAACACAATCAATCCAAACAGGTCCATATCCTTGCGCGCTGCCGCCAGCGCACCAGAAATGGCAAACACAAAAACACCTGCAAGGTCAAAATAAGTTAGTAAAGAGTCCACGGCGCTCATCCTTTAATATTGACGAGCACCGAATTTATTCTACTACCCGCTTGGGTACCAGAAAATTCATGCCATCCTGCCAGCGGGACACCTCAACACCAAAAGCTGTTTTCAGGTTGGTATCCGTTAACACATCATTGGGCACACCCGCCGCCAGCACTTTTGTTTCATGCAACAGCACCAGCTTGTCACACGTGCGCATGGCAAGGCCAAGGTCATGCATCACTACAAGTACGCCAGTACCGTTTGCGGCTTCGGCTTTCAAAATATCCATCACCTGCAATTGGTGCATGGGATCAAGGGCCGCGATGGGTTCATCAGCCAGAATAAAATCAGCGCCTACAGCCAGCGTACGCGCCAACAATACACGGGCGCGTTCACCGCCGGAAAGCGTAGTAACCAGCCTGTCTTTAAATTCAAGACAGTCTGTTTTCTGCATGGCACCCTTGATAGCTGCATCGTCTGCAGGCCCAAGCACTTGCCAGGGCGTAAGGTGCGGCACACGGCCAAGCGCAACGGTGCGCTCTGCCGTAAGCGGCCAGTGTACCGGCGCGCCCTGCGGCACATAAGCCAGCGTTTTGGCGCGGGTACGGGGTTCCATAACAGCGATATCCGTGTCATTAACGGTTGCCGTGCCGGTGGTCCGTCCCACAAGGCCCAAAATAGCTTTAATCGCTGTACTTTTGCCTGCACCGTTTGGTCCAATCAGCCCCACTATTTCCCCGCGTGGTAACGTGAAGGATACGTCTGAGAGGATGCTATTACCGCCGAGTGTTACGCTAAGACTATCAATGTTCAAGGTGGTCATCGCATGCTCTCCCGCGTTTTGAAGATAATATGGATGAACAGCGGTGCGCCGATAATGGCCATCACCACACCCAGCCGAAGCTGGCCGTGCCCAAACGGCAAACGGGTGAGAATATCAGCAAACGTAAGCAACACTGCGCCTGCAAGCGCGCTGGGCAACAGCAGGGATCGGGGTTCATAGCCAATGAAAGCGCGCACAATATGAGGCACCACCAACCCAACAAATCCCACCGCGCCGCACACAGAAACCGTAGCCCCTACTGAAAGAGCGGTGCCCAGCACCACCCTCCAGCGCAAGTGTTTGATATTAATACCCAGGCTATGCGCCGTATCAGACCCAAGGCTGAGCGCGTTCAGCCCCTGCCCTACGCCGATCATCGCTGCCCAGCCAAGTAGAATAAACGGCCCGGCAAGCAGCAGATCATCAAACGTGCGGTTCTCTAACGACCCCAGCATCCACAGCACCATATCCTGCAAGGACATAGGCGACGGCGCGAAATTCATCACCAGCGAGATACCCGCTGTGGCAAGGCTGGATATGCCAATACCCGCGAGGATTAGCGTCAACACACTGCTGTCCCGTGCAGCAAGCGCCATTAAAATCAATGTAGCAACAAGCGCACCTACCATTGCCATCAGAGGAATCGCAAAGGCGGATACAGCCGCAAACCCCATATAAATAGCAATCACAGCGCCTAGCCCGGCAGAGGCCGAAACGCCGATTACACCCGGATCGGCCAACGGATTTCTGAGTAAGCCTTGCAGCGCAGCGCCGGTGTACCCCAGAGTTGCACCAGCAAGCATGCCTATAAGGATACGCGGCAGGCGAAGTTCCCATATAATGATTGATATGCCTTCATTGCCGCCTCCTGTTAGCGCAGCTACAAATTCACCCGGCGACAAGGTAACCTGCCCAAACATGCCAGACATAAGTGCTGCTACAACAAGCAAACCAAGCAAAAACACATTCAACGCCCACGGTTTATTTTTAAAAAATGCCGTCACTCTGCGTTTCCTTCACTTTCGATCAATCCCAGCTTCACAGCCTCTGCACGAATATATTCAGCGGCATCCACCGTGAACGCTCCGCTACAGGAAAGATAGTGGCTTGGAATATGAATTGTGGGCAAGCCTGCCATCATGCGTTCAGCCACGCCGTGCCTGCCACTGCTCCAGTAGGATACCAATACGTCGGCATCTCCAAAAAAAGACGCAACGATAAAATCGGGCGGCGAAAGTACCATTTTCTCAAGCGGCAGGGGTGCCCACGACCTGATATCAGCGTCTTCAGCCACCGTATCAAAGCCTGCAACCTTGATAATACCGTCAACAAAAGTACCGGTGCCCGCTGTAAAGCCGCTTGGTGTCATATACACACCCTTCAGGCTGCTTTTTGGCCTGCCTTTCAGTGTGGCTAACCGTGCTTTTTGATCTGCGATCAAAGCTTCGGCTTTGACGGCATGCCCAATTTTGGTTCCCACCGCGAGAAATGTTTCAAAATTGCTTTCAAGCGAATAAGCAAACGGCGGCTGAAAGGAAGCAATGCCAGCCCTTTCAAAAATGCCCTGCGCACGCGGGCCGCCGCGCCATGTACGCAGCACCATCTTTGGTCGCATTAATAAAATTTCTTCAAACGACCCTGTAACCGTAGGCAAGCCTTTGGCACGAGCGCTGTAATAAGAACGCGGGCTGGCAGCCTCAAACGAGACCGCCTGAATTTCTGACCGGTCAGCGAGCGCCAGCAAATATTGGTCAGCGCAAAAATCAATGGAGACCAAGCCCGGCTCATCTGCCGCAGATAGAGCGCCAAAAGGCAATAGGCACAGCGCCGTAAGCCCGGCAGAGATTTGCCGTATGCTGGAGAAAACGCTGTGCCTTGTTTTTCTCATCTAAAAGCTGCCCCTTATGCCAAAAAAGCTTGAAATACCGGGTGTTCCGTAGCCTGCAACCTGCTGATAATTAGCGTCAAACAGGTTATCAATGCGGCCGTAAAGCTCAATATTCTCGCTGACTTTATAAGCTGCCCGCAGATCAACACGGGTCCAGCTGTCAATAAACTGATTACCACTATCTGGTGCGCTGCCCGTATGGGTAACGGAAACATTGCTGGAAAATTTCTCGCTCATTTGCCAATCAAGCCCTGCGTAAAGCTGGCTTTCCGGGCGGCGGATCAAACGTGCGTCCGTTGAACGGTCTTTGGCTGAAGTATAAGTGTAATTGCTGTTAAATTTAACAGCATCAGTCACCGCAAAATCAACGCTAACCTCCACGCCTTTCAGCCGGGCCGCAGCGATATTACTGTAACCTTCAGTAAAAGCAAAATCGATCAGGTCTGAAATTTTCTGGTCAAAATAGGCCACACGCAATTTACCGTCGCCGCCTGCAAAATCCTGTTCGATACCTGCTTCCCATGCGTCAGATGTTTCCGGGCGCAAATCAACACGTGGCAGCGCTTGCGGCGCGGCACAGAAGCTGCAATCAAAAGTAAGCTGAAAAACGCTGGGCGCTTTAAAACCCTCACCCCAGTTGGCAAAAACATGGGTATCACTGCCGCTGAAAGTATAAGCCGCTCTCAACTGCGCATTTGTGATGGTATCAAACGTATCATGGTTGTCAACACGCAGGCCCGCCGAGAAATTAAAGCCTGCATTCGCGTATGCAATAACACCAAAAACGCTATCAATGACGAAACGCTCGTTTGAAGCTGTTTCTGCCTTAACGCTTTCGTGCTGTGCGCCTGCGCTCAATGACCAATTCTCATCCACAGTGTAAACACCCAGATAGTCCAGGTTGAAGCGCTCACCCTTGCCAGGCGTGGTGCCGAAGGACGAGATGCTTTCGCGGTCAATGGTGGAGTATTCAACCGAAAGCGTATTGGCAAGCTTGCCGCCGAACGTATCAGCATGCACCCTGCCGCCTATCAAATACTCTTCAGACAGCGACCGGTCAGCGGTATCACCGAGATCAAATCCAAAGGTAACAGGGTTGAAAGAAAACCCGTCAATTTCCGTGTCGCTATCAATGTAGCTACCGAAAATTTCAACATCCAGGGCGTCGCTTAATTTGGCCGTGATGCGGCCGCGAAGCGTGTAGCTTTCATGCGCGTCGGCCTCAGCATTGCCGTCGTCTTCATCTGCCTTGGAAATACCGTCTGATTTAATGCCGCTTGCGGAAAAGTTAAAGCCAAATATATCCGTGCCGCCAGAAAATGTTGCACCCGCGCGGCGGGTGTCAAACGCGCCGTATTCAACAAAGGCACTGCCTGCAGTATCACCGCCGGTTTTTGTAATGATATTCACCACGCCGCCAATGGCATCTGACCCATACAGCACCGCCTGCGGACCGCGTAGCACTTCGATGCGCTCAATGCCTGCGGGGTCAAGGATGCCAAAATTAAAACCGCCAGCGGGCGAGGACACATCATTCATCTGCACGCCGTCAATCAAAATCACGGTCTGCGCTGTGGCTGCGCCCCGGATACTAACCGCTGCCTGCCCGCCGATACCACCGCTTTGGCTAATGGAGACACCGGGCAGGGTTTGCAAAGCATCCAGCACAAAAGCATATTGCCCACCCTTGAGGGCATCTGCCCCCAAGACGCTAATGCTGGCACCGATATCGTTGATGTTTTGTGGCCGCCGCGAAGCCGTGATCACCACCTCTTCGGTCGCCTCATTGCTATCTTTATCTTGGGCAAAAACAGGCATCGGCGCAAATGCAGTCGCGCCAAGGAGTATAAGTTTTAAAGTATTTGTCATCAGTCAATCCAGTTCATAGCCGGCTTTGCCGGGCTTCGAATAAAGCTGTCTGGAGTTTGTCTGATAATTGACAATCCCCGCATACAGCGACGAGATTGTCGCCGGTACGGAGATCCGCTTCTGTATGGCTTACCCGGCCTACAGAGGGGCGACGCGGTGGCAGGTCTCCTGGCTTGCGGATCAACCGCGCTTTGTCCTCCTTCCCGGATTGCCAGTTAGCATTCCAGTGGATTATGGACAGAGCGCTCACCACATACAGTTGCGGGTACAGCCACGGAATAGCCTGCGTTTAATCAGACGTACCGTGTTCCCTCTTAGCCTCCCGGATACCCGGAAGGAACCAACACCTGCTGCTATACGCGCAATTGAATATGCCTGCAACCGGAATATGTGCACTACTACAGAATGTAAGGATGCAAACAGAACCATCGGTGTTAATAAAATCTTGACCAAACTGCTGCAAAAATAGCCGCAAAATGACAGGTAAGGCGCTTCTATGAACCAACGCACTGGACACATCTGGGCATTGCTTGCCAGCGTCATATTCCTGCTTGGCGCCACACAGAAAAGCGCGGCAGATGATAAGTGGCTGGAATTCTCCGATAGTAGCATCAGTGTTTTAACCGGCACCGATTTTGCGCTGCCCGGCGACAATGTATCAACCCTGACACTTGAGCATGCAAGCGGCTGGAAGTGGGGTGACTTATTTCTGTTTTTTGACGCAACCGACTACCACAGCAACGCACGGTCTGGCGGCAGCTGGTACGGGGAATTTTCACCGCGCTTCAGTCTTTCAAAACTGGCCGGGCTGAAGCTGCCCAAAGGCGGGCTGGTGAAAGACATATTGATATCAACCACATTTGAACGCGGTAAAAACGGCGTTGAAGCATTATTACTTGGCGGTGCTGTTGACTTGAATATCTCCGGATTTCAGTTTTTCAAAATTAATGCCTACGCCCGCAAAGATACCAGTTTAGGCGCGGGTTTCGATGATATGCAGTGGACAGTATCGTGGGCATATCCCGTAACCGTTAAAGATGAGAAATTTCATCTGTCCGGTTTTGTTGATTATGTTGTTGGGTGGGGCCCAAAGGAAACGCTTGTGCATGCTGTAACCCAGGTAAAGTGGGATATCGGCCACAAGATGGGGCTTGCTCGCAAGATTTACCTTGGGGCAGAGATTGATATTTGGGACAATCAGTTCGGTGTGAAAAACACCCCCACACTCGACACCAACCAGCTAGCGATCAGCGCCCTGTTAAAAGTGCATTTTTAAGGCACCGGCACATTCAATACCGTGGTATCTTTCCATGCCGTTAGGGCTATTGAACTGTTGATTTCCCGCACGCCCTCTATTTGCGACAAGCTGTTCCAGAAAAAGTCTTCATACGCCTGTACGTCTTTCACCCGGATTTTAAGGAAAAAGTCCACATCCCCCATCAATGTATGACACTCAATCACTTCCTTGAAATTACGCACTTTTTCAATGAAGTGTGGCAGACTGTCCCGGCTATGCGCCAGCATTTTAACCTGCGCAATAACCATCACACCCAACCCTGCTTTTGCCGGATCAAGTAAAACTGTGTGGTGTTTTATAACGCCGTCAGTTTCCAGTTTCTGTAAACGACGCCATACAGCAGATCGGCTGGAGGCCACCTTTTCCGCCAATTCAGCAAGCGGCAGCCGCGCATCTACCTGCATCTCATTTAGGATACGTGCATCTAATTCATCCAACATTTGAGATTATTTCCCACTATTATAATTTATCTGAACAAAATATCTCATATTTTTGTATATATTGTCAAATATTGGGAAGCTAGTTTCACACGATTTATCGTACCTTGCAGGTCAACTGAAAATACAGAGAACACAGGAAATATCGTCATGGTACTTAAGGGAAACACACGGACCCGCTTTTTGGTGCAGGCTGATTATGAAGTAAACACGCTGTCACGTGTGCTTGAACTTTTCACAATCAGAGGGCTTGTCTTCGATAGCCTTTCAGCGAGAAAATCCACCGATGGCCTGCAATGGATTGAGCTTGATTGCAGCGATGTAGGCGACCACCACGCCCATGTTCTGTTGAACAAATTGCGGCAGATTATCACCGTACGCACCGTACAGGTTGAAACATTGATTATGGCCGCCTGATACGCACACCAGCCACGCCTTCAATCCTCCAAACCTGCTCACTTGCTCTTAAAGCATTGCAAACACAGTTTTGTGTAGCAATAGTGCATTGTAACCTTGGTTATTTTTGTTTCGAATAAACCTAGGTTACAATGCACTATTGAGCACAGTTAGTATTGAGCGCAGGCGGAGAGCGATATGGATGACGAACCAACCGGCAGTATAGACACTGAAGTAAGTGTTAGCGTTGGGGGCAGCCAAACAGGCGAAATCGAAGTTGAAGGTGATATTGACTTTATCGCCGTGGAACTGATTGCCGGCGTTACATATCAGATTGACCTTGAGGGGTCGGAAACGGGATCAGGCACACTACTGGATCCTTTTCTGACAGGTATATTCAACAGTAATAGTGTTTCCGTTGCTGGTGCAGATGACGATGCAGGCGTTGTTACCAACAGCCGCATCACTTTTACACCTACTGTATCCGGCACCTATTATATTGGTGCCTCGCATTTCGATAACACCAGCCTTACTGACGTCGGCACATACACTTTATATGTTGAAGTGCAATCTCTCTCCACCCGGCCCGACCCCAACCCGCTGGACAGTGTTGCAACAACCGGGAATGGCTTTATTGACGGCCTTACAGCAAATTTTGGCTACGGTGCAGACAGCGATGGCATTGCGCGTGTAACTTACAGCTTTCCACAAGCAGACGCTGTATTTGGGGTCCCGTTTAATCTGGATGAGGAAGGGCCTGATCTAACTCTTAGCAACATACCTGCATCTGCATCCGCGGTCAGTTTTTTTGAAGCGGGCCTGGCCCATGTTTCAGAACTTGCCAATATTGAATTTACGCTGGTATCAGATAACAGCAATGGATCTGGTACCATACGTTTGTCAGGCAACACCGCCGATTCAGGGAATGTACTTGGCATAGCGGCCTTCCCGAATGAAGGCCTCTCAGGCGGTGATATCTTTCTATTTGAATCAAGCATCAGAATAGCGGCCTTAAGCTTTGTTACCCTGCATGAACTTGGGCATGCCCTAGGGCTGAGCCACCCAACAGATGAATTCCCGGACGCTTTCATTGGCGTGGAATTCACATTGCTAACCCCCAGCTTTATGTCGGCTTTTTTCCCTGAAGCCAATCGCGTAGATTTTTACCCAACCAGCTTTTCTTACGGGGACATTCTGGCTCTGCGCCAAATCTACGGCGATGCATTAGCGAACGATGGCAACAATGTTTACACGTTTGATTTAGGTTCCAAGTATTTCGAAACCCTGTTTGATCTGGGCGGTACCGATACAATTAAAATTGTTGGTACCGGCGGGAATGTTTCAATCGATCTAACACCCAATAGCGATTATATGGGCGGTTCATTCATTAATGTTGGTACCACCGTAACCTATTTCAATGGTGGCATTGCTCTTGGTGCCCGTTCAGACACTGTTTTTGTTTCCCCTGAAACGGTGATTGAAAATGTGATTGCTGCAGGCGGTAATGATTTGGTTGTTGGCAACAGCGCCAATAACCGCCTTGAAGGCGGCGCAGGCAATGATAGCCTAACAGGCTCAGACGGCACTGATACCCTGCGCGGCGATGAAGGCAACGACAGGCTTGTCGGCGGAACCGACAATGATTTCATTAGCGGCGGCGCTGGCAACGATACTGTATCTGGCGGATCGGGCAATGATCAGATTTTTGCCGGACCTGGCGATTCAGGTAATGATATTTTGGTAGGCGATGCAGGCGACGATATTCTGGGCGGCGGAGCTGGCAATGACTTTATCATCGGCGGCGGGCAATCTGGTACAGTAGCCGGTCTTAGCAATACAGGCAGCGCCTCAAACGATGACGGACAGGACACCCTGTATGGCGGCGCAGGTAATGATACCCTTATTGGTGGTGGCTTTGATGATGCTGACGGCGACGGGGTATTTGACACAGGCGAAGCTGTGCAAACCGGAACCGCCAGCAATATCGCTTTTGCAGGAACTGGCAATGACCTGATTTACGGCGCTGCTGGCGCTGATACACTTGGCGGCGGAACGGGGAATGACACACTGAACGGCGGCGACGGCAACGACACTTTGTATGGCGGTGGTGGCGACACCGAGGTTGTTGGGTTGAACGATGTTATCGACGGCGGGGACGGGAATGACCTTATCACGGCTTCTGGCGGCAACGACAGTATAGACGGCGGAAGCGGGAACGACACAATTTTTGGTGGAACCGGGAACGACACCATTACCGGCGGCAGCGGAGCGGATGAGATTTTTAACAGCGCTGGTGATGACAATGTTGACGGCGGCAGCGGAGAGGACACGCTTCGCGGTAATGCCGGGGACGACACTTTGACAGGCGGTTCAGAGGCCGATTTCTTTACATTCAGAGCAGGCGACGGTGATGATATTGTAACCGACTTTGATCTAGGCGAGGATAGCCTGAGCCTTGCTAATACTAATACCGATTTCACAAATATCGCCAGCGTGGAAGCAGCTTCTACCAATGTGGTCCTGAACGGTCAATCCGGGGTATTAATTGATACAGGGGGCGGAGATTCCATTTTCCTTATCGGTGTATCCGTTGCAACGCTGAATGCAGCGGAAATACTATTCGCCTGAATATTTAGTAAACAAAAAAACTGCGGCGGCCATACAGCCACCGCAGTTTAATTCTGTTTCACAATGCTCTGTTATTGAAGGACGGCGTTAAACCTATTCGCCAGCCGCCGCCATATAGGCAATTACGTCAGCAATTTCTTCAGGCTTTCTCAGTCCGGCGAATGCCATCTTGGTGCCCTTCATAAATTTGCGGGGGGCTTTCAGATAAGCCGCGAGCGTATTCTCGTCCCAAACAATTTCAGTTGTCTGAAAAACCTTTGAATACCGGTATCCTTCAACAGCACCAGCTTTGCGACCCATAATCCCGGCCAGCGAGGGGCCAATTTTTTTCTTAGCGTCCATGGAGTGGCACGCCTTGCACTTGCGAAACACTTTTTCGCCTTTTGTGGCGTCGCCTTCAGCCTGCGCCGTAATTGAAACAACAACCGCCAATGTGGCTGCAATCAGTGACTTACCTATAGTTTTCATCCGTATACTTTCAGTTGGAACACCTGCGATTGGACAGGCTAGTAATTTATCTACCATATCTGAGGACAAGACTACGCGAACACAGTAATTTTGGCAATATCGTCCAGCGTCCCTGTTGCCGCTTCTATTGTATCACACCGCAAAACATGCGCGCGCCGCCACCGCCCAGTTTTTTGGGCACATCGGCATAGTTATCACCGTTCAAATGCACCATCATGGCGAGGCCTTTCAGTATTGAAATATCCGTGATACGCGGCACGGTAAACTTGCCGGAAAGCTGGCCTTTGGAATCCACCTCCAAGCGCGGTAAATCACCCAAATGTCCCTGCCCCTGCCAGCCTTCATGCTTGCCTGTGTGCATAGGATCCCAGTGACCGCCCGCCGCCAGCGCAGGCACAACTTTACCGTCTTTTTCAGCTGGTGCACAGATACCGTTTTCATGGATATGGAACCCATGCTTTGTAAATGGCTGCATACCCTTTAAATCGAGAGAAAACACAGCCCCTTTACCAGCGTTACCAATGATAACCGTGCCAACATGTGCACCGGGCCCGCTGGGCGTTGCAGCATACATATCAACATTGATGTCTGAAGCTACTGCTGCCGATGAAAAAGTAAGCACAGCCACTATCTGGAATAATTTTTTCATACCATCCTCTAGCATTTGTTATCGTTGTAGACCGCGTTGATTATTCCACCACGCATATTAGGGCCAGACCCCGTCAACTTCCCACTTAGTTCAAAGCAACCGGATCACCATAGCCCAGTTCTTTCAGCCGATCACGCTGGGTGGCAGCATCACCCACCACCAGATAAATCATCTGATCGGGGCGGATATAGTTTTCAGCCAATTCCTGAATACGTGCCAGCGTCATGGCATTCACGATGCTGTTTCTCTCAGCAATAAAGCTGGCGTCGCGGTCATTGGTACTCATGAATTGCAACGTACCCAGCTTGCGGGCAAGTGTTTCCGAAGCCCGTGCGCCACTTTTTATCAGGAAGCTTTTGGTTACATCCAAATCAGCAGCGCTATATGTTGCGCCGTATTCAGCCATGATCGATTTGATAAGTGCCGCAGCCTCAAGTGTTACATTGCTGCGCACACCGCTTGATACACGGAACTGCCCTACATTCTTGCTACCAAAGACGCTTGAACGAATACCGTAGGTATAGCCCTTGCCTTCCCGCAGCTCTTGTGTGAGGCGTGACGCAAACCCGCCGCCGCCCAGAATATAATTCAACACCGTTGTTGCATAATGATCGACGTTCGAAACACCAGGTAACGCATACCCAAAGCGCAGCACCGATTGTTTGGCGCCGGGCACATCATAAAAATAAACTTTTGACGCTGCCCGTTTCGCAGGCATTTCATAAGCTGTGAATTCAACCGCCGTGCCCTGCCAGCGCGCGGCAAGCCCTTCAAGGGCCTTGGTTGCACCCGCAGCACCAATATCGCCAGCAATATGCATAGCCCCTACAGACGGTACAATATAGGCACTATAATAGGCCCTCAGGTCATCAAGAGTAATTGCAGCAATCGACTCTGCTGTACCAAGGGAGTTCCTTGAGAGAATATGGCCCGGCCCGTAGAAAACCTTGTTATATTCAACATTTGCAATCGCATTCGGGTTTGCCAACTGCGCTTTAAGCGCATTTGTTGCGCTCAGTTTCGCCAGTTCAAATTCGGCTTCGTCCCACCGGGGTTCCAGCAGCATCTCTTCCAGCAGCGCCATTGTTGCCCCAAAGTTGCGCGCAAGTGTACTGCCGCTAACGGTAAAAGTTTCACGCCCGGAATTTACCTGAATGGTAGCACCCAAAGCTTCTATTGCAGCTTCAAGGTCGGCGGGGGTTCTGTTTTTGGTGCCCCGGTTCATCATGTCGCCAACAAGGTTTGCAATACCAACCTTGTTAATGTCACCAGCCAGCAAACCACCCTTCAGCGTGAGGTTGAATTGCACCAGAGGCAATTCGCTATTTTCAATGCCCAATATCTTCAAGCCATTGCCGAGTGTTGTTTTCCACACATCCGGTACAGGCGTAACCGGCGTTTCGCCATAAGCAGGTTCGCCTGAGCGATCAAAGGTTGAAGGCGTTGGCTCGTAAGTAGCCTTAAGCGAACTGTCAAAGCTCTCTTCCGCGCCTTGCACAATTTTCTCTTCAACCACTTCGGCAGGCGTAGACCCCGCCAGAACCAGCGCCGTATCACCCTTCGGTACAAAGCTGGTGGCAATATGGGCTTTGTCTTTGATGTAAGTTTCATAAACCCGCATCACATCGGCGGCTGTTATTGATTTAATATGTTTAATCTCAGTATCGCCGTAACCCGGGTCGCCCGCGAAAATATCATACTGTGCCAGCTGAATTGCCTTGCCCAGCACGCTATCGATTTGGCCGTAAAAGGCCACTTCCATGCTGGTTTTAATCCGGTCCAAATCAGCTTGTGGAATGCCAGAGGCCTCAAAACGGGCAAAGCCTTCATCAAAGGCAGCTTGCAGATCATTCAGGTTGGTACCCGGAAAGGCCCGTGCGCCCAAACTGCTGGTACCGGCAAGCTCTGAATTACGCGAAAACATAAAGACACTGCTCGCCAGTTTTTTCTCGTCAACAACAACCTGATTTAACGGCGCGCTTTTCCCGCTGGACAAATAATTGGCAAGCAGATTAAGGGCATATTCGTCTTTGCTACCGGTTGGCACAGTAGGCCACGTGAGCCTTAGCTCAGGCAGGCGGGCGAAATTATCTTCATAGTACCGCTTCTTGGTCTCTTTCAGCATCGCTGCCTGTTTGGGGCGCGGGGCCATTTCTTCACCGCGTGCTATCTCGCCGAAATATTTCTGTACCCAGGCTTTGGCCTGCGCCGCGTCAAAATCACCGGCAATCGAAAGGGTTACATTGTTGGGCACATACCAGCGGCGGAAGAAATTTTGCACGTCTTCAACGCCTGCATTTTGCAGGTCTTCAAGCGACCCTATCACTTGCCAGCTATAAGGATGGTCAGCCGCAAACAGGTTACGGTCAACCACATAGCCCACATGGCCGTAGGGGCTGTTATCCACCCGCTGGCGCTTTTCGTTTTTAACAACCTGTTTTTCTTTCGCCAGCACTTGCGCGGTTACCGTATTGATAAACCAGCCCAGCTTGTCAGCTTCAGCCCAGATCATTTTCTCCAGCGCATCTTTTGGTACGGTTTGAAAATAACTGGTGATATCGCGGCTGGTAAACCCGTTTGCGCCAGACCCACCAATGCGCGCACTCATTTTATCAAGCCCGCCCTTGCCCAGATTTTCAGATTCCAGAAACAGTAAATGCTCGAACAAATGGGCAAAACCGGTGCGGCCCGGAATTTCACGGCTGGAACCCACATGGCTGGTAAGCGCCACCGCCACAACGGGGTCTGACCTGTCGATATGGAAAACCACACTCAGGCCGTTATCCAGCTGGAACTTTTCAAAGCTGATAATTGGTGCCGTTTCAACAGCATTAGCCTGTTCTTGCTTGTTTGCCTGCTGTTCTTCACTGCACGCTG
>Ga0316204_10004621_pt1 | contig 24334 bp, 21 predicted proteins | sample 6monrhotite_MG_2_FD_205661 | JGI IMG/M metagenome (GOLD analysis project Ga0316204, IMG submission 205661) | Microbial mat bacterial communities from mineral coupon in-situ incubated in ocean water Damariscotta River, Maine, United States -... | ecosystem: Environmental > Aquatic > Marine >... | reverse complement strand
TAAGCTCGCCGCTAGCGTTCGCTCTGAGCCAGGATCAAACTCTCCAGTTAAAAAACTGAATGAGAACGAATCCTCATCAAAACTCTATTAACGCGGACAATTCACTATCTGTTTTTCAAAGACCGACATGAAGGCTGCTTTCGTTTCCGGGAGCTAACCGGAGCTTTCTGCTTTCTTCAGGACGTTGTTGCAGGCGGGGTTCCAGGGGCGTCACAGCCCGTCAGGAAAGCATCCTGCCCGGCAACCCTCCCTATATGACCCCTTGAGTCCGGAGTGTCAAACAAGCAGGCCGATCTTTTTCGATTTTTGTCGACACCTGCAATAATTCAAAATGGTTAGCTGCTACCCACTGAAGTGGCCCAGCTGCCAGAGCTTGTAGGCCCAGCCAGCCGTCAGCCCCAGGATCAGTCCGACGGCTACCTTGGCCTCCCGCGGAGAGACCCAGGCCCACAGCCTCTGCCACCGCCGCCTGGGCGAGACGAGCTCCACGGCTGCGATGGACGCGAAGAGCAGCGTCGTCAGGAAGAGGACGACGCCAAAGGGCTGAGCCACCACGGCCCCGACCGGCTCCAGGTGGGCCATGTGGGTGAAGCATGTAGTCATGCCGCACATCGGGCAGGGGTAGCCGGTGAGCTGCATCAGCGTGCAGGTGCTCAACCCCAGCTGCTGATGTGTCCCGTAGCCGCGAGCGTCGGGCGTCAAGTAGACGGCGATACCGAGCACTGCCCAGGAGGGGAGCCCGAAGAAGAGACTCAGCAGGCGCTGGCCGGCGGCGGTCTCGAGGCGCTCGACGAGCGAGCTGCCGGTGGGACTACTCGCCGTCATGTCCAGGCAGGGCAGCGTCCAGCACCGCAGAGATGGCCGCGGCGTCGCGGTCCAGCCCGTCGAGGCGCTCAGCCACGATGCGTCGGAAGCGGAAGTACTCGGAGGCGATGTTCATCGCGGTCAGCAGGGCCACCGTGTACTCGTCGAACGAGCGGCGACCCAGCTCGGCCATCTTGTCATCCACAAACCTGGCGACAGCCTCGATGTCCTCCTCGGGCTCGTCGGATCGGACCGTGTACTGGCGACCACGGATCGTGATCTGGACGTTCATGGTTCGCTCCGGCGGGACAGGAGGAGGGAGCCTAAGATTCTGAAAGCGGGCCTGTCAAGCTGACGGGCCTACGCTGTCGCTCAGGCGCCGAGGAGCGCGTCGGCGAAGGCGGGTGGATCGAAGGGGCGGAGGTCGTCGATGCCCTCCCCGATGCCGATGAACTTCACCGGCAGGTTCAGCTCGGCCCCCACCGCCACGACCACCCCACCCTTGGCGGTGCCGTCGAGCTTGGTGAGGACGACGCCGGTGACGCCGGTGACTTCACCAAAGGTGCGCGCCTGGGACAGGGCGTTCTGGCCGATGGTGCCGTCCAGGACGAGCAGCACCTCGTGAGGCGCTCCCGGGACCGCGCGTGCGATGACCCGGGTGACCTTCCCCAGCTGATCCATCAGCGGCTTCTGGCTCTGCAGCCGCCCGGCGGTGTCGCAGATGACCACATCGGCGCCGCGAGCCTTGGCGGCCTCCAGTGCGTCGTAGATGACGGCGGCCGGATCCGCGTTCTCCTGGTGCGCCACGATCTCGCACTCGGAGCGGTTGGCCCAGATACGGAGCTGCTCGATCGCCCCCGCCCGATAGGTGTCGCCGGCGGCCAGCAGCACCTTCTTGCCCTCGGCGCGGAAGCGGGCCGCCAGCTTGCCGATGGTCGTGGTCTTGCCGGATCCGTTGACGCCGACAACCAGGATGACGTACGGCCCGTCAGCGGGCGGCGGGTTCATCGCCGGGTTCATCTGTCCGAGCTGCTCGCGCAGGATCTCCGTCAGGCGGTCCCGCAAGATCGCCGGATCCTCGATACCGTCCGCTGCGGCGCGCTCGCGCAGCGCGCCGAGCAACGAGGTCGTGGTGGTCACGCCGACGTCAGCGCCGAGCAGCGCATCTTCCAGCTCCTCGAACAGGGTGTCATCCACCGTCGCTCGGCTGAAGACCTGCCCCAGCGCCTTGCTGGTGCGGCTCAGCCCCGCCCGGAAGCGATCCAGGACCGAGGAGTCCCTGGGGCTGGACGGCTTGGAGGCGTCCGCCGTGGGTACAGCTGGGGCTGTGATCTCCTCCTGCAGTTCGTCATCGACCAGCAGCGGGCGCTCTGGAGCCGTGGCCCGGCCGACGCCAAAGCCGAGAGCCAGCAGGACAGCGGCGACGCCGCCGACAGCGCCCATGGCCGATGGGTCCTGTACCAGCAGTTGCCAGAGTTGCTCCACCTCACACTCCAAGATTGCCGCGCAGGTAACCACCGGGCGGGGTCGCGGCGAGGGGCCGGGCTCAACTCACCCGGACGGTAACCAGCCGAGAGACGCCTGGATCGGGCATAGTCACGCCGTAGAGGGTGTCCATCGCCTCCATCGTCTTCTTGTTGTGGGTGATGACGATGAACTGAGAGAGGCGGCTCATCTCGCGCAGCATGTCGTTGAAGCGAGCGCCGTTGCCCTCATCCAGCGGGGCGTCGACCTCGTCCAGCAGACAGAAGGGCGAGGGCTTGACCCGGAAGAGCGCGAAGATGAGGGCGATGGCCGTCATGGCCTTCTCGCCGCCGGAGAGCAGCGTGAGGTTCTGCATGCGCTTGCCCGGGGGCTGCACATGAATCTCCACGCCGGTCTCCAGCAGATCCTCTTCATTGGTGAGCTTGAGGCAGGCCTGCCCGCCGCCCACCAGCCGGGGGTAGATCTCCTGGAAGTGGGCGTCGACCTGGATGTAGGTCTCGTGGAAGCGATCCCGGCAGGTGCGGTTGATCTTGACGATGGCCTTTCGGATGGTCTCCACCGAACGCTCCAGGTCGGTGCGCTGCTCATCCAGCACCCGGAAGCGCTCCAGCACCTCGGTGTACTCGGAGAGGGCCGTGAGGTTGACCTCGCCGATCCGATGCACCTGCTCCCGGGCCTGCGCCAGGTGCTTCACCCAGTCGCTGATGCTCTCCTCATCCTCCAGGAGCGTCGGCGTCACGCGCAGGTCATCGGCGGGGGGGAGGTTCCGGATCTCGAAGGGCAGCTCGGCGCGGGCCTGCGGGCTGACCTCCAGGGAGAGGGAGGCGTCACGCTCCAGGCGGTCCAGCATGCCCGGCAGAGAGGCCTGATACTTCTCCTCCGCCTGCTGCCGCAGCCCCTCGATCTGGCCCTTGACCTCCTGGAGCTTCAGCTCCAGCCTCGTGCGGCGCGCCCGGCCCTGCTCCAGCCGGCTGCGGAGCCCCGAGAGCGCCGCCTCCGCCTCCGCCAGCTTCTCCTTGGCGGCCTTCAAGCGGGTCTTCTCGCCGTCTATCTTCATACGCAGATCACCCTGCTGCTCGCCCAGGGCCTGGATCAGCGCCGCCAGTCGCACCTCGTCGGCGTCCAGAACAGCGAGCCGCTCCACGCCCCGTAGCTTGTCTTCGTTGGCGCGCTCGCCGCGCTGCCGGGACTCCTGCTCCTTGGCCCGAGCCGAGGTGAGGCTCTTCTCCAGAAGTACAGCCTGCTGCTTCAGGGCGCCGCGCTCCGCCTGGAGGCGCGCGGCGGACTCGCGCGCCCGACGCACCTCATCCTCCTTGGTGGACCAGTCCCGCTGGGCGATCGTGAGCTCACCCTCGGCCTCGGCGCGCCCATCGGCCGCCTTGTTGATGGCCTCACCGAGCGAGAGCACCTCCGCCTCCAGCCGCTTCCGATCCGCGGCGAGCCGCTCCTGCTGCCGCTGGATGCGGTCGGCCTGCTCGCGCTGGCGGGTCAGCTCGCCCTCGCGGCTCTTGACCCGGTGGCTGGCCTCCATCTGCGCGAGCTGAGCGGTCTTGAACTGAGACTCCGCGCCCTCCAGCCCCGACCGAATCTGACGCAGCGAGAAGGCCGCCGTGTTGGCGGCGTCCTGGAGCACCTTCGCCTGCGCCCGCCGCTCGCGGACGGTCGCCTGCTCGGCGGCCACCTGCTCCCGCAGCGCGGTGAGCTCGCGGCGACGCCTCAGGATGGCGGCCCCCGCTCCAGCGCTGCCCTTGCCGGCCAGCACGACCCCGCTCTCCAGGATCAGCTCGCCGCTGTCCGCGACCACCCGGCAGCCGGTCTCCTTCCACAGGCCCCAGGCCGACGCGAAGTCCGGGGCCCGTCGGCAGTCCCCCAGCGATCGCGCCAGCGCGGCGCGGCCGGACTCGGAGCCGCCGATGTCCGCGGCCAGGCCCGTCGCGTCGCCGCCGATCCCGCCCGCGAGCACGATGCCCACCGGCCCGCCGCCGCCAGCCCTGGCGGCGGCCTCGATCAGCGCGACCTCGTCCTCGACGAGCACATGATCCAAGGCGCCGTTCAGGGAGCGAACCAGCGTCTTCTCCAGCGCCTCGGGCACGTCCAGGTGCTCAGCCAGCGTGCCGAGCGTGCGGGCCTTCTTGAGCAGCATCTTGGCGCCGCCTTCGACACCGGCGTGGGCCTCGGCCAGCTCCTCCAGGCTGCGGAGCCGCGCCTCGCTGCGCGCCAGCACGCGCTCGGCCTCCGTCACGGACTTCTCGGATGTCCGCGCGGCCTGCTGCCGCTCGCGGACGCCCGTCTCCGACTCCTTGAGTGAGCGACGAGCCTTCTCCACCTGCTCCTTGGTTCCCTGCACCTTGGCGGCGGCGGCGGCGGCCACGACGGCCTCCCGGGACACGGCGTCCTCCAGGCGCTGCAGATCGGTGTCCACGCTCTCCTGGCGGTTCTGGGAGCCGGTGAGCCGCCCCACGACCTCATCGAGGCGCTGGCGGGTGGAGCTCGCCTGGGTGCTGCGGCGAGTCAGCTCGGTGACCTCCTTCATCACCTGGTTCTTCAGCGCGTCGACCTTGGAGCGGAGCTGGTGCAGCTCGCGGCCCAGGGCGGTGGCGCGCTGGACGCCAGCGTCGGCGTCGGTCTCCCCGCGCTCCAGCTTCTCTCTGGCCGCGGCCAGCTCGACGGCCAGCGACTCCGCCTCCTCGCTGGCCTGGCGCTGCTTCAGCTCAGCGTCCTCGATGTCCAGATCGAGCAGCTCGACGCGTCGGCCGAGCTCATCGCGCTCCCGGGCCTGGTAGTGACGGGCGCTCTCCTGCTCCCGGCGCTGCGCCTCCAGCTCGCTGAGTTCGTCCCGCAGCGTGCCGAGCACGCTCTCCATGACCGCGATGGCGTCGCGCTGATCGGCGAGTCCGCGGTCCTTGTGCTCCAGCTCCCGGGAGAGGCTCGTGACGTCCTTCTCGGACTCCCGCAGATCCCCGTTCAGCGCGCGGCGATCGGCGATGAGTCCCCGGTAGCGGGCGAGGCCGAGGAAGAGCTCCCCCTGGCGCACCCGGCTCTGGTAGCGGCGGTAGCGCACGGCGCGGCCGACCTGCCGCTCCAGCGTCTTCAGGCGACGCTCCATCTCATCGGCCAGATCCGAGGCCCGGTCCAGGTTGACGGAGGTGGCGTCCAGGCGAGCCAGCGCCTCCTTGCGGCGCTCGCGGAACTTGGAGATGCCCGCCGCCTCCTCGAAGAGCAGCCGCCGCTGCTCGGGGCGGGCGTGCACGATCTGATCGACCTTTCCCTGCTCGATGAAGGAGTACAGCCGCCGCCCGACGCCCGTGTCCATGAACAGCTCATGGATGTCCTTCAGGCGCACCCGGGTGCCGTTGATCATGTACTGGGAGCTGCCGTCCCGGTAGAGGCGCCGGGAGACCTGGAGCTCCTCGAAGCGGGTCCACTGGCCGGGGAAGGGCTCGTCGCCCGCGTTGAAGGTGACGGCCACCTCGGCGAAGTTCACCGGCTTCCTGCCCGCGGATCCGTTGAAGATGATGTCCTGCATCGCCGAGCCGCGGAGGCTCTTGGCGGACTGCTCACCGATGCACCACTTCACGGAGTCGACGACGTTGGACTTGCCGCAGCCGTTAGGGCCCACGACCCCGGCGATGCCGTCGCCGAAGTGGAAGGTCTGACGATCCACGAAGGACTTGAAGCCCTGGAGTTCCAGCTTGCGGATGCGCATGTTCTAAGGTGCCCGGGGAGGAGGAGGGGGGCGGGAGATCGAGGCGGGAGGTCGAGGCGGGGGAGGCGCGGGCGCGCCCTGGAAGTGCATTTATAGGCGGGCGTCAATCCCCTGGCAACGACGCAAATCACGGACTGGTGTTCAAACCGTCAGCGGGATCATCTCCCCTTCTTCCGGACCCCACCCGATTGTGTCCGCGAGGGTCACCTGCTCCTCGTGATCCGCCAGCAGCGGCTCGCCGAGGAAGCGGGAGAGCCCCGCCAGCAGCACCCCCGCCCGATCGCCCTCGGGGATCATCGTTGGCTCATCGATCTCCCGGAGCCCGGCGCCGTCGAAGCGGGCGATGTGCTCGCGGTCCCGGAAGTAGACGGAGCCGACGCAGCGCCCGCTGATGAAGCGCGCGATGTAGGCGTCGGCGGGGGCGTCGGAGTGCGCCAGCGCCAGCACGCCACCCAGCCGGCGGCTCAGCAGCGGCGCCACCAGGTCACCGGGGTAGAAGACCGCCCCCCGGTGGGTGGAGCTGTCCCGGTCGCTGAGCCCAGCCTCAAAGCCCGCGTCGGTCAGGATCCGCCCCCGACGATCCCGGCTCACCAGCGCGATGGTGCGAAGGACCGGCAGCGGCGGCCCCGAGCGCAGCAGCTCGGCCGGCGTCCAAGGCGGAGAGATCCGTATCGCCGCGCCGGGGTGCATCCCCTCCCCCAGCCGCTCTCGCACGGCGGAGGCCGCGGTCTCGCCGAGATCCCGGTGGTCGTGGACCACCCAGACATAGAAGCTCAAGCGCCCCCTCAGCCCAGGAGGAAGAGCGCGCCCGAGAGGGCCGTGAGCAGCCCTCCCAGCGGCAGGATGAAGGTCAGAAAGCAGCCGGGGCGTTGGTGTCGATCACTCATGGTTCCTCCGATAATCCTCAGCGCACTCGAGGTAAACCCGCCAGCTGTGCTCAATCCACTCGCGGTCCGAGTCGCGCAGCTCCCGGGCGACGGCGGCGGGGCTCCCGAGCATCAACACCCCTGAGGGGATCTCCTTCCGGCCGGCCACCAGCGCGCCCGCGCCGATCATGCTGCCGGCCCGGATCAGGCAGTTGTCCAGCAGGATGCTGCCCATGCCCACCAGCACATCGTCCTCGACCACGCAGCCGTGGAGGATGGCCCGGTGTCCGACCGTGACCCGCGCGCCCACCCGGGTGACCGAGCGACCGCCGGTGTTGTGGACGACTGAGTTGTCCTGAATGTTGCTGTTCTCGCCGATGACGATGGGGCCCTGATCCCCGCGCAGCACCGCGCCGGGCCAGATGCTGACGCCGGGGCCGAGCTCGACCTCGCCGATCACCACGGCGCTGGGGTGGACGAAGGCGGTCGGGTGGATGTCGGGGCGAGCCCCTCTGAAGGATTCGATCATGACCCCACAATTAGCGCGCCGGCTCGCGTGAGGAAATGAAACTCGATGCTCGGACGTAGAGAGTTGGCGCGCGGACGCGCACAGGAGCTCTTGAGATGGCCAACGAACTTGTCCCCCAGCCCAAGCACGTCGAAACCGGGATGGCCTACATCCTCTGGCTCGCCAGCTTCCTCGGACTCGCGGGCATCCACCGGCTGTACATGGGCCGTTGGGTGAGCGGCCTCATCTGGCTGTTCACCGGCGGACTCTGCTTCGTCGGCACCATCATCGATGGGGTGATGATGCCGCGGATGATCGAGGACACCAACAAGGGCGCCGACGTCTGGTAGCCGCTGATGGTGCGCTTCAGCCGATGAGCACGCCGGCGACGGTGCCGGTCATGAAGGCGGCGAGCGAGCCGCCGATCATGGCCCTGAGCGCCATGCCCGCGAGCTCCCCCATGCGCTGTGGGGCGATGCCGCCCATGCCGCCCAGCTGGATGCCGATGGAGGCGAAGTTGGCGAAGCCGCAGAGGGCGTAGGAGGCGATGATGGCGCTGCGCTCCGAGATCATGGCGGTCTCGGCGTTGATGATGGCGCCCAGGTTGATGTAGGCGATGAACTCGGTGAGCACGATCTTCTCACCCAGCAGCCGCCCCACCACCGGGGCCTCGTCCCAGGGCACGCCCATGACGAAGGCGATGGGAGAGAAGATCCAGCCCAGGATGCGCGAGAGGGTGAGCGAGGCGCAGCCATCGGGGTAGCCGAAGGCGACGCCGCCGTCGCAGAAGGCCACGGGCGCGAGCGTGAGCATCCAGTCGACCATGGCGACCAGGCCCACGAAGGCGATGAGCATGGCGGCCACGTTGATGGCGAGGCTCATGCCCTCGGAGGCGCCCCGGGCGGCGGCCTCGACGACGTTGCCCGAGCTGCGGGGGATGTCCATCTTCAGCGAGCCGGCGGTCTGGGACTCCTCGGTCTCCGGGTACATCACCTTGGAGATGGCGAGGGCCGCGGGGGCTGAGAGGATCGAGGCGGTGACGAGGTGACCGGCGATGCCGGGGATGTCCTTCAGGAAGCCGACGTAGGCAGCCATCACGCCGCCGGCGACGGTCGCGAAGCCGCCGGTCATCACCGCGTGCAGCTCCGACTTCGTCATGCCGTCGATGAAGGGCTTCACCACCAGCGGGGCCTCCGTCTGACCCACGAAGATGTTGGCGGCGGCCGAGAGGGACTCGGCGCCCGAGGTGCCCATGGTGCGCTGCATCACCCAGGCGATGCCCTTGACCGCCACCTGCATGATGCCCAGGTGGTAGAGGATGCTCATCAGGCTGCTGAAGAAGACGATCGACGGCAGGATCCAGAAGGCGAAGGTCTTCATCGGCGGGCTGATGCGCCCGATGAAGGTCTGGGGCTCGCCGCCCGGATCGAAGCCCGTGACGATCTGATGGGGCTCGGTCGTCTGGAAGACGAAGTCGGCGCCGGCCTCGGCGAAGCTCAGCAGCTTCTTCACCCCGCCGTCCACGCCGTCGAAGAAGATCGCCTGCAGCGCGGGCGTGAGCACGATCAGGGCGAAGACGAACTGCAGCCCCACGCCCCAGATCACCGGCCGCCAGTTGACGGCCTTGCGATCGACGCTCATCAACCACGCGAGCGCGATCATCACCGGCACCCCGAAGAGGGACAGGCCACGATCGAGGGCGGTGGTCTCGGCGGGGAGGAAGTTGCCCGCGAGGGCCGGAGCGCCTGTCAATAACAGCAGGGCTATCAACAGCATCGGAAGCAGAATCGGCATGGCGGCATCCTACGATACCTTGTGGTCGGAGGCAGCATCGTGGGGTCAACACTCCTCGCGATCGCGCTGCTCGATGTCCCGGCGCTCGGGCTCTTACCCCGATGCCCTCATCATCAACGATGCCCTGCGGCCACGACTGCGACTACACTGACGACAGTCTCCTCCCCCGGGCTCCTCCCCCGGGCTGACTCCCGGGAGATCGCCAGGGGTACCTGACCGCTGTGAATGCCGCCCTCCGCTCACTGACGCTCGCCTCACTGCTCATCGCGAGCGCCTGCTCCAGCAAGACCCCCGAGCTCGTCCTCGGAGGTGACACGGGCACCGAGACGGACTCGGCGACCACTCCGCCGAGCGACAGCGGCGCGACCGACACCGGCCCGACCGCCCCCCCGGACGCGGACGCGGACGGCTATGACGAGACGATCGACTGCGACGACGCGGACCCGACGGTCTCTCCCGGCGCGGACGAGGTCTGCGACGGCATCGACAATGACTGCGACGGCACCGTCGACAACCACGACAGCCTCGACGCCGCCACCTGGCACGCGGACGCCGACGAGGACGGCTACGGCGCCCCCGACGACACCGTCACCGCCTGCGATCAGCCCGAGGGCCACACCCCGGCGGGCGGGCCTGAAGACTGCGACGACGCGACCCCCTCGGTGCACCCGGACGCCGAGGAGACCTGCAACGGGGTGGACGACGACTGCGACACCACCATCGACGAGGAGGCGACGGACTTCACGACGTTCTACGCCGACAGCGACGAGGACGGCGAGGGCGACCCGGCCAGCCCCCTCGACGCCTGTGAGCTGCCCGGGGGCTACACCACCGACGCCACGGACTGCGACGACACGGACGCCTCCCAGAACACCGCCGACGTCGACGCGGACGGCTTCTCCACCTGCGCGGGGGACTGCGATGACAGCGCGTTCACCGGCCCCGCCGCCTTCCCAGGAGCCGGAGAGCTCTGTGACGATGTCGACCAGGACTGCGACACCATCGTCGACGAGGAAGCCGCCGACTTCGACATCTTCTACGCGGACACGGACGGGGACGGCTTCGGCGACCCGGACACCCACGTCGACGCCTGCCACCTCCCCGAAGGCTACGTCGTCAACAACCAGGACTGCGACGACGCCCCACCCATCGGCGCCTCGGTGAACCCGGACGGCCTGGAGCTCTGCGGCGGCGCGGACGAGGACTGCGACGGCGTCGTCGACGAAGACGGCGCCGAGGACGCGCGGCGCTGGTTCCAGGACGCGGACGACGACGGCCACGGTGACGCGGAGGACGCCGGGCTCACCGCCTGCGACAACCCCTCGACCGGCGCGCCGACCTATGTGCTCGGCAGCGATGACTGCGATGACGGGGACGAGACCGTCAGCCCCTCCGCGAGCGAGATCTGCGACAACGGGGTGGACGACGACTGCGACACGCTCCCCGGTGACTGCGAGCTGTCCGGCTCACTTCAGGGCGAGGAGGCTGACGTCCGCATCGAAGGCGGCAGCTTCTACGGCATCCTCGGCCGGGACGTCGCCACCGGCGGCGATCTGGACGGCGACGGCGACGACGACCTGCTGCTCAGCCTGAACTCGCTCTTCGACGCGGACGCCCCCGGGACCTGGCTGCTGTTCGACGGCCCGCTGAGCGCCGGCGGCTACACCCAGGACGACGCGGACCTCGCCCTGGAGACCGCCGCGGACGCCGGGACCGGGACCAGCGCGTCGGCGTGGTGCGGCGACCTCGACGGCGACGGCGTAGAGGACGCGATCCTCGCGGACGCCTTCTCGAACGACGGGATCGCGGACGGCGGCGCCGCCTACATGATCTACGGCCCGCTGCTGGACGTCGCGCTCACGGACCAGGCCGACGCCATCTTCGGCGAGACCCCCGACGCCGTCTTCGGCGGCAGCGCGGCCTGCGGCGGCGATGTGGACGGCGACGGCGAGGGAGACATCCTCCTGGGGAGCTACCAGTACATCCCCGATGACGTCACCTCCGCCGACTACAGCGTAGGCCTGGTCCACCTCGTCCTCGGGCCCCTGGCGGCGGGCTCGGGCGACGCCGCCATCGGAGCGGTCGCCGAGGCGAGCTTCTTCGGGGTCTCCGCCAGCGACCGGGCGGGGTACTCGCTGGACTTCGTGGACGATCTCGACGGCGACGGCGACGACGAGCTCCTGATCGGCGCCTACGGTGTCGAGGATGGTGCGGGGGTCGACAACGCCGGCGAGGCCTACCTCTTCCGGGGTCCGGTCAGCGGCGACTACGACGTCGACGCGGCGGACGTCATCTTCACCGGCCTCGACGGCGGGGACCACCTGGGCAGCGCTGTCGCCAGCGTCGGTGACATCAACGGGGACGGCGAGCCGGATCTGGCCATCAGCGCGCGGCACGTCGACGCCGGCGACGGCGGGGCGGTGTTCCTCTTCTTCGGCCCCATCGACGACGGCGAGCACGACGTCATGGACGCCGACGTCATCCTCTCGGGCGAGCTCGACGGGGAGCGCTTCGGCGACACCATCGGCCGCCCCGGCGACGTGAACGGCGACGGCCACGACGACCTGCTGATCGGCGCCACCGACCGCGCGGTGTCTCCCACCGGGGATGTGCTGGGCGGCGCCTACCTCTTCTACGGTCCCATCACGGAGGATCGCGGCGTCAGCGAGGCCGACTTCACCTTCTACGGCCGCAGCAGCTACGGCTACGCCGGCAGCGCGCTGGACGCGGGGGCGGACCTGAACGGCGACGGCTACGACGACCTCGTCATCAGCGAGCCCTACGATGACGACGGCGACCCGGCGACGGCCTTCCGAGGCGTCACCTGGGTGCTCTTCGGCGGCGGAATCTGAACCCGGTGAGCCTCGCTCGCGTCGTCGCCCGGGTCGTCCTGCCCGCGCTGGGCCGCCGGCTGGTGCCCGCGTGGTTGCTGATGTCGATGGCCCTCGGCTGGCTGGCGCAGATCATCGACTGGCGAGGCCTCATCGAGGCCGCGACGGCGCTCACGCCGCTGCAGACCGCGGCGGCCGGGCTCGCGCTGGCGGGCGGCCTCCCCCTCTCCAGCCGGGCCGCGCTCACCCCGGTGTTCCACGCCCCGGGGCTCCGCTTCCTCGACCGTCAGCCCATCGAGCCCACCGCCTGGTCCCGAGCGCTCCTGCCCTGGGCCCTCGCCGCCGCCGCGCCGGCGGGGCTCGTCGCCCTGCTCTGGGAGACCCCCTGGCGCGGGCTCTGGGCGCTGCTCTGGGCGCTGGTCTGCGCCTGCGTGTCGGTGGGCGCGGCCGCCCCGGGGTGGCGGGGGCTGGGCCTCGGCGGCGGCGTCGCCCTCGCCGGCGCGCTGCTCATCGGCGCGGCCCGGGCGGCGCCGGCGGCGACGCCGATGTTCGCCGGCCTGGCGCTCGCCGGCTGCCTCCTGGGGATCGGTCGGCTCCACCGGGCGGGGCGTCGCCCCGTCGGCGGCGGCGTGGGCAGCCTGCCGGGGCGGGCGCGCGGGCCGCTGTCAGCCCTCATTCGGGAGGACACCCTCGGCCTCCTGCGCCAGGACGGCCGCGCCCTCGCCGGCGCCCTCCTGCCCATCCCCCTGCTCACCGGCTACTTCTACTTCCCGTCGAGCAACGGCTGCTGCTCCGCCGAGACCCTGGAGACCGGGGCGCTGGTGCTGCTGACCTTCGGCGGCGCTGGCGGGGCGGCGGCGCTGGCCGCGCTCATCGCGCGCCGGGGAGAGAGCCTCGACCCCGCGGCGCGCCCGGTGTCGACGCGGACCCGCGCCCTGAGCCTCCAGGTGACCGCCCTCCTCCCCACGGCCCTGCTGGCCCTGGCGCTGGCGCTGCTCGCGGGCGGCGGACACCGGCTGGCCCTCCACGGCTGGGCGCTCGCCGCCGGCGCGGTGCTCGTGGGGACGTGGCGACCCTGGCGCCCGTTCAACACCGGCGGCTATGTGGCCTGGAGCCTGGCGGCCGGCTTCGGCGCGGTCGCGAGCCCGCTGCTGAGCGTGGCGCTGGGTGGCCTCGCCACCGCGGCCGCGGCCCGGCGGCTGGCCTATCTGCGGAGGACACCCTGGGCGCGAGCCTGACCACGGAAGCGCTGACGTTCACCTGGCCCGCCGGCTTCTCGGTGGGGCCCGTGGAGCTGGCGCTCGGCGTCGGGGTTCATCACCTCCAGGGCCGCAACGGCTCCGGAAAGACCACGCTGCTCAAGTGCCTCTGCGGCGCGCTCCTCCCCGACGGCGGGCGGGTGTCCGTCTGCGGCGACGATCCGCGACGACCAGCGGCGAGGCGGCGCATCGCCCTCTCCCCAGCGGACTGCGATCTCCCCGGCTTCCTCACCGTCGACGAGGCGTGGCAGACCCTGGCGGCGCTGCGTGGGGCGCCGGGGTGGGATGGCGCGGGCCTCCGAGAGCGCCTCGGGCTCCCCGGTCGGCTGCGGCTGGGAGACGGCAGCGCCGGGCAGCGGCGGCTGGCCGGGCTGCTGGCTGCGCTGGCCGGGGATCCGGAGGTGCTGCTGCTGGACGAGCCGCTCGCCAACGTGGACGCGCAGACCTGCGCGGTAGTGGGAGCGCTCATCGCCGAGCTGGGTCAGTCCCGGGTCGTGCTGGTCACCTCCCACGAGGCGCCGCCCTTCGCCGTGGACAGCAGCGTCGAACTCCTCGCCGGCAGCCCCCTGCGCTGGTAGCATCGGCGCATGTTGGCGCTGACTCTGCTGCTGGGGACGGGATGGGCGCAGCCCTGCGCCGAGCGCGTGGCGCCCGCGCTCGCTGGCGCGGCGCTCGATGACGACCTGGCCCACGCCCTGCTGGACTGCGGCGGAGAGCCCTCGATCGCGACCGCGATTGGGCGCGCGGTGGCCGCCGGCGAGGTCCACCCGACCCTGCTGGTGTGGGGGCCGACCCTGCGCTGGTGGGCAGATCAACCCGGCGTGCTGGAGGCCGTCGCGGAGGCGGCCGTCGCCGCTCCCACCGGCGAGGCCGCCGCCAGCCTGGGGGCCTGGATCCGCGACAACAGCGACGACGCCCCGTTCCTCACGCTCGATGCGCTCACGATCCTCGCGACGCGCTCCTGTGAGTGCGGCGGGGGCCCTGGCGGCTACGCGCTCTACAGCGGCGCGCTCGTGCTGCGACCGCCCGCGGACGCCGGGGAGTGGCGGGTGGAGGCGCTGGCGCCGGGCGATCGGGCCCGGGTCCAGCAGGTGTTGTGCGGCTGCGGCGGTCGGCGGCTGTGGGTCGACGGGACCGAGGAGAGCGCCCAGCGGCGCGCGGTGAGCCAACAGGTCAAGGACGGGAGGGCGCGGTGATGTTTCTCTGGGCGCTGGTGATGGGATGCGGCGGCGACACCGCGGCGCTGGAGCAGCGCGTGGAGGCGCTGGAGACGCAGCTGGTCACGATGGAGCTGCGGGTGGATGACCTGGAGGTCTTCGTCTACTCGGAGGAGTTCGGCGCACAGTCAGTACAGTCCGTACAGTCCGTACAGCCAGTCCCAGCTGAGCCGGTGAACAGCGAGCCCCCCGCGGACCCGACCGAGGTGCCCGAGACGGATCTCCTGGCGGAGCTGGTCACCACCCGCGAGTCGGTCAAGGCCGCGGGCGAGGTCCAGGGCACCGAGAAGGATCCGGTGACCGGGGAGATCTTCTCGACGCTGGACGAGGCCGGCGCGGTGCTCTGCGCCCTGAAGAGCATCGACGGCGTCGTCACCGCCCAGCGCGGCTACGACGCGGCCTTCGACAGCTTCGGAGACCTGAGCGTCATCGGCTGGGACTTCGACAACAAGCTGGGCTGCCGGCGCTACCTCGCCCTGCGCGTGGAGCTGCTCGGCGACGGCCAGCCGATCGACTTCGACGTCGTCGCGGTCATTACCCGCGGCGAGGGCCGGGGGCGGCGCTTCGTGACCGGTGAGGACCACCGGGTGTTCGAGAAGGAGCGCATGAACGAGGTGCGCCTCATCGCCTTCCTGGCCGAGCCGGGGTGGGTGGGGAGCGCCGAGTGATTCCCCTGCTGCTCGCGCTCGCCTGCGGCGGAGAACAGGCGGCGGTCGAGCTGGCGCGCTCGGAGGCGACGGAGGAGGCGATCGCCGCGCGGATCGCGCAGTCCGAGCGCGCCGCCCTCGACGCCCCGGGCGCGGCCGCCGAGGAGCCCCCGCGCCCGGAGCGGGCCGCGCTGATGGCGATCTCGCCCTACCCCCGGCTCCGCCTGGGCGAGCTGAGCCCGGAGGAGGCCGCGCTCGTGGCGCTGCTGCGCGGCGCCCACCCCGAGCTGCCTGAGGAGCCCCCGACGTCGGCGTATATCGGCTTCGGTGAGGCGAGCTCGTGGACGCCCCGATGGCGCATCATCGAGCGGGGCACCTTCAGGGAGGGCGTCTGGAAGGTCTGGTGGGCCGCGTCGCCGGAGCAGTGGTTCGGCTGGGACGTGGACCTGAGCGCCGGCGAGGTCACGCTCCTCTTCAGCGGCCCCGAGCGCGAGCGCCCGGACTGGATCGCCGGCTCCGATCACGCCGACATCACGCCGCTCGAAGAGCCCCATCAGCTCCAGGCCCTGGCGGAGGATCCGCGCTGGTATCGCCGCGAGCTGGCCGCCATACAGCAGGCCTCACCCACCGCGCTGGCGCTCGATCCCCACCCCAGAGTGCGGGAGATGGCGGTGCTCATGATGAGCGATCGCGGGGTCGACTCGCCGCCCATCACCGCCCCACAGCGGGACGCGATCATCACCGGGCTCTTCGACCGGGATGACCAGGTCCGCGCGTCCGCGCACTTCACCGCGGGCGCGAGCGGCGACCCGGCCCTCGCCGTGGCGATCCTGCCGGCGCTCTGCGATCCCGAGCCGGCCGTCCGACGGCAGGCGATCGGCATGCTGGGCGGCGCGCTCTCCCGCGCGCAGCTCGCGCCGCTGCTCCTGGATCCCGACGCCAGGACCGCCCACTCAGCGGCTGAGGCCTGGGACGACGAGGGCCCGGCGGAGCCCGCGGACGTCGCGGCGGCGGTGCAGGCGATCCCGATGTGTACCCCGAGCGCCCCCCCCGCCTACGGCATCACCCTCTGGTCCCCCGCGCTGGCGGACGGCGCGGTGTCCGTCCGCCTGCTGGATGCGGAGGGCGTCGAGGTCGGCCGGAGCGAGGCGCCGCCCTCCCCCACCTGGGTCGCCACGGCTCGCATCCCCGTGACCGGCACCCCGGACCGGGCGGTCCTCGGCGACGGCGAGCGGGAGGAGACCATCGACGGCCTGCCCATCGCCTACGGTGCCGCCGTCGCCGGACTCTGCGAGCGCGAGTCCGCCCCGCCGAACGCCGCACCGCCCCTCCCGACTTTTCCGTCACCGGGCTCCCCGCCGCCGCCGCCGGAGGTGCTCGGCGAGTGGCAGCCGGTCCGACACTGGCAGCAGGCGATCGCCGCGGCCCAGGCCCGCCAGCCGGGCTGCCCCGCCGCGGCCGACGTGGCTCTGGACAGCCTGGACTACGGGCAGCTCCGGGGCTGGATCCGCGGCCTCGTCAACAACCTCTCACCGGACGAGCAGGTCGCGCTCTTCACCCCGCTGGTCACCCACCCCACTCGCGGCCAGGAGGTGTTCGAGGTCTGGGCCGATCGCGGTAACCGCAGCCGGCGGCGCTGCGACATGTGGGTCGAGGTCATGCTGGCGGCCGCGCTGAGCGACATCCCGGAGTCCGTGGAGAACAGCCTCCGCCGCTGCGCCTACCAGAGCGCCTCGGTGCTGTGGCCGCTGGCCGACGCCGACTCACCGCTCATCCGCCACTACTACAGCCTGCTGCCGGAGACCCCCGCGGTCACCGCGCGGCTGGAGGCGGAGCTGACCTCCGAGGATCTGGAGGCGCGCGGGCGGGCCTTCGAGGCCGTCGCCAGGCAGAAGACGACCCGCGGACGGGGGGCGATGCTGCCGCTGAGTCCTGGCGCGGCCCCCTACGTCGCGGCGCTCGAGGTGAGCGGCTGCGCGGGCGACGGAGACGGGGGCCACCGCTTCATCGACGACGTCCTGGTGCTCGAGCCCTGGACGCCGCCGTCGAAGGGCGTGCCCCGGGTCGTCCTGCTGGACGCCGGGCAGGCGGCGGGGCTGACGCGCGCGGTCTGCGGCGCCCTCACCGTGTGGGAGCGCGCCGACTGAGCGAGGTCCGGCTCCCCGCTACTCGTTGGAGACCAGGGCGGCGGCCTCCTCGCGCACGTCGCCGGTGCCCCACTCGGTGTCGCTGCGGATCATCTTCTTGTTCGCCTGGCCTGCCTTCTCAGCCTTGGCGGCCTCGCGCTTCGCCCGCTTCTCCGCCTGCAGCTCGACCAGGTGGTGGTGCGTGGTGAAGTAGGGCAGGCTCGCGCCGACCATGTCCTCGACCTTGTCGAAGCCGTGCTGGTCCATGAAGGCCAGCGTGCCGTCGATCATCTCCTGCACCATGTCGAAGCCCTGGAGCATGGGCCCGGTGCAGGACTGCACGTTGTTGGCGCCGACCAGCATGTGCTCGATGGCGTCGTTGGCGCAGGTGACCCCGCCGATGCCGGAGATCGAGTAGCCCGGCAGCGCCTGGGCGATCTCGGCCACCATCCGCAGCGCGATGGGCTTGACCGCGAGGTAGGAGTAGCCGCCGAAGGTCGAGTGGCCCTCGACCGTGGGCTGGGGCTTCAGGGTCTTCAGGTTGATCCCGATGCAGGCCAGGATGGTGTTGATGGCGCTCACGCCGGTGGCGCCGCCGGCCCTGGCGGCGCGGGCGGGGGCGGTGATGTCGGTGATGTTGGGCGTCATCTTGGCCCACACCGGCTTGCCGCCGGCGACCTCGACGACCCAGGCGGTGACCTCCTCGCACATGGCGGGGTTCTGGCCCATGGCCGCGCCCATGCCGGTCTCCGGGTGTCCGTGCGGACAGGAGAAGTTCAGCTCCAGGGAGTCACAGCCGGCGGCCAGGCAGCGCCCGGCGACCTCCTGCCAGCGGCCCTTGTCGTAGCTCTCCATGATCGAGCCCACGAGCACGCGGTCGGGGTAGGCGTCCTTGACCTCCTTGAACCAGTCCTCCCAGTCCTCCATCGTCGCGTCGGAGATGAGCTCGATGTTCTGGAAGCCGACGTTGTCCTTGGAGGGGCTGCGCAGCTTGCCGTAGCGGGGCTGCACGTTGCTCACCTCGGTCGAGGTCAGGGCGACGGTCTTGGCGACCACCCCACCCCAGCCCGCGGCGAAGGCCTTCTTGATGATCTTGGCGTTGGTGCTCGGCGGCCCCGATCCAATGACGAAGGGGTTCGGGTAGTGGACACCGTCGATGGTGATAGCGAGCTTGGACGACATGGGGCCTCCTTGGTTCGTGGAGGATACCGCAAATACCGCCGCCGGCGCCGCTGACCCTCTCAGTCACAGACGTAGAGATCCATGTAGATCTCGTAGGTCTTCTCCGGGCAGGGAACCTCGTAGAGATCGATGATGCTCTCGCAGCGCCCGCCCGGCCCCACGTTGCCGACCCGCGCATCGTGCGCCGTGTCATCGTCCTTGAAGGGGTGGGAGCCGTCGGCGCAGGTCGCGCGCATCAGCCAGGCGAGCTGTCCCTCGACGCCGCAGGCCTCGACAGGCTTCTCCTTGCTGGTCGTCGCCGCGGTCAGGGTGGTGACCCCGGCGTAGTAGCGCTGGCTCTCGGGGATGCTGGCCGGGGTGAACATGTCGCTGGAGCAGCCCGACAGGTCGCCCGCCGCGCCAGAAGCCACGGGAGCAGCGGACTTCGCCGCGCAGCCCAGGAAAAACAGCACGAGCACTATTCGCCTCCGATGTTGCGCCTGGAGTGTCCCTCAGGTGTCTCGCGCGTGTCCCTGATTGTGGACCGGGATAGCCTGCGACCATGCTGTTTAAAGACACCTGGCTCGGCGGCGCTCACGTCGATCTGCGCTCCGACGGAGAGCACATCACCGCCGTCGGCGCCCCCGGCGCCCTGCCGCCCCTCGACGGCGAGGACGTCATCGCGGGCGGCCTGCTCTGCCCCCACTTCGCCGAGCCGCACGTCCACCTGGACGCCACCCAGCTCGGCGCGCGCTACCCCAACGTCTCGGGCACGCTGGTCGAGGGCATCGCCAACTGGGCCCGGGCCCGGGAGGCGCTCACCGCCGAGGACGTGCGCGCCCGCGCCCTGACGACCCTCCGCTGGTACGCCGCCCGCGGCACCTCCCGGGTCCGCACCCACGTGGACACGGCCAGCGCCGTCGCCGCGGAGGCGCTGCTGGCGCTCCGAGAGGAGCTGAAGTCGGGCTTCCCGGGGGTGCCCGGCCTGTCCGTTGAGCTGCAGGTGGTCGCCTTCCCCCAGGAGGGCATCCTGCGGGGCCCGGGGCGCGAGCAGGCGTGGCGCGAGGTGGTGGCCATGGGCTGCGACGCCGTCGGGGCCATCCCCCACTTCGAGCGCACGGCCGACGAGGGCTGGCGCAGCGTGCGCATGGCCTTCGAGCTGGCGGAGACCCACGGGATCCGCCTGGATCTGCACTGCGACGAGACCGACGATCCCGGCGCGCGGAGCCTGGAGGTCGTCTGCGCCGAGGCCATCGATCGGGGCTTCCAGGGCCGGGTCGTCTGTGGACACGCCACCGCCCTGCACTCCTACCCCAACCCCCACGCCGCCAAGGTGATCGCGCTGGTCGCCGAGGCGGGGGTGCAGATCGTGGCGAACCCGCTGGACAACGTGGTGCTCCAGGGCCGCTACGACCACTACCCCAAGCGCCGGGGCCTGACGCGCATCGATCAGCTCTGGGACGCCGGGGCGCTGGTGGGCATCGGCCACGACTCGGTGGTGGATCCCTGGTACCGGCTGGGCCGGGCCGACATGCTGGACGCCGCCAGCATGGCCGTGCACCTGGGGCACCTGACCGGCATCGAGCAGATGAACCGGGCCTTCCGCACCCTGCACCACGAGAACCACCTGCCCTTCGGCGACCCGCCAGCCCTCGTCGAGGGCGCCCGGGCGGATCTGCTGTGGTTCGCCGCCGCCGATCCAGTGGAGGTGCTGCGGCTCCGGGATCGCCCCCGCGTCTTCCAGCGGGGCCAGGAGATCGTGTGCTCGAGCGGCTGAAGACAGCCTTCAACCTCTTGCAGCAGACCGGCCGCGAGTTCGTGGCCGACGACTGCTTCCAGATGAGCGCGGCGCTGGCGTACTACGCCATGTTCTCGCTGGCCCCCATCGTGCTGCTGATCTTCTGGATCGCCGGCATCGTGCTGGATCCCTCCATGGTCGAGGGCGAGCTCCAGGAGACCCTCACCACCTCGCTGGGCGCGGACGGCGCCGCCCAGGTGATCACCATGGTGGAGATCCTCGGCAAGGATCCACCAGGGGCCACGCTCTCCGGCGTCTTCGCCGGCCTGAGCCTCGTCTTCGGCGCCACCGGGCTCGTCTACCAGCTCCAGAAGGCCCTGAACCGGGTCTGGTCCGTCGCCCCAGCCCCGGGCCGGGGCGTGCAGAGCTTCGTGATGAAGCGGCTCACCAGCGCGGCCATGCTCCTGTTCGGCGCGGCGCCGCTGATGCTCATCTCCATCGCGTCCAGCGCGGCGCTGGGTGTGCTCACCGGGCCCCTCTCCGAGCTCCTGCCCTCGGACTTCGCCGGCCCCCTGCTCAAGCTGGCGGAGCCCGGGCTCTCCATGGCGCTGAGCTCCATGATGTTCGCCTCCATCTTCAAGTTCCTCCCCGACGCTCGCATCACCTGGCGGGACGCGATGGTCGGCGGGGCGATCACCGCCGGCCTGTTCGTGACCGGAGAGACGGGCCTCGGCTTCTACCTCGGCCGCTCCAGCGTGGGCAGCGCCTTCGGCGCCGCCAGCTCCCTGGCCGTGCTGCTCGTGTGGGTCTACTACTCCACCCTCTCGCTCTTCCTCGGCGCCGAGTTCACCCAGGTCTACGCCCGCCATCACGACGGCATCACCCCGCGCAAGGGGGCCCTCCGGGTCGCGCGGAGCATCGTCGAGGACGCTTGATGCGGGCCTGAACGCGCTCCGAGCTGCTACTCTCGCGGACCATGGAGATCAGCGACCCCCGCATAGCCAAGCTCGCCAACATCCTCCTGGTGGAGGCCTTCCGGGTCACCGCCACCTGGATGCACATCGAACCTGACGGCAAGCGCCTGCGCATCCGCATGCGCGTCGACGGGGCGCTCCGGGTGGGCCAGCCCCCGCCGGTGACGCTCGCGAAGCCGCTGGTTGGATGGTTCAAGGAGCGGGCGGGGCTCGCGCTCGAGGAGGAGCGGCTGCCCCAGCTCGGCGGCTTCGAGATGACCATCGCGGGCCGCCTGCGCTACGTCCGGGTGGAGACCATCCCCTCCACCGACGGCGAGAAGCTGGTCTTGCGCTTCGACGACCCGGAGCCCTGGCGCGTCCGGGGCCTGGACGAGCTGGAGATGAGCGAGAAGGCCCTCGCGGATCTCCGCGCCGCTATGGACAAGCGCCGCGGCCTCGTCCTCTTCACCGGCCCCACCAACAGCGGCAAGAACACCACCACCTACGCGGTGCTGGGCGCGCTGGACCGGGAGAAGCTGGTGGTCTCCAGCGTGGAGAGCGCCGCCCGCAGCCCCCTGCCGGGGGTGCACCAGTCCATCGTGGACGACAAGCTCGGCTGGGATCAGTCCGCCGCGCTGCGCACGCTGATGCGGATGGACGTCGACGTCGTCTACGTCGAGGAGCTGCTCGACCACGCGACCGCCGAGCTCGCCATCCGAATGGCCATCCGGGGCCAGCTCATCCTCTCGACCCTGCACACCCTGGACGCCACCACGGCCATCCTCCGGCTCGTGAACATGGGCTTCGAGCCCTGGCAGGCCCTCGACAGCGTCGCGCTGGTGGTCTCCCAGCGCCTGCTCCCCCGCCTCTGCGCCGACTGCAAGGAGCCGGACGACGTGCCCCGCCAGGCTCTGCTGGACGCGGGGCTGCGCCCGGACGCCCTGGTGCTGCGCGACATCCACAAGCCCGTGGGCTGCGGCGCCTGTGACGACACGGGCTGGCGGGGCCAGGTGCTCGTCGACGAGCACCTGAACATGCGCGAGCCCACCACCGCCTGGTCCATCTCCCAGCTCGTCCTCGCCCACGCCTCGCCCCAGGCGGTGCGCTCCGCGGCCATCGCCGCGGGCATGCGCACTCTGCGCGAGGCGGCCCTGATGCGCGTCTGTGAGGGTGAGACCACCCTCTCCGAGGCGCTGATCGCCACCCCGCCCGTGCACGGATAGATCCCCTCCACACCGGAGTACAGACATGCAGATCGACTGCCAGAACCTGATCGGCGGCGCCTGGAGCGGCGCCTCGAACACCGCTGAGAACCGCTGCCCGGCCGACATCGACGTCGTCATCGGCACCGCGCCGGTCTCCGGCGCCGACGAGGCGGAGGCCGCCGTCGCCGCCGCGAAGGCCGCCTTCCCCGCGTGGTCCGCGACCCCGGCTCCGGCCCGCGGCGCGTTCCTCTTCAAGTTGGCGGATCTGGTGGAGGCCGAGACCGAGCGCCTCGCCCGAGCGCTGTCGCTGGAGGAGGGCAAGGTGCTGCCCGAGGCGATCGGCGAGGTGGGCAAGACGGTGCGCTACCTGCGCTTCTCAGCGGGCGACTGCCGACGAATGACCGGCATCACCGCCGAGGCCGAGGTGCCCGGCACCTTCGGCATGACCCTCTGGAAGCCGCTGGGGGTGGTCGCGCTCATCACCCCGTGGAACTTCCCCGTCGCCATCCCCCTCTGGAAGCTCGCTCCGGCGCTCGGCGCGGGCAACACGGTGGTCCTGAAGCCCGCCCCCGAGACCCCGGCCACGGCGCACATCATCGCGGAGCTCTGCCAGCGCGCGGGCTTCCCGCCCGGCGTGGTGAACGTGGTGCACGGCGACGCCGCGGCGGCCATCGCCCTGGTCGACCACCCGGACGTCGTGGCGGTCAGCTTCACCGGCTCCACCGAGGTGGGCCTGAAGATCGAGGCCCGCTGCGGCCAGCTGCACAAGCGGGTGCAGTGTGAGATGGGCGGCAAGAACCCCATCATCGTGTTGGATGACGGCGACATCGAGACGGCCGCCGCCTGCGCGGCCAAGGGCGCCTTCGGCTCGACGGGGCAGCGCTGCACGGCGACCAGCCGGGCCATCGTGATGGCCGGCGCGGCGGATGCCTTTGTGGCGAAGGTGGCGGAGCTCGCCCGGGCGGTGCGCCCCGGTCACCCCCTGGACGCGGCGACGACCATGGGCCCGTCGGTGTCGGAGCGGCAGCTGGCGCAGGTGTTGAAGTACATGGATATCGGCGAGGGGGAGGCGGAGACGGTCGTGGGGACCGGGCGGCTGACCGGCGGGGATCTGAGCCGGGGGTACTTCCCCGCGCCGACACTGTTCGACCGTGTGCCCACCTCCGCGCGGATCGCGACAGAGGAGATCTTCGGGCCGGTGCTGTCGGTGATTCGAGTCGACACAGTCGAGGAGGCCATCGCGGCGGCCAACGGGGTGCGCTACGGGCTGACGGGATCGGTGTTCACGCGGGATCTGTCGCGGGCGTTCGCGGTGATCAATCACCTGGAGGCAGGGATGACGCACGTGAACAACCCGACGATCGGCGGGGAGGCGCACATGCCGTTTGGTGGCATCAAGCAGACGGGTGTGGGCCCCCGGGAGATGGGGCCGGATGCGTGGAAGTTCTACTCGGAGGAGAAGACGGTGTACATCAACCACGGCGGCGGCGCCCGAGGCGGCAACCTCTACTGAGGCCCTAAACCAGCCCCGTCGCCAATCCCCCTCCAGGAGCAGCTCCGGGCGGCGTTCACACGCCGCACGGAGCCAACCTCGAATCGGTATCTTTGAGGGTCATGTCGTCCCTCTCTTAGAGCCCCCACCTTCCGCCAACACGCACCGCCCCCCCACCCTCTCGCTAAGCCCCCACCTTTCGCCAGAACGCGCCGCACGGCGCGCGCCAACTGCGAAGAGGACCCTGTGAGGAACGCAACGTCCCAGCGGCTCACGGGAGAGGGTGTTGCGACGTCAGATGCTCGCCGCAAGGCGACATCAGGAGGCAAGACCTTGCGAACACGTGGACGGTTTTCGACGGAGCCCAGCTGTTGTTCATCCGGACAAATCCAGTAAAACCGGCCAGGTTTCGCAATGGATGCAAACCCAGGTGGGCATGCCACACGACCCGAGAGTCAGAGCACGGGGAGGGAGTGCGACGAGGAGGAGGAACGACGACGAGAACTTGCACGGGAGGGGGCCGCAGGGCCCTTCCAGAGACA
>Ga0316204_10004620_pt1 | contig 24338 bp, 14 predicted proteins | sample 6monrhotite_MG_2_FD_205661 | JGI IMG/M metagenome (GOLD analysis project Ga0316204, IMG submission 205661) | Microbial mat bacterial communities from mineral coupon in-situ incubated in ocean water Damariscotta River, Maine, United States -... | ecosystem: Environmental > Aquatic > Marine >... | reverse complement strand
CACGAAGAAGACCGCCACGAAGAAGACCGCCACGAAGAAGACCGCCACGAAGAAGACCGCCACGAAGAAGACCGCCACGAAGAAGACCGCCACGAAGAAGACCGCCAAGAAGAAGACCGCCAAGAAGAAGACCGCCAAGAAGAAGACCGCCAAGAAGAAGACCGCCAAGAAGAAGACCGCCAAGAAGAAGACCGCCAAGAAGAAGACCGCCAAGAAGAAGCTGGGCGGCAGAGGCGGCGCCACACGAGGCTGGGGGCGCCTGGGCGAGGACGCCATCGGGCGGATCTACGACGCGCTCTCCGTGACCGTCAAGCCTGTCTCTGACCTGGAATACACGACGCCCTTCGAACTCTTGGTGGCGGTCGTGCTCTCGGCTCAAGCGACCGACGTCTCCGTCAACGTCGGGACGCGGCAGCTCTATCCCAAGGCCAACACCCCCGAGGCCATCTCGGCCCTCGGGGTCGAGGGCCTGACGCCATTCATCAAGCACATCGGCCTCTTCAACACCAAGGCGCGCAACGTCATAGCCCTCTGCGACATCTTGATCGCCGAGCACGGCAGCGAGGTCCCAGACGACCGCAAGAGCCTCGAGGCCCTCCCCGGCGTGGGCCGCAAGACAGCCAACGTCGTCTTGAACGTGGCATTCGGGCAGCCGACCATCGCCGTAGACACCCACGTTCACCGCGTCGCCAACCGCCTCGAGATCGCGGAGACCTCAAAGCCCCTCGACACCGAGCGCGTGCTCTTGGAGCGAACGCCAGAGGAGCACCTCCTCCACGCGCATCACTACCTGATCCTGCACGGGCGCTACACCTGCAAGGCGCGCAAACCCCTCTGCGACCAGTGCCCCATCGTCCCCGACTGCGTGTTTCCCGACAAAGTCGGCCTCTGACCTAGCCCCTCCTGGGCAGACCTGGGGGTGTTGCGGAAGCGAGCCAAAGCGGAACCTCCAGCAGAGACGGAATCGACCTGAGCCCAGCGCGCAAGCGTCGGGTAGGCTCGCCGGCCCATGGACCTCGAGCCCCTCAAGATCGATCGCAGCCGCGCCCGTCGTCGCCCCTCGGGCGGAGGCGTCGGACGCGGGGTCGGAATCGCCCTCCTCGTCGTTGGCCTGATCATGGCCTGGGTCCTGCGCGCCCCCGCGCTGCGCCTCCTGGACCGGGTGCGCCTGCCCCAGGTCAAGACCTACAAGGTCGTCCGGAGTGACCCCGCGACCGCAGGCGCGATCCAGGGATTGGCTGCCAACGGCTACGTCGTAGCGTCGCGCCGCGCCGCGCTCTCGGCGGACACGCCGGGTCGGATCGTGGAGCTTCACGTGACCGAGGGCTCGGTCGTCGAGAAGGGGCAGCTCGTGGCGCGGCTCCTCGACGAGGAATACGCGGCCGCCGTGGCCCGGACGGAGGCCGACCTCGAGCAGGCCAAGGCAGGTCTGGGGCGTGCAGACGCGGCCATCGCCAACGCCTTGACCTTCGTGGCTCAAAACAACGAGCAAGGGAGCGCAGCCCAGGCCGCCGTCGAGGCCGCCCAGGCTGACCTCCGCCTGGCTGAGGTCGAGCTGGTGCGCGCGCGCGAGCTACGCGAGAAGGCCATCAACACGCCGGGCGACCTCGACCGGGCGCTGGCGACTCGGGACCGCGCCAAGGCCTCCCTCGAGCAGGCGCGCGCCCTCCTGAGAGCTGGCAAGAACGCCACCGAAGGGGCCGAGGCCCAGGTCGCATTGGCTCGAGCCGATCGCGGGGTCGCCGCCGCCCGCGTCAAGGTCGCTAGCGCCACGCGCGATCAAGCCGCCGCCACCCTACGCAAGACCGAGGTCCGGGCGCCCTTCAAGGGGATCGTGGTCCTCAAGGACGCCGAGGTCGGAGAGGTCGTCTCGCCCAACTCGCTGGGCGGAAGCAGCGCGCGCGGCTCCGTGGCGACCCTCGTCGACTTCGCCTCCTTGGAGGTCCAAGCCGACCTCCCTGAGACCAGCCTGGCCGGCGTCGAGATCGGCGCTGAGGCCAAGATCTTCCTCGACGCCTTCCCCGGAGAGGCCTACCCGGGCCAAGTTTCGCGGATCTGGCCTACGGCGAATCGTCAAAAGGCGACGATCGAGGTCCGGGTCAAGTTCAAAGCCCTCGACGATCGACTTCGCCCCGAGATGGGCGTCCGGGTCGTGTTCGCCGACAAGGCCGCTCCGAAGCAGGCCAAGGCCGATGAGGTCCCCGCGATCCTCCTCCCCGAGGAGGCCCTCGTGAAGATCGAGGGGGCTGAGGGGGCCTTCGTCCTCGAGCGGGACGTGGCGCGTTTCGTCGCCCTCAGGACCGGAGACCGTCGCTCGGGTCAAGTTATTGTCCTGGAAGGACTCAGCGGAGGGGAGCTGGTGGTCATGGCCCCGCCCCTCGATCTCAACAGCGGCGATCGCGTCCGCTTGGAGCAGTAGCGTGGGCGACAAGGCAAAGGAGCCGGCCATAGAGCTGGCCGGGGTCTCGCGGACCTATCACCGAGGCGGGGAGACCCTCAAGGCCCTCGACCACTTCGACCTGACCATCGAGCAGGGGAGCTTCACCGCGATCATGGGCCCCTCGGGCTCGGGCAAGTCGACGCTCCTGAACCTCGTCGGCGGCCTCGACCGGGCGGACGCGGGCTTGGTCAAGGTCGCAGGCGAAGAGCTGACGACGATGACCAACGCCGGCCTCTCGGCCTTTCGGGCCGACCGGATCGGGTTCGTGTTCCAAGGCTTCAACCTCCTCCCGGTCCTGACGGCCCTCCAAAACGTGGAGCTGCCCTTGCTCCTCTCTCCCCTCTCGGGCAAGGAGCGTCGCAAGCACGCGACCCACGCCTTGACCTTGGTCGGCCTCGAGGATCGCCTCGACCACCGGCCGCGCGAGCTCTCGGGTGGGCAGGAGCAGCGGGTCGCCATCGCTCGCGCCCTGGCCACGGACCCCGAGTTGATCCTGGCCGACGAGCCGACAGGAGACCTCGACCGGGCCTCGGCAGACGCGATCCTCGACCTCCTCCAGCGCCTGAACCGCGAGCACGGGAAGACCATCGTCGTGGTGACCCACGACCCCAAGGCGGCCATGGCGGCCCAGCGCACGATTCACCTCGACAAGGGACGTCTGGAGAAGGTCGTCGAGAACGAGCCGAAGGAGGGGGTCGCCAAGGAAGGGGAGCCGGCTGAAGCCGCCGCTCCGGTCCAAGACGGGGTAGCCGCGGCCGAGACCTCGGAGGAGGCCGCTTCGTGACGCGCACCCGACCTCAGCTCGAGACGGGGGCCTAGTCATGCCCTGGACCCTGCTCTTCAAGAACATGTTCAGCCACCCCTTCCGGACCCTGCTCACGATGGGGTCGCTGATCGTGGCTGTGTTCCTGCTCTGCTTCCTCAGAGCCTCCTTGGTCGCCCTCGAGGCTGGCGTGGCCGGGGCCTCCTCGAACCGCCTGATGGTCCAGTCGGCCGTCAGCCTCTTCGTGGACCTCCCCCTCAGCTACCAGGGCAAGATCGAGAACGTGGACGGCGTCGCCGGGACCTGCAAGCTGCAGTGGTTCGGCGGGATCTACCGCGACCCGAGCAACTTCTTCGCGCAGTTCGCCGTGGACGCGGACCGCTTCGCGGCGGCCTATCCCGAGGTCGAGCTGACCCAGGGCTCCCACGAAGACTTCAAGGCGACCCGGACGGGCTGCATCATTGGCGAGGACCTCGCCAAGCGCTTCGGCTGGAAGATCGGCGACACGATCCCCCTCCAGGGGACGATCTTCCCCCGGACCGACGGCCTCCCGTGGGAGCTCACGGTCTCTGGGATCTACAAGGCCAAGACCGCCAACGTCGACAACCAGACGCTCTGGTTCCACCACGCCTACCTAGACGAGGCCCTCGTGGCTGGCCAGGCCACGGGCCCTCGCGGGGTCGGGGTCTACGTCGTGGCGCTGGATCGCGGGGCCTCGGTCGAGCGCGTCGCGAGCCAGATCGAGGACCTGTTCCGCAACGGCCCGCAGCGCGTTCAGGGCACGACCGAGGCTGAGTTCCAGCGCCAGTTCGTCTCGATGCTCGGGAGCGTCCCGACCTTCCTGGGCTCCATTGGCGGCGGAGTGCTCTTCGCGATCCTGTTCGCCGTGCTCAACACGATGCTCCTGACCGCTCGCGAGCGGACCCACGACCTGGGGGTCATGAAGGCGCTCGGGTTCAGCGACGCGATCGCGTTCTGGCTCCTCCTCGGTGAGTCGCTCTTGGTGTGCGTGATCGGGGGCGGCTTGGGCGTCGCCTTAGCTTGGGGCACCCAGGGGCCCCTCGGGGCGGGGCTCAAGCAGCTGATCCCGACCTACGTGATCGGTCAGGAGACCGTCCTCGAGGGACTGGCGTTGGCTGTCGCCCTCGGGTTCTTGGCAGGGATCATTCCGGCTTGGCAAGCCAGCCGCCTCGACGTAGTCGAAGCGCTGCGGGCGGAGATCTAGCCATGCTGAAGCTCCCTCCCTTTAGCTACAACCTGCGCAGCCTCTGGGTTCGCAAGAGCGCGACCCTCCTGACGATGGTCGGGATCGGGGCGACCGTCGCCGTGCTGGCCGGCGTGTTGGCGCTCCAGCAGGGCTTCGCCAGCCTCTACACCACGGGCGGTCGCAGCGACGTCGTCATGTTCCTACGTCCCGGCGCGACGTCTGAGGGCGAGAGCGGCTTCCGGCGCGAGACGGCGGAGATCCTCAAGAAGAACATTCCCGAGATCGCCATAGACGGCGAGGGCCGCCCCCTGGCCTCGGGCGAGCTCTACCTCGCGGTTCGCCGCGAGAAGCTCGACGGTGGCGAGACCAACGTCCCGATCCGCGGAGTGGAGCCCATGAGCTTCGCCATCGCCGGAGACGCGATGCAGGTCCTCGAGGGTCGACACTTCGAAGCCGGGACCGACGAGGTCATCGTTGGACAGGCCCTGGTCGATCGAATCAAAGACTGTCAGGTCGGACGCACGATCCTGATCAACACCACGCCCTTCAAGGTCGTCGGAGTCTTCGACTACTCGGGCCCCTTTCGCTCGGAGGTCTGGGGAGATGCGGCCCGCATGAGCGAGGCCCTCCAGCGACCGGGCTTCAGTCGAGTCGTGGCGCGCCTCAAGCCGGGCACGAACCTGAAGGTCATGACCGAGCGCCTCAAGAACGACAAGCAGACCCCGAGCAAGGTCCTAGACGAGCAGACCTACCTCAGCAGCCAGACCATGGCCCTCTCAGTGACCCTCTACGCGCTGGGCGTGTTCTTGGCCCTGGTCATGGGGACCGCGGCTGTGTTCGCCGGCACGAACACAATGCTGGCCGCGATCTCGGCCAGGAGCCACGAGATCGGGGTCCTGCTCGCGATCGGCTTCCGACCCTTCTCGATCTTCCTGAGCTTTATGTTCGAGGCCGTGGTCCTCGGCCTCCTGGGCGGACTCGCAGGCTGCCTAATGGTGATCCCGCTCAACGGCTTGCGGACGGGGACGACGAACTTCCAAACCTTCACCGAGGTCGCCTTCGCGTTCAGCGTGACGCCGAGGATCCTCGTGATCTCGGTCGGCTTCGCTTGCATCTTGGGTCTGCTGGGCGGCCTGATCCCGGCCTGGAGCGCGGCCAGCCGCGACCCCGTCGACGCCCTCCGGCGCGGTTAGGGCTCCTTCCCTGGAACCCGAGCCCCCCGCTGGGAGTGGAAGAGTAGGCTGGCCAGCCCGGAGTCCCCGCCCTGAGTTCACCCCCTGCAGAGTCCTCCTCAGCCCCAGCTCCGACCTCGGAGTCTGAGCTCGGCTGGCCAGTGCCGACGCCTTCCGGTTGGATCCTGCTCTCGGCCGCGATTTCGGTGCTGGTGCTCCGGCCCCAGGGAGCCTTGGGCGACGCCTTGGCCGGGACCCTAGCCTTGCTCTGGGGGTTGGCGTGGGTCTGGGCCAAGACACTTCCCCTCCGCCAGCTCGACGTCCGGCGCCGCCTGCCCAAGTCAGCGACCAAGGGCGAGGCGGTCCGCGTCGTCCACGAGCTGCGCAACCCGAGCGGTCGTCCCCTGCGGGACCTGATCGTGCGCGAGTGGAACCCCGACCTCGACCCCGCGCGGGAGTGCCAGAGCTACTTCCCTGAGATCCTGCCAGCCGCGCGCGGCGAGGCGCGGGCTCGGCTCTTCTTGGGACGACGCGGTCCCCTGGAGCTGGGCGGTCTGAGCGTGTTCGCAGGTGACCCCTTCGGCCTGTTTCGGGTCGAGCGCAGGATCCCGCTCTCGGCCGAGGTGATCGTCCGGCCGCGACCTCAGGAGGTCGTGGGTCGCTGGGCCCTCGAGCAGGCTCGGCGGCGGGTGGGCGGCGCTCCGACACCTAGCGACTGGACGACGGTCCGCGAGTGGCGCTCGGGCGACCCCCTGCGCTGGATCTCCTGGCGCCTGACGGCCCGGCGGGGCTTCCCCATCGTTCGGACGGGTCCCGTCCAGACGGCCCATCGTGCGCTGATCGTCCTCGACCTCCGGCCGGCGGCCCGGCGGATCGACTTCGAGCGCGCGGTCGCGGTCGCAGCCGGCCTGGGCCTGATCCTGCTTCGCCGAGGGGCCACGATCCAGCTCGCCCTCGGCGGAGGCGAGCCTGGGCCTCCTCTGAGCGGAGCCGCGGGGACCTCTCCCTTCCTGGAGTGCCTGGCCCTCGTCGAGCCTGTCCCGGGGAGCACGCTCCCCGCGGTGAGAGGGAGCTACCTGGTGACGGGCTGTCGACTCCAGGCAGAAGAGGGAAGGGACGCGGCCCTCGTCCTCGAGACCCCGCGGCTCCTGCCGGGAGCGGTTCGCGCCGAAGAGTCCCTCCGAGCGAGCGCAGACCAAAGGCCGAGCCTGCCAGCGCCAAGCCTGCCGGTCGCTCAGGCTGAGCCCCTCTTGAGCGGGAGCGAGCTGTGAGCTTCTTCCAAGCTCCGCGAGGGGAGTCCAGGCTGGAGGGGGCGCGGCTCTCCTTCGCGCTGGCGCATCTTGCTTCCCTGACGCTCCTGGCGAGCGTCTCGCCCAACGGATCGTGGGCCTTCGGGGTGGGATTGGTCGTGGCTTTGGTCAGCACGATCCCTCCGCAGCCACGCGGGCTGAGGACCGACCTCTCCAGCCTGGCCCGCTTGGGGGCAGCGGCCGGTGCTGGCCTCGCACTCTTGGGCACCCTGTTCTTCCTCGACACCAAGGTCCCGGGTTCGGCCCTGGCTTGGTTCGGTCGCCTGGCAGCCGTCCTCGGGCTCGTGACCCTCTCGCGGACCCCCTCGCGGCTCTTGGGCGGTCACGCGCTCTTGGTCGCGCTCTCGCTCTGGAACGCCGCAGCCTGTGAGGACGCCCTCGACCCGCCGCCCCTAGGGCTTGGGATCGCCTCCCTTGCGCTCTTGCTCTGCCTGCGTGGTGTCCTTACAGGACACCGGGAGCAGATCGAGCAGCGCGCCGCTCGCTCGATCACGACCGGTGTCGCGCCTACGCCTTGGGGGCGGAGTCCTCTCCGCCTGCCGGTCCTCCTGGTCCTAGCGCTGGCCCTGGTTCCGCTCGGGCTGGGCGTCGCGCTCCCGCGCTATCCCCTCGAGGCGCCGCCGCAGGCCGCAGCGATCCAGCTCGACTCGAGCCCGGCGCCCTATGCGGGTCCGAGCTGGGAGATCGGCTTCGCGCCAGAGGTCAGAGCTGACGAAGCTCGCGGAGCGGGGCTCCCGGGCGACGCCGAGATCGCGCGGGTCCGGCTGGAGCCTGCGCCGCCTGCGCTCTACCTCCGCGGCGCCGAGCTCTCCCGTGTGACCCGGCGCGGGTTCTTCCCTCCCCTCACGACCTCTCCGCCGCTCGAGATCAGAGACGGCCAGGACTCGGGGCCTCTCCTGCAGCTCCAGGTCGAGCTCCTGCGAGCCCAGTCGGACGCGCTCTTCGTGGTCGGGCGCCCGCGTCGCTTCACGGGCGCCCCCGCCGCTCGGACGCGACAGGGCTGGCAGATCGGGGCCCCCGTCACCTACCCCTTGACCTATGAGCTAGAGGCCCGGGGCTTGGCGAGCGTGCAGGACACGGACCTCCTGCGAGGCGTCGTCCGCCGAGACCTCCTAGACCTGCCCGAGGGGATTCGCGTGGACTCGGAGCTCCGCGAGCGAGCGCAGCGGGTGGCCTGGGGTCGGAGCCCCCACGCTCGAGTCACGAACCTGACGCGCTGGCTCCAAGAGCGCTGCGCCTACTCCTTGCAGCGAGATCGCCCGGCGGGGCTGAGCCTGCGCCAAGTCCTTGACCACTTCCTCATCGAGAAGCGCAGCGGGGTGTGCGAGGAGTTCGCGATGGCCGCCGTCGTGTTCCTCCGTCTGGTGGAGGTCCCGGCCCGAGTCGTGACCGGCTACCGCAGCGTCGAGCGCGATGACCAAGGGAGGTTCCGAGTCCGGGCGCGCCACGCCCACGCCTGGATCGAGGTCGCCTACGAAGGCTTGGGCTGGGTCCCTTACGACCCGACTCCGCCCATCCCTGGGGGTGACCCCGACCCGGCTGCGAGCCCGAGCCCCAGCCCGAGCCCCGTGGCTGCCCCGGGTCCGGCGCCAGCCGGCGCGCGCCCCAGAGGCGGTCTCTTCGCCGGCCTCGATCGAATCGAGCTCTTGCGAGCCGCCGGCGACCCGAGCTTCCTGGTCCGGGTCGCGATCATCTTCGGCGCGGCCCTCCTGATCTACCTCACCCGGCGCGGATCGGTCGTGTTGCGACGCGAGCAGCGCGCTCGCCAGCTGGGGCCGGCCCCGGCCACGGTCCCTCTGGACGGTGTCCGCTCGCGACTCTTCGCGATCCTCGAGGCTCAGGGCTTCTTCCTCGATGGCGCCGAGACCCCCCGCGAATTCCTTCAGGCCCAGGGGAGCGCCGACCCGAGGCTGGTGGAGGCCGTGGAGGTCTACCTTCCGCTCCGCTTCTCGGGGCGCGCCGAGCCGGCGGTCCGGGATCGCTTGGAGGCCCTCCTGGGCACGCTGGAGCGCGAGGGGCCATCGCGCTAGAGCCGACCTGGCGGACGCCAGCCATGAGTCACGCAGGGACAGTTTCTCTAACCGCCAAGGATGCCAAGGCCGCCAAGTTCGGACAAGACAAAGCCCTCGACGGTGAGCGGAGCGAAGTAGAGAGACAGGGCAGACCCTCCAGCTGACGGATCGGATCCTGCGCTGCAGGGTCGGGACTGAGGGAGCCTCGGCGACCAAGCCCTCGACGGTGAGCGAAGCGAGCCTCATTCCGCGGAGCGGAATACAGAGACAGGGCAGACCCTCGAGCTGAGGGATCGGATCCTGCGCTGCAGGGTCGGGACTGAGGGAGCCTCGGCGACCAAGCCCTCGACGGTGAGCGGAGCGAAGTAGAGAAGTAGGGCAGACCCTCCAGCTGACGGATCGGATCCTGCGCTGCAGGGTCGGGACTGAGGGAGCCTCGGCGACCAAAGTCCCGACGGTGAGCGAAGCGAGCCTCATTCCGCGGAGCGGAATACAGAAACACAGCCTCATTCCGCGGAGCGGAATACAGAAGTAGGGCAGACCCTCGAGCTGACGGATCGGATCCTGCGCTGCAGGGTCGGGACTGAGGGAGCCTCGGCGACCAAAGTCCCGACGGTGAGCGAAGCGAGCCTCATTCCGCGGAGCGGAATACAGAAACAGAGCCTCATTCCGCGGAGCGGAATACAGAAATACAGCTAGAAGCTCGGCAAGCTCGTCGCTTGGGCGGCGGCATACTCCGCCATGATCTCGGTCACGATTTGGCCGGCGCCCTGGACCTCCTTGAGCTTGTAGATCCCGGTCCCGCTGTAGAGGAGGAGGGGCTTGGCTTGCTCTTCGAAGAAGGCCTCCGAGAGGGCGAACACGCGCTCCTTGTCGCTGAAGATCTCCTCGATCTCGCCCGAGGTCTGGGCCTTCTTGAAGGGCTTGTTGGCGATAAAGCGCATGTTGAGCGTGCTGCTGACCTTCGAGAGCGAAGTCGTTAGGGGACGCTTGGCGTTGCGGGAGACGATGGAGTCCTTGATCGAGGAGTGGAGTGGCGAGTCGCTAGAGAAGAAGAAGCGCGTGCCGAGCTGGATTCCGCCGGCGCCGAGGGCGAGGGCATGCTGGAGGTCGAGGCCGTCCCACTGGCCACCTGCGAGGAGGATCGGGGCCGGCGTCTCGGGTCGGATCAACTCGAAGAGCTGACGCGTCGTGTATTGGTTGTTGGCGCCGCCCGACTCGTTGCCTTGGACGATCAGGACGTCGATCGGCCGCTGCTCGACGTAGCGGAACACCGTCGGGCTGTTGACGCTGACCAGGATCGTGAGGCCGTGCTTGGCCTTGAGCTCCTCGACCTCGGCAGAGAACCATCCGCCGAGGGCGAAGCACTTGACGCCGCCCTGCTCTGCGAGGGCCGTGACCAGCTCGAGGTTGTTCTCGAAGAAGGGGACGTTGACCGCGAAGGGCGCCTGAGTCCGCTGGCGGATCAACTCGATCTCGGGCATCACGCGGTCATAGGTTCGGTAGTGGAAGGTCCCGAGGGTCCCGAGGCCACCGGCCTCGGACACGGCGGCCACGAGGGCGCCGTCGGAGCCGAAGGTCATGCCGCCTTGGACGACGGGGTAGCGGACGCCGAGGCGCTGGATCAGGGTCTGGGAGGGGTGCTGCTCAGTCATGGGCGCGGACTATACGGCTGGGCTGCGGCGAGCGCCAAGTCGGGCTGAGGAACTGAGCGGAGGTCTCTTCGCTAGCCCTCGTGGCAGGGGGGGCTCGCCCGTAGGCTGAGCCCCCGCGCTTTAGCGAGCGCGTGGAGCGGAGCGCCTCGGTGTCAGAACAACCTCCAGCCCAATCCAATCCGGAGGACGTGACCGCAACGGCCGGGTGCGCGAGCGTGGCCTACGTGATCGTGGCCGCCTTGCTCCTGATGGGCGGCGTCGTCTACTGGCGTATGAGCCAGTGGGGAGCCGCGGCGCCCCCGCCCATAGCTCAGGCCCTGACCGACCTTCAGGTGCCCGAGGAGAGCGTGGTCCGGGGAGCTCTGCCGGGCTCGATCCCCCGGTTGACCGTCGTCCGGACCTTGACTCCCAGCGAGGCTGACGGGACCAAGATTCGCCGGGGGAAGTTCCTGGTCAAGGGCGACCTCGTGATCGGCGTTGCCCTCGGCGAGGAGGCCGTGGCCTATCCCCTGCGCTTCTTGGTCTGGCACGAGGTCGTCGAGCACGCCGTGGGAGGGGTCCCCGTCGCGATCTGCTATGGGCCCTGGGACGGGGGCGTCGGTGTGTTCGACCGCCGCCCGCTCCGTCCCGACGGGACCCAGCAAGAGGCTCCCTTGCACCTCGTGCCCTCGGGGGTCGTCTCGAACAGCGCCCAGTTGATCGCAGACGAGCCCGAGGAGGGAGCGGCCGAGGCCAAGGGCAGCCTCTGGAGCTCGCTTCAGGCTCGGGCAGTGGCGGGGCCAGCCTCCAAGGCTGGCTTGAAGCTGCGCCGGATCCCGACGGAGGTCGTGCGCTGGGAGGACTGGCGCGCCCTGCACCCGAACACGAGGGTCCTGGCCCACGACGACCAGCGGCTCAAGCTCTACGGACGCGCCCCCTACAAGACCTACCTCGGCTCGGACACCCTCGAGTTCCCCGTCGACCCCCTCCCGCCTGCGGGGCTCCCCCGCAAGTCGGCGATCTTGGCGGTCCGCCTCGGGACCGAGTGGCGGGTCTATCCCGTCGACGCCTTGGTCGAGGCCGCAGGCTCCGGCCTGGGCGAGGTTCGCTTCGGCGAGCGGAAGCTCCGCTTTCAGGCCTGGCGCAACGACGAGAAGCCCGCCGCCGCCCGCTTCCTAGACCCCGTAGACGAGGTCGTGCGGGCGTATTGGTTCGCTTGGTACGCGGCGCGGCCCGAGGCGCGGACCCTGGGCGAGGATTTCTCGCGATAGCCGGACCTCGGGAATCCCCCAGGGCTCCGTAACGTTCCTTGCCCATGGGCTGGGTTGTCGCTAAAACGTTGCCCTGCCTGGAGTAGCGTCTCTCGCCTCCAGAGCCTGGAGCGCTCCGTGACCTCAACCCGTCCTCCCCTGGCCGAGACCCTGGCCGGCAAGAAGATCCTCCTCACGGGATCCACCGGGTTTCTCGGCAAGGTCTACCTCTCCGCGCTCCTGACCCACTACCCCGAGATCGGGCAAGTGGTGTGTCTGGTTCGGGCCGCCGACGACCAGGCCGCGCGGGATCGATTCGTTCGCGACGTCGTCACCTCGCCCGCCTTCGACCCGCTCCGCGCCCAGCATGGCGTGGACCTCTACGAGTTCGTCCAGAGCAAGGTTCGTCCGATCCGGGGTGACCTCAGCCACCCCGCCGGCGGCCTGAGCCCCGAGACCCTCGACGAGGTGACCAAGGACCTCGACGTGATCCTGCACTGCGCCGGCCTCGTCGAGTTCGTGCCGCCGCTCGACAAGGCCCTCGACATAAACGTCCAGGGCACCCTGAACTGCCTCGAGATCGCCAAGCACGCAGGGCAGGGCCGCTGCGGCTTCATTCACGTCTCGACCTGCTTCGTGTGCGGGACCCGGGACGGACAGCACCAAGAGGTCCTCGACGGTCACGACTACCCCAAGCGAGCGCACTCGGGCTTCCAGGGCTTCGATGCCATGGAGGAGTTCAAGATCGCGCGTCGCCTCGTGGACGACCTTCGGGCCGACGACGCCAACGACCCCGCCCTCCAGGCAGACCTCTGGGAGGCCGCCGGCGGGAGCAAGCGCAAGCTCAAGCGCCTCGTCGACATGCACATTCGCCGCCGCCTGGTCGAGGTCGGCGTCGAGCGCGCCCAGCGCTGGGGCTGGCCCAACACCTACACCTACTCCAAGGCCCTGGCCGAGCGCCTGGTCCATGAGGCTGAGGACGAGCTAGGTCCCGTGACGACGGTTCGTCCGGCCGTCGTGGAGAGCGCGATCGGGTTCCCCTTCCCGGGCTGGAATCAGGGGATCAACACCAGCGCCCCGCTGGTCTGGATGACCGCCCTCGGCCAGCGTTACTGGCCGTCCACGCCCGAGGTCTCCCTGGACGTGATCCCCGTCGACTACGTGGCGCACGCCTTGGTCGGGATCACGGCCGACACCATCGCGGGAATCCAGAAGCCCGTCTATCAGCTCGGCACAAGCGACACGAACCCCTTCGCCATGCGTCGGGTCATAGAGCTCGCCTCGCTGGCCTATCGTGAGCGCAAGGAGGGCAACTTCGGGACCTACGTCCGTCGTCAGCTCGACATGGACTCCATGATGGTCCCGCGAGGACTCTATCAGCGGATGGGGCTCCCGGGTCAGGCCAAGCTCGTCAAGAAGGTCCGCGACCTCGTCGAGCGCGTCCCCGAGCCCAGCGGCAAGCCGCGCCTGCGCGACCTCCTCCACACGGTCAAGACGGCGGTCAAGACGGCAGCTCGCGACCTCGATCGCGCCGTGATGGTCGTCGACATCTATCTGCCCTTCATCGAGGCCCACCCCGTGACCTTCCGCTGCGACAACGCGCGGCGGCTCTACGAGGGGCTGGACCCGGTGGACCAGGCCAAGATCCCCTACCTCCCGGGTGAGATCGACTGGCGCCACTACTGGAACGAGATCCACATTCCGGGCCTCGAGCGCTGGGCCTTCCCGCAGCTCCGGCTCCAGCAAGGCGGGGCTCCGAGCGGCTTCGAGCCCGAGTTCACGACCTTGACTGGGCTCTTCGAGGACCGGGCGCGCTTCGGCTCCATCGTGATGTGGCGCCGCCTAGACGCCGAGGGCAAGGTCGCCAACCGCGTGACTTACGAAGAAGGCTGCGCGCGGAGTCGGGCCGGCGGCCGGCGCTTGGGCGCCGCGGGGGTCAAGCCCCACGACCGGGTCGCGATCCTCAGCGAGAACTCGCCCGAGTGGGGCATGGGCTACTTCGCGGTTCAGTTCGCGGGGGCGACCTGCGTTCCCCTCGAGCACGGGACCGAAGCAGACCGGGCCCTGGGCTTGGTCGAGGCGGCGGGGGCCAAGCAGGTCTTCCTCTCAGCCTTCTGCGACGCCGCCGTCGGCGACGAGCTCCGGCGCCTCTGCGCAGACAAGGACGTCACCATCGGGTCCCTCGAGGACCTCGTGGCGCCGGTCAAGAAGGGCAGCCTCAAGGGCCTCCCCGAGCTCCCCCTCGAGAACGAGCTCGTCCCGCGCGCGCCAGCCACGCTGATCTACACCTCGGGCACGACAGGGGCCAGCAAGGGCGTGCTCCTCAGCCACGCGGCCTTCTGCAAGCAGGTCCGCGCCCTCGGGAGCCTGTTCAACGTCGGCTCCGACGATCGGATCCTCTCGGTCCTGCCCCTCCACCACTGCTTCGAATTCAGCGCGGGCTTCCTGCTCCCCCTCTATGGGGGATCGACGGTGACCTACCTCCACGAGGTCAACGCCGAGCACTTGCGGACCGGCCTGGACGAGGTCCGCCCGACCGCCATGATCGGCGTCCCGGCGCTCTTCGAAGCCTGGCAGCGCAAGGTCCGTCGAGGCGTGCGCGGCAAGGGTGAGCGCGCCGAGCGAGCCTATGAGGCGCTCTTGGCCTTCCACCGCGGGTTCCGCGCTCGGACGGGCCTAAACCTCGGGCGGAAGCTCTTCGGTGAGATTCACGACGGCTTCGGCGGGGAGCTGCGGCTCCTGGTCTCGGGCGGCGCGGCCCTCAGCCACGAGGTCAGCCACGAGTTCGAGGGCCTGGGGATCGATCTCCACGAGGGCTACGGTCTCAGCGAAGCCGGTCCAGTCCTGGCGACCTGTCGCCCCGACGAGAGCCGCGTCCACGGCTCGGTCGGCCGCGCGATCCCCGGCGTGGAGCTCAAGATCAAGGACGGTGACGGAGAGGGCGTAGGCGAGATCCTGGCGCGCTCACCGAGCCTCTTCGACGGCTACGACGGCGACCCTGAGCTGACCGCGCGCACGCTCCGCGACGGCTGGCTGCACACAGGCGATCTGGGTCGGATCGACGAGGAAGGCTACGTCCACGTCGTGGGCCGGCTCAAGGACGCCATCGTCGACGCGAGCGGGAACACCGTCCACCCCGACGAAGTCGAGGACCTCTACGCAGACTGTCCCGACGTGACTGAAATCGCGGTCGCGGGCGTCAACCAGAGCGGCGAGCACGAGGTCGTGGGCGCCTTGGTCGTGCCCGACGGGGACGGCGAGGGCGGGACCCAAGGGGCGCGGGAGCGAATCCGCGAGTTCGTGCGCGTTCGCTCAGAGCAGGTCCCCTATCCCAAGCGGATCAAGATCCTCCAGTTCACCAGCCGAGGCCTCCCCCGGACGCCAACGCGCAAGGTCAAGCGGGCGGAGGTCGCGCGCATGCTGACCGAGCTCTCGCGCGCCAAGGACACGGGTCGCCACCGTCGACCGGGCGTCGGCAAGACCAAGGGCGGCCTGGAGGCTGGCCGGATCTTCAGCGAGCTGGCGGGGATCAACCCGAGCAAGGTCGTCCCCGAGGCCGACCTCAGCCAAGACCTCGGGCTGGACTCGATCGCCTTGGCCGAGATCGCCCTCGCCCTCGCAGAGGAGGCGGGGCGTCCAGCTCCGACCACGCTGACCAACGTCAACACCGTGGCTCAGCTCTTGGCGCTCTTCGACCAAGAGGCTGGTGGCGCGCCGGTGGCACCTCTCGAGGCCCAAGCTCGCGCGGTGCGCGTCCCGGAGCCGGTCCAACGGGCTGTGCACGGCTTCCTCGACACGCTTCAAGAGGTCGGCTATGGACGGATCTTGGACGCCAAGATCCTGGGCCGCGGCAACATTCCGTACCACACCAACGCGATCATCGTGGCCAACCACTGCAGCCACCTCGACGTCGGCCTCGTGAAGTATTCCCTCGGCGACTACGGCCGCGAGGTGATCTCGGCCGGGGCCCGGGACTACTTCTTCAAGGACACCCTCCGAGCGACCTACTTCGAGAACTTCACCCACGTCGTGCCCTTCGACCGCCACGAGTCCGTGCGCCAGAGCCTCGACCGCTTCGTGCGCCTGCTCAAGCAAGGCCGCAAGGTCGTGATCTTCCCCGAGGGCACGCGCTCGGTGACGGGTCGCATGGCGGCCTTCAAGCCGGGCTTGGGCCTCTTGGTCCAGGCCAGCCGGACCGGGATCCTCCCGATCTACCTCTCAGGCACCCACAAGAGCATGCCCAAGGGGACCTGGCTCCCCAAGCAGGAGCGACTCGAGGCCCGGATCGGTCCCTTCCTCCCCCCGAGCCTGCTCCTCGAGAACACCAGCCACCTCCCCCGACGAGCTCAGGCCAACCGGATCGTGGAGGTGGTTCACGAGGCGCTCTGCGCGCTCCGCGACGGCCAAGGCTTTGACCCGACTCAGGCCCTCCCGCCCCCGGCCCCCAAGCCGAGCGAGGTCCCAGAGGACGCCCCCGAAGGAGCTGAGGTCAGCTAGCGAGCCCCGCTATCGCTTCGTGAGGCGCCTGGCCCGCTCGGCGCGTTGCAGCTCGCGTTCGCTCGAGAGGAAGGCCGGAGGGAGTCGGCTCCAGAACTCATGAGCGACTTCGAAGTCGCTCTCCCAGTAGGCGGTCAAGCCCGCGAAGTAGGTCATGAGCGGGATCGCGGCGCCGGCTCGGGCGGTCGGCTCGAGGAGGGCCCGGGCCCGGTCGAGGTCGCCGTTGTAGAGCCAGGCTACGCCGAGGTCTGGCGACTCGAAGCCCTGGACGCTGGCGGCGAGCAAGCAGTAGAGGGCGCGCGCAGCCGCGTGATAGGACTCCTGGCTGTCCCCTCCGATTCCGAGCAGCGCGCGCGCGAGCTCGATCCTCTGGTCCCGGCCGCGCGGGAGGTCGTTGACCCGGAGCCCGGCTTCGAACCACACTCGGAGGCGCTCGCCCTCGAGTCCGTAGCCTAGGTCGTCGAACCACCAGGTCTGGTGGTTGAGCCCTCGACTGTCGAGATAGAGCCGCTCGAGCGCTTCGAGGGTCTGGATCCCTGCCCCTCGCGCCATGTCTGCGGTCAAGAGAGAACCCATGAAGAGGGCCTCGTCCCGCACGTGCGGGTTCCGGTAGTGATTCGCGAGGTTTTGGAAGTGGCGCGCTTCACCCGCTCCGGTCCAGGCGGCCACGGCGGCGGACCCCGCCTTGCCCCAGGCGTCCAGTCGCGAACGGGCTGCCAAGCGGACCCTAGGCGAGTCTTCATAGAGCTTGAGTCCCCGAAGGACGACGTCGTAGCCCTCGAGGTCGAAGTCGCGCGAGAGTCGGTTCCTAGACGGTGTCCGGAATCCCTGTTCACGGCTCGGGTCGTCGGGGAGGTAGCCCTGGGGGCTCGGGCCGAGCTCGAGGCGATACTCGCCTGGGGGAATCCGGATCGGGTAGGTCTTCTTCTCGCCACCAACATGAACGACGACTTCGTGCTCGAGGATCCGGATCTCGAGGAGGACCTCTCGGGGGCCTGACTCGGTGGCAGGCTCGAAACCGAGATCGTGGACCTCGCGTGAGGTGGTGCTCTCGCCATAGGAGACCCGCACGCCTAGGAGCCCGCGTTCATCGGGGTCTTGGACCACCAAGGAGCAGCTGAGGAGCCCCTCTCCTCCAGGTCGCCCGCCGGGGTTGATCGGCTCGTCGGGGACCAAGGCGAGGCGGAGAGCAGTCCCGAGGTGAAGCCTCTTCACGAGGTAGCTAGCCCGAATCCTGAGGCCCGGTCGGCGGAACCGGATCGGGAGCGTGAATTGGGCTCCGTCACCGTTGTAGCTACGCAGGCGAAGTCCTTCCTCGACCTGTCTGAGGCTCCAGATCCTGCGGGCCTCGAGGCCCTCGAGGCTGGCGAGGGTTTGAGCGTCGAGGACGAGCTTGGGGGCGACGGTGGGGGCCGGAGGAGGAGCGACCGCGCTAGGGGTGACCGTGGCGGTCTGGCTCGGGCTCTGCGAGGAGGCAGAGGGAGGGTCGTCGCCTCCTCCTCCGAGGACGAGGGACAAGGCTCCTCCGAGGGCAGCCAGGCTGGCCAAGAGGGCGAGGGGCAGGAGGAGCTTGGGGCCCGCGCGGCGCGCTCCGCTGGGGGTCCAGCCTTGGATCGCGAGGCGAAGGGCCGCAGCGTCCGGGAATCGCTGGCGGGGGTCCTTGGCGAGGCAACGGAGGCAGATCTCTTCGAGCGCGGAGTCTGCAGAGGGCAGGATCCCGCGAGGCCGCGGAGGGGTCTTGCGGAGGAGCGAATCGATCTGCTCCATCAGGCTCTCCGCCTCGAAGGGGAGCCTGCCGCAGAGCAGCTCGTAGAGGATCACCCCCAGGGCGTAGACGTCGGTGGCAGGTGTCGGGGTGCCGCCGCTGAGCTGCTCGGGGGCCATGTAGGCGGGGGTGCCAGTCAGGACTCCGCTCTGGGTGTAGCGCGTCTCACGGTCGTCGGCCCGCGCCAGCCCGAGGTCGGCGACGAGGGGGCTCCCCCCCTCGTCGAAGAGGACGTTCTCCGGCTTGAGGTCGCGATGAACGACGCCGACACCGTGGAGGGCTGCGACACCGGCCAGGAGGGGGTCGAAGATCTGCACGATCTCGGGGCCCGCGAGGGGCGGGCGGTTGATCGTTCGATCCCGGAGCGAGCCGCCGGGGGCGTAGTCGGTCACGAGGTAGGGAGGACCGGCCTCGGGGATCACGAGGTCGTGGACTGCCAAGACGTTGGGATGCTGGACCCGGGCAGCAGCCTGGCCCTCATGGCGGAAGCGACCCAAGGCTCGGGGATCGGGGCGATCCTTGAGGACCTTGATGGCGACCTCTCGCTGGAGCCCCGAGTCAAAGGCGCGATACACGACGCCCATAGCGCCCCGCCCAAGCTCACCGCGAATCTCGTAGTTCCCGACCACGCCCAGAGCATGCCCTCTGGAGCGGACCGCCGAAAGGGAGTTAGGCTCTGCGGCGTGAGCGCTTCCCTGGCCGATCTCCGCCAACGCTGGATCCAAAGCGGCGACCCGATGGACGAAGCCGCCTGGTTGGAGGCCCGCGTCGAGGCAGCCCGGCTCCCGCTGCCTCGGGTTCGATTGGCCGGCTACGTCGGTCACCCCGCCGCGCTCCTCGTCACCTCGCGCCACGGCGGGACCTACCGGCGACGCACGAGCAAGGCTGGCTCTGGTCACCAGCTGCGCCAGTGGGTGATCGGCCTGGGGGACGTGTGCGCGCCCGAAGAGCGGGAGGTCGTCGCCCGGCGCAGCCTAGCGGTGGTCCTCCACGGCCTCGGTCACGACTCGACCAGCGCAGCCCTCGACGACGTCTTCGCGGGACAACCAGCCTGGGGTCTGATGCGCTTGGTCGCTGGTTGGGCCCAGGACCTCCTCAGCGAAGCCGGAGACCCGGCCCGGGTTCGTCGGCGAGTCCAGGTCGCCCTCGCAGGCTGGGCCCTGGCCCTCGGCCAGGAGGCTCGGCCCCACGACCCACGCTCGGAGTTTCGGATCGGGGAGCGGATCCTCCACCCCCGCCACGGCCAAGGCTTCGTGCGGCGCGCCGGGAAGCAGGCCTACGAAGCCGAGTTCGGAGGAAGCTCCCGTCGGCTAGCCCACCGGCGCTAGCGGAGCTACTTGCGCTTCCAATACCAACCCCACTCGGTCCCCATGTTGTCGTCGGTGATGATCATTCCCTCGCCGAGGCGAACCTTGAGGAACTCTGGGGGTTCGTAGGCGAGCCAGCCGAGGTCATCGCCGGGTTGTTTCCCACGCGGGGGGTCGAGGATGCTCAGGATCTCCTGAAGGCGCTCGCGATCTCGCTCAGCCTCCACGACGTGCTCCCCGTCGATTTGCCAGGTCAGGAGCGCCTCCCGCCACAGCTCGCGATCAGGTTGGAGGGGGTCGTTGCTCGCGACGACGAAGTTGAAGAAGCGGGCCACGTGAGGGAACACGCTGGCCGCAGTCCTCAGGACCTCGTTGGAGCTGGTGGAGTTGTACATCAGGACTCCCCCCGGCGCTAAGTGTCCCTTTACGACGCTAAGGAACTCGCGAGAGAGGAGGTTGCTGGAGTGAGCACGCCAGTGATAGGTCGTGTTCATGATGATCGCGTCGTAGCGCGTCTCGGGGTGGAGCCGGAGCCAGCGACGACCGTCGTCGATGCTGAGCGAGAACTTTGGGTTCTCGAGGACGCTCGCGACGGAGGGATACTCTCGGATCAGCTCGACGTAGCCTGGGTTGATCTCGACCGAGTGGAGCGACTCGAGGCTGGGATGGTTCGTGAGGACCTGGGCCCAGGAGCCCGATGAGAGTCCGATCTCGAGGATCTTTCGCGGCTGGGGGTGAAACGCGGCCAGGGCGTAGCAGCGCACGATGTGGTTGGTGTCATAGAGAGGGCTGACGTTGTAGCGACCGTCGTAGGCGCCTCCTCCGAGGACGACCTTGTCGCGCGTGACGTTGATCACCCCGCTGCGGTTCTCGACGGTGCGCTCGAAGCGCTGGCCCTCGTAGTTCTGCTTGTAGTGGAGTCGCTCCCAGAAGCCGTCGAAGAGCCAGCCGCTCGCCAGGAGGGGTAGGAGTCCGAGGACGAGGCCCAGGGCGATACGAGCCTTGCGCTCTTGGGCGAAGAAGAGGACCGCGGCCCCAGCCGCGAGTCCGCCCCCGGCCAAGACCAGGGAGGTCGAGCGGAGGCCGAGGGTGTCGAGGAGGAGGAAGCCGGTCAGGAGGCTCCCGCCAGTGGAGCCGATCACGTTGGCTAGGTAGAGGTAGCTGAGCCTGGCTCCAGCCCTGCGGTCTGGCGGGATCGCGGCGTGACTGAGGAGGGGGAGGATCGCGCCCAGGGCGCCTGCAGCCAAGGCGACCAGGCCCAAGCTGAGAACGATCGGGACGACACCCAGGGCGCGGGCCGCTAGCGGCGCGACCAGGAAGCCTGCGGCGTTCGCCGAGAGCACGAACCAGCCCAAGGCGCGGAGGGCGACCCCCTCACCGCCGCAGAACCGGCGGGCGAGCGCGGAGCCGAGGGCGATCCCGACGAGGTAGGTTCCGAGCAGGAGCCCAAAGCTCGCGGCCAGCGAAGCCCAAGTGAAGCTCCACACGCGGAACCACAGGATCTCGTAGGAGAGCGAGACGAAACCCGCGACGGCGCTCAAGATCACGGCCAGCCCGAAGGGGAGGGGCAGCTTGGGGCTCGCGGGCGCCTCCGCCAGGTTCGGGGAGGCTGGGGCGGGCTCAGCTTCAGTGGAGGTCGGTTCGGCCTCCGCCCTGGCCTCGCGATTCAGTCGCCAGGCGACAAGGGCGCCGACTCCGACCAAGATGTTGAGGAGGGCGGCGCAGCGAACTGAACCCTCCTGACCGAGCTGGCCGAAGAGGAACCAGGAGCCCGCGAAGCAGGCCGTGGCGGAGCCGAGGGTGTTGACGAAGTAGAGGAGGCCGACGGAGTCTCCGACGTTCCCCGTCCGCCGAACCAGGAACTCCACGAGGAGGGGCAGGGTGGCGCCCATGAGAGTCGTCGGGAGGACGACGAGGGCGAAGGTCACGAGGCCCGTCGCGAAGGTCTCGAGGTTGAGCGTCCACCCCGCGACCCAGTTGAAGAGCTGAAGTGAGCCAACTCCGAAGAGCCCGATCACGAGCTCGATGGCAGCGAAAGCGAGCAGGAGGGGGACGCCGCGCTTCGACGAGAGCCAGCCGCCAGCGAGGCTCCCGAGCCCCAGCCCGCACATGAAGGCCGCCACGATCACGGTCACCGATTCAACGTTGATCCCGTAGATCGCAAAGAGCGAGCGCTGCCAGATCAGCTGGTAGAGGAGGGCCGGGAAGCCGCTCAGGAAGAAGATCCCAGCCACCAGGGGGAGAGGGACGGTCTTCGGGTTGGATTCTGCGGTCACGCGTAGCTCCCTAGCGAGGCGGCGGTCGCGCATGGTCACAGGTCAGGGGCCCTGGGTGAAGGCCGCCTGTCACATCTGAGCTCTTGTTGCCATTCTGGAGGGGTGAGCACCCTGACCCTGACCTTGACCATGCGCGACCGCCCTCGCTCTCCCCTAGATCTGAGCGGCCTCCTCTTCGACCTCGTGCTGACCAACTCTGCCGCTGAGGAGATCGAGTTCGAGACGCCGCGGGGCTGGGACCTCGACGTCCCAGGGAGCCTCGATCACAGCAGCGACTCCCAGGGGGAGCTCTGGATTCGTGCCCTCGGCCGGCCGGACCCGGGGCACCAGCGCTACTCCTGCACCGATGCCGAGCCCTCCGAAGACCTGCTGCGCCTCGGGCCCGGGGAGCGCTTCCTGACCTCAGTGGGTGCTCCGAAGCTGCCACCGGGGGACTACGAAGCTCGGGTCAAGCTCTATCGCCCTCAGCTCTGCTCGGAGGTGATTGAGTTCCGCGTCGGGCAGCCTCCGGCGGGCTGCTAGAGGTCCGCGGGGAGCACGACTCGCTTGCCGGCCTGAATCGTGTAGCTGAACCCGAGCTCCGAAGAGCCCCGGGGAGGCAGCTCGACCATGCGAGTCAAGAACCCGTCTGACGCGTCGTGCTCCCAACCTGCGGCCTCGACGCTGATCTTGACCTCGTCGATCTCGCTGACCGGAACTCGCTCTTTGACCAGGACTCGCTTGACGTCGGTCGAGAGGTTCGAGAGGTAGAGGGTCACGCTGCGCTTGCGCTTCTGACCGCCGGTCCAGCCCGTGTCGCTCTCCTGGTTCGACTCTCGGCGGACGCGGACCGCCTCGTCGGCGCCAAAGCCGAGCTCGAAGGGGTCGCCAGGGGAGACGAAGTCGAGCTTGGTCCGACCGACGAGGTGCTCGCGGCGGCCCTCGCCGCGAGCGAGACGCACGGGCCCGGCCAGGAGCGGGAGGCCCTCGCTTAGGGTCGCGGTCGCTCGGAGGTGAGCGACGGGCGCGACCTCGGGCAGCGCGATTCGAACCAGCCCTGCAGGCAGCGTCCGGGTCCCGGTCGGGACCCGGAAGGGACGCCCGGTGCTGGGGAGACTGACCGGCTCGGAGGCCTGGATCGTGAGGGGTTCGCCGCCGTCGTCGACGCCTGGCATTTCATCGGCCTGGCGGCGTCCTCGATCGAGCCCCGCGAGGTTGACGGCTTCGTCGCGCGCCGCGACCACGACCTCGCGCCGCTCTTGAGCGCTCTTCTCGCGAGTCGTCAGCGCGTCGTCCTGGGCCAAGGGGGCCTGAGCTGCACGCCCAGGGCGGGCTGTGGAGAACTCGGCCTCGACTTCGTCCCAGCGCTCCCCCGTCGCTTGCCAAGCCGTGGCGTAGGTCGTCACGACGAGACGTCCGTCAGGGGCCTCGTCGCTCTCGCGCTCGAGGCGAACGAGATGCTCGGGTCGCCAGAGGGCGCAAGGGGTCCGGTAGGTGATCTCGAGGGAGAGTTCGACTTCGCGCTCTACCTCGAGCTGGACCTCGACGGCGCCTTCCCAGCGGCTGGTCAGCCCCCCCAGGAAAGCCAAGGTGTCGCTAGCCTGTTGCAGCTCGAGGGCGGCCTCGCTCTGGCGTTGATCGCCGAGTCGGAGGGCCGCGACTGCGACGCGGCAGGCTTCGGCGAGGGTGGCGTAAGAGTCTCGCCAGGCTTGGGGGTCTTCGCCTATGCCGCTGGGAACTTGCGCCAGGCCGCGGGCCCACGAGCGCTGGAGGTCTTGGAGCCTGTGGAGCGCGCGGCGGGCCTCGTTCAACTCAGCCTCTCGGGCGGAGCCGGTCAGGCGAAGCTCCCCTTCGCGCGCGGCAGCCTCCTGCAGCTGGGCTGTGTCTCCTCGGCGGACCTCGTCCAGGCGTCGTCGGACGCGGACGCCGAGGAGGGTTACGTCTTCGGCTAAGGGTCGCGCGCGGACGCTTCGGTCGTCGACGAAGGGGGTCACGCCCTCGATGCGGACCCAGCTCTTCCCCGGGGGCAGCCTCAGGTTCGCGAGGCGAGTGACCTCCGCGCGATCCTCGAAGAAGGTCACGCGGGTAGCTCGGGTGGGTTGGCCTTGGGGTGCGCTAGTCACGGCGGTTACCTCCAACCACTTCACGCTTGGCGGGGAGCTCGAGCACGTAGCCGAAGCTCAGCTCGCGTCGTTCACCAGGCCCGAGTTCGATCTCCCAGAGGAGGCCGCCCTTGATTCGGCTCCCGCGATCCACTTGGGTGTATGGCTGGGGTGGTGGCTCGCTTGGCAAGAGCTTGACGACCAGGTCGTCTTCCCCGCTCCCCACGACCGGGACGCGGTCGACGACGCGAAGTGTGGCGGGCGTCGGGAGGGAAGAGCGGAGCTCGAGGGTCACGCTGTGTTCAACGGCGGTCGTCTTGCCGATCAGGCCTGAGGTCTCCTCCTTGGTGCGAACGTTGCGGGCGACCCGGACCCGCTCCTCCGCGCCGAGGCCGAAGCGGACGACCCCGCCTCGCCCGACCTTCTCGAGGGCCGTGGTCGTCAGGAGTGAGCCATTTAGGTAGACCTCGACGGGCCCGCCCAGGAGAGGGACCTCTAGGGGGTTGGTGAGCTCCGCCTCGCGGTAGACGGCGTCGTCTAGGGCAGGAACAACGGTCAGCACTTGACGAATATCGACTGGGAACTCCTGGACCCCGACCTGGGTCAGGACTCCGCCGCTCGGGA
>Ga0316204_10004619_pt1 | contig 24340 bp, 27 predicted proteins | sample 6monrhotite_MG_2_FD_205661 | JGI IMG/M metagenome (GOLD analysis project Ga0316204, IMG submission 205661) | Microbial mat bacterial communities from mineral coupon in-situ incubated in ocean water Damariscotta River, Maine, United States -... | ecosystem: Environmental > Aquatic > Marine >... | reverse complement strand
TACGCGGTGTCACTGGCGGGATACCTTCTCTATCCGTTGGCAGCGCTAAGTGGGCTTGGCAAAAACATGTTGCTGGCTGTTGCCACCCTTCCTGTTGTCGGCCTTGTGTGGTGGGCCATTCACCGCATCCGGGAGCGCATTGAAAAGTAGCGGCTTCACATAGTGATCGGGTTGTGTTTGACACCGCGCGCTGCGGCCATGTAGCGTCGTGCCTTAGCTAGCCCCCAATCATTCAGGATACGTCATGCCCGTTAAAAACAGATTTGCAGAAATGCAGGATGAAATCACCTCTTGGCGTCGCGACCTGCATGAAAACCCTGAAATCCTGTTCGAAACCCATCGAACCTCGGCGTTTGTAGCCGATAAGCTGAAGGAATTTGGCTGCGATGAAATCGCGACTGGCCTAGGTCGCACGGGCGTTGTCGGTGTTATTAAGGGCCGTCAGGACACCAGTGGCAAAGTGATCGGCCTTCGCGCTGACATGGACGCCTTGCCGATCCTTGAAGAAACCGGACTTGAGTATGCATCCAAGACCCCCGGTGCAATGCACGCCTGTGGTCACGACGGCCATACTTCGATGCTGCTTGGGGCGGCAAAGTATCTTGCCGAGACGCGCAATTTCGACGGCACGGTGGTCGTTATCTTCCAGCCCGCAGAAGAAGGCGGCGGCGGCGGCAAAGAGATGTGCGACGACGGCATGATGGACCGTTGGAACATCCAAGAGGTATACGGGATGCACAATTGGCCGGGTGTGCCGACGGGATCATTCGCGATCCGCCCGGGGTCATTCTTTGCGGCGGCGGATCAGATCGAAATTAAGGTCCAAGGCAAAGGCGCGCACGCCGCAAAGCCCCATGAAGGGATCGATCCAACCGTGGTGGCGTCAAAAATCGTGCTGGCGTTGCAGACAATTGTCAGCCGAGGCGTCGACCCGATTAGCCAGCTGGTGGTTTCGATCACGTCGTTCGAAACCTCGTCCAAAGCCTTCAACGTGATCCCAAGCTCGGTCCACTTAAAGGGCACCGTGCGCACCATGGACAAAGCCGTTCAGAAGTTCGCCGAGAAACGTATCAACGAAATCGTAACCCACACCGCCGCCGCATTCGGCGCAACAGCCGAGGTTATCTACCATGTGGGCTACCCCGTCATGGTGAACCACGACGCGCAAACCGAATTTGCCGCTAAAGTCGCAGCAGACGTGTCGGGAAAGTGTGACGAAGCCCCGATGATCATGGGCGGCGAAGATTTTGCTTATATGCTCGAAGAACGACCAGGGGCCTATATTTTGGTCGGCAACGGCGATTCAGCGCCCGTCCACCACCCCGAGTATAATTTCAACGATGACGCAATACCGGCAGGCTGTAGCTGGTGGGCCGGTCTCGCCGAAACTGCAATGCCCTGTCGTTAGGGTAATTATCCGTTTCATGGGTTTGCACAGCGGCCTTTAATCGCTAATGATCGTAACCAATTAAGGCAAAAGGTATCGCGCGATTATGGCTCGTCCTCAGGCAAGCAGTTTGTCCCCTTATACGTTGCTGGGCGCGTTGGCGCTTGTTCTTCTCGCTGGGATGAGCCTGTTCGTATTTCTGAAAGAACTTGATCAGTATTCACGTGGAATTCTGAACGATATTGACGGGTTTGAACACTGGATCGATCCGATTCATGAAACGCCTCTTTCAAGCAACGGTCAGATTGATCTTCTCAGCGGATGTATTTTTGCGTTGGAAAGCTGGAAGACCAATTTCCAGTCCAAAACTGATATCGCAAAAGTAGCGAGAAACTGCGCGGACGAATCCCAGCGCATTCTCGCGATAAACCCCAACCTGTCCGAGGCCCATTATCTAAAGGCCTATACCGCCTTTATCGAAGACGACTTTGACGTTGCGGTTGAATACTTGGCGCAGGCCCAAGAAACCGCGCCCACAGATCAGTGGCTTGCGGTGCGTCGGGTCGGTCTTGCGCAAAAAATGTTACCGGGCGAGCCGAACATTGATCACTATGACCTTCAAAACGATCTTGGTCTGCTGATTGCTTCGAACCGAGGGTTAGACACAGCCACGCAGCTCTATATCAAGCACCCGCAATTGCGCGACATGATCGTGGCATCAACCGAGACGTTAAGTGACAACGACCGCGTGCGCTTTTTAAGCAGACTTCGTTCTGCGGTAGCGAGGCGCTGATGTCGGACTTTACCTCAATTGGCACACGAACGCGCAGCTTGAACCAAGTGTTGTCGGTCTTTATCCTTCTTGTTCTTGCAATCTCGCCGTTGATGATTGGATCGAACCGGCCGGTATTCTGGCTTCTCAATAGCGCGGTTATTATGGCTGTCACGGCGCTCGTATTATTCCTTGTGACCTTCGGCGTCATGAAGCTTCGGTTCAGTTTTCGACGATGGAAGGTCATCGCCATTTTGGCCGTCGTCTATGTGGTCGGGATCGCGCTTCAAATGGGGGTGTCCGGTGTCTGGCCGGGGTCGGGTCTCTATTCAGACGGCATCATATTGATCGGCCTGATGCGGGTCATATCCTACGGCTGCCTTTTGTTTTTGACCTTGCAGGTTGCCTCGAACGTCAAACGCGCGCGCCGGTTGGCTTGGGGCGTGTTTGGCGTGGTGATCGTCATGTCGGTCTATTCGCTCGTGGCGCAGCAAATGCCGGAACTGTTGTTTTACGAAAAAGCTGAGACGGTCAAGGTCGTGACAGGTCCGTTTATCAACAGAAACTCGCTTGCGACGTATCTCGCTTTTGGATGCGCTTTGGGCACCGCATTGGTGTTGCGCAGCGATCGCGATGACCAGATGCGCAAACAGCGTGGCCGGATGGACGTTGAAATGGTCGCTGGACGGTTAACGCTGTTTGTCGCTGTTCTCTTGATGTTTGCAACCGTGTTGACCACGGGGTCGCGCATGGGCACGTTTGTTGGCCTGCTCGGCATCCTCGTGCCTGTCGTTTTACGTATCAGTCAGGCCGAACGGACAAGCGGGTCTCGTCAGGCGCTCGTGGGTCTTTCGCTTACTGTCGTCGCGGTTCTGGCATTTGTCCTTGTCTCTGCGATGTACGGAGGCGTTGTCTTTGATCGTCTCGGGTCCACCGGGCTTGCGGCTGACGTCCGTTGGCCTCTGTACGAAAACATCTGGAGCGTCGTTCTTCAACGCCCGTTGCTGGGGCATGGTTTTGACAGTTTTGAACTGGCCTTTCGCGCTGGCCACGAACTTCCCGTTAGTCCGGATTTAAGATGGCAAAACGCCCACAACACCTATCTAGAGCTTTGGGTTGAGTTGGGATTTTTCCTTGGCTCACTTCCGCCGATCATTTGCATCGCGATCTTGTGGCGTCTCTTCAAGCGGGGCGCGTCCAATCAATACACGGGTTACCTAGCGCAAGCCGCAGTTGCGACGATAATAATCGCAGCGGTGCATTCGTTCGTTGATTTCTCGCTGGAGATCGAAGCGAATGTCTTCTTGTTTATCGTGATCGTCGGTCTTGGGTTGGCGCCTGACGACAGCAAAGTGAAATAAGTGGTGCGATGATCTGGTGGCGTAAAAAGAAATCCGACGACGCAAAACCAAGTGATGCAAACGTGCGTCAACTGCCCGAGCACATCAAAACCGTTTACGCCATCGGCGATGTCCACGGCATGATCAACCTCGCCAAAAAGGCCGAGATTGAGATCGCGGCCGACGCGAATTTCCACCCTGATACCTCGTTAATTTTGTATTTGGGTGACCTTGTTGATCGCGGTCCCGACAGTGCGTTCGTTCTCGATTTTCTCAACCTCCCGTCGAAAACCGGGGCGGAACGTGAGTTTCTCTGTGGCAACCACGAAGCCATGATGCAAAGTTTTTTGGAAGATCCCGGACAACACATGAACTGGCTGGATTTCGGAGGGTACGAGACCCTGAATTCCTACGGCGTCATGGAGAGCATGAGCAAGCTCTATAAAAAGCGCTCAAAGGATTTGCTGCAATTGGTGCAATCCACGATCTCAGACTCTCATCGACGTTTCCTTAGTCGGATGGTCGATGCGGTGGACTCTGATGCGTTCTTTTTTGCCCACGCGGGCGTGGTCCCGAACACACCACTTACTCAACAAACCCGAGACGACCTTTTGTGGTCTCGCGATCGTTTCATGGCGCATTCCGGCGGTTTTGAGAAAACCATCGTGCATGGGCACACGCCGGTCCCAGAGGCTATTCACGCGAACGGCAGGGTCAGTGTTGACACGGGAGCTTACGAAACAGGGCGACTTTCGGTTGCAAAAATATCAATTGAGGACCATTTAGTTGATTTCATCGTGGTCAGCGAAGGCCTCGATTGCTAATAGAACCTTGAAATTTATTATTTGGTGACCTCAGTGACTGATTTTTCTGACACAAACGACGAGATTGATCTCAAAAGCCTTTTCGGTGTTTTACGCCGGCAATTTCGAATAATCGCGTACGCGACAATAGCTGTTGTTGCTTTAGCATTGGTTTACCTTTTCTCGGTGACTCCAAAATACACCGCGACGGCCCTTATCGCGATTGAGCCTAGCCGCAATATTATGACGGATACGGGCGCTGAATTCAGCAACGCAAGCGCAATGTCCGCGGTTGTAGACGGCGAAATTGAGCTGTTGAAATCCAACGATCTCGTCAAGTCATTGGTCGCTGCACAAGGACTCGTCGTCGATGAAGAGTTCGGTGTGCAATTGGGTCGCATGGCCGAATTTCGCGCCATGCTCGGGTTTGAAGTGGAACAGAACCAAGACCCTGAGCGCGCTGTCCTTGGCGTCGTCAATCGTGTAAAAAACGCAATCTCGGTTAGTCGTCGTGGCAGAACTTATCTCATTCAATTGTCGTTCACGTCAGAATCCCCTGAAAAGGCGATGGTTTTGGTGAATGCACTCGCTCAGCATTACATTGAAGCTCAGGTGCAAAAGAAAATCGATGCGACATTGCTCGCACGCGACATTATTTCAGCGCGCGCATCCCAAGCGAAGAACGAGCTTGAATTGGCCGAAAACGACGTTGAAGGGTTCTTGGCAGATTTTACCAATCAGTATCTCGATCAAACCCAACGACCCGAGCTTTTGGCATTAGAAGCCCAAATCGATCAGCGTGATCTTTCCATTGCTCAGCTTGAGGCGTCGCTTGCGACCGCGTCAGCTGGCCTACAATCGCGAGATTGGGCGTCTCTCGATAGCCAAATCCTTTCAGACGCGTCGCGCAATCTGATAAGCCAGCGAGACAAGTTGAACGCGCAATTAAATCAGCCTGAAGATGCAACGTTAGATATCGAAGCCCTAAAGGCAGAGCTTGAAAAACTTGATGAGCAAATCGCAAATTCCACAGTCGATGATCTTAGCGCAACACGTCTAAATATTTCTGCGTTTAGAACCGAACGCGATGAGTTTGAACAAAACCTTAGGGGTGAAGTCCTTGGCGCCGATCTGCCACCGGGTGCTTTGACGGACCTCTATCAGTTGCAACAAGAAGGCGTCATCGCGCGCAGCCAGTACCAGGATTTGCTGCAAAGATTACGTCAGTTGGACTCGATGGCCGAGCTTCAAGTTTCGGATGCATCGCTGGTCTCTGCAGCACTCGAACCGACAGGCGCTTCCTTCCCCAATAGCCGCACAACTTTGGCGCTCGGTCTTGTCCTTGGTCTGATGCTCGGCACGGGCTTGGGGCTACTGAATGAATTTGTCATTGGTGGGGTGGTCAGCGAAGATCAATTGGCCGACCTTTTGAAGGTTCCAACTGCTGTAGGTATCCCAGCTTTGAGCGAGGAAAAAGACCCAAAAAGCATCGCCTCTGCTGTAATCAACGCACCGATGTCCGGATTTGCCGAAAGTTTTAGGCAGCTTAAACATGCCCTTGAAAGCCAAATGGCCCGCAAAAAGCCGGTAGATGACGGGCAGGGGCGCGTTATTTTGGTCACTTCGGCGGTTCCGTTTGAAGGCAAAACCACATCATCGACGTCCCTTGCGCGAACATTGTCGCTGGCTGGCAATCGTGTTGTGATTGTGGACATGGACCTTCGCAAGCCATCGATTTCCGAACGTATTGGCGTTGAACCCAATGACTCACTTCTTCGATACCTATCCAAAGAGCTCGATTTCGAAGAACTTGGGAAAGCTTACGGTGAAGAAAAAGAAACCGGTCTGAGCTATTTGGTTGGTGGCGGCCGTGCCAAGGTGCCCACGGACGCGCTGATCGGATCACCGCGTGCGAAGAAGGTATTTGAGGTTTTGCGTGAAGGTTTCGATTATGTAATTATCGACTCGGCACCCGTTTTGCCTGTCGTTGATACGCTTTATCTAGCACCATTCGTGGATGCTGTGGTGATGGCCGTACGTTTCGCATCGACCGCTCAGCGCGATGCAGTCCGTGCTTACCAAAAGATTACCGCCGAACTGCCAGACGATGTCACGTTCATTCCGATGCTTACCCTTGAAGAAGGGCAACGCAGACGCGCCTACTATTATCGTGGGTATTATCACGGCTACGGTCAGTCCGAAGAAAGCTAAACCGAAAGGGGCCAAGGGTGGCCCCTTTTTGTTATCTCTTTCTGATCAATTCACGCAGGACGCATTTTGGGTCAGATGATCTGACGTCATTACGTGAGACCTCGTGCCAGTTAGTTTCGTCAAACTCTGGGAAAAAGGCGTCAGCGTCTTCGATCACCAGATCAACCTCGGTGACGAGCAGGCGATCTGCATGCGAAAGCAACGCGCGATAAATGGACTCGCCTCCGATACCGTAAATCCTGTGATAGCCAGCGTCTTTGCACAACTCGATTGCGGCCTCTATATTTGCGACCACGTTGTCCGCTAGATTGTTTTCGCGGGAAACAACTACATTGAACCGGTTTTTCAGCGGCTTGAACGGCAAGCTATGCCACGTATTCCGCCCCATGATGACAGCTCCGCCCGTCGTCTCGCGTTGAAACATTTTCAGGTCTTCAGGCGCATGCCACGGAATATCATTGCCTTTGCCAATGGCGTGATTTCGGGCGCGGGCGACGATGAGCGTAATCATAATTCAGACGGCCACTGGTGCTTTGATGCCGGGCAACGGATCGTAGCCGGGAAATTCAAAGTCTTCGAACGTGAAATCGAAAATGGATTTCACGTCGCGCTTCAATTTAATCGACGGTAACTTCCGAGGCGTGCGTGAAAGCTGTTTGTTCACCTGGTCAATATGGTTGCTGTAGATGTGGGCGTCTCCGATGGAATGCACAAAATCGCCGGGTTCATAGCCGGTCACATGCGCCAGCATCACGAGAAGTAGCGCATATGACGCGATGTTAAATGGCACCCCAAGAAACATGTCGGCTGAACGTTGATAGAGTTGTAGATGCAACTTGCCGTCCAAAATCCGCACCTGCCAGAGGGTATGGCACGGAGGTAGCGCCATGCGCTCAACCTCACCCGGATTCCATGCAGACACCAAAAGCCGTCGGCTATCGGGCGTGGTTTTGATGGCCTCGATCAGCGTTGTGATCTGATCGACTTCACCAAGCAACTTGTTCGCGTCGGCGTCGTCGCCCTGCAATACCTTTGGGAAATGCCGCCATTGGTGGCCGTAAACCGGCCCGAGGTCGCCGTTTTCGTCAGCCCATTCATTCCAGATCGAAACACCATTTTCCTTGAGATACGTGATGTTGGTATCACCGGATAAAAACCACAAAAGCTCATGGATGATTGAGCGGAGGTGAAGTTTTTTGGTCGTCATCAATGGAAAACCGTCCGCTAGCGAATAGCGGGTTTGCATGCCGAAACATGAAATCGTGCCTGTACCGGTGCGATCAGTGCTTTCGACCCCGGTTTCCAAAACAGTCCTCAACGCCGCCAAATATTGCTGCAAGGCAGATTTCCCTATTGATAGTGATCCGCGGTCGTTGGACCGCTAAGTGTAGTATTCGAAGCTTCATAGCGCGGATTGACGATATCTGCCAAGGCAAAACCTTTGACCGCTGGACATGTTGGCAAGCAGGACTAATCTGTCGGGGAAACCAAAAGGAAAAATCATGGGCGCGAGATATCTACACACAATGGTGCGGGTCAAAGACCTGGACGCCTCGATCGCATTTTTCAAGCTGCTAGGTCTCGAACAGACACGGCGTAATGACTATGCAGATGGGCGCTTTTCGTTGGTGTTTTTGGCCCCGCCAGATCAACCCGATTGCCCCGTCGAATTGACGTATAATTGGGACGGAGACCAAGGATTGCCGTCCGATGGCCGCCATTTTGGGCATCTCGCGTATGAGGTCGATGACATTTATGCGATGTGTCAGCACCTGCAGGACAATGGCGTGACGATCAACCGACCGCCGCGTGACGGGCGCATGGCGTTTGTTCGCTCGCCCGACAATATTTCGATCGAACTGCTGCAAGCGGGCGGCGCGCAAGCCCCTCAGGAACCGTGGTTGAGCATGGGCAACACGGGCCATTGGTAAGCCGATGAAACGCGTGATGATCTACGGCGATTCGAATTCTTGGGGCTATCCTTGTGATGGCCCCAAGGTGCGCATGGTTAACCGATGGCCGAAGGTTATGGCCCGGCACATGGCAGATATCGACCTTATCGAAGAAAACCTGCCGGGGCGCACAACGGTCCATGATGATCATGAGCATCTGGGCGAAGCGAACAACGGCATGCGTTTTCTTGAAACCGCCTTGCGAAGCCACGCCCCGCTTGACGCGGTAATCCTGTTCTTGGGCGTCAACGATCTGAAAGCGCGGTTTCAACCAAGTGCCAATCTGATCGCCAACAATCTTGGACGCTTGATCGCAGAAATCCGCAAGATCGGAGGGAAATCCGATGTTTGGGACGACACCACACCACCCGCCATATTTCTGATTGCACCGCCGATGCTTTCTGAACGCGCAGACGACCCCAATTGGGACCGCTGCGCAGAATGGAGAGGCGCACGTAGTGTTTCACAAACGCTTGCCAGCGCCTGTCAGGTGGTCGGCAACGATCTGAACGTCCCCGTCTTTGATGCGGGACCGTTTGTCGAAGGGGGGCGCGATGATCCTATCCATTGGACCGCATCCAGCCATTTGCGACTGGGCAAGGCTATCGCGACTTGGCTGGGGTCACAAGCGTTCTAGTAAATGTACCTGATCTGGTCCGTCCAATAACGCTCAATGCGTTTTAGAACAAAGGCGATATCCTCCATCCCGTTTGGACCCAAGATGCTGGCTTTTTCCAGCCCCGCAGCGTGACGTTCGAACAGTCCACCAACGATGCGCCGAACCTCGCGCCCCTTTTCCGTCAGCCGGACACGCACCGAGCGCCGGTCGACATGGCATTTCTGGTGATGCATGTAGCCAAGTTCGACCAGTTTTTTGAGGTTGTAGCTGACGTTGCTGCCTTGGTAATATCCGCGAGATTTCAGTTCACCCGCGGTAACTTCGTTTTCGCCGATGTTGTACAGCAGCAGCGCTTGGACTGGATTAATTTCAAGGATCGCTAGCCGTTCGAATTCATCCTTAACGACATCCAGCAATAGCCGATGCAGACGTTCGACCAAAGCGAGTGATTCAAGATAATGACCCGAGAAGTCTTGTGGTTTTTCGAGAATGGGGGCGTGTATGCTCATATGTGTTCCTGCCTTTCGCTAAGGCTGAAACTAATGACCAATTGCACAATATTCGGTTAAACGATCCACGATTGATTAAAATCGTTTGGAATTAGCGATCCATATTCGCAGAAATTTGCGTCATCAATTCCAGATACTCAGGTGGGGTCGGGGATTGACCGGACACCCAACTATACATGTCCAGATCAGACTCGGACAACAGGGTTTCGTAGTGATCCAGCGCATCATCGGTCATACTGTCTAAATGCGCGTCGGCGAACGAAGACAGGATGATATCCATCTCTTTGATCCCTCGGCGCATGGAGCGCATCTTTAGGCGCTTTTGTCGGTTCTCACGGGTTTCTGTCATTTTTGTTCTTCTTGCAGCTTTGCGCGCAGTCGCTTTTCCAACAGGCTTAGCTTATCGGCAAGCCGTATCATCTGGGTGCGTACATCGCGGATTTGCAGCAGAATATCGTTCACATCCGAAGGCAATTCGGCTTCGTCATCTGGGGCGCCGATGCCGTCGCCTTCGCCGTTCAACAGCCACATAAGCGAGACATTCAACAGACCCGAAAGCATCTGCAGCTTGTTGGCACGCGGCTCAGCCCAATCTTCTTCCCAGCTTTTTAGCGTCGTCAGCTTGACCCCGAGACGCTTAGACAAGTCCTTTTGGCTCATGTCAGTCTTGTGTCTCGCGGCAGCCAGTCGGTCGCCGAACGTCGCTGTGTCTGGTCCATACCAATCGTCATTCGTTACCATTGATTTCCCTTTCGGCTGCGCGATCAGTCTTGATCGCCTCTGGATCATATCCTAGGACACAAGGGCAGTCCTCACAAACAGGTGCGTTTATGTCTTTTCTATCTGCGACACTTTCCCGCGTGAAACCTTCACCTACCGTCGGAATGACCGGCAAAGTGGCCGAGTTGCGCGCCGCTGGCCACGACATTATCGCGCTTGAAGCGGGGCAACCCGATTTTGACACGCCGGACCACATCAAGGATGCGGCCAAGGCTGCGATGGATGCGGGCAAGACGAAATACACGACCGTGGACGGAACGATCGACCTTAAACAGGCGATCTGCGCGAAGTTCCAGCGCGACAATGCGCTGACCTATGAGACCACCCAAATTTCAGTCTCAACCGGTGGAAAACAGGTTCTGTACAACGCGTTCATTGCGACCCTGAACCACGGGGATGAGGTCATAATACCCGCTCCCTATTGGGTAAGCTACCCTGACATGGTCTTCCTCGGCGGCGGCACGCCGGTGATCGTCGAAAGCAGCATCGAGGCTGGTTTCAAGATAACGCCACAGCAATTAGAGGCCGCAATCACGCCGAAAACCAAATGGTTTTTGTTCAATTCGCCGTCCAACCCAACCGGATCAGGCTACTCTCGGGATGAGGTGAAGGCGTTAACCGACGTCCTGCTGCGCCACCCGCATGTATGGGTGATGTCGGACGATATGTATGAACACCTCGTTTACGACGACTTTTTGTTCACAACGCCGGCCCAGGTTGAGCCAAAGCTTTATGACCGGACGCTGACCGTGAACGGCGTGTCAAAGGCTTACTGCATGACCGGATGGCGCATTGGGTATGCAGCGGGGCCGGTCGAATTGATCACGGCTATGCGAAAAGTTCAGTCGCAAAGCACATCCTGCCCGTCGTCAATCAGTCAGGCGGCCGCGGTCGCGGCGCTAAATGGCCCGCATGATTTCATAACCGAAAACAACGCCGCCTTCGTGCGTCGACGTGACTTGGTTGTGCGGCGTTTGAATGACATCGACGGCATCGACTGTCCAAAGCCTGACGGTGCGTTCTACGTTTATCCGTCGATCAAAGCCTTGATCGGGAAAATATCTGCGGCTGGAACGCTCATCGAAACGGATGAAGATTTTGCGACCGCGCTTCTTGAAGAACACGGCGTCGCTTTGGTGTTTGGGGCCGCGTTCGGCCTATCGCCGAATTTCAGGATCAGTTACGCCGAAAAGGATGAAATCCTTGAAGAAGCCTGCAGCCGCCTCAAAGCCTTTTGCGACGGCCTTAAATGAGCACGGATTTCAGGGTCACGGCCAACCTTCCCAGTAGGGACTTTGCCAAGACCCGAGAATTCTATGCGCGCCTTGGATTTGAAGGCCACTACGTCAGCGATCAGTGGATCATTTTGGGGCAGGGGGATCAAACCATCGAATTCTTTTTGCACCCAAAGCTAAACCCACGCAAAAGCTGGTTTTCGGCCTGTTTTCGGGTCACCGACCTACACAACTTGTTCACGCGGTTCCAATCTACCGGGCTAGGCACCGATCCAAAGGCCATTCCCCGTCTTACAGGGATTGAGACCCTAGATCACAACCTTCGCGTCTTTCATTTGGTCGATCTAGACGGTACGCTGATCAGGTGTATTGAGGGTTAAAGCGATATGAGCGCCAGTCTTCCAGAGTATTACTTCCGCACCCGCGAAAACGGGGCTGCTGTTTTTCGCGTCGACACAGAAAACCGCCAGCGACGTATCGAGATGGATCAAATCGCGATCGTCAACATTCGCAATGGCGAAATCAAGCCGCATGGCGAACGTAAACTGACGAATGAAGACGTCGGCGCTATCCGAGACTGGATGGCGGATCGGGTGCAAACGCTGGCGTGGCGCGACATCGACGATATCTTGCGCACGGTTGATCACCTCAATCTGACGACACAATGGGCGCAATCACGCGCCTCGGTTGAGCAATTGGACGAGGTAACGGATTCGCTGCTTTTGGCGATGCACGACCTGCGCTCAGTTCTCGTTCGGAAAAAAGCAGATGCCTTGATGGCCAAAGACAAGCGCCCCAAAGACTAAGCCGGTTTGCGCGCTAGTATTCTAAAGCGGCCCAACATCAAAACGGTTGCAGACGTCAGACCAAAGGTCAGTCCAAGCCACACACCAACAGCGTCCCAGCCAACAACAAACCCAAGCACATAGCCCGACGTTACACCGATCGCCCAATAGGAAAACGTCGCGAAGTACATCGGTACTTTTGTGTCTTGCAGCCCGCGCAATAGCCCGGTGCCGATGACTTGCATCGCGTCAACGAACTGAAAGAGCGCCGCAATATAAAGCAGGGTCGTGCCGCGAAGAAGCAAAGCCTCAAGATTTGGTTCGCTTGGCGACACAAACGACATCAACAATAGCTCTGGAAACAGAATGAAGGCAGCGCTTGCAGTCAATGCAGCCGCAGCCGAGATGATAAGCGCCACGCCCGCCCCAGATCGCAACCCGTCCCAATCGTCGCGCCCATGGGCTTTTCCTACGCGGACAGTGACGGCTTGGGACAGGCCAAGATGGAACATGAACGACAGCGATGCGACCTGAAGCGCAATGCCATGCGCACCCAGTTCGACCACGCCGACCCATCCAACCATAACCGAGGCCGCCGTAAACATGCCGACTTCGGCCAATACAGTGACGCCAATCGGCCAACCCAATCGAAAAACGCTCCAAAACGCTTCGGGGTCGGGACGCCAAAAGCGTTGAAACAGGTTATGGTCTGGGTTTTTGCGCGCGGCATAGATTGCCAGAACAATGAGACTTGATGTGTGAACCGCCAGCGACGCAACTGCGGCCCCGCGCAACCCGAGTTCGGGAAAGCCAAAGTTGCCGAAGATCAGCAGATAATTGATACCCGCATTCAACGCGAGACTAACAACCGTCACGTAGAGAATGACGCCAGCCTGTTCCAGCGCGCTTAGATAGCTGCGCAGGACATTCACAAGCAGGGCGGGAAACACCGAAAACGCCATAATTTTCAGATACACATCCGCCTGCAAAGCCAGTTCCGGTTCTTGACCGATGGCAATCAGAATGGGTCTCGCAAATAATAGGACCGGCACGGTGACCGCCGCATAGATCAGGACCAGCCAAAACCCCATGCGGGTTGATCGCCTGACTTGTTGTTCGTCATTCTTGGCCACCGCGTTCGCGACCAATGGTTGAAGCCCGAACGCAAACCCAGAGCCAAGAATAAGAATTATGAAGAAAAAACTACCGCCCAAAACCTGCGCCGCAAACGCCTCGAGCGAATACCAGCCAAGCATAATGGCATCGGTCAACCCGATGGCGAACTGCATGATCTGGCTGCCGATTAACGGCCAAGCCAGTTTCATTAATGGTTTGGAATGGACGCGAAAACTCGCGAGCTTGGAACACATATAGAATGAGTATCCCGACCATTCCCCTCGTTGCAACCGGATTTAGCGCGTGTCGTTATTTCCGTCGCTGATCGGGATGCAATGAGGTCCCAAGTATGTGATCCGCATGATGCACGCTGTGGTCCGTGCCGCTAACGATCTTTGGATCTGCCAAGGACGCGATGTCCAAATCCTTACCCGGGTAGTCCAGAGAATTGAGGAAATGCAGCATCGTATTGATCCGAGCCCGCTTCTTGTCGTTCGACTTAATGACGGTCCACGGCGCATCTGCGGTGTCCGTATAAAAGAACATCGCTTCTTTGGCTTCAGTGTAGTCGTCCCACTTCCCAAGCGAGGCTTTATCAATCGGGCTGAGTTTCCATTGCTTTAGCGGATCGCTTTCACGCGACTTAAAGCGGGCGCGTTGTTCTTCTTGGGTAACCGAGAACCAGTATTTGTACAGCTTGATGCCAGATCGCACCAACATGCGTTCCAATTCAGGGGTTTGACGCATGAATTCGAGATACTCGCTCGGTTCACAAAACCCCATCACCCGCTCGACACCAGCGCGGTTGTACCAAGACCGGTCATAAAGAACGATCTCGCCCGATGTTGGCAGATGATTGAGATAGCGTTGAAAATACCATTGACCGCGTTCTTCGTCCGTAGGCTTGTTCAAGGCGACCACGCGCGCAAGACGCGGATTCAAGTGTTCGGTGAACCGTTTGATCGTGCCGCCTTTACCAGCGGCATCGCGGCCCTCAAACAACAACACAAACTTCTGACCAGTTTCCTGCGCCCAATGCTGAACTTTCAGCAACTCGGCTTGCAATTTTGCTTTGGTTGCTTCGTATTCCTTGCGCTTCATTTTGTCTTTGTAGGGGAATTTCCCATTCTCGAACGATTGAAGAAAGGAATCCTTTTCCATTTCAGGAATTTTCATTGCGTATCCGTCATTGTGTAGTGCGTCAGTCATTTGCGTTCCCTTGATTGCCTTTCGCCAACTGTATCAGTACGCCTAATAGTTGACCTTGAGATGCATCAATGTTTTGGCGCTAAACGCTGGTTGCCAAAACGCGGCTGATCTCGGTTAGTCCTCGTCCGCTTTGGTCCATCCATGCATTGAATGCGGCCTGCACTGCGCGCATTGCGGTCTTGGATGTGGGGGGCTTGTCGACCACGCTTTCTCCGACCAAGCGCGCGACGACATCCGACGATAGAATGAAACTGTCCTTCCCCATGTAACGCAACCCGTATTGGGCGGTCGAGCCGCCAAACCGCGCCCCCTCAGCCTTTAGCATCGCCAATAGCCCAATAAAGTCAGTGGACGGCCAGTCGGCAATGACTTTGCCCACGCCCCCCTGCGATCTTAGGTCCAAAAAGAACGCTGCGTTGTCACGGACCGATGCGATCTTGGCGCCGTGCCGCACGATGCGGGTGTCGGTTAGCAAGCTGTCGAACATCTCGTCGTCCATCATGGCGCATTTACCGATGTCGAACCCATAGAAGGCGTCTTCAAAGCCGGACCATTTGGCCTCAATCACCGACCAGTTCAAACCTGTGCGAAACACGAATTTGGACAGGTCTGACAGCCACCGATCCTCAGGAATATCCGCGAGTTCCCTTGCGGGTTTCATCCGGTGCGATGTGATGATCGCCTCCAGGGCCTCGGCCCCGCCTTTTCGGGCGGCTGAGATTTCGTAGATTTCCTCGAATGAACGCATTTGGGATCCTCCTGTTGGCAGGATGCCCTGCGCAGCCGCGCATAGGCAAGAATTGATGTTCTTGGTGCACATCCTATCCATGTGGTATGCTTTAGAAAAAGGGTGCAGACAGTGAAGCCGCATCCAAAAAAGGGAGTGTGAAATGGGAAAACAAATACTTGCGGTCGTCGTGGGCGCAGTGATGGGTTTCGTCGTCTTAGGCCTGATCGAGATGGTGTCTTGGATGCTCTATCCAATGCCCGAGGGTCTCGATATCGCCAATGCCGAAGTGATGCGCGCTTATGTCAGTCAGGTGCCAATCGGCGCGAAATTGATCGTGCTTGTCGCATGGATGATCGGGGCATTCGTTGCCGGTTTCCTAGCCGCCAAAATCGCACCCGAGGGCAAAGGCCGTCAGTCCGCGATCTTCGCAGGCGCTATTCTTATGCTCGGCGGAATTGCCAATGCGTTCATGGTGCCCCATCCAATGTGGATGCTGATTATCGGTCTGTTGCAATACATTCCGCTGGCCCATATTGGTGCAAAAGCGGCGGGAAAGTAGCTAACACCAAGCGTTTTGACGCACACGCGCGGGATCTTGCCCTGGACGCCGATCGCGACCATTTCTTGCGAAGGCCCTTCCCACCAAGGGTGACTGCTGCCATAATGCTGCTCAAACAATCAATAAAAACCTGAGCGGTAACCCATGGCCAACGATCTTCTCGCACAAGACAGCGAGCACACTTACGACGCCTCATCTATTGAAGTGCTCGAGGGTCTCGAACCCGTGCGCAAACGCCCTGGTATGTATATTGGCGGCACGGACGAACGTGCCCTGCATCATCTTGTGGCGGAAATCCTCGATAACTCGATGGACGAAGCGGTCGCAGGGCACGCCAACCGGATTGAGGTTGAATTGCACGCAGACTACAGCCTGACTGTGCGCGACAACGGCCGCGGCATTCCGGTCGACCCACATCCGAAGTTCCCGGATAAATCCGCGCTCGAAGTCATCCTTTGCACGCTCCACGCCGGTGGTAAGTTCAGCGGCAAAGCCTATCAAACCTCGGGCGGTTTGCATGGGGTCGGGGCCTCGGTCGTGAATGCCTTGTCAGATCGCATGGTCGTTCAGGTCGCGCGCAACAAGGAACTCTACGAGCAAAGCTTTAGCCGTGGCATCCCGCAGGGCCCTGCTGCGAAAATCGGCCAAGCGCCGAACCGTCGTGGGACGACTGTGAATTTCCACCCCGATGCGGACATTTTTGGCCACCACAAATTCAAACCGGCCCGTCTTTTCAACTCCATTCGCTCAAAGGCCTATCTGTTTAGCGGCGTCGAAATCCGCTGGAAATCTGCGATTGACGACAAAGAAACCCCGCTTGAAGCGACCTTCCATTTCCCCGGTGGTCTCGCCGACTATTTGAACGAAACCTTGGGCACTGCCAGCACCTATTCGGCGCAACCCTTTGCGGGAACTGTCGATTTCAAGGAAAAGTTCAACACCCCGGGCAAGGTCGAATGGGCGATCAACTGGACGCCGTCGCGCGATGGCTTCATCCAGTCCTACTGTAACACCGTCCCCACCCCCGAAGGCGGCACGCACGAGGCCGGCTTTTGGGCCGCCGTCCTGAAAGGCATACGCGCTTATGGCGAGCTGTCCAACAACCGTAAGGCCAAGGACATCACGCGCGAAGATCTGATCACCGGCGGCTGCGCCCTCGTTAGTTGCTTCATCGCAGAGCCGGAGTTTGTCGGCCAAACCAAAGACCGCCTCGCCACGACCGAGGCGCAACGTCTCGTCGAAAACTCGGTTCGCGACCATTTCGACAACTGGCTGGCCGCAGACACCAAATCCGCAGGCGCGATCCTCGATTTCCTTGTGCTGCGCGCCGAAGAACGCCTTCGCCGCCGTCAGGAAAAAGAGACCCAACGCAAGACCGCAACCAAAAAGTTGCGCTTACCGGGCAAGCTGGTTGATTGTTCGGCCACCAACCGCGAAGGCACCGAGCTGTTCATCGTTGAGGGCGATAGCGCGGGTGGCTCGGCCAAAATGGGCCGGAACCGGAAAACACAGGCGCTTTTGCCGCTTCGGGGTAAAATTCTAAATGTTCTTGGCGCTGCCTCCTCAAAATTAGGGACCAATCAGGAAATCTCAGACCTGTCACAAGCGCTGGGCGTCGGGCTTGGGACTAAGTTCAACGTGGACGACCTTCGTTACGATAAGGTTATCATAATGACGGACGCGGACGTTGACGGTGCACATATTGCGGCGCTTTTGATGACATTTTTCTTCACTCAGATGCGCCCGATGATCGACACGGGGCATTTGTATCTGGCCTGTCCCCCCTTGTTCCGGCTGACCCAAGGTGCCAAGCGGGTTTACTGCCTCGACGAGGCCGAGCGCGATGAGTGGATGGAAAAGGGTTTAGGCGGAAAAGGTAAAATAGACGTTAGCCGTTTCAAGGGCCTTGGCGAAATGGATGCGAAGGATTTGAAAGAAACCACGATGGACCCGTCGTCACGACAATTGATTCGCGTAACCATCGACGAAGACGAACCCGGCGAAACCGGAGACCTTGTCGAACGGCTGATGGGCAAAAAGCCCGAGAAGCGGTTCGAGTATATCCAAGAGAACGCGCGGTTCGTGGAGGAGTTGGATGTTTAAATGTCAGACAGCAAAGACACGATTTCCGCACTAGAAAACCTACGCGATTTCGCTGATGGACCAATAATTGGGGCGTTGGTTAATATTGCCAATTCAAATTTCGGTGCAGCAGCGATGGGAGCGTTTGCGGGTGCAGGCGCGGCCTACTATCTTTCAATAAGTTTGAGCCATAAAGAACGAAAAATAAACCAACTACTTGCCACCAATGCTGCAGCTAGCTGGGCAATCTCAGTTTTCAACCATAGTATAGGCTATAAACGCCAACTTGCAGGGCCAGTTGTTCAAGAGTTTAGGCATCAGCAGCTCAGATACAAAGAATACGAAGAGGCAGGCGGTTCGGGGGTTTTTGAGATTGAATTTGATTTTGTTACACTGTCGCCACCGAGCTACGACACTCAAGGTTTAAGCGCGCAAATAGCCGAGAAAACCGGAGCCGAAGCAAAAACCATCCTAGCCTCGTATTACCTCCACCAATGCTACGATTCTTTCAAAGTCAGTATTCTTGCGAGAGGGGATGCAATTAGCTTTCTTGGCTCTCTTCGTGGAACTGATGCGGAGAAAGAGCTGGTTCCCAGGTATTTAGGGCTTCCTTTGCCAGACTTTGGCATGGACGCAAGATTCAGAGACGCAATTTTTGGTATTCATCACCAAATGGACGGAGTGATTTTCTTTTCCTACTATCTCGCCGTGAAGTTGTCGAAGCGCGCTCAAATTCTTTCTTCTTCCATCGGACAAAACGCTCCCAAACCGGTGAGTTTTACAGTCTCGTTGGAGGCAATACAGGGCCTAATGCCAAGCCCTGACGAATTTCCAGACTGGGACCTGTAGGATTGTAAAAGCGCGAATAGCAGCCGAAGGCTGCCGCGCGAGCGCCGACCCGCCCTGATGGGGCGGCGCTTTTGCACCCTCGCGACAAACACAATCGCCTGACGGGTTTGAGGGATAAATTGCCCACCTATAGCCCTCCGTTGCCACCCCGCGGATCGGCGCTCGCGCGTTGGTAGGGTGGGTTTGTAACCCACCGGATGCTGGTCGGTTCGGATTGGTGGGTTGAAAACCCACCCTACGGATCGCCACCCACCGTACGCACCCCCAACACCCCCATAACCCCTCACCCCGTAAAACCCTCCCTGTGCACAACAGGTAAAACGGTCCCACGGCTAGCGAAAGCTATCATGCACGGGGATCGGCCAGAGACCGAAAGATCGACGATCGGGGGCTTGAAAAACCCTCGACTGGCATACACCGCATCGGCGGGCCCGCCTTTCTTACTCAGCCAACCATGGCTTCAAGCCAATACCCTGCCGAGGATCGCCCTCGTGCGGGGCGAAGCTGCACCACCTGCTTTATCTTGCCAAAAATACCTAAAACGAAGCCGTCAAAAACGCGCCAAGGTCAGCGGTAAATCCTCAACCGCGCCGCGATACCAGCGCACAACTGCGCGCCGCTCGTCGTCCTCCATCCAAGACACATTCGCCGGTGGCATGGCGTGTGTCGCCCCCGATTGTATGTAAATCAAACGCGCGTGCTTGGCGACGTCCGCAGGGGTTTCAAGCAAGACACCCTTGGGCGCATAGTGAATACCGTCCCAATAGGGTTCGCGCGAATGACACATTGCGCAGCGGCCCGGCACGATTGACATGATATCGTCAAACCCCTCGGCCGAGGCAAAAACCAGCTCGGTCGCGGTCAGGTCGCGGGCTTCACTTTCTTCATACCCGTCTTGGCGAAGCGGTGCCGTCGACAGCCACATGATCACAATGAACAGCAAGGCCGTCGCCAACCACGTCCAAGTCGGCTCTCCCTTTCGTGCATGCATCGAATTGAAGTAGTGCCGGATCGTGACGCCCATCAAAAAGACCAGCGAGGCGATGATCCAATTGTTCTCGGTGCCAAACGCAAGCGGGTAGTGGTTGGACAGCATCAGAAAGATGACCGGCAACGTCAGGTAGTTGTTGTGGGTCGACCGTAGCTTGGCGATCTTGCCGAACTTCGGATCTGGGGCTTTAGCCGCCTTCAGGTCAGCAACAACGATCCGCTGGTTGGGCATGATGATAAAGAACACGTTGGCGGTCATGATCGTCGCCGTGAACGCGCCGAGATGCAACAGAACTGCGCGACCCGTGAAAATCTGGTTATAGGCATAGCCCATCGCCACCAGCAGCAAAAACAGCAAGACCATCAGAACCGTCGGCTTGTCCCCTAACTTGGACTTGCAGAGAAAATCATACACAATCCAACCGATCGTCAGCGACAGGGCCGAAATGACGATGCCAATGAACAGCGACATCTCGGATTTCGTTTGATCAACGAGGTACAGCTCTCCGCCCGCCCAATAGACGATCATCAAAAGTGCCGCACCCGACAGCCAAGTCGAATAGCTTTCCCATTTGAACCAGGTCAGATGGTTCGGCATTTGCTCAGGTGCGACGAGGTATTTTTGCACATGATAAAAGCCACCCCCATGGACCTGCCATTCTTCGCCATCCGCAGGACCGGGGATGTCGCGGTGAAGTCCGAGGTCTAACGCTATGAAATAAAAGGAAGACCCGATCCAAGCAATCGCAGTGATGACATGAAGCCAGCGGACTGCAAATTCCAACCAATCCCAGATAATCGCCAGTTCATTCATAGTGCACCCTCAGTTTTTCTTCACCTAGCAAGACTTGTTCTTTCGGAGTATCCATAAAATAGTCCAATCTGCTTCAAAAATCGCCTAAGAATGTTCATATGGCCTATTTCGATAATATCCGCACGTTCGTCCGTGTCTATGAGTTGGGCAGTATGTCCGCCGCCGCCCGTGATCTGCGGGTCTCGGCCGCTGTTGCGTCGTCGCGGATTTCCCAGCTTGAGGAACACCTAAGCGTCCGGCTGTTCCAACGTACGACGCGCAAACTGAACCCGACCGAACAAGGGGAACTGTTTTATCCGGGTGCCAAGAAAATTCTAGAGTCGGTCGACGAGGCCGAGGCCGAAATCACCAACGTCACTCAAATTCCACGCGGAACGATCTATGTGGCGGCCCCCCTCGGAGTGGGGCAGCGCTTGATCGCCCCCAAAATCCCAGGCTTTCGCAAAGACTACCCGTTGATCAATGTGCGCTTGCGCCTCTCGGACCGCAAGCTTGACCTCGCCGCCGAAGGATTAGACGTCGCCTTTATTCTCGGCCTGCCCGAGGACAGCAATTTACGGATGCGCAAAATCGCGGATTGTTCGCGCGGGCTTTATGCGTCACCGGACTACATCACCGAACGCGGGCAACCTGCAACAAGCAATGATCTGAAATCGGGGGCGCATGATTGCCTTAACCTGCGCTACCCGGGCGCGCCCGAATTTCAGTGGCCGCTAGAAACCCCGACCGGAGTCAAACGCATCGCCGTAACCGGCCCGATGGAATCCGACCACGGAGACGTCTTGACCAACTGGGCCGTCGACGGGTTCGGTATTGTTCTCAAAGCCGAATTTGAAGTGGCCGATCATCTCGCTGCGGGGCGCTTGGTTAAAGTCCTAGAAAACGAGCCGCCGATTCCGGTGCAAATGGCATGCCTCTATACCCACCGGCGCATGCAAGACCCAAAGACACGGCTGTTTATCGACTTCATGGTCAAGGAAATCCAACGAGACCTAAAGTAGGATCCCCGACCCCTAGCTGCCGCGGTACGTAGAATACCCAAACGGTGAAAGCAGCAGCGGCACGTGATAATGCGACGCCTCAGACATGCCAAATCGCAACGGGATCACATCGAGAAACCGCGGAGCCTCAGGCGCAACCCCGATTGCGTCAAGATACGCACCGGCATGAAACACCAGCTCATAAGTGCCCGTTTCGAATTCCCCGTCAGGTAGGATTTGTTCGTCAGTGCGCCCGTCATCATTCGTCACCAAACTCCGCAAATGGATGCGGGTTTCCCCGTCAATCCGGTAGAGATCGATTTTCAATCCCTGCGCAGGGCAACCCCGAGCAGTGTCAAGAACATGGGTGGTCAAAAAGCCGGACATTGGATTCTCCTGTTTGGCGTGATCTGAACGTTGTTTCGCGTCGAAATCAACGATAATCAGACCGAAGCAGTTTCAAGGGATAGCTTATAACGCCGGTGGTTTTCAAAAGAGCGTCCTCAGATCTAATTCGGTAATCTCTCTGGTTAAGGAAATGGCCGTTCCGGTTGCGACAAGCAAAAGCATCGTGCTGCCTGCAGCTCCAATTTCATTGTAGTCTAAATCAACTCCAACAACTGCATCAGCGCCGAGCGCCGCGGCCTCTTTCTTTAGGTCATCCAATACTTGAATGCGTAAATCACGCAAAGCGGTTTGCATTGTGCCGCTTCGTGCGCCCACAATATTTCTAACGCTGACAAGAAAGTCTTTTGTGGCGTTTAACCCGATGACCGTTTCAACCTTTGGCCACAAGCCAGACCATAGGAATAAAAACGCGAAATCCAAAGAGACCGTGAAATAATTGGCGGCCACGTTACGGATAAACTAGGAAAAATGGTGGGTCGTGAGAGGCTCGAACTCCCGACATCTTCGGTGTAAACGAAGCGCTCTACCAACTGAGCTAACGACCCGCCGTGAGCGTTCGTTTAGCCAAGGTTTTGCGCGGGTGCAAGAGGGGTTGAGTGGAAAATTTCGGAAAATTCCATCAACGCCCTATCGATTGCAACAGCTGGTTTCAGTCCTTCGTCATCGCGTCCAAAATCCGCGCCCAACTGCGAATGCCTTTGTGGAAACTTTCGACATCGTATTTTTCGTTTGGTGAATGGATTTGGTCATCGTCTTTGCCAAAACCGATCAGCATTGCGTCGGTGCCGAGGATTTCCTTGAAATAGCCCGCAATCGGGATCGATCCACCGCACCCTGCAAATGCGGCCGGTAGGGGCCATTCTTCGGACAGCGCAACGCGGGCGGCCTCAAACGCGGGGTGGTCTGTCGACATTTGCGACGCGGGGGCGCCTTTTTCGGTGCGATATTCGACGGTGAAGCCATCGGGCAGGTTGCATTCCAGATAATGCCGGAACGCAACGCGGATCTTGTCGGGGTCTTGTTGGCCGACCAAACGGAACGACAATTTCGCCGAGGCTTGACTGGGCAAAACGGTCTTGAACCCGTCGCCGGTATAGCCGCCCCAAATGCCGTTCACGTCACAGGTGGGACGCGACCAGATTTGTTCAAGCGGGGTGCGATCAATTTCACCCGCTGGGGCAGTCAGGCCGACATCTCCAAGGAATGTCTGATGATCAAAGTTCAGGCTTTGCCACTGTGCGCGGATTTCATCAGACAACTCAGGCACGTCATCGTAAAATCCGGGCAGGGTGACCGCGCCGTTTTCGTCATGCAGGTCTGCAAGAAGACGGGTCAGCACCCGAATAGGGTTCATCGCCAAACCGCCAAACATGCCGGAATGCAGGTCTTTGTCAGGGCCGGTGATCGTAAAATCTTCGCCAAGAAGGCCACGCAGCTGGGTGATGATCGCCGGCGTTTTGCTTTCAAACAGGCCGGTGTCACAGATCAAAGCGACGTCCGATTTCAGTTCGGCCGCGTTTTCTTGCATAAACGGCACGAGGCTCGGCGAGCCGGATTCTTCTTCGCCTTCAAAGAAGAAAGTAATCTCGCAGGGCAGGGTGGTGTGTTCCGTTTTCCATGCGCGGCAGGCCTCGACGAAGGTCATCAACTGCCCCTTGTCGTCTGACGTTCCGCGTCCTCGGATGACTTTGCCTTTTGGGGTGTCTTCAACCTGTGGATCAAAGGGATCGTTATCCCAAAGCTCGAGCGGGTCAACTGGTTGCACATCATAGTGCCCGTAAAACAATACATGCGGCCCGTCTCCGTCGACGTGGCCCACGACCATCGGATGACCCGGCGTTTGGCGCTTAGTGGCGTCGATACCGATGCTGCGTAAATCCGCAACCAGCCAGTCAGCGGCCGTTTGGCAGTGGTCAGCAAATGCCGGATCGGTTGAGATTGACGGGATTCGCAAAAGCTCTTTGAGGCGCTCAATCGCGTCGGGAAGATCAGAATCAATACGGGCGAGAACAGAATCGACAGACATTTTGGGCTCCGAAAATGGGTTTGGGTGAAAGTATCACCCTGTTTAGAAGTGTCCAGCGGTGGATTGGCCCAATTTAAGGTTGATTGATCGCGGCAATTTGTAGCTTCGCGACCAAGGAAGACGTGACATATATCTTCCGTAAACCTAATGTATTCCGAACGGCTGCGCATGAGCGTCTGTTTTT
>Ga0316204_10004618_pt1 | contig 24348 bp, 20 predicted proteins | sample 6monrhotite_MG_2_FD_205661 | JGI IMG/M metagenome (GOLD analysis project Ga0316204, IMG submission 205661) | Microbial mat bacterial communities from mineral coupon in-situ incubated in ocean water Damariscotta River, Maine, United States -... | ecosystem: Environmental > Aquatic > Marine >... | reverse complement strand
GCCGCCTGCGACGAACTCGAACTCATCACGCCGCAGCAAGATCAACGCCAAGAACGACATGCGCCTCACGCAAAGTCTCGCTCGTAGCCTGCTCCAAACTCCCGCGCAGACCGTGCTCCACTACAGACAAACAGCGCGAGCTGCTTGGGCTCGGGCGCAGGTTCGTCAGCGTGAGGAACAACCGCCGAACCCAGGCCGTGGTGGGCCGACAAGACGCCGTAGTACAGAACCGTGTGGGCCCTGGGCGGAGGCACGAGGGCACACAGCCGGGCGAGGAAGGTGTGCGGGCTCATCTGGGCATAGGTGGCCCCGAAGCGGTTGGGCTTCTTGAAGTGCACCCAAACCTGTCCGTCGGCGGTGCGCTGTACGGCGTCGAGGGCGAAGGGCGGCCGGAGGAGATAGCGGCACACTCGCTCGAGGCGCTTGCGGTCCCGGCCGTCCACGGAGACGGCGGCGTGCAGCTGCATGCCGAAGCCGCGCACGAGCATCGGCGAATCCGGTCGTGACTCGCAGGGCGAGGGTCCCACCGCACGCAGCGGTAGCGCGAGCTGGACGCAGGCCACGAGCGACTCATCCACAGGCTCGCTGTCACCCTCGAGGTGCTCGAAGTCTCCGCACGTCATGAACGCTTCGAGCTCGTCGCGCACGAAACCTGGCAACGAGCCCGCGCGTTCTTCGAGCCGGTCCCGAAACGCGGGCCAGTGCTCGAGCACCAGCGCGAGGGCGTCGCTGCCCTGGGTGGTCCGCGGAACGTACTGCGCCTGCGCATGACAGCCGGCCACTGCACGGCGCTGCTGATGCGCATGCCGGACCGCTCCCGCAGCGCCGTGTTTTCCGGCAGTTGCACGGCGCTTCGCTGGCCGCGTGGCCCAGGCGTGGGCCAGCCCGGCGCATCGTCGGCCAGGATCTGGCAGCCCGTGGAGCAGTGCGATACTGATGCGAACACGGTTCTCTTCCGTCTCACATCGGCCCACGCAGCTCTGTGCAACCCCGTCTCTCCCGCCCCGCCCTCGCCGGTCTTCTCTGCGGCCTCGTTGGCTGCCAAGCCATCTCGTCTCGACTCGGGCTTGGCGACGAAGAGGGCACATCAACCAGTGCGGAAGTGCAGGTGGACGTCGGCTCCGAGACCGCCGAAGCCGAGCCCAAGAAGAAGCGAAAGCGACGCAAGCGCAAACCCAAGCCACCTCCACCGCCGGAGGCCGAGTTCGACACTGCCCTGGCGCGCTCGATCATCGCGGTGCCAGGGGAGTCGGGGCTGTACCGGATCGATCCCTTCGTGCTGACTCTCGTCGCGGACACCCTGGGACGCGAAGGCGACATCCCCTTCACACGAACCACGAAGAAGCAGCGGCGAGACGGCGTCCCGGCGGCGTTCAGAGTCGGCGAGCTTCCGAAGCCCTCACTGTGGCGCCGTCTCGGCCTGCGTCCCGGCGATCTTGTGCTCGAAGTCCAGGGAGCGAAACCTCCGGGACCCAAGAGACTGCTCGAGCTCCGCAAACGGATTCCCAGGGAGGGCACGCTCACGGTCAGCGTCCAACGCAACGGCGTCGCCAAGACCCTTCGCTATCGCATCGAACCCGGCCTCGCCTGGACGCGGTACCTCGAAGTCGAAGGCGAGAGGACCTTCGACCCCCCGCCCAGCAAGCGGCCCTCCTCCGGGGGTTCGAGCACCAGCGGAACACGAGCCCCGAGCAAGGCCTCTGGCGGGTCCAAGCCTGCGGCCGTCCCAGTCACCTGTAAAGGAAGCACCTGCCGCGTACCCAAATGGTACGTCGACAGCCTGGTCGGCAGCTCCTCCAAGGCGAGGCAGCAGATGCGGGGAAAAAGCATCGGCAGCGGCTACAAGATCACCTTCGTGGGACCTGCCTCGCGGAAAGCCGGATTTGCGGTTGGGGAGGTGATCACCAAGATCAATGGGAGCCGCACCAACAACCAGCTCGCCATGCTCGGCCTGTACGGACGCCTCAAGAGCACCAAGAAGTTCCGGGTCGAGTCGACTCGGGGCGGCCACAACCGGGTCACCACGATCATCGTCGAGTGACTCCTGTAGCCAAAAACCTCGGTGTGTGAAAATCTGAGGGCCAGGGGAACTTTTGACCGCCTCGGTAGTCGATTCTGACGTGCAAGGCGCCGCGAAGTCCGAGCCGACCGGGCCCGGAGCGTCCAAAGAGGCCCCGTCCAAGGCGCCCGCGACGGATCGCGCCGCCGCGGACACCCGCGATCGACTGCTCGTCGAGCGCCTCAAGGAAGGCGACAACCGAGCGTTCGAGGAGCTGGTTCGGCTCTACAAGGACCGCATCTTCGCCCTGTCGCTCCGGATGATCGGCAATCGACAAGAGGCCGAGGACCTCGCTCAGGAGGTCTTCATCACCCTGCACCGCGCGATCGGTTCGTATCGCGGGGAGGGTCGCTTCTATACGTGGCTGTACCGAATCGCGTCAAACACGTGCAAGAACCGGATCAAGTATCTGCGCGGTCGCCACTTCCACCGCAGCGTCCCTGTCGACGACACGCCTGAAGCGAACGTCCCCGCGGGTGAAGCCGGTCCGGGGAACCCGCTGCAGAGCCGCGTCCACGGCCCCGAAGCCATGGCCGAGGGCAACCGGATCGAGGCCGCTGTCCAGAGAGAGCTTGCGGCGCTCGACCCCGAACACCGCCTGCTCATCGTCCTGCGTGACGTGCAGGGCCTCAGCTACCAAGAAATCCTGCGAATCACCGGCCTCCAAGAAGGCACGCTCAAGTCGCGCCTACACCGCGCCCGCGTCGCCTTGAGAGACCGGCTCAAACCCCACCTGGCCTGAAGCCCCATCCGGCACTACGATCACTCCACAGCGAGCCACCCCACACCGTGAGCACCTCTACCAATACAGGCACCGACATGGTCAGTGCCTACCTCGACGACGAACTCGAGCCGGACGACGCCAAGGCGTTCGAGGACCTGCTCGAGAGTTCGCCCGAGGTCGCGGAGGAACTTGCCGACCTCCAAAGGGTCATTTCCCTCGTGGGAGGCCTTGGCGAGGTGCAAGCGCCCGAGGACTTCTACGAGAAGCTCAATCGGCGCCTGCGTCGTCGGCAGATCATGCAGCCCCAGACCACGTCGTGGCTGAGCATGGTCGCCGTGCCGCTGCAGCTCTTGAGCATCCTCGTCATCCTCGCCGTCGCGGCGCTGTACATGATGTCCGAGCTCGACGCCGCGCCCGCGAGCATCGAGCGCGAGCTGCTCGTCCCGATCGGGACCACCGACGCACCAGTCAGGCCCAGCCCGGTTCGCCCGTAGCAGGAGTCGGCCCAGGAGCGCCTCAGGGTTGGCGTCGCGTCACAACGCCCTCAGCTGAAGACGTGCGCATGTCCTACGAGGACACCACACGCGCGTTTGTGGTCGGCCTCGTTCTCGCAAACCACAGCGCCGCCGACCGCAGCCTCAACCTCCGGAACTCGCCCGTGCGTTGGGTCCCTGACGGTTCGCCCGGCCGTCCACACGTCCGACGACGGACCGTTGCAAAGACGACGGACGGCTCTGGGTCCGGGCGAAGATCTACCCGACCAGGCAGGGCAGAAATGGATCAGCTCCGCGCCCCCATGGGGTGACTTCTACGGCCATCCGGGCCCTGCCCCCCACAGGCCTGTCACCGAAGGTCACCCCCAAGGTGAAAGCCCGTACAGGGGGGATCGCCCGCCGATTCTGCGGGCCGGTCCGTTTGTGGTATTCATGCGGCCTTCATGGCGCGCGAAGTCACCCTCGTCGACGCCGGGCTCGGCAACATCGCTAGCGTGGAACGCGCTCTCATCCAAGTCGGCGGAGCCGTGAATGTCACGCGGAATGCCGACGAAGTCGCCATGTCCCGCTGCGTCGTCTTCCCCGGTCAGGGCGCGTTTGGCGCAAAAACCCAAAAGCTTGTCGATGGCAGGATGGGCAATGCATTGCGCATGGTCATCGAGCGCGGCGATCCCTTCTTGGGGATCTGCCTCGGCATGCAGCTCCTCTTCCAGAGCAGCGAAGAGAACGAGGGCCAGAAGGGTCTCGGGATCCTGCCCGGACGATGCCGGCGTTTCCCCTATGGAATGGAGATGCCCGCGGAGTCAGGTGCCCAAGAGGTCGCGCCCGCCGCCGCCGACCCCAAAGCCGACACCAGCCACGCGCAGACCATGGCCCCCGCCGGAGCAGCCGCACCGGCCCATCAGCCGCTCTCTGGCCAAGGCGAGCTTCCCGGATTTTCGCCGGCTGCCCCCGTGGTCCAGCCGGCGGTTCAGCCACTCGTTCAGCCAGGGGCCGCGCCGGCAAAACCGCAGCGTCTCGTCCGGCGACTCAAGGTTCCCCACATGGGTTGGAACCAGGTCGAGCCCACGAACGAGCACTACTACTTCGTGCACAGCTACTACGTCGCCTGCGAGAACAACGACGACGTCATGTGGATGACGACGTATGGCGGCATTCGTTTTCCCGCTGCAGTCCGCCGCGGCAACGTGCTCGGCTGCCAGTTCCACCCCGAGAAGAGTCAGCGATCGGGCCTCAAGTTCCTTCGCGCCTTCCTGCTCGGGGGCGGGGGATGATCCTCATTCCGGCCATCGACCTGATGGGCGGAAAAGCGGTGCGGTTGGCTCAGGGGGAGCGCGACCGCGTCACGACCTACTCCGACGATCCCGTCGGGTTGGCACAGGGATTTGCGCGCGCAGGCGCGGGCTGCATCCACGTCGTCGACCTCGACGGCGCCTTCGAAGGCAGCCCCACCCAGCGCGAGATCATCGTGAACATCTGCCGTGCAGCGGCCGAACATGATGTCCGGGTCCAAACCGGTGGAGGCATTCGCGATGCTGCCACCGTCGATGCCCTCATCGGTGCCGGGGTCGACCGAGTTGTGCTCGGTACGCTCGCCATCAAAGAGCCCGCCACCGTCGAAGCGCTGTGCCAGAAGCACGCAGACCGCATCGTTGTGGCTGCCGACGCTCGCGACGGCATGGTTGCCGTCTCTGGCTGGACCGAGAAGAGCGAGGTCACCGCGCTGCAGCTCGCACAATCTGCCGCACGCTGGGGAGCCGCCGCCGTGCTGCACACCGACGTGTCCCGCGATGGCATGCAAGGCGGTCCCGCCGTCGATGCCACCGCAGCCATTCAAAGAGAAGTTTCCATCCCGGTGTACGCCAGCGGTGGCGTGGGCAGCCTCGATCACATCGAAGCTTGCGCCCACGCCGACATTGCTGGCGTCGTGCTGGGACGCGCCCTTTATGAGGGCGCTTTTACCGTCGAGGAGGCGCTGAGCCGATGTTGAAGCGACGCATCATTCCCTGTTTGGACATCAAGAACGGCCGCGTGGTCAAAGGCGTGCACTTTGGCGGGCTGCGAGACGCAGGCGACCCCATCGAAGCGGCGCGCGCCTACGACAAGCAAGGTGCCGACGAGCTCTGCATGCTCGACATCACCGCCACCACGGAGGGCCGTACCGCCTTCATCGACGTGATCCGGCGCGTGACCCCGTCCCTGTTCGTTCCGGTGACCGTCGGCGGAGGTGTCCGCCGTGCCAGTGACGTCGACCGCATGCTTGCCGCAGGCGCCGACAAGGTCGCCGTCAATTCGGCCGCGGTGACCAACCCGCTGCTCATCTCAGACCTCGCCAAGCGCTACGGCTCGCAGTGCATCGTCGGAGCTGTCGACGTTCGCCGTCTGCCGCCTATCCCGCAGGATGAAGGCCCGGTCTACGAAGTCGTCGCCTACGGCGGAACCCGGGGCACCGGCCTCGAGGCGATTCAGTGGTGCAAGACCCTGGCTGACCTCGGCGTTGGTGAGATCCTGCTGACCAGCATGGACCGCGACGGCAGCCGCGAAGGCTACGATCTGTGGATCACCCGCACCGTCTCCCGCTCGGTCGACGTCCCCGTCATCGCCAGCGGCGGCGTGGGCTCGCTCGAGCACCTTCGCCAGGGCCTGGCCACCGGCGAGGGCGAGGCCGACGCAGCCCTCGCAGCGTCGATCTTCCACTTCGGGCTGTACTCGATCGGGCAAGCCAAGGGCTACCTCAACGAGCACAACATCCCGGTTCGGCCCTCGAAGTAGCCGAGCAGCAAAGCTCGGGCCTGTTCCCGGGTTTAAGCGGCCGCTTAAGCGACGAGGTGGTCCACTGGCGCCATGCTCAGGACGAACACTGGTTGCATTCTCTCGTTGGCACTCGCTGCATGTGGGCCGGCGGTGGCCCAGGACGATTCGGCGGACGAAACCCGGTGCGATCCCTGGGCCGAGGTTTGCGAGGTCTCTCTTCTCCCGAACTGGGACATGCGCTCGGTGTTGGCCCTCGAGACCGGCGGGGTCATCGTCGAGCCGACCGACGAGCCCGTGCAAGTGCAGGGGGACGGACACCTTCGGGCGAGCGTTGGCCGATACCTCGCGCTGCAATCTGGACTCGACGAGCCGCTCCTGTGCCTGGTTCCGGAGAGTTTCGCGAGTCTGGACGACGTCCCTGCCGACGCATCCGTCTGCGACTGCGAAGCCCTGTCCGGCTGCTGGAGTCGCACCGTGCTGTTCGGCCTGCTCGGGAGCGGAGAGGCCGATTTCAACGACACCGGGCTGCTCCTGAAGACCAGCGCCGGAGACCTCTACCGCGCCCGCGTCCTGGTGGCGGACGCGAGCTTCGAGCAGTCGATGCTGACCATCGAGTACGAGGGTGTGATGTAGTTGTGCTCGATGCTGCGCTCTGACCAGCTGGCCCCCCCGCCGTTCCCATGGATGGGTCCGCGCTCGTGGGTCGATCGCGTGTCGGCGGCGTTGGCAGAGTCGCGCTGGGTCACGATCGTGGGGTCCGTCGGAAGTGGCAAGTCCCGATTGGCTCGAGAGGCGGGCGCCGAGCATTGCCCGCCACCCTCGGTTTACATCCGGGTGGACCCGCGGGAGACCGTAGCCAGCTTGGAAGCGAAGCTGGGCGAGCTCCCGGACGATGAGCACCCGTTGCTCATCGTGGACGCCGCCGACCGAGCCCCGGACGCGGTGCGGAGCTTGGTTCCGCGATGGCTGGGCGTGCACCAGACTCGCCGCGCACTCGTCACCAGTCGAGTCCAGCTCGGGCCGGGTTGCGACACGACCCTGTGGATGCCCTCACTCGACGCCAACGCAGCGCGTGCGCTGTTCGAACGGTTCGTCCGCGATGTCGGAACGGCATTCGACTTTGACGCCCACCGAGCCGCGCTCGCACGGGCCCTTCGAGACCTCGGAGGAGCACCGCTGGCGGTCCTGGGACTGGCCCGACGAGCACTCGTGCTCGATCCGCCCGACCTGTTCGCCTCCGTGTCACACGCCTGCGGACGCCTGGACTTGCCGACGGCGGATGGCACGTTGCGCGATGCGGCGAACGAAGTATGGGGGGCTCTCCCTGTCGATGCCCGGGCTGGTGTTTCCGCGCTCGCGGTGTTCGCCGATCCGGCACCGCCGCAGGACATCGCGGCCGTCTCCAAGCTCGACGCCGCATCGTTGCAAGCCTTGTTCGCCCAGTGTGCGATCCGCAGTCGGGTTGTCGCCGGGCAAAAGCAGCTGGAAGTCGTGCCGATCCTGCGAGACTTCGCCCTCGAGACCGCCCCCGACCCGGCCGCGCAGCACCGCCACCGAGCGCGGTTCCTCGCCCACGCCCACGCCCACCCGGAGCACCCTCGCTGGCGGGAACTCGCGGCCGCAGCCGAGTGTGCTTCGGATCCTGAAGACGCATTGGCGTTGTGGGTCTCAGCCGCTCCCGCCCTTGCCTACGGCGGCTCTGCACGTCGTGCACTGGCCGCAATCGAGAGGCTGTGGCCGCAGCAGCCGACGCCCGCCCAACGACTCGCCCTCGGCGGCCTCGCACGCATCGCAGGGGAGTCCTCCCGTGGACTCGCAGAGCTGAAGGCCGGCCACGACGAAACGACCGACCTGGACCTGAAGGCCGAGCTCGCTTGTGCCCTCGCCACCGCACAGCGTCACACCGACGACATCCACAGCGCCCGTGCAACGTTCGAGCGGATCGTCGACTCGGACACGACCCCGGACTCGACACGAGCGAGTGCATTGGAGCGGCTGGGTGGACTCGAGTTTGAGCAAGGATCCGTGGGTCTCGCGGAGCAACACCTGCGAGGCGCGGAAGACCTGTTCCATCGCCTCTGCAACGTGGGCGGCATCGCGCGAGTTCAGCACACCCGGGGACTCATCGCCCAAGAGCGCGGCGACTTCAAAGTCGCCGAGCACGCGTTCACGCTCGCCCTTCGAGATCACCAGACGTCCGGCGCCGACCGGTTTGCGGCGATCGCCAGCTTCGACCTGGGAGCCTTGCTGCTGGAGCGCGGTCGCGTCGGGGCCGCTCGCCGAGTCCTGCAACGAGCCCTCCACGCGCTGCGACACAGCGGAGACCGTCGCCAAGTTGCCCTGACCCATACACTCCTGGGTATCTGCGCGAGCGAGAACGGAGACCCCGCCGCGGCTTGGCTCGAGCTACGAAGAGCCCAGGAGTCCGTCGACCACGACGACCTCCAGACCTCACAGACGCTGGAGCTCTATGCCGCTTTCCTGGCCGGCTCCCCCCTTCCCGTTCCGACAACCCACTCCGACGAGGCTCGGTACGCACAGCGTCTGATCGAGGCGATGCGGCGGCGCGCACAGACACGCGTTTGCATCCGCGAGGACGGCAGTCTTGTCGAGCACCCGACGCGTGGTCGAACCGAGGTTCGCTCCGACGCTGCACGAAGCATTCTCGCCGCGCTCGTGGAGGCCTTCGAGAGTGGATCTACGCCAACCCTTCGCCGAGATGCGTTGATCCGAGCCGGATGGCCCGACCGCCGGAGCATCGATGCGGCCTCGCGCAACCGCCTCAACGTCGAGCTGTCTCGGCTTCGTAAGGCAGGACTCCACGACCAAATCGAGCGGAGCGACGATGGGTACCGACTAACCGGTCCGCTGCTGGTGGAGTCATGCTCCAGCGCGGACTAGAGCGGTGCTCGCAGGCCGCAGAACTGCGCCCCCCGATGACTGCACCAAGGACAGCCTCTGTTCCGGCATGAGCACCGACTCGTACACGGTCAGGGTCGATCCCACCGGGGTGAATCCTCGTTCGAGCAACCACTCCACAGCGGCGGCATCCAAACTCTCCGGATCGAGTTCTCCGAGAGATTCCCTGCGCAGCTCGACGAACGTCGTCGACGGATTCACGACGGCCTCCGCGACTCTCATGGGGGCCACACACTGCTCGAGAAGCGCCCACGATGATAGCTCGCCTCCACTGTTGAGGTCCTCGCGCAGGCCGACCTCGAAGGCGACGCACGTTCGACCCGTGAGTGGGCTTCGCAGCAACTCGACGTCCTGTGGGATCCCCTCGGTCGTGGTGGTCGCCTCCGTCGCCGGTGGCAATGCGAGCGACCATCGGTCGGGGAGCGTACGCTTCGGAGCCACCGACATCCTTCGCAGCCGAACCCCCGCAAGCCCACCAGCGGCCCCCGCAAGCAGCGCGATGCACAACCCCGCGACCAAGGAGCTCGTCGCCAGAATGCCGACGAACGAACCAACGACGACACCCAATCCAGCCTTGCGCAGGATGTCGACGGATGCCGAGTCCGCGGCCGCAAAACCCTGCTCTCCCTCACGAATCGCGATGGCCGTGGACTCGCGCCTCAGATCGATCCACGCGCGAGACTGACAGTGCGGGCACTCGGCGCGTTGCGGCGCTTGCTCCGAGGTGCGATGGGGCGATGCCGAACCGGCGTCAGGCCAGGCCAGTCGTCCACACTCGGAGCACAGTAGGGCTCCAGTGGCCCGAACGACCTCCTCTTCGTCCGGGTCCCGCGTCCGCTCGCGCCGCGCTCGAACCCGACGACTCTTGACCTTGGCCGATGGTCCCGCGCGGACCGAGACCCCACCGCTTGCACCGAAACTCACGTGATCTGAGAGTACCAAGCCGGCGCTGCTTTTCGTCCCGACGAATCGTGGCGATCCGAGTCACGACAGCAGGGCTGCGGTACAACCTCCACGATGTCGTTTGACGCCGATGCGGTGTGGTCTAGCCTCGAGCAGGACGAGCGTGGCCTCGTGGTCTGCGTGGTACAGCACGCCCACTCGGGGCAAGTGCTGATGGTCGGCTACATGAACGCACAGGCCCTCGCCGCCACCGCCCAAACCGGCCACGTCACGTTCTTCAGCCGCTCGCGGCAGACCCTGTGGGAGAAAGGCGAGAGTTCGGGCAACACCCTCGACCTCGTCGAGGTCCGCACCGACTGCGACCGCGACGCCCTGCTCGTGCACGCAATTCCGCGCGGCCCAACGTGCCACACGGGGACGACCAGTTGCTTCTTTGCGCCGGTCCTGCCCGAGGCCGCGGACGACGACGGGCCGCAGGGCAACGCAGTCGAGCGAGTGTTCGGCGTCATCCTCGATCGCAAGGCGGGTCGTGGCGCGACGAACAAGGAGGGCAAGAGCTACGTCCGCTCGCTGCTCGACAAGGGTGTAGAGAAGATCGCGTCCAAGATCACCGAAGAAGCCGGAGAGCTGATCGAGGCCATGCGCGGCGAAACACCCGAGCGCGTCGTGTCGGAAGCCGCCGACCTCGTCTTTCACGCGATGGTCGGACTCGCCGCCCGCGACGTCCAATGGGCGGACGTCACCGCGGAGTTCGCCCGGCGCTTTGGCCTCAGCGGCATCGACGAGAAGAACGCACGCGGCTGAGATCAGCCCAGAGCCAGTATTCAGAGGCTATCGGGCCGCTTGAAGGCCCGGGGCAGGCGTTTGAAGCGATCGATGGGAAAAAATGCAACGACCGGCCGCGACGGTCGACGAGGAAGGCATGGGCCTGCTTATCCTCAACCTCGTTCTGACTGCCTTCGCCACGATGGTGTTCTTCGGATCTCCGGACTACGAAGTCGGCTTCAGCCTCATTCTCGCGGTGTTCTGGATGGTGCAGGCCGTCGGAGCGTTCCTCGCCGACTCCAAGGCGTCCCGAACTGCGGGCTTCGTCATGGTGTGCATTGGATGCTTCCCATTCCTGCCGCTGGGAGCGTTGGGTATCCTGGGCGTGCGCCGGATGATCCGCAACGCGGAGGCGCGCGAAGAGATGGACCTCCAGATGGCAGCGTAGCCGCGCCCGAGTTCAGGCTTCGATCAGGCCCAGAGCTCGCGCTCGCGCCACGGCCTGCGTTCTGCGGTTCACACCGAGCTTTCCGTAGATGTGCTCGAGGTGTTTCTTCACCGTGCTTGGCGCGATGAATAGCTTGCGGGACGCCTCCGCATTCGACATGCCAGCGGCGATCAGTACAAGAACCTCGAGCTCCCGCTCCGAGAGCGCCTCCGTCGGCGCGGCAACATCGGTCTTGGGCGGCACTCGGACCGCGAGCGACGGACCCGCCTCGGCGCTCTGCACGGCGCACAGCTGAGCAGCGAACGTCCGCGCACCCTGCCGCTGCGCTTCTTCTATCGCGAGCGACAACACGGTCCGCTCGAACTCGACGAACGGCCCGACCAAACCGACCGCGGCGGCAAGCTCTATAGCACGCTGAAGATTCGGCGACTGTCCTCGCAGGAGCTGAACCTCGGCTCGCAGCAACTCGCCTTCGACCTCACACGTCCGTCGACCCGCCACCGCCGAGCGAGAGATGCACTCCTCCACCGCCTCGAGCGCTTCGTCGAACTCCCCCAACACCGCCAGACATCGCGCCAGCACGAAGCGAGGATGGTCGACCTGGACGCCAGGCATCGGGTTGGGCCTGTAGACCTCGTGGGTCCCCTCCCGAATCCCCGGGATCCTGAGCCAGCGCGTCGCCTCGTCCTGTGGGTCGACGCCCGACCGAGGATGTAGGGCCAGGCGAACCCGCTGTGCTTCGATGCGTGCCACGGACATCGGAGAGTCCATCGCATCGAGATGGCGAACGGCCTGGTCGACCGTGTTCCGCCAATCCCCGCCCTGTCCAGACTGCACCTCGAACAACGCCCGCGGCATCAGCAAGCACGACACGTAGCCATGACGTCGACCCAGTCCCTTGCCGATCCCACTTGCCATGCTCACCAGTTCGGTGGCGCGTGGAATGTCGTGCTGCTGGAGCGCGAGATAGATCGCCGTACCGAACCCGACGATCGCACTGCTCGGCGGGGCGTTGCCGTACTCGTTCATCGCGGTCTGCAACAACGCTTCGTGGGCACGACGAGACACATCCAGGGTGCCCCGCAGCAGGTCCACATGCGCACACTGCCAGTCGACCCACATCTCGGCGTAGGGGTCGCCGGTCTTACGCACCGCGTGACGCGTGCGATCGAGCTCGGCCCGGGCGTCGCCGAGGCGGTCCTGCATCATCGCGAGCACCGCTCGATGCATCGACTTGAACGCGTGTAGGTACGGTCGGTCCGCGGGTAGAGCATCGATATGCTCGAGGGCTTGACCGGCCACCTCGAGGTCGCCGTCTTCCATCGCGACCATCCCGATCAACAACTCGATCTCCGCCTCGAGTCCGGGCTCTGTCGTCGCGCTCAGACACGCTCGCAGATGCTGGAGCCGGACCGAGGCCGACGAGTACTTGAACGCATAGTAGTCGAGCCATGCTTCGAGCAGTGCGATGCGAGGGTTAGCATCGGCGTATGTCGTGGGGAAGCGAGTCAGCAGCCTCGCAAGCGCGTGGCTCTCTCCGCGGATCGTGGAACTCATGACCAGCGGGATCAACAGCTCGCTCGCACGATCGTAGTCCTCCGCGAGCAACGCGTGGTCCACCGCCTCTTCGCACTGCCCTTGCGTCGCCAGGGCACGACTCGCCCGAGCGTGGAGTCCTCGCAACGCTTCCCGCGAAGCCGTGGCTTCGAGTTCGTGTCGAAGCAGCGTACCGAACAGGTGATGGTAGCGGTAGGCAGTCCGTCGACTGTCCAGTGGGATGGTGAACACGTTGCTTCGCTCCAGGGTGCCCAGCATCGCGGCACCGTCGGAACGCTCGGTCACGGCGTCGACGAGGGGCCCGGTGAGCTGCCGGAGGATCGACGTCTGCACCAAAAAGATACGACTGTCCTCTGGGAGCCGCTGCAGCACCTCATCCATCAAGTAGTCGAGCACGTACCGATGGCTGCCAGCGAATCCCTCGATGAATGCCCCCGCATCCTCCCGGCCCTGCAGCGAAAGCGCGGCCATCTGAAGGCCGACCGCCCATCCTTCGGTCCGCGATTCTAGCTGGCCCACCTGTTCCCCCGTCAGTGCGACGCCCATCACGTCGCCGAAGAACGCCGCCGTCTCGTCCCGGGTAAAGCGAAGCTCGGGCGCCCGCACCTCGGTGAGCAGTCCCCGCGCCCGCATGCGGCTGAGCGGCAACGCGGGGTCGGCCCGGGTCGTCATCACGAGGTGGAGATTGGCCGGACAGGCGTCGACCAAGAACGCCAACACCTCGTGCACCTGAGGGTCATCGAGGACATGCACGTCGTCGAGCACCACCACCAACGGGGCGCCGAGTGAAGCCACCTCGTTGACCACGTCGGTGGCGAGGTCCAGAGGGTCTTCACTCGAGATCGCCTTGGGCTCGGACAACAGGTCCTCGCCGAAGCCGACATGCAGGCGGGCAATGGCTGCCACGAAGTACCGCAGGAAACGCGCAAGATCGTTGTCCCGCTCATCGAGCGAGAACCACGCGGCTGGGCGCTCCGTCCCACGCAGCCAGTTCGCCACCAACGTCGTCTTGCCGCTCCCTGCCGGAGCCGACAGCAGCGTCAGTGGTCCTCTTGTCCCCCGATCCAACAGCGCCTGAAGTCGCGGCCGGGGCACGCATGCAGCTCGCGTCACCGGGACGAACAGCTTCGTCGCCAAGAGCCGAGGCTCCACGGCACGCCCCGAGGCGGGTTGGGCCGACTCATCGACCCGGCGTAGCGGGACCACCGGCCCCGCCCCGGTATGCGCACCTGAGCTCACTCGTCGACCTTGAGCACCGACAGTAGCGTGCATCCGGTGCATTCGAGGCGCCGAAGCAGCCCGTACAGCGCGGCCTGGTCGCGCACCAGGCCCTCGAACACGGTCCGGCCGTGGACCTCACACGCCTTCAGCGGCTCGAGTGCCGCCCGCAACCCCCGGCCGAAATGCCCTTTCACGCAGATTCGGTACGTCGCCGCGCCGTCTGATGTTTCGGTGGCAGGACTGGTCGTCATGGCATCGCCGATCCTACGACCCACCGGGGCGAATCGCCGTTCGCCAAACGGCGTATTTTGGGCGAACTCGGGGGCGAACACCCTGTTTCGCCTCCGAATTCGCCCTTCGACCCACAGCGCCCGGATGCCTCGAGACCTAGCTTTGCGGCCGAGGTCCTGATGAATCCCCGCAAGCCGCTCGGAGTTCTCGCCCTGGTCGCCGTCGCCGGTGCACTCGCGTTTCCATTGATGCCGTCCTCGGATGCTGCCGTCGCGGAGGGCTCCGCCGAGGTTGCAAAGAGCGTCGTCGTCGCCCGAGCCATGCCTTCGGAGACCGCGCACGAACTGCGGTTCTCGGGCGTCGTCCGGGCCAAGCGCGCAGCCAAGCTCTCCTTCACCGGGCCCGGCCGGGTCCACAAGCGGTGGGTCGAGGTCGGCGACCGGGTCAAAGCCGGGGCCGTCATCGCCGCCCTCGACCGCCGCGGCGCCTCCAACCGGGTCGCCCGTGCCAAGGCCGGCGTCCGCCAAGCAAGAGAGCAACTCGCCCAGGGCCAACGCGACCACACCCGTGCAGACCAACTCGTCGCCGAGCGAGCCGCATCGCAGGCCGAGCTCGAGTCCGCGACCCATGTCGTCTCGCTGTACTCCGTCTCCCGCGACGCCGCCCAGGTCGAGCTCGACGAAGCACAACGCATGCATCGCGACGGCGTCATCCGCAGTCCCTTCACCGGCACAATCGTCCGCGTCGACGCGGAGCCCGGCGAGTTCGTGGGCGCGGGACAATCCGTCGTGCACCTTCATGGAGATGCGCTCGAGGTTGAGGTCCAGGTACCCGAGACCGTCCTCGCCGACATCGAGGTCGGCGATACGGCATCGCTGACCTTGCCGCTTCAGAAGGGCCAACGCATCGCCGGCCGGATCGAGTCCATCGGCCACGGAGGAGAAGGCGCCGGCCGACTGTTCCCGGTCGTCGTCTCTCTCCCAACGGACGCCGAGCTCATCCCGGGGATGACCGCCGACTTCGTGCTCTCCCGCCAAGACCACTCCGGCGTGATCGTGCCGGTATCGTCCGTCGTCGATTCCGGGGGCGGTGAGACGAGTGTGTTCGTCGTTGAAGACGGGGTTGCGCAGCGGCGCCCCGTCGAAGTCGCGCAGTTGGTCGGCGTTCACGCCCTCGTCACGCGGGGACTCGCAGCCGGCGAGGATGTCGTCAGCGGCGGTCACTTCGGCCTCGTTCCCGGCCAGAGTGTCCAGGTGCAACGATGAACGCGATCATGAAGCTGCTGGGCCAGTCCCGGCTCATCATGACCGCCGCGGGCCTGCTCGCGGCCATCGGACTCTTCGCCTGGCTCACCATGCCGCGCCAAGAGGACCCGGACATGACGGTCCGGTGGGCACTGGTCTCCGTCGAGTTTGCGGGCGCGGATGCAGAGAAGGTCGAGAGCCTGATCATCGACCCACTCGAGGAACACCTCGCCGAGGTCGACGAGCTCCGCCGAACATTCGGCACCGCTCGCGCCGGATTCGGAAGCGTGCAGCTCGTCTTTCGCGACAGCGTCGATGCCGAAGCGCTCGACGACGCGTGGAAAGACGTCGAAGATGCCCTCGAATCCGCACAGCAGGAGTTTCCCGAAGGTGCAGGAGAGGCGATCCTCGACCGCGGCATCGCCGACCAAACTTCGGTCGTGTGGGCCATCACCGGACCCGGGGATTCCGGCACGCTTCACCAGGCGGCCCAGGACATCAAGGACGACCTGCTCGCCGCACCCAACGTCGCGAAGGTCGAACTGATCGCCGATCCCGGACAGCAACTCACCATCGAGCTGGACGACGCCGCCGCCCACCGCTACGGCCTCACGCCCGTGTTCCTGCGCGACCAGCTGTACGCTCGCAATGCGGGTGTTCCGGGAGGTGCCGTGCGGGTGGGCGACAAGATGGCCTCACTGCGGCCGGGGACCGAATTCCGCAGCCTCGAGGAACTCCGCTCGACCGCCATCGTCTTGCCGACAGGCGTCACGGTCCCGCTCGATGAGATCGCCGACGTCCGCTTTGGCGCAGCCGATCCTCGCATCGATCGCGTCCGTCATGACGGCGTCCCTGCCGTAGCGGTCGCCGTGGTCCCACGCGAAGGCATCAACCTCGTGGACTTTGGAGAGACCATGCGCGAGGCCGCGGATGGCCTGCGGGCCCGGTATCCCCAAGTCCAGCTCGAGGAGCTCATCTTCCAGCCCGAACGTGTCGAGAACCGCATTGCTGGACTCGGCACTTCTTTGCTGATGGGCATCGCGGTGGTCGCCTTGGTGCTGTGTCTTGCGATGGGCGTCCGGATGGGTCTCGTCGTCTCGGCGGTCATCCCACTGGTGGCCTTTGCCGCGCTCGCGCTGTACGCGGCGGCTGGCGGCATGCTTCACCAGATGTCGATCGCTGCGCTTGTCATCGCGCTCGGCATGCTCGTGGACAACGCGATCGTCGTGGCCGAACACGTGCAGGGCCGCATCGATGAGGGCATCCCACCGTTGCGCGCGGCCGCGGGTTCCGTTCGCGAACTCGCACTCCCGCTGGGTGCGGCCACCGGCACCACCATGGCGGCGTTCGTCCCCATGCTGCTGGCGGAGGGCGGCGTCGGAGAGTTTACGCGGGCCATCCCGATTCTCATCATGCTGACGCTGGGCATCAGCTACGCCTACGCGGTCCTGGTCACGCCGGTGCTGTCGAACTGGCTGCTCCGCAAACGCAAGTCCGTGCGCAACGAGTCGCTACTGGAGCGCGTCTCTGGTGCTCTCGGCAGGGTCTCGATTCGTCGCCCGCTGATCGTCATCGTGCTGGCTCTTGGGGTCGTCGGTGCGAGTCTTGCCTCGATCGGAATGGTGGAGCAGCGCTTCTTCCCCGCCTCGGATCGCAACCAGATCCTGGTGGACCTCAAGCTTCCCGAAGGCTCCCACCTGGACGAGATCGACGCCTACGCCCAAACGCTGGAGGCCGAGCTGTCGAACCAAGACAACGTACACAGCGTCGTCGCGTTCGTCGGCCGCTCCGCGCCGCACTTCTACTACAACCTCAGCACGGTCCCGCGTGCCCCTCACTTTGCGCAGCTGGTCGTGAACACGACCAGCAAGCAGGAGAACCAGGCGCTCATCGAGCACGTACGGGCCTTTGCCGCCCACGAAATGCCGCAAGTGCAGGTCGTGGCGCGAGGCCTGGAGCAGGGGCCGGGACTTCCGGCACCCGTCGAGTTGCGACTGACCGGAGACGACTTCGGGCAGCTTCGCCGGACCGCCGAGCTGGTCATGGGCGAGCTGCGTCAGATCGACGGGTCCGTGGACGTGCGGGACGACGGCGGACTGGGTGTTCCCAACATCGAGGTCGATGTGGATGACGCCGCAGCCGCCCGCCACGGCGTGACCCGGCTCGACGTCGCGCACGCCCTGCGGGGCCACACCTACGGGCTCACCGTCGGGCAGTACCGCGGGGGGGAGGACCCAGTGCCGATCATGGTGCGATCTCCCCAAGGCGAGAACACCCCCGTCGATGGTCTGCCCGCGATTGAGGTCGGCCCCGACGCGGCCTCATCGGTCCCCCTGGCCCAGATCGCTCAGACGTCCGTGGTCTGGCGACCGGCGGCCATCTATCACTACAAGGGCGAACGCAAGGTCTCCGTCCTCTCGGGGGTCGAGGCCAACTTCACCTCCGCCGCGATCGTGGCGGAGCTGCTCGAGACGCTCGAAGCAACGTCGCTGCCCGAGGGCGTGACGCTGGAAGTCGGTGGCGAAAATGAGGGTAGCAGCGAAGCCAACACCGCCCTGCTGCAGACATTGCCGCTGGGCATCTTGATGCTGATCGGCTTCCTGATGATCGAGTTCAACTCGTTCCGCCGCGTGGGCATCGTAATGACCACGGTTCCGCTTGCGGCAGCGGGAGTCATCCCAGGCCTCATCCTCGGGGGTCAGCCCTTTGGGTTCATGTCGCTGCTGGGCGTGATCGCGCTGGTCGGCATCGTCGTCAACAACGCCATCGTGATGGTCGACGTCGTGGAACGTCGGCGACACGAAGGGGCGACCCTCGACGAGGCCCTCGTCGATGCGGTGCGCAAGCGGGCTCGCCCGATCTTGCTCACCACCATCACCACCATCGCGGGACTGATGCCGCTCGCGCTGTCGGCCACGTCGCTGTGGCCCCCATTGGCGTGGGCAATGATCAGCGGACTCGCGGCGTCCACCGCCCTCACCCTCATCGTCGTCCCCGCGCTCTACAAGGTGCTGTTCCGACGCTCGGCTGCGCATCCTCAGCCGGAGGCTCCACTCCAATGATCGCCATCTCAGCCCTCGTCGTGGCCCTCGCCGCCCCTCCATCGCCGGCTCGAGCCATGCCGATGCGCACCGCTCCGGTCGACGCCGTGCCTTCTGTTTTGCACCCGACCGACGGGGGACTCACCGCGGCTCGCGTCGCGCAGCGGGCGCTCCTCGATGCGCCGGATGTCGAGCTTCGTGCTGCAGAACTGGACGCCGCAGCGGCCCGAGTCGATGAGGCGCGCGCCGGCTACGTCCCTGCGCTCGACCTCACCGCCCAATACATGCGACTGAGCCCGCTTCCCGGCGGCAGCAGCTCTGGGGCACTCACCGGGACCCTCAACCCCGGACCCCTGGCGGTTGGAGCATGCCCCGACGGCACCGCCGGATGCGTGGTCGACTCCCAGGGCGTTCCCGCTGTTTCACAATCGTTTCAGTTCGCGGCCATCCAAGACACCTACGCGCTGTCTGCCTCGGTAGGCGTGCCGCTGTCGGACGACATCTTCACCATCCCGCATGCGGTCGCAGCGGCCCGACACGGTGAACGAGCGGCACAACTCGCCCGCGACATTGCCCGGGTCGATACCACCGTCGACGCACAGATCACCTACTACAACTGGGTTCGTGCCCAAGCCAACCTCGAGCTGGCCGATCGCTCCGCGGCGCGGGTCGGAAAACGCATCGACGAAGCGACCGCGCGTCTACGAGCCGGGGCCATCACGCAGACGGACGTGTTGCGTCTGCAAGCGCAACTCGCCGCGGCGCAGCGCAGCGCCGCCGAAGCGGAGGCGTTCGTGTTCATCACCGCCGAGGACCTCGGGACGCGGATCGCTGCGGACCCCGCGACGCTCAGTCTCGGTGAGGACGTCACCGCCACCTTCGCGGCCGACCGCAAGCGCGAAGACACGTCGGCCTTGGTCGAGCAGGCCCTCGCCCGCCGGCTCGAGATTCAGCTCCTCCAAGCCAGCGACGACGCGCTGCGCGAGCAGATCAAGGTGGCCCGCACGCGCTACGCCCCGCGCCTCGATCTGGTGGGACAGCTCGATACCGCCAACCCCAACCAGCGGGTCGTGCCGCAGCGCGATCAATTCGACACCACATGGGCGGCCGGTGTGCGCCTCAGCTACGACGTTCGGGGCGCGATCACCACACGGTCCCAGATCCGCTCGCAGCGTGCGCAACGGCGGTCCATCGCCGCCCAGGTCGCACAGCTCCAGCGCGGCGTCCGACTCCAAGTGGTGCAAGCCGCACGTCAGCTCCAGGCCGCGCGACGCTCGGTCGGTCTCAGCCAGGTCGGCCTGAAGAGCGCAGAAGCAGCCTACGAGCAGGTTTCGGTGCGCTATCGGGTCGGTGCGGTCGGCGTCGTCGACATGCTCGAGGCCGAGTCACTGCGGGTCGAAGCCGAGCTTCGCTCCATCGAAGCCCACATTGCCGTGCGCGAGCAGGACCTCCGCCTTCGCCACGCATTGGGAGAGATCGCGCGCCCCAGTGAGCCAGCCCGCGGTGATGCGACGGGTTAGCCCCTATCCTCGCCCGACTCGTGTCGGACCTCCTGCAAAGCGCGCCCGCGTGGTGGATCGTCGCCTACCTCATGGGAGCGATCCCGGTGGGCGTCGTCCTCGCGCGCGCCAAGGGCATCGACCTGCGGAAGGTGGGCTCGGGAAACATCGGGGCGACCAATGCAGCCCGAGCACTCGGCACCAAGCTCGGGCTCGTCGTGTTCGCCCTCGACGTGCTCAAGGCCGCCGCGCCGGTGTGGCTCGCCTCGTCTTCTTGGGCGCTCGGGCAGCTCGACGATCCGACGTGGCCGCTCGCTGGTGTCGCCTTCATGGCCGTGGTCGGACACATTTTTCCGGTCTACCTCCGGTTTCGCGGGGGCAAGGGAGTCGCGTGCGGCCTGGGAATTTTTCTCGCCCTCGACCCGCCGGTCGCGTTCGCTGCAATGTTCATGTACGCGCAGGGCTTGCTCCTGACGCGAACCAGCGCGGTTGGTTCGCTGACCGCGGTCAGCTCGATCTGCCTGTGCATGCTGATCGCCGACAAGCCGGCCGCCTACGTCGCAGCAGCAGTCGCATCTTGTGCCCTGATCTGGTTCCGGCACATCAGCAACATCAAGGGATTGATGGCTGAAGCGAAGGCACGCAAGGCCGCCCAAAAAATCGTGTAGGCGGGCCCGCCCCTCGTCGGCCCGGCAATCCGAAGCTCAGCTCTCGCTCTCGGACGAATCCGGGGCCAAGTTCAGCCGCTTCTTCATCGCCTCGAGCTCGTCGTCGACCTGCTCTTCGATCTCGGCCTCTTGCTCGGCGGCTGCAGCCTCCGCGGCGGCCTCGGCCTCGCCGGTCGGTTCGTCTTGCCAAGAGTCGACCGCTGCGTCGGTGGGGACGAACGCCATCAGGCCTCCTGGCGTCCCGCCGGCTCGAATCCCGTGTTTCTTGGAATCTGGATACGCGATGACGTCGGTCGGGTTCATCGTGGAGATCGCCAGGTAGCGAAACACAGCGGCGGAGGTATTGATGACCTGGTGAGCGGCGTCTGCCCGAGCCGGGAGCGCGACATAGTCACCGGGCTTCAGCGGATGCTGCCGGTCGCCAAGACGAAGCGTCGCATGACCTTCGAGGACATAGATCGCCTCTTCGTTCCCAAGATGAGCGTGGAACGGCCAAGCGGTCTTTCCCGGGGGTACTTCGGTGAGGCTGCAGCCAAGCTCAGACCCACCCGCGGCCGCGGCCAGCTTTCGCCGGCGGTTCTCGAACACGGTCCCTCGCTCGATCGAGACCCACTCCACGTCGTCCTCGTGCGTGATGCTCACCGAGGCAGTAGAGCACACCCACACGGACGAGAAGCCCGGTGCCGACGCGGGCGAAATCTGCGACGCCGAACCGTACGCCGACAACGGGTGTGCTCGCGCCGGCAAGAACGGGCGCAAGGAACCAAACACTCCGCGCTCACACACTGGTCGGCGCAGGCTTCTGCACAATCGACCGCCTCGGCGTCGCAGGGGCGCGGCGGCACAGGCTCCACCCGCCCAGGCAGGGTGGGCTGGCTCGCAACCACCCAGGCGAGCAAGGCCAGCGCGCTCATGCGCAGAGCACCTTTCGAACGAGGGCCATTCGGTTGGGTGCGCCGACCTTCTTGCGAACGTTCGCGGCGTGCATCTTGACCGTGCGATTGGCGATCGACAGCACCTCACCGATCTCGTCATAGAGGTAGCCCAGCGCGATCAGCTTGAGGACGGAGGTCTCCCGGGGCGACAACCTCACCAGGACGGCATACCGGTCGACGGCCGCTTCGATGTCGGGGTTGAAGCGGGGCACCGGCTGCGCGGCTCCGGTAAGACTCCAATGCGGAGGGCTTCTTCGTCGAGCCGCCTCTCGATGCCCACGCGGGCTGGCAGCGACCCGGTCGCGGAGCCGGCGAGTTTCGGCGACGCACCGGGCAAGCGCATCCACCACCGCCTCGGCAGAGAGCGGGGGGATGACGAGCTCCATGACGCCCGCCTCGACCAGTCGACGCACGGCAGTCTCGTCTCCCGGAGTGCCCACTCCGACGCTCAGACAAGGCTTCGCGCCCTCGCGCAGTACCCGCGACAGACGCATCAGTGCTCCGCGATTCAGCTCACCATCGAGGACAGCGGCGTCGAACGCGTTGCCCGGAGACCCCATGATGTCGAGCGCGGCGTGGCTGGATCGGCACACGTTCACCCGTGCGCCTGTCCGCACAACCGCAGCCCCGATGCCGAGAGCAGCGCTCGGCCGAGTCTGAACGACTAGGATGCGAGATCCGCCAAGGGAAGGTGCAGGTGCGGGGAGGTGTTCGACGGTGGTCATGGGCACCGTCCCTGTCGGCCACGCCCCAGGACTGTTGCAGGCTTTGTTTGGGTTTCTGTAGGTGTCCAGGAAGCAGGACACTGCACCTGCCAGCACGCCCGCCGCTCCGGTTCCTCCGGCTCGCGAGCTTCCCCGCCGTCGCTGCCGACCGCGTTGTCCGTGAGGTCGACTGCCCCCGGGTCCTGGGCGCGTCGCAACAGCCAACCTCGCCGCTGTGTCCCGCAGATGCACTTCCTTCGCGATGTACCCAGACCGGTTGACCCTTGCACTGTCGCAGCAAGAACTGGCCGAGCTCACCAACTCGACCCGGTAGGTCGCCCTCGAGAGCAATCGGCCGGTCCTGCTCGACAAGGCCGCGCTACAAGGCGCCACGGCCTCGTAGCGGCGGTCTCCCACCTACGACAACGCGAAAGCGATCCAGCCCGCGAGACCGAAAAGCACCGTCGCCCCCGTTCCCGCGGCCAGCGCGAGCGAACCCGATGGATACTGGTCCATGAAACGTCCCAGACGGGTGTTGTTGGACTTCAGTAGCGTGACCGCACACTGAACCGCGAAGTCGCCCGCCCGCACACGCTCGAGTTCCGCCAGGGTCTCGGCCGCATCTAGAAAGCGTTCATCCTTTTGCGGTGCGAGTCCACGCCGGAGGAAGTGTCGCAACTCCACCGCCAAAGCCGGCTGCGTGGGGTGGTCGAACACGGCGTCCCGAACTCCCGGTGGCGTGCGCTCTTGGACTGCCAACACGGTCTGCACCGCAGATCCGCCAGGTTGAACGTACGGCGTCAGGGTGAGCAACTCGAACAACACCGTAAACGCGCTGTACAGGTCGGAGCGCCCATCGAGACCGGCGAGCTCCCCCGCCGCTTGCTCCGGTGACATGTACTGCGGCGTCCCGACCACGCACCCCTCCGCCGCAGCCCTGGCGACGCGCGGCATCAGGCTCACGGTAGGTGAGCCCCCCTGGTCGTCGTCGAGTTGATGGGCGATGCCCCAGTCCATCAACATCACCTCACCAAACTCCCCGACCATGATGTTCTCGGGCTTGATGTCACGGTGGACCAGGCCTCGACTGTGCGCGTACTTCAGTGCGCGCAACAGCCCGGCGAACAGGTCGAGCCGATGCTCGAACGAGTAGCGGGCGTGATAGCCCTCGTCGTGCGCCGCGAGTTTCCCGATCACATCTGCGAGCGTCTCTCCCTCGACATACTTCATGACGAAGAAAAGCGCGCCGTCGTCGTCCAACCCCACATCGTGGATCGGCACGATGTTGGGGTGCTCGAGGTTTCCGACGATCCTGATCTCGTCGATGAATCGCGCGACCGCGTGGGGGTTGTCCGCCGCGAGGACCCGCTTGACCGCGACTTGTCTGCCGATGTCATGGTCGGTCGCGAGCTGAACCTCCCCCATGCCGCCACGGCCGAGCAGCTGGTCGTTCACGTATCGAGTCGTATCCCGTGGGACGAGCACGAGCGTCTCCCCCTTGGAGCGAACTTCAGGCAGGACGCTCCCCATGCGACTGGTCGCGGGTCGGGTCCTCATCCGCCCCTGCTGGGCCCCGTCCGGGGCGCTTTGCGTCTGAGCCTCGCTGGCAATCATCGTATCTGCGGACGAGTCGGGGAGGGGCTGACCTGCGCTTGTTGGTTCAACGGTCATCGTCGGTCCCAAGGGGGGCGTGGACGATGAGAGTACCCCGCAACCCGTGCACGGCGAGCCGACCCGGAGCGGGCAATCAAACGCCACTCCAGGTCGCGGAGAAGGCCCGTGATGACCTCACCTCGCCAGTTCGAGCAGTTGCGTCCTAGCACCGGGGTCACAACCTCGAGATCTGCGATTCCCCGAGAAGAGACGACCACAACAGATAAGGTTCTCGAATCTCTGTCACAGGCGGCGGGTCCACCGTCTACCCGGCTACGGCAGGCTGGAGATTCGGCGGCCGTCCCCACCCCATGAAGAAGCCAGGCTCGTCCCCCCTCGTCACCGCACTCGTTGCCTTCGCACTTCCAGACATCCCTGGTCTACGCCAGCGAGATCCGCTCCAACCTCATTGGTAGACCCTACCTTCCTTCTCTCTGGAAGAGAATTCCGGCAGGGCCCCCGTTCAAACCGTGCGTGCGGTTTTCCCCCACACGGCTTACCAGGAGGATCTTGAGCCGTCGCATTACGC
>Ga0316204_10004616_pt1 | contig 24361 bp, 16 predicted proteins | sample 6monrhotite_MG_2_FD_205661 | JGI IMG/M metagenome (GOLD analysis project Ga0316204, IMG submission 205661) | Microbial mat bacterial communities from mineral coupon in-situ incubated in ocean water Damariscotta River, Maine, United States -... | ecosystem: Environmental > Aquatic > Marine >... | reverse complement strand
TCGCCAAGGCGATGATCCTGAAGAACCGCGCCGGCGAGGTCTCCCGCAAGGTGATCGACGGCTGGACGAAGTTCGTGCGCCAGTACGGCATGGGCGGGCTGCTCTGGGGCAAGGTCAACCCCGACGGCTGGTCCGGGCCCATGGGCAAGCTGCTCTCCGAGTCCGAGCGCGCCGCCCTGGGCGAGCGCCTGGGCGCGGAGGCTGGCGACGTGCTGCTGATGGGCCTCGGCCCCGCAGCCAAGGTCAACGCCGGCCTCGGCCGCCTGCGCGGCAAGCTGGGTAAGGATCTGGGCATGACGAAGCCCGGTCAGTACGCCTTCTGCTGGGTCGTCGACTTCCCCGCCTTCGAGCGCGACGAAGAGGGGGGCCGCTGGGTCGCCTGCCACCACCCCTTCACCAAGCCCAAGGACGAGCACCTCGCCCTGCTGGCTGAAGACCGGCACGGCGAGGTCTACTCCGACGCCTACGACCTCGTCTGCAACGGCTACGAGATCGGCGGCGGCTCCATCCGTATCCACGACCCCGCCGTCCAGGCGACCGTGTTCACGGCGCTGGGGCTGAGCGACGAGGAGGCCCAGGAGAAGTTCGGCTTCCTGCTGGACGCCCTCCGAAGCGGCGCGCCGCCCCACGGCGGGCTGGCCTTCGGCTTCGACCGCTGCATCATGCTGCTGGCTCAGACCGAGAACATCCGCGACGTCATCGCCTTCCCCAAGACGACCTCGGCGCAGGATCTGATGAGCGGCGCGCCCTCGGCGGTGGACCCGCATCAGCTCGCCGAGCTGAACGTCAAGAACCTGGGCTCGTGACAGACTGAGACAGGGTCAGCCCTCTCACATCGTGAGGGCTGATCCGATCCTCGACCAAAGCAGCTCAGGGACTCCTCGGATCCTTGCTGAAAAGTTCAAGGATCAGTTTTATGACGCTGGCGATTTTCTCTCGATTGACCGCCAACGTCTCCGTGGGCTCTCGAGCGCCCACGACCGCCGCGCGACGAACCTCGGGCTCCGAGCCGCTTCGCATCTCGGCGCTCCAGGACTTCCACCGGAACACCAACGACATGGCCCGGTCCCTGTCCTCGCTGCGGGACTCGCTGTTGGAGGCCAAGAGCAGCTCGGGTAAGGAGCCGGTGATCGTCAGCGACACGCTCCTGAAGGCCGTCATTCACCGCGAGACGATCGAGCACGAAGGAACCCAGACGACGCTGACCTCCGGTGATGAGATCACCGGCACCGGCCGCGGCTTCAAGAGCCCCCGCCTCTTCTGGGACGGGGACTCCACCTCGCGCGTCCGGGTCCGGGGGGGCTACAACGGCGACAGCGACGACAAGCTCACCTTCACCGTGGGGGAGGACGCGGACGGGCAGCACCTCTCCGTCACCAACCTGGCCGGCGATGACCTGGGCTCCTTCGACGTCGAGTCGGACAAGCCCAACCGGCTGCGGCTGGACAACGGGCTGGAGCTGCGGATCCAGCGCGGCAGCATCGAGACCGGCGACAGCTTCAGCATGAAGGTCACCGCGCAGGAGGATCCGACCGTCCTGAACCGGCGGCTCCGGGGCGGCCGCAACAACCGGATGGCCTTCGCGGACGGCACTCAGGTGCGGCGCGGCAGCTTCGAGATCAACGGCGAGAGCATCCGAGTCAATCGACAGGACACCGTCGAGAGCATCCTCGGCAAGATCACCCGCTCACGGGCCGGGGTGGAGGCGAGCTACGACGAGGACACCGACAAGGTGACCCTGACCCACAAGGAGAGCGGGGCCAGGGACATCACGCTGGGCGAGGACACCTCCGGCTTCCTGGCCGCGATGAACCTGGAGGGCGGCGCGCTCACCAGGGGCGAGGAGGCGCGCACGGAGGTGATCGAGACCAAGGAGCTTGTGTCGGACGTCGCGCTGAAGCGCGGGGACTTCTTCATCAACGACACGGCCATCCTGGTCCGCGACGGCGACACCCTCCGGGACATCGTCGATCGCATCAACGGCTCGGACGCGGGCGTCAAGGCGCGCCTGCAGCGCAGCACCGGGAAGCTCCTGCTCCACTCGGAGGAGCCCAAAGCCGCGATCACCCTGAAGGACGGCAGCTCCAACTTCCTGGAGAAGACCGGCATCCGGGAGGGCACCTACAAGTCCAGGCGCGGCGGCATGTCCTCGGCCGCCGTCACCGAGGTGATGAACGGCTTGCGGGACGTGGGGGATCACAGCGCCGCCATGTTCGGGGCGGTCAGCGGCGAGAAGCACGCCGCCGGCGAGCTCAGCAAGATGCGGGGGCGCTTCAGTAAGGTCATGGACTCCGTGATGGCCGACGCCAGCCCCGACGCGCGGAAGGCCGCCGAGCAGGTGTTCGGCAAGGACGGCGGCGAGGAGTTCTTCGATCTGCTCGCTGGCGAGTCCAGCGATCTGAAGGACGGGCTGCGCGCTGGCGACGACGACCTGATGACCTTCCTGCTCGGCGAGGACAAAGACGGCGGCAGCGGCCTCCTCCACGGCCTGCTGACCGAGCTCTCCGATATGGGGCAGTCGCTGGGGCGTGAGCACGGCGCGACCGGTCTGGTCATCAATATACAGATCTGAAGGAATACGACCCTGTACAGTCGTCAGATGATAACTGACGACATGACCGCCCGCGCGTCAGCGTTGGGCGGTTGTTTTTGTTTTGGCGTCCTGGTTGTACTGTGTCAGTTCAGGCCGGGGATGCTTGAATAATGACAGATGCAGACAAGCAATTTGCTAATTCCAACTTTGGTAATCGCCGATCCTTTTGGAGTACAATGAGAGAATTTATACTATTTTCTCTGTGAGTATTCGAGGTATATCTCATGGCGTTATCCATAATTTCACGGTTGAGCTCAAACCTGAATGTGGGGGCCGCCCTCTCAGCCAGCGCTGTCTCCCGGAGAACCTCCGGGGCTGAGCCGCTTCGGATGTCCGCGCTACAGAACTTCCATGGCAACACCAACGGGGTGATTCGCTCAATAGCGGGGCTGCGGGAGTCACTCCTGGATGGTGGCGGCTCGCGGCGTGGGCTCGTCGTGACCAGCGGGCGGGTCTCGGAGACCGTCGCTGTTGAGACGGAGATCGAGCATGAGGGCACTTACACCTCACTCAGCTCCGCCGCGCCTGTCTCAGCGCTCTTTCGTGGCTATGAGACCCCTCGGGTCTTCTGGGAGGACAGCTCCTCCTCTCGCGTTCGCGTGTACGGCGTCTATGAAGGCGAAGAAGACGACACGCTGACGTTTACCGTTGAAGAGGATGTCGATGGACAGTACCTCTCAGCCACCAACCTCGCGGGTGATGACCTCGGAGCCTACGCGGTCACCTCCGAGGCGAACAACGCGCTCACGCTGGAAAACGGGGTGGAGCTCACGATCCGAAGCGGCTCCATTGTGACCGGAGATACCTTCTCGCTGGACGTCCTCGGACAGGATGCCGAGGCTGAGAACGACGGAGAGCTTCAGGGCAACCTGCGGAATCATCTGGTCTTTGAAGATAATGACACCATCAGTTCGGGCTCCTTCCACATCAACGATGTGTCCATAAGCGTGGGCTACTCCGACACCATCAACACAGTCCTCGGCAAGATAAACAGCTCCGAAGCCGGGGTGACGGCGAGCTACGATAGCGAGACCGATACAGTCAGCTTGAGCCAGAAAACAGAGGGCGCCTGGGAGATCGCGCTGGGAGAGGACTCCTCAGGCTTCCTGGCGGCGATGAACCTGGACGCCTCGGCGGAGGTGATGGGTGTGGACGCCTGGACTGAGGTGCAGGTGGACTATGAACAGCAGAGCACCGTGCCCATCCAGGCGGGGGATTTCTTCATCAATGATGTAGAGATCACCGTGGACGCCGGTGACAGCCTGCAGGATGTGCTCGACGCCATCAACGCGTCCGATGCGAGAGTGTACGCGCGCTTGAACGCCAGCTCGGGAGAGCTCCAGATCCACTCATCTTCTCGGGGGGGCGTGAAGCTCGTCGACGGCACCTCCGGGTTCCTCTCAAGCGTCGGCCTTCGCGAAGGTGAGCATAAGCGCGAGCGCGGCGGCTTCTCCTCCAGCGCCCTCAGGCGGGTGATGAACAACCTGCGTGAGGTCGAGGAGCAGGTGGCGGTGCTGTATCAGGAGGTGGGCGGCGAGAAGTATGCCAGCGTCGAGCTGGACGGCATGCGTGACCGAATCAACAAGGTGATGGGGGCCGCGCTCTCGGGAGGCTCCAACGGTGAGCGGAAGATCGCCGAGACGATCTTCGGTGATGCCGGCGGTGAGGACTTCTTTGATCTCCTGGGGGGCGAAAAGAGCGCGCTGAAGGACGGGCTGCGCTCTGGCGATGAAGACCTGATGACCTTCCTGCTCGGCGAGGAGAAGGACGGCAACGGCGGCCTCCTCTGCAGCCTGATGACCGAGCTCTCCGACGTGGGCCAGTCGCTGGGCTGCGAATCCGGATCACGCGGCCTGATCATCAATATCAGCATCTGACAGCTGACTCACCCGCGCTGGGGAGTCAGTCAGTCTCTTCATCGCTGATGATCTGACCGTCCGCGAGGCGGACGCGGCGCTGGGCGGTCGCCGCGACGTCGTCGTCGTGGGTGACCATCACCAGGGTGCGCCCCTCGGCGTGCAGCGCGCGGAACAGATCCAGGATCTCCTGGCCGGACTTGGAGTCCAGGTTGCCCGTGGGCTCGTCCGCCAGGATCATCGCCGGGTCGGTCACCAGCGCGCGGGCGATGGCGACCCGCTGGGACTGACCGCCGCTCAGCTCGTTGGGGGTGTGATCGACCCGATCGCCGAGCCCCACGCGCTCCAGCATCTCCCGGGCCCGCTTGAGGCGCTCGGCCTCCGGCACCCCGCCGTAGCGCAGCGGCAGAGCCACGTTCTCGTCGGCGCGCAGGCGCGGCAGCAGGTTGAAGGCCTGGAAGACGAAGCCGATGCGCTTGTTTCGGACCTTCGCCAGCGCCTTGGCGTCCAGGGACTGCACGGCCTGACCCGCGATGGTGTAGGTGCCCTCGTCCGGCTGGTCCAGGCAGCCCAGGAGCGAGAGCAGCGTGGTCTTTCCCGATCCCGAGGCGCCGATCAGCGCCAGGAACTGCCCCTCGGGCACGGCGAGAGAGACCCGGTCCAGCGCCCGGACCTCCTGAGTCCCCACCTGATAGATGCGCGAGATGTCCTTCATGTCGAGCAGCGGCATGGAGCCCATGTAGCTTATCGTCACGCCCGCGCCGCCCGGCCGACCGACGCGATACTTCCTCTGACATGTGGCTCGCCCTCCTCACCGCCGCCGTCGCCGCGGATCTCACCCTCTCCAACGCCCTGGAGAGCGCCCTCGCGCAGAACCCGGAGCTCGCCAGCGCGCGCCTGGAGCTGGAGCGCTCGGAGTGGGCGCTGGTTCAGGCCCGCGCCCGCTTCGACCCGACGCTCAACCTGGGGCTCGACGCCTCGGGCAGCTCGGCCATCACCAACGACACCCTCGAAGTCGACGAGCTGGTGAGCACCTCGACCGGCTGGGCCGCCTCGGTGAGCCAGCAGCTCCCCACCGGCGGCAGCGCCTCGCTGGGGTGGACCGAGTCCAGCAGCGACAGCAACTCCCAGCTCCAGGTGCAGACCACCTCCACCACCGACCGCGCGTACCTCTCGGTCTCCCAGCCCCTCCTCGACGGCGCCGGCCCCCGCGCCGCCCGCTACGGCGTCAAGAGCGCGGCCCTGGGGCTGACGGATCAGGAGCTCCAGTGGCGCTCCAGCCTGGAGCAGCTGGTGCTGGATGTGTCCGACGCCTACTGGGGGCTCGTCTCCGCCGAGGAGTCGTACACCCTGGCGGCCCGCTCCCGGGAGACCACCGAGGATCAGCTCAACGACACACTCGAGCGGCTGGAGGAGGGCTTCGCGGGCAGCGGCGACGTGCTCCAGGTCGAGCGCGCCGTGGGCGTGGCCCGACAGTCCGAGGTGGTCGCCGAGGCGGAGGTCGAGGCGGCTGAGGCGCGGCTCGCCCGGCTCGTGGGCATCCCGCTCAGCGGCCGCGAGGACATCACCCCCGTCGACCGGCCCTCCGTGCCCGCGCTGGCGCCGGACATGGAGGCCTCGCTGACGCTGGCCCGGGCCAACAACGCGACCTGGCAGCGCGCCAACCTCGCGGCGGAGCAGGCCCGGCTGGACTTCCTGCAGGCCCGCAACGGGGCGCTCCCCGACCTCGGCGTCACCGGGACCGTCGGCCGCGCCGGCGGCCCTGACACCCGGGACGAGTCGCGCGCCCAGCTCGTCCAGGGCGACTACCCGAGCTGGTCCGTGGGCGCTGACCTCTCCATCCCCCTCCCGGCCCGCGATCCCCGCGCCGCCTGGCAGCGGGCGAAGCTGACCCGCGATCAAGCCGACCTGAGCCTGCGGGCCGCCGAGCAGGATCTGGTGCTCCAGGTCGAGGCCGCCGTCCGCGCCGTCACCCGGGATCGCTCCCGGCTGGAGCTGGCCGAGCAGACCCAGGACGCCGCGCGGAAGGCGCTGGACGCGGACCAGGAGCTGCTCGACGAGGGCAAGGGCTCGACCCGCGACGTCGTCCTCTCCCTGGAGAGCCTCGCCGAGGCGCAGGTCTCACGGCTCACCGCCGAGATCGACCTGCAGTCCTCCCTGCTCGTCCTCCAGGGCGTCGAGGGGCGCCTGCTGGCGGAGTCTCAGCTCTCCAGCAGCCGCTGACCGTGTGGGTTGTCGATGACCATCAGCCAGCGCCCGTCGGCCTGACGCCGCAGGATGGCCACGGACAGTCCGCGCTGCGCGATCGCTGAGCCGTCGGGGGCGGCGGCCGTCATGGACCAGGGCGCGAAGTGCGTGGCGGTGTCGCCGGCGACATAGACCTCGTGGCCGCTGTACTCGAAGCGGGGGTTCATGGGGAACATGCCCTGGAACATCTGGCGGATCCTCGCGGGGTCCGAGACGGGCTCGCCGGGCTCGAAGACCACGGTCGCCCGGGGCTCGTAGCTGGACATGACGCCCTCGATGTCGCCCTCGTGGAAGGCGTGGGTCATGCGCTGGACGGCGGCGATTACGTTCTTCTCATCAGCGGTCATACCGGTCTCCGGTGTTGGGGTCTGCCTGGTTTGAGGGCGCCCCGGCGGATGTGTGACCGGTTTTCTTGGATTTGGAGTTACTCCGTGACGCCGACGCGGGCCCAGGCCTGGGTGACGCGCTGGGACTCGCCGCTGTCAGCGCCGAAGCGGGCGTCTGCCGCGGCCTTCCAGGCGCGCATGGCGTCGTGCATATCGGAGGTGCTGGTCAGGTAGTTCAGGCTGTCCAGGGCGACGCGCGTGGCGTCCTCCGCGCCGATCCCGTCCATGGCCGGCAGATCGCCTTCGGTGGGGTGGGAGCCGCCGCTGACGAGCAGGTAGAAGGCGAGGTTCTGGATGCCGGAGTTGCCGTGCACGCCGCCCTGGTCGTTCTCGTCGGTGCAGCTGGGGTAGACCATGCGGTCGTCGTAGTGGTCGCGGCTGTAGCCGTCGATGGACGGGTCGTTCATGTAGCGGAGGGCGTCGCCGTCGACGCCGGGGGTCCAGGCCTCCTCGCCGATCATCCAGACGTCGTCGCCGTCGCCGTCGCGGGAGCGCTCGATCATGGCGCCCATGATGTCGGCGTAGGACTCGTTGAGCGCCCCGGACTCGCCGCAGTACTCCAGGCCCGCCGTGTGCTGCACGACGCCGTGGGTGACCTCGTGGCCCACGATGTCCAGGGTGGTGAGCGGCGCGAGGTTCACGCCGTCGCCGGAGCCGAGCACGATGATGCCGTCGCTGGACCACGCGGCGTTGTTCCAGGCGTCACCGTAGCGGCTGACGACGGGCATCAGGGGCGCGTCGCTGAAGAAGACCCAGCCGTCCAGGCGGGGGCCGCCCTCGCCGTCGATGCCGTCGCGGCCGAGCTGGGCGTAGAAGTCCAGGGCGCTGGTCACGCCGAAGTGGCCGTCGACCGCCTCGGCGTCATCGCTCGCGTTGAAGCTGTGATCCGGGGCGCGGGGGATGCTGTACTCCGTCTCGGTGCCCTCGAAGTCCAGGCTCACGAAGCCTCGATCCTCGTCCAGCAAGCTCACCGCCTCCTCGCCCTGGCGGGCCGTCAGCACGACCTCGCCGCTGTGGTGGCCCTGTCCGTGGACGTGGGTGCTCTCGGTCGCCAGCGTCTCGCGCACCCGGATCACCTCGCCGGTGTGGGCATCCACGGAGATCGTGGGCTCGGAGAGCGGGCCGCCCGCGGCGAGGTTGGAGAGCCGCACCTGCCAGACGAGGTGGGGCTCTCCGCCGATATGGATGATGGCCAGCGAGGCGCCCGAGGGGCTCATGGTCTCGGCCGCCTCACCGCGGGCGATGTCCGTCGCGCTCTCGTCGGTCAGCTCCGGCACGGTGGAGAGGACGGGGGAGCCGCGCAGGTCATCGGTGACGCCCTCGACCGTGCCGTCAGGGCCGATGTGCACGATGGCCTCGGCTCCCTCGATCGGGACGCCGCCGAGGAGCTGCTGGGCGCGGACGTGGGTGCGGCCGGTCTCGTCGCTGGCGGCCCGGACGAGGCGGAAGTCCTCGACGTCGGGGAGATCGCCGGCGTCGACCTGCTGCCAGAGGATCTCGGCGGCGACGATGGAGAGATCCTCGGGCATCGGCGCCCGGCGCTCGTCGTCAGCGGCCGTCTCGGCGCAGCCGGCGGTGGCGAGCAGGCAGAGGGCGAGCAGGGAGGCGGCGGTGTTGCGCGACATTGGTGACCCCGAGGTGGTGAAGCGGGCGGCCATCGTGGCCACGCTGCTCCATGAAGCAAAGGGGATGCCAGTCCAGAAGGGCCTGTAATCTCTATGAAAGGCCCGTTTTGACAGTTGGCTGAAAGTCTGTGACGTCCCAGATCGGGACGCAGGCGTTCAGCTCTGACGCACCGCAATAGCCGGGGGCAGATCGGAGGCCCGGCGGGCCGGGATGTAGCCGAAGAGCATGCCCTCCAGAGTGGAGATGACGCAGGCGAGCACTACCATCTGTGGGCTCACGGCGGTCGACCAGCCCGTGAAGACCGAGACCAGCCCCGAGATGGCGAAGCCCGCGATGACACCGAGCAGCCCGCCGAAGAGGCTGATCAGCGAGGACTCGGCGAGGAACAGCAGGCGGATGTCCCGCGGGGTCGCCCCCACCGCGAGGCGGATGCCGATCTCCCGGGTGCGCTCCAGCACGCTCGCCAGCATGATGTTCATGATCCCGATGCCGCCGACGAGCAGCGAGATGCCGGCGATCAACCCCATGACGATGTTGAAGATGCGCTGCTGGGCCTGGGACTGCTCCAGGAGCTTCAGGGGCACGATCATCTCGTAGTCTTCGGCCTCCCGGTGCAGGCGGTCCATGATCCGACGGGCGAGGCGGGTGTGCCCCCTGACCTTGTCCGTGCTGGTCAGCGCGACCTGGATCTCCGTCAGCTCGGTCTCGGTGTCGCTGACGTTGAAGCGGATGAGGGCGGTGGAGAGGGGGAGGATGATGTCCCGGTTGCGGTTGTCGAGATCCACCCCCTCGACCGCGTCGCCCACGCCGCCGCTGCCGTCCTGGACGAGCCCCACCACGGTGACCCAGACGTCGCCGAGGCGGATGCGCTGGCCCAGCGGGTCGTCGCTGCCGAACAGCTCCAGCGCGGCGTCGCTCCCCAGCAGGGCGACCTGGGCCCGCGCGGCCTCGTCGGCCTCCGTGAGCGGCCGGCCCGCGGTGCGGATGAGCGAGGTCGCGGCCAGGTAGCCGGGGTCCGCGCCGATGATGCGGACGTCGTCGTTCTGGTTGGGGCGGGGGACCATGGCGTAGACCTTGAACTCCCGCATGCCGCCCACGTGGGCCGCGTCGGGCAGCTCGGCGCGCAGCGCGTTCACGTCCCGGCGGCTCAGGCCGCGGGAGATGCGGCGGATCTCCTCCGCGCGCTCGCCGTCCATGTCGCTCAGGTCCGCCGCCCGGAGCTGGAAGTTCAGGATGCCGAGCTGGGCGATGAGCTGCTCCTGCTCGCGCCGGGCGCCCTCGCCGATCGACAGGATGCCGATGAGGGCGGCCACGCCGAAGAGGATTCCGAGTCCGGAGAGGAAGGAGCGCGCCCGGTGGGCCGTCAGCCCGCGCCAGCCTTCCTTGAGGGTGTCGTTCATCGCCGCGCCCTCTATCGGGGGCTGTCAGCGGCTCTGGAGGCGCCCGGGGCCTCGCCAGCCTCTGCCGCCTCTGGATCGATAAGCGCGACCCGCGCGCCCTCTTCCAGACCCTCGGTGATCACCACGTGGGTGTCGTTCTTGGTGCCGAGCGCGATGGGCGCGCGGCTCCAGCTCCGCAGACCCTCGGTGAAGACGTAGGGCTCGCCGTCCTCGTAGAAGACGGCCTCCAGCGGTACGGAGAGCACGTCCGGCACGGTCTCCAGCAGCACCTCGGTGCGGACGGTCATGCCGGGCTTCATGCTGGGCACGGTCTCGTCGATGGCGACCTTCACCTTGAGGTACTTGACCTTGCTGGAGCGGTCCCGCTGCACGGCGAGGTCGGCGACCTTCTTGACCTTCCCGGCGTGCGGCGGGTCGGGGTAGGCGTCGATGACGATGGTGACCGGCTGATCCTCGGCGACCCGGGCGGCGTCGACCTCGTGCACCCAGGCTTCGATCTCCATCTCGGAGAGGTCGGGCAGCTCCAGCATGGTGGAGCCGGCCCAGAGGGTGTCGCCCACGCTGACGGGGCTGCGGCTGCCGCCGCCCTTCCAGATCGAGGGCAGGATCACCAGGCCGGCGGAGGGCGCGGTGATGATGCACTTCTCCAGGTTGTCCCGGAGGGTCTCCACGTCGCTCTCGGCCTCCTCGGCCTCCAGGTTCAGGAGCTGCAGCTCGGCGACGCCCTCCAGGCGGGCGCTCTCCAGGGAGGCCTTGCTGCGGACGACGGAGAGGGTGAACTCCTCGACGTCCAGCCGGGCGCTCTCTCGCTCGACCCGGGGCACGGTCTCGGAGTCGGTGAGGCGGAGCTTCGCCTTCTCCAGGCTGAGCCGGGCGCTGGTGACGTTGTTCTCCAGGTCCGCGAGCCGCACATCGAGCTGGGCCCGCTTCTGATCGATCTTGGTGCGCGCGACCTCGAGCTGGGACTTCCCGCTCGCCAGCGACTTCTCCAGCTCGACCCGGTCGAGCTCGATGAGGACGTCGCCCTCTTCGACGCGCGCGCCCTCCTCGATGACTGAGGTGACCTTGATCTGGCCCTCAATATCGGGGGCGGCCATGGTTACGGAGTTGACGGCCTTCAGCTCGCCGGGGATCGCCAGGAGGACGTCAAAGTCACCCCGCGCAACCTCAGCGGAGGGGATGTCGTCGCTGATGCCACCTCCGCAGGCGAGGAGGGTGATGAGCAGTGGGGTGAACACACCACCCCTCTATCGCGAGCGAGGTGCCCTGTTTGTCAGAAGGCGTAACCGTAAGAGAAGCCGAGGTAGGGGAAGGCCGGCACGCTCGCGACCTCGGGGCCGATCGGGACGTGTCCCTGGTTGTTGCAGGCGCTGGGGGCCGATGTGTCGGTCGCCGAGTCCTCTCCCTCACAGAGCCAGGACTGGTTCTCGTACACGCTGAGCGCGGCCCCGGCGGTCCAGCGCCAGACCCCGCCCCAGCGCGCTCGCCACTCGGCGCTGATCTCCGCGTTGATCCAGGAGGCGAACAGCAGGTTCGGCGGCTCCTTGTCGCCCCAGCTTCGCTCGACGCCCATCGCGGCACCGCTCAGCCCCACCGAGGGGCCCACGCCCACGGGGAAGGAGAAGATCTCGCTGTCAAAGGGCCGCCAGTAGTGCTTCCACTGGCCCGAGACCTTGTAGCCGGTGGCGCCGATGCCGCCGCCCAGCTCCCACTGCTTGTAGCCGACGCGCCCGCCCATGATGCCCGCGGGGCCGCCCAGGCTGGCCTCCGCGAGGATGACGGTGGGGCGGAGCTCCGTGGTGTGGAGATCCTCGTCGGCGAGCGCGGGGGCGGAGAGCGCGAGGCCGGAGAGCGTCAGCAGAGAGAACATCGATATCTCCTGGAGAGCGCCTACAGACACCGGGCGACCGCCTGAGCGCTACCTGGAGTTGCCGCCAAAGTAGTTGCCCAGCGCCACGATGATGACGATCACCAGGATGGCGAAGATGACGGCGGCGGCGATCTTGATGACCGAGTAGGGCGCGGTGCCGTGGAGCTTCCCGGTCTGACCGTTGACGAGGTAGCGGTAGACCTTGCCCTGGTAGTCGTAGGCGGCGATCCAGATGGGCAGCAGGACGTGCTTGAAGGTCTCGTCCGAGTAGCTGGTGCTGACCCGCAGGTTGCGGTGGGTGTCGCCGGGGATGTCGCCCGCGCAGTTGGAGCGGATCGTGTCGTCCATCTTGGACTTGGCGATCTGGAAGCCGGACTCCAGGTTCACCTGGTAGCGCTCGGCGATGAAGCCCGCGAGGAAGCTGGTGTCGTACTTGCGCAGCTCGCCGAGGTTGAAGGGCTGGAGGCCCTGGAAGAGCGACTGCTCCAAGCCCTTGGAGGCGCTGATGAGCACGTCGTCGAAGTCGTCCTGGCGGCGGCCGTTGGCGGGCACCCAGCGGGTCTTCCGGACCTGCCGGGTCTTGCGCTGGGGCTTGCCGTCGACCATCTCGGTGTAGGACTCGGTCTCGTAGTAGTAGTGCCCCGCTTCGGCCCGCCAGTTGCTGCGGGTGTGGGCGTCGAAGGTCCAGGAGGGGATGTAGACCCCGTCGACCTTGGCGAGGCGCGCGAGCTGCTTCAGGGCGTTGGGGCGGAACCAGAGGCTCGACACCCAGACCTTGAAGTCGCTGGCGGCCTTGGACTTGTCGACCACGAAGGGCAGCACGGACTCGGGGCGGATCAGGTCTTCGCTGGCGCTGTAGAGGTGGAGCTGATCGCTGCCGCAGAAGGCGCAGTCGGCGGCGATGATCTTGGGGTCGTGCTCGGAGATGGCCCCGCAGGTCTCACACTGGACCTCCTTGACCTCCGTGCCCCAGCCCTTCGCCGCCGTCATGGCGGCGCTGTCCAGGCGGTGCTCCACCGGGGCATGCTGCTCGACGGCGGCCTCGGGCTCCTCGGTGTGACCGCAGTAGGGGCAGTTCAGCGCGCCCTGCCCCGGGGACCACTCCAGCTCCGCCCCGCAGCCGGGGCATGGATAGCGTTCAGCCATGTCGCTCGCTCAGTGCTTGCCCAGTGCTTGCTCAGTACCCGCGGACTACATCGGCGGGGGCGGGGGGCCCCCGCCACCGAGGAGCCCGGCGATATCCGGCATCTCCTTGGCGGGCTTCCAGCCCTCGAAGCCCTTGCGCCACACGAGGTGACGACCATCCGGGGCGGCGGATACGCGCTGGGCGACCTCGGCGGCGGTCAGCTCGGCCTGACCGTTGGGGCCGTTGTAGTGGTACTTCATGCCGCCCGGCGGGGGCGGCATCTGCGGCGGGATCTGGTTGGCGATCTCGGGAACCTGGCTCCAGGGCTTCCAGCCGGCCCAGCCCGCGGCCCACACGTTGTGGGTGCCGCTGCGATCCTGCGCGACCTTCTGGGCGATCTGCGCGGCGTTGAACTGACCCTGCTCGGTGGGGCCGTGGTAGTGGAAGGTCTGGGCGCCCTGCTGGGGCGGGGGCGGGGGGGCGCCCGCGTTCATGCCCTGCTGGGGGTTGAACTGGCCGCCGCCCGGGGTCTGGGCCTGGGCCATCTGGCCGGCCATGACATTGCCCATAGCAAAGCCCATGCCCGCGCCCATCATCTGGCCCCCACCGGAGCCGGGGTTATTGGCCGCGGCCTCCAGGGCGTTGGCGGCCTGGAACTGGGTGAAGGCGTTCATGTCACCGAGCACGCCCATGCTGGTGCGCTTGTCGAGCACCTTCTCCACCTCGGGGGGCAGGCTGACGTTCTCGATGGTGAAGTCGGTGAGCGTGATGCCGTAGTGCTGCTGGAACCAGGGGGTCATGGCCTTGGCCATTCCCTCGCCCATCTCCATGAAGCGGGCGCCCAGGTCCAGCACGGGCACCTTGGAGCTGACCACGGTGTCGGTGAAGCTGGAGACGAGCTTGCGCTTGAGCTGGCCCACGATCTCGTCGGTCGTGAAGAGGCCGTCGGTGCCCACGACTTCGCGCAGGAACTGGCCGGGGTCGGTCACCCGGAAGGTGTAGGTGCCGAAGGCCCGGATGCGGGTGGGGCCGAAGTCGGCGTCGCGCAGCATGATGGGGTTGGAGGTGCCCCACTTCTGGTCCATGAACTGCCGGGTGTTCACGAAGTAGATGTCGCCCTTGTAGGGGTAGTTCAGCGCGTACTTGATGCTCGTAAAGAACGAGGAGATGGCCTTGGTACGGGTCGAGAGCTCGTAGGTGCCGGGGCCGAAGACCTCGGAGAGCTTGCCCTCGTTGACAAAGACCGCCGCTTGCCCTTCGCGGACGACGAGCTTGCCGCCGTCCTGGATGGCCTGATTGAAGATCGGGAAGCGGTAGACGATGGTGTTTCGACTGTCATCCAGCCACTCGATCACATCGAGGAACTGGGCGCCAGCGTGCTGCTTCAGAGAGTTCCAGAAGCTCATCGATTCTCCGTGGGGAGGGTTGTTCAAGGACGATAAGGCTGTATGCGTCCGCCCTTTGGATCGCAAGCCCTTCGGCTTACGGCGCACGGGCCGTGAGAATTTCAGTCGGCGTCATCGCGGGTCGTCAAAGCTGAATGTGCCATCCGTCGTGACGGCCCGCCAGGCCATGGCCGGGGTGCTGTGTGGCGCGATCCAGTTCCCGTGGGCATCCACGGCGATGAAGCCCGCCTCCCAGCCGGTCCGCGCCATGCGCGCCCGCAGCGCCGCGCCCGCCTCCGCCAGCGTCACGCCCGCCTCCACGGTGGCCGCCAGCCGGGCCGCCAGCGCCCCATCCACGATGTGCTCGCCCACGCCGGTGGCGCTCACCGCCGCCGCCGGGCAGGCAAAGTTGCCGGCGACCGTCGCCGAGTCGCTGACCCGCCCGACCCGCTCGTGGCCGCGCCCGCCGGTGCTGGTGGCCGCCGCCAGCCGCCCGCTCGCGTCCAGCGCCACCGCCCCAACCGTGCCCGTGTCGCCCGCCACCGCCGCCTCCCAGCGACGGATGGCGTCCGCCGTGCGGTTGTCCCGCTCGACCAGCCCCAGCTCCCGGCCCCGGCCCAGCGCGCCCGCGCCAGCGAGCACCCGGTCCCGCTCCGAGAGCAGCGCCCGACACAGCAGCACCGGGTTGGCGAGGCCCTCGACGTTGATGACCCCCGAGAAGCGCTCGGTCTCGCCGTCCATCAGGCTGGCCGACAGCCGCGCCCGCCCATCCACCTGGAGCTTGCTGCCGAGCCCCGCGTTGAACAGGGGCTCGTCCTCCAGCAGCCGCGCGGCCTCGATCACCACCTCCAGCGCGCTGGCGCCGTCGAACAGCGCGGCGCTCGCCGAGTCACCGATTCTCCGCAGCGCGGCGGCCATCGCGGACCAGCGCTCGTCGCTTCGTCGGGTGCCCGCGCCGCCGTGGATGACGAGGACTGGTGGCATGAGGAGCTCCGGGGGTTTGCAGGAAAGGACAGGGTAAAGACGCCATCGCGTTCAGACATGAGCCGTCCGATCCGATCAGGCTCTCATGGATGCTGCGCACGACATGGTCGGAGAGCTGGACCTCGCTCCAGTAATAGAGGCGTGGGGGGTGCAAACCGTCGAGGAAGTGGCGGCCCCCCTTCAGAAGGGCACGGCCTTTCTGGTGGTGCAGGACGGCGGCGATCGCGCCCGCCTGTTCCACGCCGAAGAGGTCCTGAAGTCACCACCCGGGCTCATGCTGGATCTCCTCGCCGGAGGCCGCGAGCTGCTGAGCGTGGACGCTCACCTCTCGGTGGACGCGCTGCCCAAGCACCGACCGCTGCTCGTTCGCGAGAACGGCATGGTCAAGGGTGTGCTGGGCGCGGAGACGCTGACGGAAGGCAAAGACGCCCGACGCTCGCGCCGCTGGGCGCTGGCCAAGGGCGGCGCCAACGCGCAGGCGGCGGCGATGGACGCGGTCAAGGAGGCGCGGAAGGAGTTCCGCCGCGAGGGCATCGCCCTCATCCTCGACGTGCAGCCCAGCCGGGTCGACGGCGACGGGCGGCTGGTCCGGGATCTGGTCCACCGGCTGCTGGAGCGCTCGCTGGCCATCCTCCGTCAGAACGGCGGCGGCACGGCGGTGCACCTGAAGGTGAACGATGGGCCGGACGGGCTGACGATCGAGGTGCAGGATCGCGGCGCCCGCAAGCAGCGCATGGACGTCGAGGACTGGCTCTCCGACGAGCCGACCAGTGACGTGGCGGTTCAGGATCTGCGGAAGCTACGCAATCAGGTCAGCTCCCGCCGGGGGCGGATGGATGTGATGGAGACGCGCACGGGCGTCGTGCTCCAGGTGCACTTCCCGGTGAAGCCGCAGCTCGCGATCATCGGGTAGGAGGCTAGCTGAACCGGTAGGTCGCGCCCCCCGCGAAGGGGTAGGCGTTGACGCCCCGATCGATGAGCTTGTCCACCGTGGGCGTGAGCAGCCGGGTGGGCAGACCCACCGCCGCGCGCTCCGCGTTCAGCAGATCCGTCAGCAGCAGCACGCCCGGGTTGAACCCCGGCAGGTGCTCCAGCACGGCGTCCTCCTCCTCAAAGTCCACCCCGACGATCATCCAGTCGGCGCCGCCATAGCGCTCCTGGGCCGCGGTGATCCAGGCCGGATCCACGCCCTTGTGCAGGGCGCAGCCCAGGTGCACCAGCCGCGCGCCGTCCGGGAAGGCCAGCTCGTAGACCCGGGGCTGCCCCGTCGGTCGGGACAGCCGCCGCGCCACGCGCTCACCGGCGGCCAGGGGGTTCAGCAGCGCCGCCCGCACCTTGCGCGCGGCCTCGCGCGGCGTGGCCCACGGGATGGGCTCGTAGGGCTCGGAGGAGACCCGCACACCCTCGACGACCAGCGGCGCCTCCAGCGCCTGGATCGATCCCTGCTTGCCGAGCCACGCCAGCACCTCGGGGCCGGCGACGACGCGCGGATGACGGCCGTCGGCCACGGCGCGCCGGACGCCTTCGAGCCGACCCAGATCCTGCCAGGTCACGAGAGACACGAAGTCCCCGTCCTGCACGGGGGGGTCGAAGATGAGGGTGTCGCCCGCGTGCTCGATTTGGATGGCGGCGCCGCCCAGGTGTGTCACCCGGGCCCGCCAGAGCGTGTGCAGAGGTTGGCTCAAGCGGTGAGGACCGCGCGGACGTGATCGAGGGCCCAGTCCAGCTCTTCCTGGGTGATCGTCAGCGGCGGGGCGAAGCGGATGACCTGGTGGTGGGTCTCCTTGCACAGCACGCCGAGCTTCATCAGCGCCTTGCAGAAGGGCCGCGCCGGGCCGGAGGACTCCTTGACCTCGAGCCCGATGAGCAGGCCGCGACCGCGGACCTCCTTGATGTGCGGGGAGTCGATCTCCCGCAGGGCGTTCATCAGGTACTCGCCGAGCTCGTGGGCCCGGGCGACCAGCCCCTCGTCGACCAGCACGTCCATGGCGGCCAGCGCGACGGCGCAGCCCAGCGGGTTTCCGCCGAAGGTGGAGCCGTGGTCGCCGGGGTTGAAGACGTTCATCACCGCGTGGTTCGCGACGAAGGCGGAGACGGGGAAGACGCCGCCGCCGAGGGCCTTGCCCAGCATCAGGCCGTCGACCTTCACGCCCTCGTATTCGTAGGCGAACATCTTGCCGGTGCGGCCGAAGCCGGTCTGGATCTCGTCGGCCAGCAGCAGGGCGTTGTACTGGTCGCACAGCTCCCGGGCGCGGGCGACGTAGCCCGCCGGGGGCACGTTGATGCCGGCCTCGCCCTGGATGGGCTCGAACAGGAAGGCGACGGTGTTCTCGTTGAAGGCGGCTGCGAGGGCCTCGGCGTCGCCGAAGGGCACGACCTTGAAGCCCGGGGTGAAGGGGCCGAAGCCGTCCTTGTACTGATCCTCGGTCGAGAAGCCCACGATGGTGGTGGTGCGGCCGTGGAAGTTGTCGGAGCAGACGATGATCTCGGCCTCTCCGTCGGCGACGCCCTTGACCTTGTAGCCCCACTTGCGGGCGGCCTTGATGGCGGTCTCGACCGCCTCGGCGCCGGTGTTCATGGGCAGCACCGCGTCGAAGCCGCTCAGATCGGCGAGGCGCTTCAGGAACTTGCCGAGCTGGTCGTTGTGGAAGGCGCGGCTGGTCAGGGTGACCTTGTTCGCCTGATCGATGAGCGCCTGGATGATGCGCGGGTGACGGTGCCCCTGGTTGAGCGCGGAGTACGCGGACAGCATGTCCATGTACTTGTTGCCCTCGGCGTCATAGACCCAGACCCCCTCGGCCTTCGCCACCACGATGGGCAGCGGGTGGTAGTTGTGAGCGCCGTAGGTCTCGGCGAGCGTGATGTCGGGGTGCTGGTCGTTCATCCGATGGCTCCTGGGGGACTGGAAATTCGGGTGCGCGTTTCCTGTCTCGCTTAACGCAGGTCAGGTAGGTAAGCTGCCTCCTGTGAACACCCTCCTCTTGATGCTCGGGATGCTCGTCACACCGGCCTGGTCGCAAGACACCGGGCTGTACGGGGACTGGCAGCTCTACCGGGTCGATGTGCCGGACTATCCGGGGGCCCTGGCGACGAGCGAGAAGGGCAGCGTGCTGGCCGAGCCGCCGGACGACGGCACCCCCTGGCGGATCGAGTCGGTGCCCGAGCTGGACGTGGGCAGCTACGTGAGCTGGGAGGCGCTGGAGGCGCTGGACGTCAGCCCCTGGCACGAGGCGGGCTTCACCGGTCAGGGCGTGAAGGTCGCGGTGTTCGACCTCCAGTGGTACGGCTTCGACCTCATCCCCGAGGAGCTGCCGGGGGTCGAGAGTCACGACTGCTGGGCCCACGAGGGCTGCACGCCCTCGATGGACTCGCTGCGCCCGCGCTTCGGCAGCGAGACCGGCGTGCACGGGCTCGCCTGCGCTGAGGTGATCCGGGACATCGCGCCGGACGCGGAGCTGCACATCGTCCGCGTCAACGGCCAGACGACCTTCGAGAACGCCGCGGCCTGGGCGGTGCGCAACGAGATCGACGTGGTCTCGATGTCCCTGTCCTTCTTCTCCAGCTCCTTCTACGACGGCACCGGGCCCGTCGCGGAGATCGCCGAGGAGATGGTGGACGGCGGGGTGCTGCTGGCCACCAGCGCGGGCAACTACGCCGAGAGCCACTGGCTCGAGGACTTCAAGGACGACGACAACGACGGCCTGCACGAGTTCCCCTGGGGCTCGGAGTACCTGCCCATCAGCCTGGGCGAGGGCGCCAAGAAGATCGTGCTGGAGTGGGATCAGCACAACAACTGCGGCGACACGGACTTCGACGCCTACATCTACGCCGAGGACGGTCGGCTGGTGGGCAAGTCCATTGATGAGCAGGACGGCGACGGCTGTGATCCGGTGGAGCGGGTGACGGCCAACGCGGATGAGGAGGGCTGGTACTACCTCCAGGTGCAGCGGGTCCGGGGTGACCCGGCGGTGCGCTTCGGGGTGTTCGCCAACTCCGGCGACATCTACAAGTCGATGGCGGAGGGCTCCATCGCGGATCCGGGGGTGGTGCCGGATGTGCTCACCGTCGGCGCGGTGCGGGCGAACGGGTACATGCAGAACGGCCCGGAGAGCTTCTCCTCCTGGGGGCCGACCAACGCGGGGGTGGCCAAGCCGGACATCGCCGGGCCGGACGGGTTGACGTCGTCGGCGTATGGCAACACGGGGTTCTACGGGACCAGCGCCTCGACGCCGGCGGTCGCGGGGGCGATCGCGCTGGTGATGAGCCGGGAGCCGGACATCGACGCCTTCGAGGCGGCTGACCGGCTGCGGGGGTGGGCGAGCACGGATCGACACACCTGGGAGCCCGCGGACTACGGGATGGGGGCGGGGCGCGCGCGCCTGCCGGATCCCGAGAGCGAGGGGCTCGGCTGCTCGCGCCATCGCCCCTGGTTCTTCGCGCTGCTGCTCCCGCTCGTTCCCCTGCGCCGCCGCCGTAGTTGAGTCCGGCGCGTCGCGGCCCCTCCCGCGTCGTCGTCGGAGGGTCATGGTGTTGAATAAAGTTATGCGTGTAACTCGCCGGTAAGCTTCTGTTTTCGGGGGGGGGGGCAGATGCAGCTGCTTCAAGCATGGGTTGCGCTGTTTTAAAGTCGTGGATGAGACAGGGAGCGTCATCAGCTATGGCTGGGCCGGGCTGGGGTGGCACATCCTGCCCGGCGGACGGCTCTATGAAGATGTCTCCGCGGGTCCGAACTACAAGTGGATCGATCTCCCCGGCGCCGGTCGGGAGCGCGCCTACCTGCTGAGCGGCGCTGACGAGCCCTACTTCCGAGAAGACACCGACGCCGACGCGTTTCCCAACCAGGAGGCTGGAGATCTGTGGATGACCTCCAGCTTCACCTTCATCTACCCCTCGGGAGAGAAGAACGTCGGCGGCACGAACTACCAGACCTACTCCGCGATCACCACCGGGGGTATCGTCTACGAGTTTGTCGAGATCCTCGATACGGATTCAGAAGGCTGGACCTACGGGAGTCGGATCTACAACGCTTACGGCGACGAGGTCACCATCTCCTACGCCAGCGTCGGTCCGGCGGGGGCGCTGGAAGAGGTCTGTGACGCGCAGTCACGCTGCGTGAGCTTCGCCCTCGATAGCAGCAACTACCTGGAGTCCGCGACCTGGCTGGACTCCAACGGTGCCCCTGCTGAGATTACGTACGACATCAACGCCGACTCGGCCTCGCGCTACCAGCTCGACAGCGTGAGTCAGCCCACGGGGGAGGTGACCTCCTATGGCTACTATGACGGCCTGACCGATCTCTGGGATGGTGCGCTGGAGATCATCAGCCTCCCGACTGGTGGGACGCAGTCCTACAGCTATGAGGCCATCGATTTCCTGTGGGACTACGACGCTGGCCTGGGGGAGATCACCTACACGACGCTCGCGCTCTCTTCGAAGACGCACAGCCCGGATCTCAGCGACTCGTATGTCTGGCTCTATGACTATGAGGCTATCAGCACGACCTCATTGAGCGGATCGGTCTTCAACGAGCAGACCACGACCGTCACGCTGCCCACGCTGGATACGATCGAGCACTCCTACTACGCGTATGACTATGTCATCTCAGGTCTCTCACTGACCGAGACCCCCCGTCACGCGATCGGCCTGCCGCTCCACACCAAATGGTTCGATGCCTCCACATCGATCCCACGGGAGTGGGTCGAGTACGCTTACGCATACGACGTTGGAGGGACGACCTACAACAACGAGCTGGAGATTGCTTCTATCGGGGTCGAGCCCTTTGTCCCGGGCACTGTGGATACTCCGAAGCGCTTCCTTCCATACCTGACCTCGAACATCGCGGACTCCAACAATGGGAATCACGTCTATCGACAGGCGCTCAGCGGGACCGTCTCCAGCGACTACGATGACTATGCCAACTCTCGCAGGCTGAGCAGGGCCCAGACAAACCCCTACTCTTCGCTGGTTATCGGCAGTGTCTACCCGGAAGATCACACGGAGTGGACCTGGGCCTGGGAGAGCACTGCCGCCGGGGCGGATACGCTGGCTGGCTGGAATCAGGTTCGGCTTCCCGAGAGCATGGCCACCGGGCAATATGACGGCAGCAGCGGTATCTCGGTCACCTACAATGAAGAGGACTACACCTACGAGACGGCGAGCGGCAGTGAGGGTTGGATCCAGTCGGTGGATCGTATCTCCCACCCGGTCTCCCATGGCAGCGCCGACGAATACACGAACTTCACCTACAGCATCAGCAGCTCAGACACGGTCGTGTCAGACACGGTCGTGGTCACCATCGATCACGGCGGGCAGCGCACGGAGGAGCGCACCTACACCGATGGTGCCCTCGTTGAGCAGGCCTGGGTCGATGGGGGGAGCGCGGTCACGGCGTTTACGCAGACGGTCGATGCGAACACTGGCCTCGTGAAGACGCGCGTCGACGCCAACGGTGACACGACCCGCTACACCTATGACGCGCTGGCCCGGCTGACTCGGGTTCGCCTGCCGGCGGATGACGACTTTCTGGCTGCATACAATCTGACCGCCAGTCCCCCAAGAGTCATCGAGTCACGGGGGATCGGCCCGGACTCTTCAAGGACCACGACGACCTACGATGGGCTGGGACGGATCGCTTCGGTAGAGACTGATATCGGGGCCGCGATGACGAGCGTGGCCGAGGTTGAGCTGGATGGTCTGGGGCGCACGACCAAGACCTTCCTGCCTTATGAAGGGGGTAGCCTCGCGGGGGCAGGGAGCTACACGCAGACGACCTACGACGTGTTGGATCGCGTCACGGACATCGATCGCTACGATGCCTCGTCACTGAGCACTGAGAGCGCCTCCAAGAGCTGGTATCGGAACACCGTCACTCGCACCAACTTTCGCGGCCACACCACGACGTCCTACCTGGACGGGCGGGGAAACGAGGCGTTCGTGACGCCCCCGGCGGGCTCGAAGGTTGAGTCTCTCCACTTCGGCTCCGGCTACAACGGCCCTGTGATCTGGGTTCGGGATAGCTCGGGGGGCTTGATCCACCAGCAGCTGCGCGCGGTGGATGGTGCGGGGCGCTTGCGCTGGTTCTATGATTACCAGTCCGGGAGCCGGTACTTCCTCTACGACGCCGCTGGCGAGCTGGAGTATGAGTACGACGACAACGGGGACTATATCGTCCATGAGTACGACTTCCGCGGTCGGGTGGACACCACCTCGTTGACTACCAGCGCCAGCCCGCTGGCGACGCCGACCTACGACTACATCTATGACGGGGACAGCATCTCCGGTGCCCCGGGGCTGCCGTTCACCTCTCTCAACCCTGAAGGCCGGCTCACTGGTGTGACCGACCCCGCTGGCGGTGAGCGCTTCAGCTACGACAACCAGGGGCGGGTCGTCCGACAGCAGCGCTGGTTCTCCGGCTTCGGCAGCAGCAGCTTTGTCGCGACCCTGGAGTACGACTACGACAGCGAGGGCAACCTCGCGGGCGTCACCCTGAAAGATGGCGGCAACAGCCGCAGCCTGGACTACAGCTACGGCCCCGGCCACAAGGTCACCGGCGACGCCACGACGCCTGCCTTGGTGCTGACCCGAGGCACCTCTACCGATACCCTCGTCGAGACCGTGAGCTACCACCCTGAGGGTGCCTTTGACACCCTGGAGTTGGGCAACACGGTAGACCATCTGTTCGATGTGGATGGGCTCGGGCGTCCTGACAGGGTCTACACCAGCGGAGCGCTCTCCGGCGGCGTCGCCGCGGACCTGGACCTCACGTACACCTACGATGGGAACAACAACGTCGAGACTATCTCCGATGGTGCCGTTGACACCTACACCTACGACAGCATCGATCGGCTCACCTCAGTCGAGTACGAGGGCACCACCACTGAGGTCACCTATGGTTGGGACGAAGCGGGCAACCTGACCGATCGGGGCGGGGACTACGGCGACCTGCTGATCAGCGGTCGGACCTTCTCCCTCAACCAGAACAGCGCCTACATCTATGACAGCGTGGGCAACCTGACCGATGACGGGGCCTACACCTACACCTACGACGCTCGCGGTCAGCTCATCAACTCCACGGATGGCAGCGACAATGCGTCGGTGGAATATGATGCTTCGGGTCGCCGGGTGCTTCGCCACCTGTCGACGGGCACGAACGATGTCTATGAGTTCTTCCTCTACGACATCCGGGGCCGGCTGATCGCCCGGTACACCGCGACCTCGACCACCGGTACGCCGAAGATTCAGGAGTTCTACGTCTACCTGGAGGGGCTGCTCGTCGCGGTGGTGGACTATGGGGTGGGCAACCCCAGCGGCGGCATCCACTGGCTGCACACGGACCTCCAGGGTTCGCTGCGTATGGCGAGCAACAAGTTCGGTACGGTCACTGCGACCCGGGAGTATCACCCCTTCGGAGAGGTGCGCAGCGAGACGGGTGTCTTCCCGCAGAATGACGTCGCCTACGCGGGTCATGAAGACTTCGACAGCTTCGACATGGCCGACTTCAGCGCCCGCAGCCTGCACGCCGGGCTCGTCGGCTTCGCTACCCCCGATCGGGTCGCCATCGGCAGCCTCGGCGACCCTCAGAGCTTCAACCGCTACGCCTACGCGCGGATGAATCCCGCCACCTACGTGGATCCAAGCGGAAATACGGTCGTTCACGCCGCCGCCGCCGCTGCTGCGGGGGCCGGAGTGGTCATCGAGGTTGGCGGGACCGCTGCGGACATATACAGTGTCGTTGATGTCCTCACCGATCCAAACGCTACGTGGGAAGAACAGGCCACCGTCATCGCCGGTGCGAGCCTCGGCCTTATTCTCCCCGGCGGCGGCCTCGGCGCTATGGCGAGGAGCGGCGATGACATCGCAAAGTTTGTTACAAAGCGAGCCTCAAAGGG
>Ga0316204_10004615_pt1 | contig 24368 bp, 37 predicted proteins | sample 6monrhotite_MG_2_FD_205661 | JGI IMG/M metagenome (GOLD analysis project Ga0316204, IMG submission 205661) | Microbial mat bacterial communities from mineral coupon in-situ incubated in ocean water Damariscotta River, Maine, United States -... | ecosystem: Environmental > Aquatic > Marine >... | reverse complement strand
ACTCTTTCTTGTACGGGCGTGGTTTCTTTGTGTATGGCATCAGTTAGCTCCGTTGTGAGTACATTCTTTAACCGGACAGTGGCGCCGACATAGGCCGCTAGGCTTCGGGTTCCACACATCCACCTCAAATGCTTTTTTCATCATACCATGTTTGGACAACCATTTCTTCCACAATTCTTCCTTGTCAAAGGTGGTGTACTTGTCCTTAACCAGATCGTTTGCGACTACGAACAGCAGCCCTGCGCGGATTTTACTGATGTCGGGGAAGTGTGCGAACACCGTCAGAGCCATTAACTCCAACTGCCCTTTGTCAGCATACCGTGACGACTTGCCAGTTTTATAGTCAATCACCCATGCCATATCACCTAATGTGTCGACGATAATTAGATCAGCGATCCCACGGAACCACACCTTACCCTTGTCGAAGAACCCGCAGGGGTCGAGGTTTTCAGTCAACCCCATTTTACGCTCGACTAACTTAACGCCACGCTTTTCGTTGAGGTTGTCCAACATCTTCTGCGCAAACGAGAACTTAGCAGGCAGTGGCACGCCCTTGCCGATATAATCCTCGGCAGCTTTATGGAAGGCGCTACCGTAGCGGATCGCTTCAGTCTCTTCGAATGGGTGTTCCTTCAACACGTTTACGTGGTAGAACTGCTTAGGACAGGTCTCAAAGGCTTTTAGTTTACTGTAAGACCAAGGCGCGGCGGTGACGGGTTTGCTCATGGTTCTCTCCTTGGTAATACCCAATTTATGCGTGCCGCCATATCGTCGCCGTTCAAAGGCTGATTGAAGAAACCCAATGTAGCCATCTTATCGCAGTCGCGGCAGTAATAGTCTGCGAACATTCCGCTATAGCTCATTACTATGCCATTACGAAGTTCAGCGGTCTGCATTACTAGCTTTGACCTGTCACAGTAGGGGCAGCATATTAGTTCGCTGCTTTGTAGCTTCACTACTTCACGGTGACGACTCATAGTAGTTAGCGGGTCTGCTAAGTCGTATTTTTGCAGGTCTTCACTCATTCACATTCTCCATATGATTTAGCGGTGCCTGCTTCACAGTCGATGGGCAAACCCGTAGCCCATGTCGGTGTCCACCGCATCGCTTCCTCAACACATGCTACTGCCTCAGCGACTTCGGCGTCGGGTACACAGCATACAATTGAATCGTGTACAGTTAACACCACTTTGTATCGCTTGGCAATTCGTAACATCTGGTCACCAATGATGCACCGTGCAATGCCTTGGCACACGTTCTCCACGACCTTCCCGCCGTATATCTTTTTCTCTCCGGCACGGACTTTGTAGTAGTATTGCGGACCCTTCTCCTCCTCACGTGCAAAGAGGTCATGGTAGAACATGGGCAATCCTGACGGGAGAATGATAGCCTTCTTCGCGGGGTCAACCGACAACACTCCAGCTACACCAAAGTCTAACCTGTCACCCTGTGCCATATACCGCAGCATGTTCTGCGCGTTGCGCCACAGCTGACTGATCTTCCAGTTGGAATCGCGGTAGATGTTTATGACCCTGCGTGCTTCGTCCAGCTCCATGTCAAACCCAAACGACTTCAGTTGTGCTTGGAACTTGAGTGCGCCCATGCCATAGCCTGCGCCAAGGATTGTAGTCTTACCCACGAATCGCTGATCTTTTGTAACCTCGTCCACAGGCACGCCGTAGATAGTGGACGCCATCTTCTTGTAGACATCCTCTTTGTTAGTGAACGCACTAACGAGGTCTTCTTGTTCCGCTAGCCATGCAAGCACCCGCGCTTCGATCTGCGCAGAGTCAGCCTCGATCACAGTGTGGCCCTCTGGTGCGATGATCGCTTTCTTCAGTGCCTTGCCATTGGGACCACGGCTCGGCAGGTTTTGTAAATTGATCTTGTCGTCACCGCCCCACCGGCCAGTATGCGCGGCGTAGTATCTTACAGGGACAGGCAGCAGCCCACGTTTGGATATGTCGATGAACCGCTGTGTCCGTGTCTCTTCGAGCGTAGACTTGGTGCCTAGCCTTGCAGACACTAGGGACTGCACCCTGTCGTCGTCGTGTTCCAGCAGTGCTTTGAACTCTTCGTCGTTCTTTGCGAACGCAAACGTCTCTTTACCTGTTGCGGGGCTAATCTTCATAGGCGGAATTACGCCTAGACCTTTCAACATACCCGCAAACTTTATATTCGACATTAGTTCTTTCTTGTCGGTTATGCCTGCGTCCACCATCAGCTTATCTTTGCGGTCCTTAACGTCTTCGAGGTGCATCTCCAGAAGCCCGAGGTCTAGGTCCAAGGTGGGTTCGGTAAACATACGCAAAGTGAGGTCAATTAAACGTAGTTCCTTCTTCGGAAACTGTCTGCCCATGATAGCAAACAGCTTGTACGTTAGGTCTACGTCGTTGATGCAATAGTCACCATAGAGTGACAGGTCATAGTCAGAGAAATCTAGTCGTCTCTTCCCCAACGCGCGGACCACTTCCGTTCCTTTAGCTCCAACACCGTATCGTTCAGCGACTTTCTTGAGGCTCGCGCTAGTCTCAACGCCGTGAAGAGCACGAGCAAGGTGCATAGTGTCGGCAAGAGCGCGAGGGTGAATATCAAAACGCCAAGATAAGATAGCACCGTCAAACATAGTATTGTGGGCGAGTACCATACTGTTAGCCCAGTCAAACGTATTAAGGTAATCAGCGATCTGCTCTTGTGTTCCACTGGCCCACTCCGTCTCTCCGTTGTTTACTTTCACTGCGACGCCAATGACTTCGAAACGTGGGTCACGTATGTATGCTTCTGTTGTCATCTTAGACAGTGAGTAGTCCTTGGCGTAGTAGGTCTCAAAGTCGACTGTTATCAGGTCCATTGTTATTCTCCTTGTGCCACGGCTCTTTCGGCAGTGTTATTTTTGCTGGGGGTCTCTGACGCACCGATGATATCTGCGCGTGCCTAATTCTTTGTGCATCCGTCCATTGTTTATCTCGTGGTCTATGGGCGTGTGCAGGTATGCGTTTGGTCATATGCCCCTCATGTAGCGCTGAATAGTATGTAGACTTTTCTTAGCCTGTCGCTCATCTTGTGTTGACGCGTTATTAGCCACACATGCTACGCGGTGCCCGTTATGGGTAAGGAAGTAGTGATCTCGTTTCTTAACCACTTCCCATTCAGTCGGCAGTTCTTTGATTACATTACGCAGTGTCGGGTGCACTTGTTTCGGTATATTCTGCATGGTCAAATCCCTCGTCTATGTGCCGTATACGTTCGTCGCAAATGTGCTTGATCTTCTCGTAATCTAAGCGGCGTTGCCCCGGCTTTTTACGCAGCACGCGCTTGATAATGTCCGCGTCCCACGGGTTTAATCGGTACTCTAACCAGATGTCCCACGGTTGTATGTTGCGCGTAGCATAATCACTCTCACCTACATTGTGTGTACGTGGTGACACATCTTCTCTCCAGTTGGGTGACGATATACGAGCGATTAGCTGATCGACAAACTTGACGGGTACGTCCATCGCCTCTGCTATTCTATGCGGACTTGCCTTGCGGTTGGCGAGTATGTATTCCCACACCCGTTCTTCTTTCTTGGTCATTCCTTTATCCTCTTCTTTGTTCTCTGCGCGATGTATTCGAAGTTCGCTGGACCTATTCGTTTCTGCACCAACGACACGTACCCCGCTGCCGCAGCGTCCGCGGCTTTATATTTGTATGTCCCTAGTGCATGAACGCCACGACTGTAGATTATTTTGTCTCCGTATCGTGTTTGTGCCAACGCGTTATCAAATGCGGTTTGTTTATTAGAGTCTGATATGTCTAGCACCCGCACCTCTGGCTTAGAATTTTGGCTCATACTGCTCTCCTTTCTCTTCTAACTCTCGATACTGACGTAATTCATTCATTAAGAACGTTAGCCGCGGATCGTTAACACCATGATCCCAAATAATATCATCAACTTGTTGCTCTATTTCTGCTATTTTACCTGTCACGTTAACAAGGCGCGGGTCATCGTTGTAATTCATTGATCTTCCTTTTTGCATACCAAATTCCAAACTTCCAAAGCAGCCGGTACGGTGACCACTTCGGCGTTAATGTGAGTGCGTGAGCGCACTGCCCTTGCAAGGCTATGTATTCTCCTCGGGTTTTCATATGCTGAACCCTTCCTTTTGCCTGTTGATTACAAACTTTCGCAGGTCTTCTTTAGCGTACCAATACCGGTTTTGAGCTGAGGGGGACGCATCCTTCTTGACGTGTGCCTCCATCCAGAAGTCTACCTGCTGCCTAAGAAACCTAAGTTCTGCCTGTTGTGCGGGGGGTAACTCTTTCCTCACTTTTTTACCTTTCTTACCAAGGCCGCATTTTTGGGCGTATTGATGAACTTGCTTGGTCTGACTCTTCACAAGATATGTGCACATCTTTCTGGTTGTCGTAGATAACAAGCAACGCATCGGACCTAAGAACCTGCTCACACTTAGCGTGGTTCTCAAACCAAATCTCAGCTCGCATATCCATGTCTTGTAGCGGGTAGTAAATTAATAACGCGGTAAAAAATTCCATCACCACCTCTCCCCAAACACTTTGCGAAACACCTCGTTCAAAATATTTTCCATGTCTTCTTTACTCATCACGTTCTCCTCTCATCCACTTTATGTCCCTTAATAGTTCGGACTTTTCTTTAGTTAACACCTCTAACTTCTGAGTTAATCTTGCAATCTCAGTGCGCTGAATAGCTATCTTACTTTGCAGCTTTGAGTTTTCTTTATTATCCCAAGTATTTTTTGACATCTTCGATGTTATCCTCGTTAATTACCGTCGCGATACCACCCGCTTCAGCAATAGCCTTTAAGTTCTTATTCTGCAGTGGTGTGGGTTTGTTCTTACCAGCTTTGCACTCAATGCCTATGAACATACCCTTATAACACGCTACGATATCAGGCACTCCGCTGTGTCCGTACCCACCTGTCACAGGGTAGAAGTAATACGCACCCGCTTCTTTAAGTATCGCGACCACTTTCTTTTTTACTTTTGCTTCTGGTGTCATTACCATCTGTCTCTCCCCAGTAACTGGTTTCATTCTAATTGTGGTGGGGGCCGAAGCCCCTTGTTAGTGACGCACTAACAAAACACCCAATAAGTATCAGCGTTAATCCGCTTACCAACACAGTTAACAAGTTCGGTCGGCGGCTTACTGCTCATCATTGAGAGCACAGCCAACTTCTCCTGCATCCATGTTGGTAGCTTGTTTGTACTAGCATAGTTACCATCTACTATCGCGTCAACACTTTCTAGGCCAATACATGCCACTGTGACGTATCCGGTATCAGAAGCTACGTGGACACGGTATACGTTGTCATCAGGTGGTATATGTTGTGTGGCGTCCACCCAATAAGCCCTACGTCTTGTACACTGGCGCCACCCGCTAGATTCTACCAAGTCACGCCAGTACAAAAACTTGAGGCTACCTTTTGTCTCCAACCACGTCTCTTCACCGAGCCACATAGAATACATTCTCCGCTGCACGTACACCTACATCAGGCACATACTGTTCGACTGCACATATAGACAACACAGCCATCCTACCTGCCAACTCTTCTGGTAGTGTTGTGTCGTCATACCGTACCACCTCGTCAGGTATTTTAAGGTTCCAGTCTTTGATATTGTTAGCTTCTACAACCTCGAACACCTGCTTACCCATACGCTCAGACGCAATCACACAGTACATATCGAGGTCCTGTTTCTTGGCCTCGTGCTCGTCGGCAGCGGCAAAGTATGCGCGGAGGTCAGTCTCGACGGACTTGTCCATGAACGTATGCCCTGTCTCTAGTAGTGTCCGCAGTTCGTTGGCGACAGCGGGTAACTCCTGCCTGTGTCTTGTACTAAACAGCTTGCGGTATAGGTCAGTCTGTTCAGTGCGTGCGCCCTGCTCTACATCCCTTGCGGCCTCTTTTGGTATCCGGCTCAGTGCTTTGGTCAGCTCAACAGGTGAGTAACTACGCAGAAACTTCTTAGCGTTACGCAGCGCCACCGTGCGGTCGGTAGACATCTTCATGCGAGATTGTTCACCGCCGTTATACTTAGCGTTCTCGATGAACCGTGAGTGGACAACGTAAGAATCTATGTTCTCACTGGCAGAGTATCGGAAGTCACCGAAACCTACCCATCCCATCGGCAGTACGTCATGTGGCATATATACCCACGAAGTGCGCGCGTCTCGTGGTGTGGTGCGAACGCCCCGTATTGTGTCTTCGAGGTCATGGCAGAAGATACACAGGCCGTGTGGCTGTCGCCCTCTGTATTCATTGTCGTCGTGGTTTTTAATTAGTTCTGATACATACATTATTTTCATTGCCATTCTCCTTACTTAGTCATGAAGCCTAGTTTTTTGTTGATGAACGAGTTGAACCTCGCCCTGACACGCCGCAGATCATCTTTTGTCTGTACATCTTTTACTGCATACGCTGGGTTCCAACCGTAGCCATCGGTAGCGAACATAACCCACAGCGACAGACGCATCGGGTGGTTCTCGTTCGCTACGACTTTGCGTAGGGCCTCGGCGTGCACCTGTGATCCCCCATACGCAGCTGTGTAGCCTTCGAGTTTGAAGTGTTGATATATTCCATGTGAATGTTCAACCCGATACTCACGGTCTTCCAACGGTAGCAGTGGTGACATAGTCATACCCCACTCAAAGAACGACTTGATCGCGTCTTTGTATTTGGCTTTGACCTCCTTCTTGACTGTTGGTGCCTTCACCTGAGGTATGTCTTGGCCTGTGCCCTCGACGTGAGCCCACTCACCTTTCTCGTTCTTGCGGAACGTAACTGCAGAGTTGTCGTCGTGCACCATGACCCAGTATTTCGTACGTTTCAGCCAGTATTGCGTGCTGGGGCTATTCATGATCGCATCGTAGACAGGGCGCGGCGCAGTGCGCACCTTGGCGAGGTAGTATTCTGCCGCCCCTACTTGGATGAATTGTTTGCCGTTGCGGATGCGGAACCACATATCCTTGGGTGTATGACGATACAGAAAAGCATATCGCCCATTGTGTGCTCCTTGACCATATCCATTACGCAGTGTGACTTCTTCTGTGCCGTCACGCTTCTTGCGCCACACTATGGGTGCATACTTCTCCATGTCTGCGAGTGTCGGGGTGTAGTTTACTCCGCCGTAGTAGAAGTGCGCGTCACCGAAGTGATAGCCATCGGACAGTGCGTAGCAGTTGGGGCTTACTTTCACGATGCGTTCGTATTTACGTGCACGGTCACCGATAGGTCGAATGTCCTTGCCTGCGTTGGTGCTACCCCGCAGTGGTGTGATAGCATTGTAGTGATGCTCCACCTCTGCGAAGCTCTCGAATGTTGAATATGTTAGTGCCATGTTCTTCTCTCCTAGTTTGTTAGTGCGTCACTAACGATTACATATCCCGTCCTTTGACGTGCACGGTTGTGCCGCAGTCTGGTGATGCGTTCTTGTTGTCCATGATTGTCCACAGCACAGGCATGTTCCACTGGCCCCAGCCACCATACAGATAGCCATCTGTCAGCACGATGCAGGCTTGCGCCTTGATCTGTTCCTGTGTGATGTAGTCGGTCACACACTCGACACACGTGCCACCGCCACCTGCTGGCTTAGTCGACTTAGCTAAGTCATCACACTCGGCGCCAACATACCGCTCGTCTGCGCACACTTTGGTGTCCCAGTATAACAGGCGGATAGCGTCGGGGTGAACGGTGTCGCATATCTCCTTGATCTCGGACAGGAACACAGACAGCTCACGTTGCCCAATAGAGCCTGACGTATCAACAGCCACGATCAACTCACCCACGCTCTCGCTGACACCGCTCGGCATATACATACCACTCGATAAGTATCTTCGGTTAGGTCTGCGGTAGGTAGAGTAGTCACTACCTGCACAGGTAGTCTGCACAAACTCACGCAGCACCTCACGCCAATCTACCTGTGGGGTAAGTAATTCGGCGAGGTCACGGTCACCACCTGATCCAGTCTTACCCGCAACCAACGCACCCTGACGTATGGCCTCGTCGATGTCACGGGCAAGGTCACGCTGCTCGTCCGCAGTCATGCTCTCGGCGTCATCCCAGCCATGCTCGTCGAAACCTTGTCCTTGTCCGTTACCCTGTGAGTCACCACCCTGCTGCTTGAGGTCGTTGAACACCTGCGCACTGTCCCAGCCACGATACTTCTCGTCGAAGCAACCACACTTGAGCTTGCCGTCCATGGTGGCAAAACCATCGGAGTTGTCGTCGGCGATCTTCACGTTGATTACATAGTCACACGCCATGTTCGCGAGTTGTGCGTCCTGCTTGTACAGATGCTGCCACGTTGTGAGGTGGCGATAGAGTTTGTGATACACCTCGTGCAAGATTAGAAAGCGTAGCTGCTTGTCGTTGAGATCAGCGATGAAGTCCGCACCATACACCTCGTTCTTACCGTTCGTGTATGCAGTGGGGCATTTGGCAGGGTCTGTCTCGACCCTGCGCTCACCAATCATAAGGACACCTGCGAGTGCTGTGTATTTCGGGTTCGCCATGATGTCGACGACAGCCTTCGACACGCGCTGCTCTGGTGTAAGTTGTTTACCTAGATTTAGCATTGTTGTCCTCCTATACCGAACAGGCGTTTCCACCATGGGGATTTGATGTGTTTCTTAGTGATACCTAGACCGAACGCTCGTTGTTGTATCGCAGGCTCACTACGCTTCAGCGCCTTGGCAATCTGCATGTATGATTTACCAACGCCCCGCATCTCTATTAATTTGCGATCTTGTTCAGGTGTCCATTTCTTACCCATTTCTCTTCTCCTCATCGGCTGTCACCACGACAGCGTTTAGTGCACCGGTCTTAGCGATGAACTCTTTCTTTGCTTCGGTCATAGCCTCAGCGATGTTGACGGCTTGCAAGCGTTCGATACGCGACACAACACCCTCAATGGTTACATAAAACGTCCGCATCACTGCTTGTCCGCTGCGAACATATAGTTGTTAGCCATGGCCCACGCTGTGAACTTCTTGTTGGTCATGACCATTGACTGCTTACTGTACTTCGGCGCTCGTACACCGTTGGCGAACATACCCTGCGCTTCTTTGTCGAGGCGTGGCATGTAGTCCATCCATGCGTTGAGCCAGTCTTTCTCCAAACTTGCCAGCGTCCGATACACCACCATGCACACAGCTGCGGCAGAGTCAGGCACCTTGGCGTTCATCGGGTCGTCCTTGATTGATTGCAGGGACGGTAGCTGGTCGGACAGTTTGACGAACGCCATCAGGTCCATCGCACCACGATCCCCGATTGTACCCATCAACGCAGCGGTCAGTGTTACATCGTCAAACTTGTCACGCTCCTTGAGTATGTCAGACGCAGAATGCAATGAACGTGAAGTTACAAACGCGGCGCGTTGTTGTTTAGGGTGGAAGATGTATGGGTTCTCGTCGGGGTCTTTCACATCCTCGAACGATGCACACAGCTGCGGGTTGTCTTTGATCCAACCCAACATACTGTGGTCCCAACCATCATTGATACCAAACTCAATCAACGCCATGTGGTCGGTCTTCTTGATCTGCACCACAGTCATACGGTTCCGTGCGTGTGGTGGTAGTAGGTCGCCAACTCCCTCGCTGCCCTTGTTCGTAGTGGCAAACACTAAGCTGTCAGGGTGTAGTGAGTAACTACCAACTTTTCGCTCCAACATCAGACGCAGCATGGCGTTCTTAACAGCGGGGTTCGCCTTGCCATACTCGTCAAGCATCAGGATGATCGGCCCTTCGATATGCAGACCGAGCTCCTCGTGGGGGATCATACGTACACAGCCATCTGTTTCGATAGACTGCATGGACGGGATCATGATGTCGCCAAGGTCTTTGGTCGTACCATCAAAGTAGATGGGTCGATGCGTGGGGAGTTGTTCTGCTAAGGTGGTGAGCATCGACGACTTGCCGTTACCCATGTCACCCTGTGCTAGGACGGTACGTTTACTGCCCACTGCTTTGATAAGATCGACACACTGGTCGAGTGTAAGTGCGTACATTTGTTGTGCATTGCTCATTGTATTCTCCGTTTGTTAGTGGCGGCACTAACGCCGCCTGTGAGGTTATTGTTTATATGTCCAGTGACGGTAGCGATTTGATCGCCTCATCCACTGTGCGTTTAGTCTCGGCGCGCAGGTAGCTGTCTTCGCGTAGTGCATCAGGTGTGACACCTTGCAGTGCACAGTCTAACTTGTCAGCCATTGCTGTCATCTGTGTGGACTTGGTGACGTTACACACCCGCAGCAGCTCAACCATCTCGGACACGTTCTCGACGAGTGAGTCGCGGAACACTTTCTTCTTCTCGTGGTCGGCGTAGTCGAGCCGCTCACTCATACGCGTCAGCGCATCGTATGTCCTGTGCCACACGTCGTTCATGGCTGTGTTGAGTTGAGTGCTGTAGTAGTTGTTATAGTGTGTCTTGATCTCCTCTGCTGCCTCGTTGCCGATGTCGATACGGAAGTCCCCCGCGTCTGGTAGCGGTATGTATGTCAGACGGAACCGAAACTTGGAGCGTAGCGAGTCCAACGTGGGGTAGTCATCGCGGTTGAACAGGTCGCCCAGCTTGGCCTCTGCCTGCACGATCTCCCAGTCGTATGCGTCGAGGAATAACTGCACGAGCCGATGAAACTCGTTCTCGATGTCGGTCATGGTTTGGTGATACTTGAAATACTGCGCTGTGGGTAACAGTCGCAGGCCTGTGTCGGACCATGGCATTGTCATGCCGTAGTGAATGTTGCGTGAGTTGCCAGTGAATTTCTGTAGGGCGGTGAGTTCGGCGCAGTCACCGAGCAGCTTCTTGTTGACGTTGGCAACACCTGATGCAGCTTCGTTCTGCGTGGTGACTTCTTTGGATGCGCGCTTGTCTAGCTTGCGCCCTGTCCATGTGCTGATGCTGAGTTCGCACAGCATGGATGATGAAGAGATAGAGGGTGCGTTGCTTTCTGGTGTGGATGCGTGTTGTTGTGCCGTTGTCATGATGTTCCCCGTTGTTAGTGTGTCACTAACTTTTGTTTGAATGTTCATCTTAGTTCTCCGTCTTGTTGAGGCCGCGCAGTTGGGCCTTGTTAGTTATTAAGGTTGCGCCCTGCTTGTGGGCGATAGGTGCGATGCACCATGAGGTGCGCATAGCGACAGCGGCTTCGGCGCCGCAGTCCATGCAGGTTTGGTAGCCGAGTTGTCGGCGGCGTGGGTCGAAGGTGACGCCGCAGGTTAGGCAGTGGCAGGGTTCAGTATAATTAGTCACAGTGTCCTCCTCTCAGCTGTTCTCGTATGAGGACCAACGGCGCTTGATATGCGGGTTGGTCTTGTTGTAGCTGCCGAAGATAGCGCGGTGTTCGTAGGCAGGATCGTTGTCCTTGCACCATCGAATTGTTTTGTGCCCCTGCCGTACGCGGTGTAAATAGTTACCGTCACGCAGGTAATTCTCGACGAGGGTGGCAACTTCTGAATCTGTCATGTCTTGGTCTCCTGTGTTAGTGCGTCACTAACAGTGTCGCGGGGTGGTGGTTGGTGATGTATGGCTGTATTTGTTACCATACTTTTATAATAGCATAGGTTGTAGCTTATGTCAAATGATGGGGTTTAGTGGTAAGAGATTGTAGGCGTGATAATGTTCTGAAATGTTCTAACACGTGACGCTGTAAGTAGTTGAAAACTCAGCAATGTTCGAAAGTTCTCATTATATATAAATATATATATATCTCTTTAAAACGTCCTAAATGGCGTGGGGGCAGCGGATTACATCTGCGAGAGGGGGCCCGACAGTCTCGGGGATATATACTTCAAAAGTGCGAACATTTGGAACATTACTGGGTTTTCAATAACTTAACCAAGAACATTAGCTAAAAATTTGCGAACATTTGGAACATTACTGGGTTTTCAATAACTTAGCTGTTTTGGTTGTTAGTGCGCCACTAACACTGACTTGTCAGGCGTTACGCTACTCTAAGAACTGGCATCATTTGTTAGTGTGTAACTAACAAAAAAGCCCCGCCGTGAGGCGGGGCAGTAGGCGGTATTGAGCAATGTGTATACGTATAGCAGAACGTGAGGCGCAGCGCAACTCTAAGAACTGGCATCATTTGTTAGTGTGTCACTAACACCACAGGTAACACGTTGTGGTGAGTGTAATGTTCTCTAGTGTCTTAACTTCTGAACGTATCCCTGACACGCGACCCGCGCCGCTACTCTAAGAACTGGCATCAAATGTTAGTGTGTCACTAACAAAAACCACCAAACGGAAGACACAAAAAAAGCCCCAAACCTTGCGGCTTGGGGCGAGATGTTAGGGCGTGAAAAGTAAGAGTAAGTAGAGGGTGGCGAAGATCGCCACCACCCCGATGATATCGCGAATCATTTGACCAAACGATTCAGGCTGCGTAGTGCAGTCTGGAAGTCGGCAGCGTCGAAATCCCAAGCGTCGTGGCCTTGCACGATCTTCTCAACAGTCTCGAGCGCAGCGCGCAGTTTCTCAACTGGCGATTTTGGTTGTCGCGCTGCGCGGCTAGCATCCGCGCCTTCACGCTTGGCAAGGCCTGTTTCGAAATCGTTGCGCTTGGCGCCAATCTGCTGCTGCCAGTACCGCTTTTCCGCCTTGTCAGCATCTTCCAGTGACTTGGTCGGCTTGGCCAGCAATTGCTGCGCGGCTTTGGTAAACCCCGCGACGATCGCAGCGTTGATTTGCTCGAACATCTCCGGAGACGCGGTAGAGGTTTTGGATTTGGATTTGGGCGATACGAAATCGGTTGATACCATCTTTTCTGATGCCATCAAATCAATGGTAGAGCCTAGCTTGCGATCCGCCTGGCCCGAAAGCGATACGGTTTCAGTGATTGCTTTCGCGATAGCGGCGTTCAAAGTAATGTTAGACATAGTGTTTCCCTTTCAAGGATAAATTATCGGAGGCGGTATTGCCTGCCGATGACTAAGTAATGACACGTTACGGTGTGGCATACAATAGATAACGCCCAGAAACCAACGGTTGATAACGTAACGCATTACTTGATAGGCTGTTAGTGAGCCACTAACAAAACGTCAGAACGCGACCCATACCCTACCCCCACCCCGCGCTTCACAGCTTAGGATTCCTGTACTTCCTATGTAATACTAATCCAGAAGAATAAATAGCTCTCAAAACTCTCAGGCACAGTAAGCTACTAATAAAAACAAGTACTTAGCCTTTTTCTACCCCGCCACTTCCGGCGGCGCTCACAGGGAACACCCCCCATGCAAAAAAATAAGTCCCCCACGTAAAAAATTTCGGTGCGCTACGGAGTCTTGCGAAATCATACTTTAACAACTACACTCGTGTTATCGGCCAACAGCCTGCGATAAGAGATGACATTGTATATAACGCCTGAGACAGGGGTGCCGTTGAGTAAACGAGCACCAAAACTTGACTTAAAGGACCGCGCGGCTGCGTGCGCGAAGACTGTTGCGTTGTTATCCGGGCATGGGCTCGACGTAGACCTCACCTCCGAAGATAAAGAAGTGGCTGCAGCCCTCGCCGTGTCCTACGCCGCCAATCCTGATAAGACATCAAACACCGTAACAACTAAACGCGCTGCGCAATTAACCCCTGCGGTGCTGCGGGAGACGGACCACATCCTCAGCGAGTGGGGCCGGAGCGTCGTGGACTCCGCAGTGACTGTTAGGCATTTGGTCACTAATAAACTTATCACCGAGACGGAGAACCCGGACCCTCGGGTGCGTCTGAAGGCATTGGAGCTGCTCGGTAAGATCAGCGACGTGGGGCTGTTTGTTGAGAAGTCTGAGGTGACGATCACCCACCAGACGACCGACGACCTTAAAGAGAAGCTACGGAGTAAACTTCAAAAACTTACCCGTGCCCACGCCGAAGCACCTATAGAAGATGCAGTTCTGATAGAGGGCCAGACCATCGACGTCGATAAGGAGCTTGGCTTCGACGATGAATAAGATGGTCGACATAGACGACGCAGAGATCGAGGCGTTGCTCGCCAACCTAGATGATCTGTCGCCAGAAGAAATTGCCGAAATTGACCAGATGGTGGACGAGTTAGCGAGCCGGAAGGCTAATCAGACCGCGTACGACGACCTGCTGGGGTTCTGCAAGAAGATGGACCCTAACTATATTGTAGGGCGCCACCACCGCATCCTTGCTACTATGCTCATGGCTATCGAGCGCGGAGACAAAGACCGTATCTGTGTTAACATGCCACCACGTCATGGCAAGTCGCAGCTCGTGTCTATATTCTATCCTGCGTGGTTCTTGGGGCGTAACCCGGACAAGAAGGTCATGATGGTATCGCACACCACTGATCTGGCGGTAGACTTCGGTCGTAAGGTCCGTAACTTGATCTCTACCGATGCCTACAAAGCTGTGTTCCCCACAGTATCTCTTGCGATCGACTCGAAGTCTGCGGGGCGTTGGAACACCAACCATAAGGGGGAGTACTTCGCCTGTGGTATCGGGTCGTCAATCGCGGGGCGCGGTGCTGATTTGCTGCTGGTAGATGACCCGCACTCGGAACAAGACGTGCTGAGCGGTAACTTCGAGGTGTTTGAACGGGCGTACGAGTGGTTCACCTTCGGTGCGCGTACGCGTCTGATGCCCGGAGGCCGGGTAGCTATCGTGCAGACCAGATGGCACCTAGATGACCTGACAGGCCGTGTAACACGTGACATGGCAAAGAACGACAAGTCGGACCAGTACGAGGTCGTTGAGTTTCCAGCTATCTTGGAAGTTACGAACAAGAAGACCAAGAAGGTAGAGCAGAAGCCGCTATGGCCTGAGTTCTTTGATATGGCGGCGCTGGAGCGCACCAAGGCGTCTATGCCGGTGTTTCAGTGGAACGCACAATTTCAACAACAGCCCACAGCTGAGGAAGCCGCGCTTATCAAGCGGGAGTGGTGGCAGTCATGGGAGTGGGAAGACCCACCCCGCTGTGAGTATATTATCATGACACTTGACGCCGCGGCGGAGACCCACAACCGTGCTGACTTTACTGCTATAACAACTTGGGGTGTGTTCCTCAACGAAGAGACGAACGCGCACAACATCATACTACTAAATAGTATTAAGGAGCGTCTAGAGTTTCCTGAGCTGAAACGGGTGGCTATGGAGACATATCAGGAGTGGGAGCCGGATTCGTTTATCGTGGAGAAGAAGAGTGCGGGCACTGCGCTCTATCAAGAACTGCGGCGCACAGGTATGCCTGTGCAGGAGTTTACCCCGCACCGTGGGTCAGGGGATAAGCTGGCGCGACTAAATTCAGTTGCAGATATCGTAGCATCAGGTATCTGTTGGGTACCACAGACCCGCTGGGCAGAGGAAGTCGTGGAGGAGATCGCTGGGTTCCCGTTTATGTCGCATGATGACCTCGTTGATGCTACAGTGATGGCGTTGATGCGGTTTCGCAACGGTGGGTTTATTCGGCTCCCGTCTGATGAACCGGAAGAGGTTCAATATTTTAAACACCGCCGGGGCGGTTTCTACTGAGGATTAGGCTATGGCTATCGAAAAAGGAATGTATTCCGCCCCAATGGGTTTGGAAGACGAAGAAATGGAAGTAGAAGGTCAAGAACTTGACCTAGAGATCGAGATTGTGGACCCAGAGTCCGTGACTCTTGCGAACGGGGACATGGAGATCACTCTGATACCCGACGCCGACGAGACCGACATAGTGGAGTTTGACGCTAACCTCGCGGACGTCATGGAAGAAGGTGACCTGCAGGAGCTGTCTGACGACCTCGTGGGTCTAATCGAGGCCGATATGGACAGTCGGAAGGACTGGGTGGACTCATACGTACAGGGTCTGGACGTGCTTGGGTTCAAATATGAGGAACGTACGCAGCCGTGGGAAGGTGCCTGTGGGGTGTTCTCCACAATTCTCGCTGAAGCAGCCATACGGTTCCAAGCTGAGGCCATGTCAGAGACGTTTCCAGCCGCAGGACCAGTGAAAGTTAAGATTCTCGGCAGCGAGAATAAAGAGAAGATCGAGGCAGCGCAGCGCGTCAAGGCCGATATGAACTACGAGATCACCGAGCGGATGGTCGAGTATCGGTCTGAACACGAGCGGATGCTCTACAGCCTTGGTTTGGCCGGTTCCGCGTTCAAAAAAGTGTACTTCGACCCGAATATGGGCCGTCAAGTGTCTATCTACATCCCCGCAGAGGACGTGATTGTGCCGTATGGCGCCAGTCACCTAGAGACAGCCGAGCGCGTTACGCATGTTATGCGTAAAACTAAGAACGAGATGGCTAAACTGCAGGCTGGTGGGTTCTACCGCGACGTAGATTTGGGTGATCCTGCCCCTTACCACTCCGATATTGAAGAGAAGAAGGCTGAAGAGGGTGGATTTAACCTAACTGACGACAATCGGTACGCTCTATACGAGTGTCATGTGGAGATGAACGTCCCCGGAGTCGACGATGAGGACGAATTGCCTAAGCCGTACGTCGTTACGATTGAGCGCGGGTCAGGTGAGGTCCTCGCGGTACGCCGTAACTATGACGAAGAAGACACACTACGCCTAAAAAACCAATTCTTCGTGCATTATCCCTATGTTCCGGGCTTTGGCTTCTATGGTTTGGGCCTGATTCACATCATCGGGGGGTATTCTCGCGCAGGAACAGCCCTTATCCGCCAGTTGGTGGACGCAGGCACACTGTCGAACCTACCGGGAGGCTTGAAAACACGTGGCTTGCGCATCAAAGGCGATGATTCGCCTATCGAGCCGGGTGAGTTTAAGGATGTAGACGTTCCATCTGGTAGCATTCGTGATAATATCATGACGCTGCCGTACAAAGAGCCGTCCCAAACACTCCTTACGTTGTTAGACCGTATTACACAGGAAGGACGCCGCCTCGGGGCTATCTCTGACCTGAATATCTCGGATATGTCGGCAAACGCGCCTGTTGGCACCACACTGGCACTGCTCGAGCGTACCCTGAAGCCGATGGCAGCGGTCCAAGCACGCGTCCACTACGCGATGAAGCAGGAGTTTAAGCTCCTCAAGGCTATTATCGCCGAGCACGCCCCCACAGAGTACTCCTACGTGCCTGAGAGAGGCGAGGTGACTGCTCGTCAAATGGACTATATGATGGTGGATGTAATCCCTGTCAGCGATCCTAACAGCTCTACAATGGCGCAGCGGGTGGTCCAGTACCAAGCAGTGCTTCAGATGGCTCAGCAGGCGCCTCAGATTTATGATCTGCCTATGCTGCATCGTGAGATGATGGAGGTCTTGGGGATCAAGAACGCGGATAAGATTGTCCCAACCCGCGAAGATGCGAAGCCTACAGACCCAATCAGCGAGAACATGGACGCGTTGATCGGCAAGCCGATGAAAGCGTTTATCTATCAGGACCACGAAGCGCACATTGCTACGCACACAGCGTTCTTGCAGGACCCCATGATCGCCCAGATGATCGGGCAAAACCCGCAGGCAAAGCAGATTCTGGCGTCTCTACAGGCCCACATCGCCGAGCACCTTGGCTTCCAGTATCGCCAACAGATCGAAGAACGTCTTGGCGCACCGCTACCAGCACCAAACGAAGAGATGCCGGAAGAAGTCGAAGTTCAACTGTCACGTCTGGTTGCTGATGCTGGTAAACAGCTTACGCAGGCACATCAGCAGCAAGCTGCGCAGAAAAAGGCGCAAGAGCAGGCTAAAGACCCACTCATCCAGATGCAGCAGGCTGAGCTCCAGATCAAAGCGCAGGAAGTACAGCGTAAGTCCCAGAAAGACCAAACAGACGCTGCGTTGCGCAATGAGCAACTTAAACTACAGAAAGCGAAAGCCGCCGCAGATGCTATGATTAAGGCTGAAGAGCTTAACGTAGACAAAACTGAACTCGCCATCGACGCCGAAGTAAAAGGTGTGGAGATGGACCGGGCGCGCCGCGAGGCGCAAGTCAAGACCGCCGTAGAAATGGCGAAATTGACACAGCAAAAACCTAGAGGAGAGGGTAAATAACCTATGGCAAAAACCGTCTTTGACGTGCTTACAAATAACATCGACGAGCAAATCTCGTCTGCACAGCGTTTTCTATCCGGGGGGTCTCCTAAAGACTACGCCGAGTATAGGGAAGTTGTTGGCTTAATTCGGGGTCTCGAAGCCAGCAAATCTTACATCGAAGACCTCTCGCGCAACTATATGGATGACAACGATGACTAAAGCAGCAGTTAAAATCAACGAAGAACAAGAGTTTGAACAACAACTCCCTAAACCAGTAGGCTACCGCCTGCTCATCGCTTTGCCGCAGGTCGCGGACACTTATGAGGGGACAAGTATCCTCAAAACCGACTCTGAACGTGGCAGAGACCACATCATGTCTATCATTGGTTTGGTCGTGGATATGGGTAATGATGCCTATGGGGATGAAGCACGGTTCCCTGATGGCCCTTGGTGTAAACAAGGTGATTATGTGATGTTCCGCATGAACTCAGGCACTCGGTTTACTATTGGGGGTACTGAGTATCGTTTGATGAATGACGATTCGATTGAGGCAGTCGTGGCTGATCCTCGGGGTATCACACGCGCATAGGGAGATGCACAATGCCGTTTCAAAAAGTAGAATACGAATTTCCTGATGATAAGGAAGAAACAGTGGACATTGAGATTGAACCCTCGTCCGCTGAACCAATGAACCGTTCTGGCAAAGCTAAAAAGAACGAAGTCGAAGTAGACGTGGAAGATACGCCAAAGACAAAGGCTAAGAAGCCCGCTGACGACGATGATGACTTTGACGTAGACATCGTTGACGATACGCCGAAAGCAGATCGTGGCCGGAAGCCGTCTGACCCACCTGAAGAAGTTACTGATGAGGAACTGGAAGATTATTCCGACAAGGTTCGTAAACGCATCAAGCACTTCAGCAAGGGGTACCACGACGAGCGTCGGGCAAAAGAAGAAGCGTTCCGTGCCAGAGAAGAGTTAGAGCGGGTAACTCAGCAGTTACTTGAAGAGAATAAAAAGCTCAAAACAAGTAGCACAAAGAGTCAAACGGCTCTTATCTCACAGGCAAAGAAAAATGCAGAGACGCAGCTAAGTTCTGCTAAAACCGCCTATAAAACCGCCTATGACTCTGGAGACGCAGATGCTGTGCTCGAAGCGCAAGAAAAGCTCTCCGATGCTAAGTCTAAACTCGATAGGTTAGCAAACATCAAGGTACCAACTTTACAGGAAGACGAAACGCCTGTACAATCGGCACCAGAAGCATCTACACCCGCCCCGGCTCCACAGGTCGATAAGCGTGCCATGGATTGGAAAGACGCCAACCCTTGGTTCGGTTCAGACGATGAGATGACGAGTTTTGCGCTGGGGCTGCATAATAAACTCGTCAAAGAGGGCATCAGCCCTCAAGAGAGTCAATACTACGAGAAGATTAATTCTCGTATGCGTCAGGTCTTCCCAGATCAGTTCGAGGGGGACGAAACAGAAGTCGAGGTGGCCCCGGAGCCGAAGCGTAAAGCACAGGTTGTGGCATCAGCAACGCGCAGTACTGCGCCGAAGAAGGTGACACTAACTAGAACCCAAGTGCAGATCGCGAAGAGGCTTGGACTTACCCCGCAACAGTACGCCAAACAGGTTGCATTAGACATGAGGAAACAAAATGGCTGAGAATCGTATCAACCGTGAGCTTGAGACTCGCGATAAAAACGTCCGTAAACGGAGCTGGCAGCGCCCGGAAACACTTCCATCGCCGACTCCTGAAGATGGGTACGCATATCACTGGGTTCGCGTAAGCACCCAAGGTCAAGCCGACGCCACTAACGTTTCTTCAAAATTGCGTGAAGGTTGGGAACCCGTGAAAGCGGCAGATCACCCAGAAATTACCATGGTTACAATCGAAAACGAACGGTTTGCTGATAACGTGGTGATTGGTGGGCTTATGCTGTGTAAGGCACCTACAGAGTTGGTTGAGGAGCGTACGGAATACTACGATACTCAAACTAAGTCTCAGATGCACTCGGTGGACAACAACTTCATGCGTGAGAACGATCCTCGTATGCCGCTCTTTAACGAGCGTAAGACGAAGGTCACATTTGGTAACGGAACTTAATAGGAGCTGAAGATGGCTTATCCTACTGTTAGCGGACCTTACGGTCTGGTTCCGGTGAAACTGTTGAGCGGGACCCCTTTTGTAGGGGGTGTATATCGTTCGATGAAGATTGCTAGTGGTTATAACACTACGATTTTCTTCGGGGATGCCGTGAAAATTGTCACCGGTGGTACTGTCGAGCGTGATACGTTTGACGCCGCAATGACACCTGTTGGTGTCTTCATGGGCTGCAAATACACTGATCCAAACTTGGGTTATGAATTGTACAGCCAGCAATTCCCAGCGAACACTGCAGCAGACGACATCGTCGCCTACGTTGCAGACGCAACTGACCTGTTGTTCAAAGCCGCCGTCGTATCTTCGGGTACAACAATCGGTGACTTGGCTCTGACAGACATCGGTGCGAACGTCGCTGGCGTAGACAACACAGGTGATTCTACTTCGGGTAACTCCCGTGGCGCGATCTCCGATACGTCTGCAACAACAAACACTCTGCCTTTCCGCATCGTTGGTCTGGTCGAGGAAACGAAAAACAGCTCGGGTGGTTACACTGAGGCCTACGTTAAATGGAACGCAGGTCACCAGTATAACAACACGACTGGCGTATAAGGAGTGATGTAACATGGCTATTTCACGCGCCCAGCTACTTAAAGAACTCCTTCCCGGACTGAACGCTCTGTTCGGCATGGAGTACGCAAAATATGGCGAAGAGCACGCTGAAATCTTCGAAACCGAGTCGTCAGACCGGTCATTTGAAGAGGAAACCAAATTATCCGGTTTCTCAGCAGCGCCTGTTAAAGGTGAAGGTTCTGCGATTGAGTATGACAATGCTCAAGAAGCATGGACTGCTCGCTATACACACGAAACCGTCGCGATGGGCTTCTCAATCACTGAGGAAGCTATCGAGGATAACCTGTATGACTCTCTGTCAGCTCGTTATACGAAAGCGTTGGCTCGTGCTATGGCGTATACCAAGCAGGTTAAAGCCGCTTCGATCCTGAACAATGCGTTTGCTGCCGGTACCACATACGGTGACGGTAAAGCGCTTTGTGCAACGGACCACCCACTCGTGTCTGGCGGAACTAACTCGAACCGCCCAACAGTCGCTTCTGACCTTAACGAGACTTCGCTTGAAGCCGCCGTTATTCAGATCAGCCAGTGGACTGACGAGCGTGGCTTGCTTATCGCTGCTCAGCCGCGTAAGTTGGTTATTCCGCCTGCACTGCAGTTCGTGGCAACACGCTTGTTGGAGACAGAAGGCCGTGTCGGTACCGCCGATAACGACCTGAACGCACTCCGCAGCAACGGGTCGATCCCTGAAGGCTACACCGTTAATCACTATCTGACAGACACCAATGCTTGGTTCTTGATGACAGATATTCCTAACGGTCTGAAGCACTTCACACGTGCTCCAATGGCTACTTCAATGGACGCAGACTTCGACACAGGTAACAGCCGCTATAAAGCGCGCGAACGTTACTCGTTTGGTGTCTCTGATCCATTGGGTATCTTCGGGTCACCGGGGGCCTAACGTGCTCCCTCATGCGGCCTCCGCGTGAGCTGAAAGGGGTTACTTCGGTGACCCCTTTCTTTTTGTTTATTGCTGGTGTATTCTGTTGGCACTAGGGCAAACATCAGCTTTGTAGACAGGTTACCGCCCTCCTGACGTTGCATAGACTACAAAGCGAATCCTTATGCAAAGGGTACTAAAATGGCTTCTACTACATTTTCAGGTCCAGTGACCTCAACCGCTGGTTTTATTGGCGATATCAAAGTTCCAACATACACAGTTGCAAGCGCCCCATCCGCTTCCGATGCTGGTGCTGGTACGCTTGTGTACGTTTCAAATGGCGCTGCTGGCGCTGCAATCTTGGCCTTCTCTAATGGCACAGACTGGAAGCGTTCGGACACAGGTGCCACAATCGCAGCAGCGTAAGGAGCTAGGTTATGAGTAGATTCAAACCAGCTTCTGCGGAAGAGCTAGCACGTCGCGGACTCAACGCTGATGGTTCTCCCATCAAAACAACTCCTGTCCGTGCTCGAAATGATGATGGTACGCTTAAAGCAGACGACCCTTCTACGCCTAATGTAAATGAGGCGTGGGAAACAAAACCTGCTAAGAAGCGTAGCCGTCCTTCAAAAAAGAAGGGATAACGGATGTCTAATTCAGACGTACAGTCGAAACGAGTTACCGCGGCAGCATCCTTGGGTGTAGGTCCAGCACGTATCCGGCAGGTTCAGGTGCTGACTACAGCAGGTGGCGCGGGTCGTCTTACCATCACCGATGGTTCTGGTGGCCGTACTGTGCTTGATCTTGACTTCCTAGCTTCAGATTCTCACTCCGTTAACATCCCAGATTGGGGTCTTCGGTGTCAGGATGATGTACTTATCACGGCGATGACTAACATCAGCGCCATGACAGTATTCTATAGCTAGGGTGGCGCTATGCGGTGTTACTACAAAAAAGGCGGGGGCGTAAAATCTCCCGCTTGGCAGCGTAAAGAGGGTAAGAGCGAGTCTGGTGGCTTGAACAAAAAGGGTGTGGAAAGCTACCGAAAAGCCAACCCCGGAAGCAAGCTGAAGACCGCTGTTACTACCAAGCCGAGTAAGCTCAAGAAGGGTTCCAAGGCCGCTAACCGTCGGAAGTCTTTTTGCGCCCGTATGAAGGGCATGAAGAAGCGCAATACAAGCGCAAAAACCGCGAACGATCCCGATAGTCGTATAAATAAGAGCTTACGGAAGTGGAATTGTTAGATGGCTATTAGTCGTACGCAGATGAAGAAACAAATCCAATCGCCTCCTTCTAAGCTATCGCAGCAGCGAAAAAAGGCGGCAGCGAAAAAACGAAAAAAGGAACTTAATGCCTTATCTAACAAGTAGTATTCCGTATTTCAAAGCATGGGTGCGGAGGGAGTATACGAAAAATTTAGAAGGTTATCACGGGGAGTTTTTACACGCCATGGTCGTCGCCGTAACTACAATGCCTAATCGGACGTTGAGCTTCCAAGTGATATTCACTGGGTGCGAGTCTGATGACACAGATGAACCTAATGTTCATGGTGGGGCCATGTGGGCACGTCTACCGCTTACGGCGCTTGTTGCCGATACTCCGCTTGAAGAATGGCCTACAGAGCTTCCAGCCTATCTAGCGCAGCCTTGGGACTGCATGTCTCATACTCACAGTGTGTATAAGATAGAACGCGCGTCTCCTGCGCCGTGGATAGCTAAAGTAGATGGTGAGTTTTACCCCGCCAAGTATTATTTTACCGTAGATTACACTGATAATGAAGTGGCTGACGACCCAGCGCAGCATAAGCAAAGCCACGTGCTTGAACTGCTAGATGCTGGAGAGTATACAGGTAACATAGTAGCACTACCAAATAACCGGGTTCGCGTTACGCACCCTGCGTGGTTTGAAACAGGCCAAGGTGCCCCAGACTTCAAGCCAAACCAACATTCGTACGGTTCTAAAGAAGACGTAGATTACGTCTGGGATACAGACCGCGTATTTAACAACCTATATAAGGATGCCAACAATGATGAGACCTAGAGCACGCCCCGAGGATATGATGAAGAAAAAGAAAAAGAAAACCGCTGCACCCGAAAAGTCCATACGCCCTAGAGCACGTCCTGAGATGATTGGTAATACTCCCGGTAGCCAAGGCACCCGTGGCATTGACCCCAAAGAAAATTATAGCCCTGAAGACTTTGAGCGCCTCACAGGCGGCATGAAAGCTGGCGGCATGATGAAGAAAAAAGGCTATGCCAAAGGTGGCATGATGAAGAAGGGCTACAAAAAAGGCGGTAAGGTTCGCGGCGCAGGCATGGCGAAGCAAGGTGTTCGCGCTGCCAAAATGGTAACAATGAAAGGCGCGTAATATGGCAAAACGTCCTAATAGAAATAAAAAGGTTGATACATCATCAACCCTTGATCAAGGTGGGGTAACCCCCCTTAGAGCCTTGGCCGTAGCTTTGTACAATCGAGGCGAGAGGAAAGAAGACCGTAAGTATCAGGAATCTCTTGAAGACATGGGTATGTTTGAGGAGGGTGGCGGAAGAGCCAATGTCTCATCGTCTAAAGATAAAATGTATATGGCCCCACCAAAGGACATGCGTAAGAAGTCTGGTGGCATGGTGAAGAAGGGCTACAAAAAAGGCGGTAAGGTTCGCGGCGCAGGCATCGCTCGTAAGGGTGTTCGCGCAGCTAAAATGGTGTAATCGTGCGTAGATATTACAAATCAGGCGGGAAGATATGCGCAAAAGGTAAGTCGTGGGCTAAACGCACTTTTGACACCTA
>Ga0316204_10004614_pt1 | contig 24369 bp, 16 predicted proteins | sample 6monrhotite_MG_2_FD_205661 | JGI IMG/M metagenome (GOLD analysis project Ga0316204, IMG submission 205661) | Microbial mat bacterial communities from mineral coupon in-situ incubated in ocean water Damariscotta River, Maine, United States -... | ecosystem: Environmental > Aquatic > Marine >... | reverse complement strand
ACTTCATTAAGAGAATAAATTTACGTGAGGGGCTTGATTGATATCGGAATCACGATACAGTTGAGCCATGGGAGTGTTACCCATGTCCCGGTACAACTGTTACCTATGTCCCGAACTCATACACAAGCCACGGGATGACGGGAATTAGAAGTCACGGGATAATGTTTTATTGTTCCCGAGAGTATTCTCCGTTTAAAGTGAATCACGAGGCTCAAAGCACAACGCGAGACTCAAAGCATATCGTGAATTTGAAGTTCCTGATTTCTAATTAATCGCAAACTCAAATTTCAGATAAAAAAAAGCCGCTCAATTGAGCGGCTTTTTTGTGGCTTACTTTTCAATACTAAAAGTAATTAACCTTGCGAGCCACCAAGGCCAAATGGATCAGCAGGTTGTTGTTCTTGCTGTTGTACAGCAGCAGGTGCCGCACCAGGCTTTGCAGTAGCAGCTGCCGCAGGCATCAGCACAAAAGGGCTAGCACTGTGTGCTTGTCCAGCAGGAGCCGCTGCTGCTGGACTTGCTGCCGCAGAAGCATCGGCTGCAGCTGCAACATCAAGCTTCACACCATTCTTGTGCAAGAACTCACGCAGAGCAGCAAAGCGTTTTGTTTGGTCGCCTAAAGCAAGCTTATACCCACTAGCTTCTCTTGTTGCCATATCTACTCTACGGTAAGCCGCTTCTATATCAGCTAGGTCACTAGTTTCAGGCTTAACTCCTTTAGCAAGATCTTTTTTAAGGGCCTTGCCATCCGTATTATTAGGTATTTTATTACCTAGTTTCCGTGAATCTGCAAATGGATCTGCAGGCACCGGAGTAGCTGCAGCAGGCATACCTAAAGCAGCTGCAGCAGCGGCAACTTTTGCAGCAATTTGCTCATTAAGCTCACCGAGGTAATCCTCACCCGTTAGTTTAGCAAGTTCTGCTCTTTCCCCAGCAAACGGATCTTCACCATCGGTAGGAGCAGGATTAGCAGCAAGAATAGTTTCAATCTCAGTTACTGCAGCCAGAACTTGCTCTTTCAGTGCCACTAATTGCTGGTGTTCTTGAGTATCAGGATTATAGGATTCTTCGCTGAACAGTGCTTCCAGAGCTTGTAATTTGCCAGCAAGTTCTGCTTTAGCTGCTGCTTGTGCTTCAGCCTGAGCTGCTTGTTGTTCAGCTGCTGCTTGAGCCGCTTGAGCCGCTTGAGCTGCTTGAGCCTCTGCCGCTTGAGCCTGAGCCGCTGCTGCTCCTATTGTAGCAATACGAGTTAGTACACCCGCTGCTGCTGCTGTTAGTGCAGTCAAGGCAGCTGTGTGCTCATCTGAGTGTTGATAGCCTTCAACACCATTGAGGGCAGCAGGAATATCTGTCTCGTTAAGCTTTGCCACTGCTGCAGCAAATGCACGTAATACATCAGGATTGGCCTCATCATCTGTAGGTACTTGTACAGCATCGATCAATTTGCCGATCTTAGTCCTTGCTGTTCTTATTGCACCGCGTTGGCGCGGGGTTAGTCTATGAGCTGCTGATGCTGTAGGAGCTGGGCTAGCAGGTAAAGGTGTAGCAGGTGCAGCACTACCATCAGCAGAGGCTGCTTGAGCTGCATCTGCTGCAGCAATTGCATCAGCGACGACCAAATTAGCTGCGTTTAAGCTGGTAGTAAGGAGCTGTACAGCTTCCTCACCGGTTAATAGACGATTTTCTTTCCCATTTGACAGCACAATTGGGTTAGCTGCATTTCCTTCAGGAAGGCCTAAGAATGGTTTTACTTCATCTTGTGCTAAGAAGGCTCTCACAGTCATGAAGTTTAACTTGGTTGCTTGCCATTCAGGCGGAAGTATTGATTGACCACTAGGGTTCGTATGTTGGCTGGCAGCGGCAGCCTGCCCTAAAGCATTTCCTACCACGAGGACAGGACTCAAAGATGATGGATCTTGGCTCATCAGCGCTGCGATTTTAGCTGCAAGGTCTGGTGAAGGCTGTGCACTAATTAATCGATTCTCAACGATAAACGCTAGGATTTCATCTACTGTTTTTTGAGCTTGCACTAGTTGCGCATTAGCTGCAGCGATAGCAGGATTTTCTTGAGCCGCTTGAGCCGCTTGAGCCGCTTGAGCCGCTTGAGCCGCTTGAGCCGCAGCAGCAGGATCGGCTTGAGGAGCCGCTGCTGCTGCCGCAGCATCATCGCTACCATTAGGCTTGCTGCCGGTGCCGGTCAATCTGCTGAGGAGTCCGTCCAAGACACCAGCTTTTGGAGCAGGAGTCGACGGGCTGGCAGCTGAAGAAGCTGTGCTAGCAGACGCTAGCGGTGCTGCTGCAGGAGGAGGAGCTATTCCGACGACTTCTGCAGGTGTTGTTTTAGAGCCACCCAAGCAACGCAATGCAGCAAATGCTGTAGGCTTATCAGTATTGAATTGTGTTAGAAAATCTTTTGTGGCCTTAACAAAATCGACTATCACGGTTGCTTGTGTTTTTGATCCGTTAAAATTAGTCAGGATAGCAGTTGTAGAAGCATGTGGCTGCATTGTATTCACAACTTCTAATAAGCTTAATACTGCTTGCGCATAGGCAGCTTTACCTGCTGTGCTTAACATAAAAGCGTTGTTGGGCGGAGGTAGTAAGTCGATTGCATTTTTAAGACTAGCTTCATCTGCAAGTAGCTCTCCAATGATACGCTCGGCAGTAGCACTGTTTGCTAATTTAGCTGCAGCATCGGCACTATCTTGGCTTAGCACAGCAACTGCTTTTGCGAAATCAGTTCTTGAGCCAGTCAGTTTTGCGTAAGTTTCTTTTAGTAAAGTTTGCACTTTACCGTTAGGTGCTAGTTCTGCAGGCACTGGGAACCATGCTGGATGTGCATCACGGAATGTTGCCTCGGCATCAGCATCAGCTGCTAGGAACACGCCAACTGTGTAAGAGCTTGTATCTTCAGGACGGAATTCCGGTAAGCTCAAGAAGCGTTGTAGATCATTAAGCGCTACTACTGTTTTGCGACCATCTAATTCGACTTCAACTTGCTGGGTAGCATTAAGAGCTGCTTCAGTGAGTTCAACAGCTTTTGCTTTAGCAGCAGCGAATGCTTCAGCAACTTCATCTGGAGTACCTGATATGCTTGCAGCAGGCTCATCAGCTTTAGCTTTAGCAGCTTTATGTGCATCATTAGCTTTAGTGTAAGCGGCAACAGCAGCAGCGGTTTTGGCGTAGATGTCGGCAAATAAAGCTTTGGCTGTAGATGCTACTGGAGCTGCTTCAGTTGCGCCTTCTTCAGAAGTACTTCCAGCTGCACTTGCTGCTTCAGCTGCAGGGGCTGTTAGTGATGCCCTGAATTCCCCAATCTTGTTATAGGCCATTACGATGGCGATATGTGGGGATGCTATTAGTGCTTCGTTCATGTCAGTGAAAAGATTATCAGCTGCTTTATAGGGTGCTAGCGTTTTCTTATGTAGACCAAAACCAGATGTTAATTCCGGTGGGTTTTGTAATGCTTCTTGTGCATAAGCAGTCAGGAGGCGTCGCAGACCCACTACGCGTTCGGCATAGGTGGGTTTTGCTGGCGCATCACTTTCTCCATCAATGATAGCTCGCGCCTTAGCCAATTCGTAACCGGCAATTGTTTCTTCACTTTCTTCAGTCGGTTCCAGAGCGACAGGGTGATTGGTACCTGGGACGGTCGCTAGGAAGTGTAAGCGATCAGCGATGGCACGTTTGTCATCAAATGGTGAAGTTAAATTTAGATTTGTGAGTAAGGCGATGGTTTCATGGTAAGTGGCTTTAAACATTTCGCTAATAAATGGACCTACTTCGTCTACTTGAGCTGCATCGCCACCGTCAGCTGTATCGCCAGTAGCGCTGGAAGTTGAGGCTGCGGGTATATCGGTACATGCGTTCCAGTCAGTTGCCAGCTCGGCTAGTGCAGCGAAGTGGTCTTGTGCGAGTTGCGCATCTTGGTCTTTGCTGTTGGTCAATTTCGTTGGTGGCTTTGCAGGGAGGGCTTTGGCACGAGCATCCAGTGCTGCGTATGAAGTGTCTCTGGGTGCAGCAACAGCAGGAGTATCATCAGCAGCAGAACTTGAAGCGGCTACAGGAGCAGCGTCACTAGGAGCAGGTGTAGACGTACTTGAAGCGGCTACAGCAGCACCGGAAGAAGAGCTAGCAGCCACAACTGTAGGAGCAGCACTTGAAGATGAAGAAGAGCTGCTTGTGGGAGTAGAAGCAGAGAATGCAGAAATTGATGTTCTGAATTCTTGTACGCCCCTTGCGGCAGCAGCTGGTATTAGAGGAACGATCCGAAGGAGCTCTTGCTCAGCATGTACGTTACGTGCATTGTTATCTGCTGCTTGATCTGCAGAATAGAAAATGGCTGCATGCTCTGCATCACTTATAGCGGGATTATCAAGTGCTGTTTGCATCGCTGTTTGGTTCAGGAACGCTTGGATTAACTGTAATGGCAGCGCTGTATTATCAAGCTTGCTGGGTACGGCATTGATCTCAGCCCAATCACGAGCGAGGGCGCGTACTTGTGAAGCAGCAGCTGGAGCTAAAGAACCTTGCTTGCTTGCTGTAGCAAGAGGGCTCAATAGCCTGTTCATGTCAGCAATGCGAGCAGCAATTTGGGCTTCATCCATTTGAGCAGCTGCGGGTGCTGCAGGGGCTGCTGATCCTTGGGCTGCATCGGCAGCTGATGATCCGGCAGGTGCCACTTCTGCAGCATGTGCGGCATCCGCAGCAGCAAAATCGATCACGTCAAATGCAGGGTGATCAGCAGGGTATGCAGCTTGATCGCCTGCTGTAAGAAGCCCTTTTACAACGTCTGAATTTAAGGCTACTTGCATAGCTGTGAGTTGTGCTCTGACTGCATCTGAATCCGGGTGATCGGCATCCAAACGATTAAAGCCATATTCTTGTAATAGGGTTGCGTCTTTGGCGACTTCGTTGAGGTAAGGTAGTGCAGCGGCGATGTGGCTGGCTGCTGCGAAGATTTGCCCTTGGTTTTTTGCAGTAACTGCCGCTGTTAGTGCTGCATTTGCTTTTACCAGATCTGAATATGTGCTTGTAAATTTAGCTGCCAACATCTTGTGCTCTTGACCGTTTGAGCTATCCAAAGCCTTAGCTAAGATAAGTTTTCCAAATTGGGCGTGTAGAGCGGCAAATTGCATAAAAGTGGCGGCTGCTTGCTGGGGTGATGGTACAGACGTCAGTTCTGTTGCTGCGATTGCGCGTAGTATGGCTTCCAATAAGATTTCTTGTGCTTGTTGTTCAGATCTCATGTTTCGTTTCCTTTGGGTTTATGGTCAAAATTAATAAATTTTAGTGAAGAAAAAGTAGGCTCACGTTAGCTAATGACTTTAGTAGTGTCAACGAAAATACGCGAATTAAGTAGACTTTTTTACCTTTCCTTAAGGGAAGCTTAAGGGGGGATTAAGGGAGGATTAACATAGGTTAAGGGAGGCTTAAGGTGGGTGTTTTGGGGAATGGGGAATGGGCGTATATTTCCCCCTCACCCTAGCCCTCTCCCGCGGGGGGAGAGGGGACTGGCCGTGCTCAGGCAAGGATTTGTGTGCTGTGGTTCTGTTGCGTGCGTGGCTTACTGGAGTTGTGCGTATTGTCCATTGTCGGGACGGGGGCAGCAGAAAATGGTTTGTTGGTCGTCTCCGCCTTGGCGGGGTTTGGGTCGGAATACGGAATATTGTGCGATCCAGTTTCCGGCGAACAGGGCGCCGGCGATGATGCCGCTGGCGGGTATGCTTTGTGTGATGGCGTTCATCACGACGGTGAGTGACAGGCCGGTGATTAATGCTTTGTAAAAACTGCTGATAACAGCATCGATCTGAAATAGGGTGTGGCAGTTTGTATTTTCGTCTGCTGTCTCATCGGTAAAGATGCGGCGGATTTTGCTGCTGTAGGCACGTTGGGTGGATGCTAAAAGTACTACGGAGAAAAAGCCGAGCAGTGTGACGAGTCCGACTTCAAAATCACCGGAACAGGTATGTGCTGATTCTTCTCTTAAGCAGCTCGTTAGTCTGTGATCGAGTTCCCCGATATTTTTTAGGAAGGCATCGCCTGCGTTAAAGTACAGTGCGGTGTTCGCGAGGTTGTAGAAGAAGGTGAATAGATGCGCGATGAGGTTGGCTGTGCGGTAGCTGTTTTTCCATCTTGCTTCTGTCCTAAATGGTGCATTTAGAATCGCGTATTGTGCGGCAAAGTTGCCTGGTGTACAGATGATTGCGATAGTGAGGCCAGCCGCTGTTCCAAATAAGGTCTTACTTAAAGCTAATAAAGAAGAAGAGGTGATGATAGCTTTGCCAAAACCACTAAAAACTTCTAAGCCTGTTTCCCAACGAGCGGGTGTTGTGCTTTCATCGGGGTCTGGATAGACAGGGTGTTTTTGTAATTTGTCGATGGTTTTTCGGTAGGCTTTTTGATTGCTGATCGCAAGTCCAAAAGAGAAGAGCGTTATTGGAATCCAAAATGCAATTCTTTCTCCGGTGCTACCTTCGGTGAAACGATGGTCGTAGTGACATGTGTTGCCTGATAGGCAGTAATGTTCGAGGAAGCTGTTGGGCGAGTCGATGTACAGTGCAAGGTTGGATATGTTGAACATCAACGTGGATGTTTCTATCAAAAATTTTCGTATTCTCATATTCGGCGTATTGTATCTGCTTTTTTTTAAATTGCGATGAATAATTTATCTTTTTTGAACTTTTTCCTTAAGGTTTTATTAAGGGTGTTTGGTTTTCTGGATCCCGTGGTCAAGCCACGGGATGACGGTGCGAAAAGAGTGAACCGGGCGAAAAGAGTGGACCGGGTATGGCGTTCTATGCATTCAATGCAAATTTTCAAGGTTAGTGCTGCTTCGGAGGTTGTGTCGCGAGTGCGCGCTTGTTGACACGCGCGCCTCACTTGAATATGTCACGTGTGTTTTGAGGTAAAAAAATATTGGGCTTTAAGGCGTAATTAATTTAGGATGTGTCCGGTCAGTTTTAGGGAAAAATTATATATGTACGGTGCGGTATCAGGTGGTGATGGCAGTGGTGTAAGGCGTGGGTCGGATCCAGTGCCGCAAATCCCAATAGCGTCGTCATTAGATGATGGCGAGTTAGCACGATTAAAACATCGCTATTGGTCCAAAAGTATTACGGGCGGTCCGCTGATCGTAGCGCATAAAGCATTAAAGACGATTTTATTTTTTATTGGGACGGCGGGTTTAAATGCCTTTACTCAAGAAAAAATATTAGGCCATCATTCTGATGACCACCTTCCTGAACCGTGTACGTCGCTTATTTCTCAAGGTGCAGATTTTTCGCCAGGTGCTTTGATTCCTTTGATGGTTTTTTTTACTGTGACAACATGTATTACGAATTTTATTTCGCGTGCTAAGGCTTTGGGCGATGATAACGATGGTTTTGGTGTATTGCATGATTTAAATGCTGAGCAGAAGCGGCGGTTTTGTTTGCTTGATGCATCGTTTAAAAAAATTATTCTTTTTCCTGATGGTGAAAACATTCTATTTATGCCGAAAGCAGATCAGCAGGTTTTCGGTAATAACTTAGGTGATATCCTTAATTATATGTACGCAAAATATGGTAGGTTTAAGATTACGTCTGAGCCTACTGATGTGCAGTCTATAACGGGTTCTCGTATTTTATCTTCGCATGCGGGTGGTGGTGACTTGAGCGCTGCATTGCGAAGATTACCTGGAGCAATCAAATATAATTTGATTGCCTTTAATTGTGATGGGCTGTCTTCCAGGTTGTGTTTCCAAGGTGCTGCACGCATTATTCATGTCGGCCTGCCAACATCCTATCCTCGCTGGTCTGTTTTATCTCGTTGGCAATGGCGCGACTATTTGCGCATGCTTGGTCGTAGCGCATTATGGTTATTTGTCAGAGGTGTTCCGGCTTTGTTTATTGTGTTGCAAATTAATAAAGCCTTGTACTCTTTAGAAAAGTCGGCTGGTTTATCTGCGCAATCTTCTCTGGGGCTACAATGGTTTTGTTTTATCTTTAATATGTCAGTGGCGGTCAATCGTGCGCTTATCAATAACAGAATGAAAGGTGATGAGGTTTATCGTTTAATTCAAAATTGGCGAATACAGAAAAAATATAATATTGCTTCGCAACAAGCATATAGGCCTGCGTTCGCGAAGGCGTTACTTGTTTCTTTTATACCTGTTGTGGTGACGGTAATGTACTTGGCTTTTACGGGGTTGTTTTTTGGGAGTGATGGTCCGCTTGCCTTTGGAGAACAAATGCAGGGTCTACTTACTGTGTCTGTCGCTCACTCACTGAAACCGAGTGCAGGTTTTGCTGGTTTTCTTTTGAATTTTATTACTTATAGTTCAACGATATCGACAGTGGTCGTTGGGCTTTTGACACAATGTCGTTCTATGCACACGCAACTTTATACTTATTTTAGACGTAATCATATAAGGTCGAGTGCTCGTAAATCGACCTTCGCCTCAATAACGCCAGGCTTGCTTGTATTTTATGTTTCTACTTTATCGGACAGTGCGCAATATGGTTTAAATGCATTTTATAATGCGATGCAGGCGATGTTGCATCCAAATCATCTGGCTGTGACTAATTATTTAGGTGCATGCAATTTTGCCTTAAGTTTGTCAGCAGTTGTTGCGCTGGGTATTGCGATCACAAGTGTTGCTTGGACGGTATATACAGGTAAGGAAACCTATGAAAGTTTTGGGCGTTTATTTAAAGAGGATCCACGAAAACCTAGAGAGCAGGAAGATGATTATGGTGATCTTTCGCTGAATACACGTGCTGATGCTGAGATCGGAAGCGAATCTCCAAAGTTAAGTTTGTTGTTTGCGCATCGTGGTGGGAGTCCAGCTTCGACACCAGATACATCACCGCCCCCAACGCGTACGGATACGCCTTTCTCAGATCAACGTCCGCCTACACCAGCTTTTTGGTAATTTCTGGGTCGGTCCTCTCAAATCATATTTTATAGGTTAACGCTTTGATTATTTTTATTAGCTTTCAACATGAGAATTTTATAGAAATTAGTGGTAGATATTTTCAATATGAGTAGCTACTAAAAAAATCAAAACGGCTTGAGATTAGCTTTATTAAAATCAGATAGTTATAGTAGCAAATATGAATTTGAGAGGGCCGTCCCCAAAATGAAAATGATTAGGAATTTTTCCATTATCGCGCATATCGATCATGGTAAGTCGACGCTGGCAGATCGGTTTATTCAAATTTGTGGTGGCTTATCTGAGCGTGAGATGAAATCACAGGTGTTGGACTCGATGGATATCGAGCGCGAACGTGGTATTACCATTAAAGCGCAAAGTGTCACGCTGCATTACAAGGCGAAAGAAGGAAATACCTACCAATTGAACTTTATTGATACGCCTGGGCATGTTGATTTCGCTTATGAAGTGTCGCGCTCTTTAGCTGCGTGTGAAGGTGCACTGTTGGTTGTCGACGCCGGTCAGGGTGTAGAAGCGCAAACCGTTGCTACGTGTTACACCGCGATCGAGCAAGGTCTCGAAGTGTTGCCTGTTTTAAATAAAATTGATTTGCCGCAAGCGGATCCTGATCGTGTCAAGCAAGAGATTGAAGATGTGATTGGTATCGATGCGGTCGAAGCAACCTGTGTCAGTGCAAAGTCGGGCGAAGGTGTGATTGATCTTTTGGAAGAGTTAGTAACAAAAGTACCGCCTCCAACGGGTGATCCGAATGCGCCATTGCAAGCGCTGATTATTGATTCTTGGTTCGACAGTTATTTGGGTGTGGTATCGCTGGTTCGTATTATGCATGGCTCTTTGAAAAAGGGCGATAAAATCCGCGTGATGTCGACGGGGCAAGATTATCTGGTGGATGCGGTCGGTGTGTTTAATCCGAAACGCACAGAGTTGCCACAATTGAATGTTGGTGAAGTGGGTTTTGTTGTTGCAGGCATTAAAGATATCCTTGGTGCGCCTGTCGGTGACACTTTAACGCTTGCTAAAAATTCTGCGGGTGAGATGTTGCCTGGTTTTCAAAAGGTGAAGCCGCAAGTGTTCGCTGGTCTTTTCCCAGTGAGTTCTGATGATTATCAAGCTTTCCGTGAAGCTTTAGCAAAGTTGCAATTAAATGATGCATCGGTTTTTTATGAGCCTGAATCTTCGACAGCATTGGGCTTTGGTTTTCGTTGTGGCTTCTTGGGTATGCTGCATATGGAAATTATCCAAGAGCGTTTGGAACGTGAATATGATTTGGATTTAATTACCACAGCACCGACGGTGATTTATGAGGTGGTACTTAAGACGGGTACGATTGTTTATATCGATAATCCCAGTTGCTTGCCTGATGTGAGTGAGATTGATGAGATCCGTGAACCGATTGCACATGTGAATATGTTAGTACCGCAGGATTATTTGGGTAGTGTGATTACTTTGTGTGTTGATCGGCGCGGCGTTCAGAAAAGTCTGCAATATCTTGGAAATCAGGTGTCGGTTGTTTATGAGATTCCGATGAGTGAAGTGGTGCTTGATTTCTTTGATCGATTGAAATCGGTGAGTCGTGGTTTTGCGTCGCTTGATTATGGTTTTGATCATTTTGAAAAGGCCGATTTGGTGAAATTGGATGTGTTGATCGCGGGTGAAAAGGTAGATGCTTTGGCGATGATTGCACATCGGGATTTTGCGATGTCTCGGGGACGTGAATTGGTTGATGCTTTGCGTGAATTAATTCCAAGGCAGATGTTTGATATTGCGATTCAAGCATCGATTGGTGCGAAAATTATTGCGCGTTCGACGGTTAAGGCTTTGCGCAAGAATGTGACGGCTAAGTGTTATGGTGGAGATGTTTCGCGTAAACGTAAGTTGCTTGAGAAGCAAAAGAAAGGGAAAAAGCGTATGAAACAAGTGGGTAAGGTGTCTATTCCACAGGAGGCGTTTTTGGCGGTGTTGAAGGTGGGGGATAAGTCTTGATGTATGGATTGGCCCCCTCACTCTAGCCCTCTCCCGCGTACCCAAAGGGCACAGGCGTGGAGAGGGGATTGTTGTGGTTGCTTATTTATAATTTTCCTCACCCTGGCCCTTTCTGCTGGAGAGGAAAAGCTAGGGTGCTGCAGGGACACGTCCCCTCTCCCCTTGTGGGAGAGGGCTAGGGTGAGGGGTAATATATTTTTGGAGATTTTTGAATGACTTTTAGTTTTGCATTTTATTTAACACTCGTGGTGCTTATTACGGGTGTGATTACATTATTGGATGTTGTTGTTTTACGTAAGTTGCGTGCGCGCAGCGGTGCGAAGCAATCTGTTTTCGTAGAATATTCGCGATCCTTTTTCCCGATTTTGTTGGTTGTATGGATATTACGTTCATTTGTCATTCAACCGTATCGCGTGCCGACAGGTTCGCTGGAGCCAACGGTTATGCCCGGTGATTTTATTGCGGTGAGTCAGTTTAGTTATGGTTTATATTTCCCGGTGGTTCATAAGAAATTCCTTAATGTCGGTGAGCCTAAGCGTGGTGATATTGCTTTGTTTCGTTGGCCAGTGAATCCTAAAATTGTTTTTGTTAAAAGAGTGATTGGCTTGCCGGGTGATCATATTATTTATAAAAATAAAGTACTGACGATTAATGGGGTTGTAGCAAAGCAAAAATTTATTAAAGTGACTTATGATTATGGAAATGCGCCAGGTCAGAAGCGTCAGGTGTATGAAATGCAGGAAGACCTCGATGGTGTGAAGCATAAAATATTTATTCAGCCTATTGGGGGGCAGACAGGGAATTATGATTTAGTTGTGCCGGCGAATCAGTATTTCATGATGGGGGATAATCGTGATAACAGTGATGATAGTCGTCGTTGGGGGTTTGTTCCGCAGCATAATTTGATTGGTAAAGCATTTGGTGTTTGGATGAGTTGGGATCCAGTGCATCATCGTATTCGTTGGAATCGGATTGGGAAGGGGTTGTAAAAATCCCCCTCACCCTAGCCCTCTCCCGCGAGGGGAGAGGGGACTGGCCGTGCTAGTTCCCGCTCCTCATGCTTGCGGAGGGGGCTGGCCGTGCTAATTCCCGCCTTTCATGCTTGCAGAGGGGGCTGGCCGTGCTAATTCCCGCCCTTCATGCTTGCAGAGGGGACTGGCCGTGCTAATGCGCCGCAGCCTAAGGTGTTTACGTACTGCGGCTTGTCCGTGGGAGTGGGTGACCAACAAGTGTGAAAAAGATAGCTCTCGCGAATTACAATCCCCTCTCCCCTTGCGGGAGAGGGCTAGGGTGAGGGGGTAAAATAAAACTGTGAGTAATAGATGAAAAAAGACTTAGAAACTTTACAACAGCGCTTAGGCTATCAATTCAATGATACTAGCTTGCTAGAAACCGCATTGCGGCATCGTAGCGCGACAGGTGAAAACAACGAGCGACTTGAGTTTTTAGGTGATGCTGTGTTGGGTCAGGTTATGGCAGAAGAACTCTATCGTCGTCATCCAAAAGCGCGTGAAGGTGAATTAAGTCGCATGCGCTCTTCTTTGGTTAATGGTGAACGAATTGCTTTGTTGGCAAAGCGCTTGGCGCTGAGTGATTATCTTTTGCTGGGTGCGGGTGAGCAAAAAAGTGGTGGTCAGCATAGAATATCGATTTTAGCCGATGCATTTGAAGCGGTAATCGGTGCGATTTATTTAGATGCGGGCATGGATGTTTCTCGCGACTGTGTGTTGCGTTGGTATGGTGAAAGCATTGAGAGTTTATCGGAAATAACGCCGGTAAAAGATGCAAAATCGGTTTTGCAAGAGTGGTTGCAAGCGCATAAACGACCTTTGCCTACTTATGAGGCGAGTGTCAGTGGTGAAGCGCATGCGCAAACTTTTCATGTGACTTGCTCTGTTGATGGTTTGTCTCATAAAACAGAAGGCATTAGCACGAGTCGTCGGAAGGCAGAACAAATTGCCGCACAAAATTTTTTGGATTTAATTGATGAAAAATAAAAATCAAAAATTTGGTTTTGTCGCTATTGTAGGTCGTCCTAATGTCGGCAAATCGACGCTGATGAATTATATTCTCGGTAAAAAATTGAGTATTACCTCAAAAAAACCACAAACTACACGGCATCGTATTTTGGGTATTAAAACCGTCGATGATGTGCAAGTTGTTTATGTGGATACGCCAGGATTGCATACACAAGAAAAGCACGCGATGAATCGTTATTTGAATCGTGCGGCGCGATCATCGTTGCAAGATGTGAATGTCATTTTGTTTGTGGTCGATCTGATGACTTGGGAAGCAGATGATGAGTGGATACTTCAGCAATTAAAATCAACGGGTGCGCCGGTTATTCTTGCGGTCAATAAAATTGATAAATTAAAAGATCGTTCTTCGCTATTACCTTATTTAGAAACAGCTGCATCACGTTTTGATTTTCACAGTATTGTGCCTTTTTCTGCAAAAAAGGGCGATCAGGTTTCTGAGTTAGAGCAGGAAATTATCGCTTGTCTTCCTGAAGATCAACATTATTTTGATCCTGATCAGTTTACGGATCGTAGTAATCGTTTTATTGCTACGGAAATTTTACGTGAAAAATTAACGCGCATGTTGGGTGAAGAGTTACCTTATGCAGTGACAGTAACGATTGAGGCGTTTGAAGAAGATGAAAGGCTTGTGAAAATTTCTGCGATTATTTGGGTGGAAAAAGAAACGCAAAAAGCGATTGTCATTGGTAAAAATGGTGCGCACTTAAAAGATATTTCGACCAAGGCTCGTTTGGATATGGAAACTTATTTTGAAAAGAAAGTATTCCTAAAAACTTGGGTGAAGGTGAAAAGTGGTTGGGCCGATGATGAACGTGCTCTGGGTACTTTGGGTTACGATGAGTAGTGCTCGATGACGCATCGAATTTCACTAGAGCCTGTTTTTGTTTTGCATACGCGTCCATACAGTAATACCAGTTTGCTTGTTGAATTATTAACGATGCGCCATGGTCGTATTGTTGTTGTTGCGCGTAGTGCGCGTGGTTTGAAGTCGCGATATCGTGGCATGTTGCAGGCATTTTCTCCTTTATTGGCTTCTTGGTTGGGGCATCGTGAATTAAAAACCTTGGGTAATGTTGAGCGCAGTGGGCCTGTTTATCAATTGGAAGGGCGTGCGTTGATGTGTGGTTTTTATTTAAATGAATTATTGATGCGACTATTGCAGCGTGATGATCCTTGTTTCAATATTTTTAATTTGTATCAGGATATGTTGATCTCGCTTGAAAGGCGGAATGATTTCCGTGCGGCTTTGCGCTATTTTGAGAAAAATTTATTGCGTGAATTAGGTTATGCCTTACCGTTGAAGCGTGATGCAGGTACGGGTGATGTGATTCACGCTGATCGTGATTATCAGTATCTTCCTGAGCGTGGATTTTTGATGTGTGAATCGTCTTCTGATGGGATGATGATTTTTTCAGGTCGTAGTCTTTTGGCTTTGCAGGAAGAATCTTTGGATGATGAATTTGTGTTGCGTGATGCGATGCGATTATTGAGGATGGCATTGGCGCGTCATCTGGGTAATAAGCCGATTAAAAGCCGTGAGATGTTGGTTTGATAATAATTTCATATCGCACTTTCAGTGCTTAGTTTTGCAGTATGCATATCACACCCAGGGCTGCGGCATGTATACATGCCTGACCCTGGGCTACAAATTATGTCGGCCTTTCAGGCCTTTTAAAGCTTGAAATGCTTATCTTAATCATGTTTTAATCCCCACCGTTCACCAGAGGTGCTAGAGACATTGTGTTGATAGCTGAAAAAGTCATTGTGACTTAACTCTTACTACTTGATCCGGGTAATACCGGCGTAAGGAGAGTGAAGATGGTCAGTAATATTCCGCGCGCTTGCGCGTTTATCTTTGTTGCAAGTTCAAAAACTCTTTACAACATTGGCTCTGCATTTCTAACTGTGGATGCGACTGTGAATGCTATGTTTTGCCTTGTAAATTACAATAATAAAAAAGCATTGCCGTCAAAAGGACTTGAAGGATTTAATTTGAGTTTGCAGATCATAGCAGCGACATTTTCTACTTTGCTTGTAATGATGTCACGTTATCCTGCAATTTGGGACAAGCTTAGTATTAAAAATTTGAAAGACATGTATGAAGAACTGAAAGATGAGGTTTCTGACTGTGGTCGGGGGCGTAAAGCTTTATTGCTTGCGATAGTTATCTTCGGGTTCTTGGCTTGTGTTGCGCGTGGTTTATCTGCATATCTCGGTACAGAAGTGATTTTGCGTGAGCGATTTACTGTTGCCGAAAAGCCTGCGATTGCAGTGCAATCTGTTGTTGGTGCTACAGTAATGATTTCATCCATGTGTTTTAATTTATCAAACATGTTGACATCTGCTGCGAAAACTATTAATTCGCCTAAAAAAATAAGCGCCTTCAAAGCTGTATTTGGATTTGTGGCGATTTTAACGGGCGCTGTTGTGATGCGGTTTTTTATCAAATCCTTTTTGGATCGTTGTGATGCATCAGAAACAGTGCAGGTCATTGGTCAGGGCGTAGCTTTTTTTGCAGAGTTTGTTATGGGTTTGTTTACCATGGGCGCCTCATTTGAAGGAGATGTATTTCAATCAACAAAGAAAAACCTGTGTAGCTCAAAATTATTTGCAACCATGGTTATTGGTGATGTCATTACAACTTGGTTGGGACACACTTTAATTACTTTGTATGACGTATTGAGTGATATTGTGATTGCAGGTTCTGCTGTCGGTAATCATCAAGGTCAGTTGTGTCCGAGTGATCAGAGTGCAAAAACTCAGTCAACAAGAGTGGCTTTTTTTGTTGCCGCATTGGTGCTTGCTGTGCCTATGGTGACAGCGTATTTTAATTATCTTTTGTCATATTCAAAAAAAGGCTATGATGATTTTTGTAGTTTGTTTCCTAGAAAACGAGGTCCTGTAGAAGCGCGATTACTAGGTAATGATCTTGCGATGAGTCCCTTTTAAAGGAGTGTATATGACTGTACGTTTAGGTGTAAATATCGATCATGTTGCAACGGTGCGACAAGCTAGGGGTGTGAATTATCCTGATCCTATTAAAGCTGCTTTGGCTGCTATCGCAGGGGGTGCTGATGGTATTACTTTGCATTTGCGTGAAGATCGTCGTCATATTCAGGATGACGATGTGTTGCAACTTAAAGAAATTTGTACGGTATCGATTAATTTAGAAATGGCGGCTACCGAGGAGATGATTCAATTTGCTGAACGTGTTCGTCCTCAGCACTGTTGTTTGGTCCCTGAAAAACGCGAAGAGTTAACGACGGAAGGTGGCTTGGATGTGATAACACAAGCAGTGGAACTAGAGCGTGCTTGTCAGCGATTGGCTGATGTGGATATTGAAGTCTCTTTATTTATCGATCCGGATAAAGCACAAATCAATGCTGCGAAAAGTGTCGGTGCACCAGTGGTTGAGTTGCATACGGGTCAGTATGCAGATGCTGTGGATGCAAACTTGCAGGAAAAAGAATTACAACGCATTCAAGAGGCCGCGGCTTATGCTGCTCAGCAAGGATTAATCGTGAATGCCGGTCATGGCTTGCATTATGAAAATGTGCAGGCGATTGCTGCGATACCTGTTATCAATGAATTGAATATTGGACATAGCATTGTTGCCCAAGCTTTATTTGATGGTATGGAAAATGCGGTGCGACGGATGAAAAATAGTGTTTATGTGAAATCGACGAGATCTGGCGTATTGTCAGCTTGAATTTTTAAGTAATTGCCTTGTTTGTGCCAGGCGCCCAATACGATGCGTTGTGCATTTTGATTGTCAATTTTTATATTGTGAATGGCAGGGCGATGTGTGTGTCCGTGAATGAGCGTTTTTACTTTGGCTTCACGCATCACGTGAAGCACTTCTTCTGGTGTGACATCCATGATGTGATTTTCTAGTTGACGCTTGTTTTCTTTGCTGGTGTTTCGCAAGCGGCCAGCGATATGTCTTCGAAGTTTAAGTGGTAGTGACAAGGTGATCAGCTGGTAAAAACGATTGTGCATCATCTTGCGCGCTTTTTGGTGTTTAATGTCGAGCGTGCAGAGGCTGTCGCCATGGAGCAGTAAGATAGGCGAGCCGTATAAGTTGATAACGGTCGGTTCCTTTAAAAGTTGTACGCCACTGGCTTTCGCAAAACGTTTTCCGATTAAATAATCCCGATTGCCATGCATAAAATAAGTGGGAATGCCGGTGTCCGTAAATGCGCGCAGGGCTTGGATGATCATTTGATTAAATGCATTGCGGTCGTCATCGCCGATCCAGACTTCAAAAAAATCGCCGAGGATATAGAGTGCATCTGCCTCAGTGGCTTTCGTTTTAAGAAAGTCGAGAAAAATCTTTGTGATCTGTGGTTGCTCCTGACACAGGTGTAGATCGGAAATAAAGAATGTTTTTGATTTGTGCATAGCTTCCTAGTCTAGCTGTAATCTTTACATAGGTATATACTTCGCTTTTCGAAAACAAGCTACGCCAACTTGTAATAGGATTTTTCCATGTCGTCTGAGCTTAAAGATCAAGATCTCAAAACCCGTTTTTGTCCCAGCCCCACGGGCATGATGCATTTGGGCAATGTACGAACTGCATTGTTTAATGCATTGCTTGCCAAGCATGCTGAAGGCTGTTTTTTACTTCGGATTGAGGATACCGACCAGACGCGTTCTGACACGCGCTATGATGATCAATTGCAACAAGACTTGATTTGGTTAGGCTTGCCCTGGCAAGAAGGTCCCGGTAAACACCAGGGCAATGGTCCCTATCATCAATCTAAGCGGCAAACAATTTATGATGATTACTATCAGCGTCTCGAAACAGCTGGCGCCGCTTATCCTTGTTTTTGTAGTGAAGAAGATTTAGCGCTATCACGAAAAGTGCAACGTACTTCTGGTAAGCCGCCGCGTTATGCGGGTACCTGCCGTAAGCTTTCTGAAGCCGAGCGCAAGGCTAAACTGGATGCAGGGCTGCAACCGACATTGCGTTTTTCTGTGTCTCCTGATGAAAAAATTACTTTTGATGATCTTGTTCGCGGACATCAGTCTTTTGATTCCAACGATATTGGTGACTTTATTATTCGTCGTGCAGATGGTACGCCGCCATTTTTATTTTGTAATGCGGTTGATGATGCCTTAATGGGTGTGACACATGCATTGCGTGGTGAAGATCATATAACGAATACGCCTCGGCAGTTGTTAGTGTTGGATGCTTTAGGTTTAACAGGTCCGACTTACGGACATATTGCTTTAATCGTTGGGAATGATGGCAGTCCACTTTCAAAACGTCATGGCAGTCGTAGTATTGATGAACTTAATAGAGAAGGTTATTTGGCGATTGCAATTGTGAATTATATTGCGCGGCTCGGTCATTATTACGGTCATGATCATTTGATTTCCTTCGCTCAGTTGGCTGAAGAGTTTCGCATTGAATCACTGGCAAAATCTCCAGCGAAGTTTAATGTTGAGCAACTGCATTATTGGCAGAAAGCAGCTGTCGCTGCGCTCGATAAAACAGGTTTTTGGTTGTGGGTGGGTGATGCGTTGCGATCACGTGTGCCTGAGGCGCATCAGGATTTGTTTATCGAAACGGTGCAGCCTAATGTGTGTTTCCCGAGTGATGTTACGGCTTGGGTGGATGTTTTGTTTGACGATCAATTTGAATTGGATGCAGAACAATCTGCGGTTGTACGTGAGGCACATCCGGATTATTTCAGTAAGGCGGTGGGTTTTGTTAGTGAGAACGGGGCCAATTATGCTGAATTGATTCAGTTTTTAAAAGCAGAGTTAGGCGTGAAAGGTAAAGCATTGTTTATGCCGTTGCGTGTTGCATTGACGGGTGAAAAACAGGGCCCTGAATTAGAAAAAATGATGCGTCTTATGGATGCTAAGGAAGTACAGAGACGTTTGGCGGTGTGTGTTACCCCCTCACCCTAACCCTCTCCCGCCGGAGAGGGGACTGTATTTCGTGAGGACTGGCTTTTTCACATTGGCGTGGCCAGTCCCTTTTCCTATGGTAGGAAGGGGAATCGATAATTGCGGGTGCTGAGCATCGGTAATATTCGTTTGTGAGTGTTATTGAATGAGCTATTTTTGTGAAGTTTTAACCTGGCACGGCCAGTCCCCTTTCCCCTGGCGGGAGAGGGCTAGGGTGAGGGGTATTTGAATGAACAAAGAGAAAAAAATGCTAAACCTATACGACAGTTTATCCGGAGAAAAACGCGAATTTATTCCTATTACACCCAACGAAATTAGCATCTACTGCTGCGGCATTACCGTTTACGATTATTGTCATATCGGACATGCACGTTCTATTATTGTTTTCGATGTGATCGTCCGTTATTTGCGTTCACAGGGTTGGAAAGTTAATTACGTTCGTAATATCACCGACGTTGACGATAAAATTATTAAGCGCGCCAACGAAAATAAAGAAAGCTGCGAAAATCTCACAGAACGTTTTATCACAGCGATGCATGAAGACGAAAAAGCCTTAGATATTTTACCGCCCGATCATGAGCCACGCGCGACAGAATATATGCCACGCATTATCGCATTAATCGATAGCATCATAGAGCGCAGCTATGGCTACGTCGCCGATAGTGGGGATGTTTGTTTTGACGTACGTCGATTTGAAAAATACGGTGCATTATCGCGACGCAATATTGAAGATTTGATTGCCGGTGCGCGTGTAGAAATTGGCGCTGGCAAACGTGATCCCTTAGATTTCGTTCTATGGAAAAAAGCAAAATCTGACGAACCGCATTGGGATTCGCCTTGGGGTATTGGTCGCCCTGGATGGCATATCGAATGTTCAGCAATGTCGACAGCTTTGTTAGGTATTCCCTTTGATATTCATGGTGGCGGGATGGATTTAAAATTCCCCCATCATGAAAATGAAATCGCACAATCATGTGCGGCAAGCAATGACGGTTTTGCGAATTACTGGATGCATGTCGGTTTGCTCAATGTCAACGGTGAAAAAATGTCTAAGTCACTCGGGAATTTTTTCACGATACGGGAAGTGTTAGAAAAATATGATGCTGAACTGATTCGGTATTTTATGATTTCAGGGCATTACCGCAGCCCTGTCAATTATGCAGAAGAGAATCTATCACAATTACAAAGTGGATTGGATCGTTTGTATTTGGCTTTGCGGGATTTGCCTGGAGCCGCTGATGAGAAAAACGATTTTGAAGAAAAGTTTCACGCAGCCATGCAAGATGATTTTAATACGCCATTGGCGATGTCCGTGTTATTTGATATGGCTCATGAAATACAGCGTTTGCGAGAGCAGGGCGAAATTATGGTCGCCGCAAAATTGGGTAAAAGCATGGTGAAGCTGGCGGGCGTATTTGGCTTTTTGCAGAAAGATCCAAACACCTATTTTCATGCCGAAATAAGTAGTGATGAGATAGAAAAAATTGAAGCTTTGATCGCAGAACGTCAGCAAGCACGTGCCGATAAGAATTGGCAACGTGCGGATGAAATTCGTGATGTATTAAAGGCGATGAATATTGTAATAGAAGATGCGTCGGGTAAAACGACGTGGCGACGAATATAGGAGAGTTTATATGAGAACTGATGGTTCTGATTCTGATGATGGTTTATTTGATCGAGTTGAACTGGATGAGGATTTAGATTCTTTTGCTCCGATTCAGGCTGCTGAGGGCTATTACCTGAAGGCTGATCATCTGCCTTCAGGTCGAAGTGAGTTAATCAAACAAGTAGCCTTGTTATTCGTTTGCTTGTCTGGTGCCTATCTTTATTTCGCACCAGCAGAAGCGTATGCAGAACGTGAGAATGAAGAAAATCTTAAGTGGGCATATGTCGTTGGTACCTGTTTCCCAGCTATAGTCGTTTTATATAACGCAACGGACACCTTTTTTAAAGTACATATGAGTTCTGTGATTCCGCGTGAATTAAGAGGTGTGTTAAAGAAACCGCAAACCTCGGGTGAGCGTTTTGCGGAAAATTTTGGTATTGGATTTTTGTCTTTACTTTCTTCGATACCATTAGCAACGGTTGTATTTGCTTATCCGCCTGCAGATGTGGCCTTGGGTTGGTTAATAGCTATGTCGGCGGTGGTATTGGTAGATAATACGATTTTGCATTTCTTGCCAGTTAAATTGGTACTTAATCAAAAAATATACCGCTTTCCTATTTTACCTTTTGAATATTTTTTTAAATTTTTATACACAAAGTGTATAGCGGCTTCATTAACGGATCTGCAAAACAAACAAAAAAAATATGACCGGGTTAAGGCCGCGGATCAGATGGCGCTAAAACAATCAATGATCCAACGTGTTGCAGCAGGGCAAGCAGCAATCATGCAGCAGGCATTTAAATGGAATTGGCGTAGATTGGCTTTTGATATTACTGCACCTGTGTTTTCAGAAGATGCTCCACTAGCTACAGTGCTTGATGCAATACCGGCAGCGGTTCCAAAGGCAAGGGCTGCTTGCCTTACGCACTTAAATACAGGCGCCCGAAAAACTTTTGCATTGATTGGTGCATTTTGGATGTGGGCTTGTTGTGCAGGGTACTACGCACAACCTTATAATCAGTTTGTAAAATGGACGGGAAGCGATGGCATTGCTGCTGCGAGTGTCACGTTGCCTGTTTATAATATATCAGCCTTGTTGTCTTTCTTTGGCGTGCACTTTGCTCATATGATTTATGACTATCTGACTGACTGGTCGGGAGGTGTTGCGTCTAAGGTACCGATAGCATTTAAGCTCTTCCCTAAATTATTTACCCTACTGATGATCGGAAATGTTGCGATGGCACGTTTTTCATACGCTGCTGCGACAGAGTTGGTGTATTCGAACTTTACTTACGATTGGGCTGAGCCTATTTTACCGTACCTTGTTAATATATCGATGTCGGGTTTGGCTTTTCTTGGTTTTATGGCTACGCGTGATTTTGTCAGTTTGATTTTTCAAAAGTATGCGATGTATTTTGGTTCTGAGCAGATGAAATCTTTAATTAGAGCGAATGAAAGGGTGGAGCAATATAAGAATAGCGCATTGTATATGGATGGCGATCAACTTGAGAGAGAGTTGGATTTTATGCAGGGTGATGAGCTTCAGAAAATATCAGGGATGGATCACTCGGAACTCGGTCGCCAAAAAAATCATACAGAAAATTTCAAAACGTGGTCAGCAAATAACAATAAACCCTGGTGGTCTTGTTTTCCTTGTGCGCCTAAAGTTTCTGGTGATGCTTCTTACGAGCCAATAGGGTTGATGGATGGTATTAAGTTGTAATTGTCATCTTATGGCTCGTTTTGTCGTCCTATGGCTTGACCATAGGATCTGTAATATTTTTCTGGATCCCACGATCAAGTCGTGGGATGACAAAGTTGATTGTGGATCCCGCGTCAAGTATGGGATGACGAGGTTGGTTGTGGATCCCGTGTCAAGTATGGGATGACGTGTTAGGATAAGACACCGAACACAAGGAGTGTGCGTTGCGTAAATTCAAGTTAATTTCTGTTCTTTTAATTTCTCTGGGATTATGGATTCTGATGCAGGCTAGTGTGGCGCAGCCTATTTCGAAAAAGACAGCAGCTGTTCTCGATATCAAAGGCGCGATTGGTCCCGCTGTGCAAGATTTTATTCACCGCGGTTTAATGCAAGCACAAAAAAGTAATGCGGCTGTTGTGATTTTAAAAATCGATACACCAGGTGGTCTCAGTAAATCCATGCGCGGCATTATCAAAGATATCTTGGCATCGCCCGTGCCAGTAGGTCCGACAACGGGCTATTACTAGGATTTTTAGATTTCTGATCAAGTGTTGGATTCGCTTTTTCTTTAAGATATCTTTTTTTGGAGAACAATTATGGTAAATGACGATGATTTATTAGCTGGTTTGGAGCTGAATGATGATTTTGAGGAAGGAAGTAATCCCATTCAGAAATCTGAAAAATATTATTTACAAGAAGACCATCTGCCATCAGGTCGGAACGAGCTTATCAAGCAATTGACTTTACTGTTTGTTTGCTTGTCGGGAGCTTATCTTTATCTAGCACCGGCAGAAGCTTATGCAAAAAGAGAAGATGAAGAAAATTTCAAATGGGCATATATATTTTGTACTTGTTTTACTGATCTGGTCATCTTGTATAACGCAACAGATATCTTCTTGAAGAAGCATGCTGGTTCTATTATTCCTCGAGAATTGAGAGGTGTTTTAAAGAATCCACAAACGACAGGCCAACGTTTCTTGGAAAATTTTGGCATTGGGTCTTTATCATTAATTTCTTCGCTGCCTTTAGTCACAATTTTCTTTGGTTTCCCGCCCGCTGATGTGAAATTGGGTTGGTTGATTGCGATGTCAGCAGTGATATTAATCGATAACACTGTTATGCATTTTTTGCCTGTTAAGTTGGTCTTGAATCAAAAAATATATCGCTTTCCTATTTTACCTTTTGAATATTTCTTTAAATTTTTATATGCAAAATGTGTGTCTGCCAAATTAACGGATGTGCAGAAAAAACAAAAAAAATATGATCGGGTTAAGGCCGCGGATCAGATGGTGTTAAAACAATCAATGATCCAGCGTGTTACAGCAGGGCAAGCAGCAATTATGCAGCAGGCATTTACATGGAATTGGCGTAGGTTGGCTTTTGATATTACTGCACCTGAGTTTTCAGAAGATGCGCCACTAGCTACAGTGCTTGATGCAATACCGGTAGCGGCTCCAAAGACAAGGGCTGTTTGCCTTACGCACTTAAATACAGGCGCCCGAAAAATCTTCGCGCTGGCTGGTGCGTTCATGCTGTGGTCATGTTGTGCAGGTTATTATGCACAACCTTATAATCAAGTTAAGCAATGGACAGGGAGTGATCTTATTGCGATAGCAACAACAGCTACACCTATTTACAATATATCGGCCTTGTTATCTTTCTTTGGTGTGAACTTTGCACATAAGATTTATGATTATCTGACAGACTGGTCGGAAGGTGTTGCATCTAAGTTACCGTTGGCTTTTAGGCTATTTCCAAAATTATTTACACTGCTGATGATAGCTAATGTAGCGATGATGCGTTTTTCATACGCTGCTGCAACCGAGTTGGTGTATTCGAATTTCACATATGATTGGGCCAAGCCTATCTTGTCAACGCTTGTCGTAATTTCGATTTTTGGTCCATCAATTCTTGGGTTTATGGCCACGCGTGATTTTGTGAGTTTGGTTTTTCAAAAATATGCGATGTATTTCGGCTCGGAGCAGATGAAAGCTTTAATCAGAGGAAATGAAAGGGTGGAACAATATAAGAATAGCGTTTTGTATATGGATGGCGATCAGCTTGAAAGTGAGTTGAATTTTATGCAGGGTGATGAGCTTCAGAAAATATCAGGGATGGATCACTCGGAACTCGGTCGCCAAAAAAATCATACAGAAAATTTCAAAACGTGGTCAGCAAATAACAA
>Ga0316204_10004613_pt1 | contig 24374 bp, 12 predicted proteins | sample 6monrhotite_MG_2_FD_205661 | JGI IMG/M metagenome (GOLD analysis project Ga0316204, IMG submission 205661) | Microbial mat bacterial communities from mineral coupon in-situ incubated in ocean water Damariscotta River, Maine, United States -... | ecosystem: Environmental > Aquatic > Marine >... | reverse complement strand
GCATGACCCCAACTGAACGCCGCTCCGCCTTCTCGCTGGCGGGCATTTTTAGTACGCGGATGTTGGGTCTGTTCATGATCCTGCCGGTGTTTGCGCTCTATTCTGATCATCTGGAAGGTGCGACCCCATTTTTGATTGGTCTGGCGATGGGTATCTATGGCCTGACCCAGGCGCTTCTACAGATTCCGTTTGGCATGCTGTCTGATCGTATCGGTCGTAAACCGGTGATTTATGCTGGGCTGGCCATCTTTGCCCTGGGCAGTGTGGTGGCCGCGATGTCGGACTCAATCACCGGCATGATCATCGGTCGGGCTATGCAGGGTGCCGGGGCGATTGCAGCGGCGGTGATGGCCTTGGCTGCGGATCTGACCCGCGAAGAGCATCGTCTCAAGGCCATGGCTATTATGGGCATGAGCATGGGCGTGTCGTTTTCCATCGCCCTGATTATGGGGCCGATGATGAATTCATGGTTTGGTCTGCACGGCATCTTCTGGATGACCGCGGCGCTGGCTGTCGTTGGCATGGCAATTCTGGCGCTGCTGGTACCGACCCCAGTGGTGAGTCGCTTTCATCGTGATGCCGAGCCGGTGCCGGCCCAGTTCAAAAACGTTCTGGCCGACACTCAATTACTGCGTCTTGATTTCGGCATCTTTGTTTTGCATATGATTTTGACGGCGACCTTTGTTGCCATTCCGCTGGCGCTGCGTGATAAGGCCGGTTTGGACAGTGCAGAGCACTGGATGGTGTATTTGTTTGTGCTGGTGGTGTCGTTCATTGCCATGGTGCCGTTCATCATCATTGCCGAGAAAAAGCGCAAGATGAAGCAGGTCTTTGTCGGCGCTATTGCCTTGCTAATGGTAGCGGTATTGTTGCTGAGCCAGGTCAGCGGTTCGGTCACTGGCATCGTTATCGCGCTGCTAGCTTTCTTCCTTGCATTTAATATTCTTGAAGCCTCGCTGCCGTCACTGGTGGCCAAGATTGCCCCGGCTGATAAGAAGGGCACGGCGATGGGGGTTTATACCAGTTCACAGTTCATGGGCGCCTTTGTCGGCGGTGTCTCTGGCGGCTGGCTTTACCAGCATATGGGTGGTGAAGCTGTGTTTATGTTTTGTGGCCTGCTGGCCTCTATCTGGGTCATCCTCGCTGGCACTATGAAACAACCACGTCATCTTGGAAGTTACATGATAAATGTTGGCCAAGTTAATGAAGTAGAAGCAAAACTTCTGGGATCTGAGATTGCAAAAGTCGCCGGTGTGGTCGAGGTGACCGTGATTCCTGAAGATGGTGTCGCTTATCTGAAAATCGATAGTAAGATTATCGATGAGGAAGAGCTGGATCGTTTTTCCGTCTCGGATGAAGAGCTGAACCAAGAGGCCGAGCCTGCGCCTGCGGCAGATAAAGCGCTGGTGTGATAGTCTCACCCACAATACAATATCGTTATATTTAATTAGGAGTATTTCCATGGCAAGAGGTATCAACAAGGTCATTCTGATCGGCAATCTGGGCAAAGACCCGGAAGTTCGCTACATGCCTAGCGGCGGCGCAGTTGCTAACCTGACCGTGGCCACATCCGAAAGCTGGAAAGACAAAAAGACCGGCGAAAATCAGGATAAGACCGAATGGCATCGCGTAGTGATGTTTAACCGTTTGGGTGAGATTGCCGGTGAATACCTGAAGAAGGGTTCCAAGGTTTATATTGAAGGCAAACTGCAAACTCGCAAATGGCAGAACAAGGACGGTCAGGATCAGTACACCACTGAGATTGTCGCTAACGAAATGCAAATGCTTGATAGCCGTGGTGGCGCAGGCGGTTCGGACTTTGGTGGAGGTTCACAGGGCCAGGGTGGTGGATATCAGCAAAAGCCGCAGTCTTCAGCACCACAACAATCTGCGCCGCAGCAGAATAATTCCGGTTTTGATGATTTCGATGACGATATTCCGTTCTAATTTACAGCTGCTACATAAAGTGTAAAAATATTCAATTAAAGCCCTGTTTATCAGGGCTTTTTAGTTTTGTATGGAACTGTCGATAAGAATAGATAGTAAAAAACAAAAACAAGGGACTGTTAATGAATCTACACGAATATCAAGCCAAACAAGTGTTTGCCGAATACGGCGTGCCGGTATTAAAAGGTGTGGCGGCAAAATCTGTCGCCGAGGTTGAAGCCGCTGCCAATGAACTGGGTGGCGAAGGCTGGGTAATCAAGGCTCAGGTTCATGCCGGTGGTCGAGGCAAGGCCGGTGGGGTGAAACTGGTCAAGAGTGTTGATGAGCTGAAGCAGGCTGCCGAGGGCTATCTGGGTTCAAACCTAATCACTCATCAAACCGATGCCAAAGGTTTGCCGATCAATACGGTGTTTGTTGAGTCGCTTTGCGATATCGATAAAGAGTTATATGTCAGCCTGATGGTCGATCGCGCCAGTGAACGCATCGTCATCATGGCTTCGGCCATGGGCGGCATGGATATCGAAGAGGTTGCCGAGAACCAGCCTGAAGCGCTAATCAAGGTGGCGGTTGATCCCATCGTCGGTTTGATGCCGTATCAGTGTCGCCAAATCAGTTTTGGCATGGGTCTGCCGAGTGCATTGGCTGGGCAGATGACCAAGCTGCTAATGGGACTCTATAAGATGTTCACCGAAAAGGATGCCAGCCTGGTGGAGATCAATCCACTGGTGGTGACCAAACAGGGTAATGTGGTTGCTCTAGATGGCAAGATGGGAATCGACGGCAGCGCCTTGTATCGTCAGAAACCACTTGCCGAGATGCAGGATGCTTCGCAGGAAGATCCTACCGAACATGAAGCTGAACAACATGGCCTTAACTATGTCACCCTCGATGGCGAGATTGGCTGCATGGTTAACGGCGCCGGTCTGGCCATGGCGACTATGGATTTGATCAAGCTCAATGGCGGCAACCCAGCTAACTTTTTAGATGTTGGCGGTGGCACCACGGCGGAAAAAGTCGCTGAGGCCTTCAAACTTATTCTGGCGGATTCCAAAGTTGAAGCAGTGCTGGTGAATATCTTCGGCGGCATTGTTCGCTGTAACCTGATTGCCGAGGGCATTATCGCCGCGGTCAAAGAGGTGGGAGTGACTATTCCGGTGGTGGTGCGACTCGAAGGCACCAATGCTAAACAGGGATTGGAATTATTGGACAACAGTGGCTTGGCCATCACCAGCGCGGCCGACCTGACCGATGCGGCGCAAAAGGTTGTCGCGGCTGCTGGAAATATACAGGGAGGAGGCCAATAATATGTCTGTCCTAATCAATAAGAATACAAAAGTTATCTGTCAGGGTTTCACCGGCAAGCAGGGAACATTCCACTCTGAACAGGCGATTGCCTACGGTACAAAAATGGTTGGTGGTGTAACACCGGGCAAGGGCGGTCAGTCTCACCTTGATCTGCCGGTGTTCGATACGGTTGCCGATGCTGTGAAAGACACCGGTGCCGATGCCACCATGATCTATGTGCCAGCGGCCTTTGCTGCTGATGCAATCCTGGAAGCTGCTGATGCCGGTATTGGCGTCATCGCTTGTATCACCGAAGGCATTCCGGTGCAGGATATGCTGAAAGTAAAATATGCGCTGGCAGGCAGTGGTTCGCGTCTGATCGGGCCTAATTGCCCAGGCCTGATTACACCAGGTGAGTGCAAGATTGGCATCATGCCAGGTGTGATCCACAAACCAGGTAAGATCGGAATTGTTTCGCGTTCAGGCACGCTGACTTACGAGGCCGTATTTCAGACGACTAATAACGGTCTAGGTCAAAGCACTTGCATCGGCATTGGTGGTGATCCGATTCAAGGCACCGACTTTATCGACTGTCTCGAATTGTTCCAGGACGACCCGCAGACCGAAGGCATCGTCATGGTCGGTGAGATCGGCGGCACAGCGGAAGAGATGGCGGCTGAATACATCAAAGAGTTCGTTACCAAACCCGTGGTTGCCTACATTGCCGGTGTCACCGCACCGCCAGGTAAACGCATGGGCCATGCCGGTGCCATCATTGCTGGTGGCAAGGGTACGGCGGAAGAGAAGTTCAAGGCATTGGAGGCTGCGGGTGTGGCGGTAGTGCGTTCACCTGCCGAGATTGGTGCCAAGATGCTGGAAGTGATGTAACAACAATCAATATATTTTTTCGCAAAATAAAGCGCCGCTACTTTCTAACTGAAAGTAGCGGCGTTTTTTTATAACACTGTTTATCACGTCGGTGTATGCCGGTTTCTTTAAATCTCCGTAATACTGAATTCCAGCCTTCCGCCCCCAGTTTGGTTGCCAGCTTAACTGGATGGCCTAAGTGAAACCTTATTAATCACAAACATATAAATCTTTAGATTTTGTATAAGTTGTCGCTAAAGTTGATACGCCAGAAAAAACTACAATAAGGAATATTGGGGTTATGACTCGCCACTATCACTTTATCTCCGGACTGCCACGTTCGGGTTCGACGCTTTTATCTGCCATCCTGCGGCAGAATCCGCGATTTCATGCAGGCATGAGCAGTCCGGTCGCTGCGCTTATGCAAACAGTATTGGAACAAACTGGCGCAGGCAGTGAATTTTATTCATTTTTTGATGCCGGCAGACATAAAGTATTGTGCAAAGGACTATTCGATTCCTATTACTACGACAAAGCAGAGTACGAGATCATTTTTGATACCAACCGCCTATGGACTGCACGGTTACATCAAATGGTCGAACTGTTCGATGACTTTAAAGTAATTTGTTGCGTGCGCAATCCGGCTTGGATTATGGATAGCTTCGAGCGCATCTATCGCAGAAACCCATTTGACTACAGCAAGATGTTTAACGCGGCTAGCCGTCTGACTGTTTATACCCGCTGCGAAGCCTTGATGAGTGCAAGCGGCATTGTGGGCAGTGCCTGGTCGGCCCTTAAAGAAGCTTATTACGGCGAGTTTTCGGATCGACTGTTGCTGATCGATTATGACGTACTCACTCGTTATCCTCAGCGTACTACGAATTTGTTATACCAATTTTTAGGGGAGCCCGAGTTTCAACACGATTTTGATAATGTCGAATATGAAGAAGGAGGATTCGACAACAATCTGGGCGTTAACGGTTTGCATACCGTTAAAAGTAAAGTTGAATATACAGCGCGCCGGACGGTTTTGCCACCGGAGTTATTTCAAAAATATGGAGAAATGGATTTCTGGCAGGACAACACCGGCACAGAAGCCAGTTGCATAGGCTCCATAGCAAGCAAAGAATTAAATACTGAAAGCGATACAGTATCACCGCACAATTTAAGGACGCCGACATGAAAAAAGAGATTATGGCCGGACTATCATCAATGCTATTTCCTATGGCGTTGCATGCCTCGTTGCCAGCATCCTCCGGCGCTTATCAGCGAAGTTATGTCAGGCAGTCAGCAAACACTGATCAACCTTTATTAAGTAACCGTGACGCATTATCCATTAAGCCACCGCAATCATTACCAGATGATGCTTCTGAGCTCGATTTACTAGCAGGTCAGCCAGTCCGGGAATTGATTGTTATTGATGCGGCGGTAGCGGATAAACATGTTTTCTATCGCGAACAAAAACCAAGAGTCGACATTGTTGAATTGAACGATCGGCAAGACGGGTTGAAACAGTTGCAGTTAGTGTTGGCGCAGTATCATGATCTTCAAGCGGTGCATATTATCTCGCACGCCAAAGATGGTTGGATACAGCTTGGTGATTCTAGGTTAAACACGGCGCTGGTTAAAGACCGCCTGGAATTTTTCGCATCGTTGAACGGAGCTATTCATGAGGGCGGTGACTTACTGTTTTATGGTTGTGAGCTGGCGGCAGGTAAACAAGGCGAAGAATTTCTCGATATTATTTCCAATAACACCCATGTAGATATAGCTGCATCAAATAATTTGACGGGTAACCCGGAGCAAGGTGGCGACTGGGATCTGGAAATTGTGCGTGGTGATATTGATACAGATCGCCCTTTTAGTGAAAAAGCACTGGCGGATTTCAGCGGAGTATTAGCTTTTACTGGCACCATTAATTTTGATACCGTGATCACCGCGGGTAGTTATGGCGACTCAGGCAATGCTGCGGGAAGGGGTGACGGTTCCGTTAACGCAGAGATTGGTGGTGCTGGCGGCTACACACTGGTGATGGATGGGCAATCCTTTAATACCTATGTCGGTTTCGGTTATGGAACTTCCAGTGAAGATGAAACGCTGATCACCTTGAGTTTTTCGAACAATGAGTCCTTTTCTGCAGGCTCTATTGGCATTTGGAACCTGTCAGCTACTAGCGATACTTTTGTGATAACGGGCAGTGCCGGCGGTTCAACATCCCAAGTGATTGCAAATGGTGGTTACTCCAATATTAATCTAAGCGGTCTGACCTCAGGTGCCAGCAATATTACCATTGCGGCACAAGATGGCGCTGGCTGGGTCTATTTAGAAAACTTTAGCGTATCCAGCGTCACACCAGCCAATACTGCACCAACAGTTGGTGGTGTGCCCACTGATGTAACCGTTATAGAAGATACAGCATCAAACGTGAACCTGTCGGCGGTGACCTTTGCCGATGCCGACGGCGACAGCTTGACGGTGACCTTGGCGGCTAGTGGAGGCATCATGACGGCAGTCAGCGGTGGTGGCGTTACGGTTGGCGGTTCTGGCACCGGCACCATGACGCTTGCTGGGACAGCGGCGAACATCAACACCTTCTTGGATACCACGACCAACATCAAGTACACGAGTGTCAGTAATGCCAACGGCAACGATGCCGCGACATTGACCCTCAGTGCGTCAGACGGCACAGATTCGCTGGCGTCAAATCCAGTGGTCAATCTTGACATCACCGCAGTGAATGATGAACCGACCCTGAGCGCCGCTGGCTCCAACCCAAGTTTTAATGAAGGCGGGACTGCGGTCGGATTGTTCACCGGTGCTTCTATCGGCACGGTTGAGGCTGGCCAGAATATCAGTCAGTTAACCCTGACCGTGACCAATGTCTCTGGTGATGGCAGCACCGAGAGGCTGGTGGTGGATGGTGATAACGTTTCCCTGGCCAATGGCACTAGTGGCACAACGACGAGCAATAGCTTCGGCTATAGCGTCGCATTGGCGGGCGGCACTGCAACCGTCACGCTAACCAAGACCGACACCACTGCCAATTGGCAGACCTTGGTGAATGGTTTGACTTACCAGAACACCGGCTCGGGTATAGATTCCAATTCGCGTGTTGTGACTATTACTTCTCTGAAAGACAACGGCGGTACTGCCAATAGTGGTGATGACACAAACGCTACCCTGGCGGTGACGTCAACGGTAACAAGTCTACCAAAACCGACGATTACTTCGGCCACTTATGATGCCAGCAGCGGTGCGCTGGTGGTGACCGGTGCCAATATGTCTGCTAACGCTGGGGCGCTTAACGATATTGATGTATCGCGGCTTACATTTACTGGCGAAGGTGGTGCGGCTTATACCCTGACTAGTACAAGTGATGTAGAAATCAGCTCGGCGACGCAGTTTAGCGTTTATCTGAATGCCACTGACAAGGCTGCATTGAACCCGATAATGAACAAGGATGGAACCGGTTCAACTAGTACCACAACTTACAATATTGCTGCTGCTGATGATTGGGTAACAGCATTTACTACTGCTGACTCATCAGATAACACAGGTAATGCTGTGACTGTCTCTAATGTAGCTGTGCCCGCGATTACCAGTGCTACCTATGATGCCGTTACCGGTGCGTTGGTGGTGACTGGCACAGGTTTTAGCAAGCTTTCTGGTGCCACAAATGATATTGATGTCACCAAACTCACCCTCACGGGTGAAGGTGCTGCGACGCGTGTATTGACCTCGGTCAATGTCGAGATCACATCCGGTACTGAATTTACAGTGACTTTGAATGCTGCCGATAAGGCTGTGGTCAATCAGATTTTCAATAAAAACGGTGCGGCTTCTACAAGTGCAACAACTTATAACCTGGCTGCTGCTGAAGACTGGGCCAAGGGCGCTGCTGCTGCAGTTAATGTTGTAGATGCTACCGGCAACGGTATCACCGTTTCCAATGTCGCAGTACCAGCCATTACCAGCGCAACCTATGATGCGTCTACAGGTGCTTTGGTGGTAACAGGCACTGGTTTTCTGTCCAAGACGGGTGCCACCAACGATATCATCGCCAATAAATTCACCTTCACGGGTGAGGGTGGAGCGACTCATACCTTAACGGATTCTTCGAATGTCGAGATTACGTCAGGCACTGCTTTTACCATTACTTTGAGTGCAACCGATAAGGCTGCAATCAATCAGATGGTCAATAAAAACGGGACTGTTTCAACGAGCGGCACCACCTACAATATTAACGCAGCTGAAGACTGGGCGGCGGGTGCCGATGCGGCAGTGAACGTGGTTGATGCTACAGGGAATAGCATTACTGTTTCCAATGTCGCAGTGCCTACGATTACCAGTGCGACTTATAACTACAATACCAATGTGATTGTTGTTACTGGCACAGGTTTTCTTGGTAAGAGTGGTGCAACGAATGACATCGATATCTCCAAACTGACTTTCACCGGAGAAGGGGCGGCAACCTATACGCTGACCAGTGCCGGTGATGTCGAGATTGCATCTGGCACACAGTTCAGTATTACCTTGGCAGGAGCAGATCTAACCAATGTAGAAGCACTGCTAAATGCAGATGGCGTTACTTCTTCTGGCAGTACCACTTACAATTTGGCAGCGGCTGAAGATTGGGCAGTGGGAGCCGACGCAGCAGTGAATGTGGTGGATGCCACCGGCAATAGCATCACCGTCAGCAACTATGCAATTCCGACCATTACTTCTGCCACCTATGACTGGTCAACCGGTCAGTTGGTGATTACAGGGACAGAGTTTGTAAGCAAGAGTGGTGCGATCAATGATGTTGATGCCTCTTTGCTCACGTTCACAGGCGAGGGCGGTACTTATGTTTTGACTGACACATCTGATGTCGATGTTACGTCAGCAACTTCGGCTACTGTCACCTTAAGTGCCACTGACAAACTGAATGTTCACGGCCTGTTGAACAAGAACGGCACAACCTCTAGTGGTGCAAGCACCTATAATTTGGCGGCAGCAGATAACTGGCTGGCGGGTTCACCTGCGGCATCGAATATCTCAGATGCCACAGGTAATGCTATCACCGTCAGCAACGTGGCCACACCAACGATTACCTCAATGACTTATGACTCTGATACTGGCGTTGTAGTTGTCACAGGTACTAACCTGTTTAAGAAGGTCGGCGCCAATAATGATGTTGATCTGTCGAAGCTGACGTTTACCGGCGGCACTGCCAATGCTACTTATACACTGACCACGGCTACAGATGTGGAAATCACCTCGGCGACCTCGTTTACCTTTACACTGACCGGCTCTGATAAGACCAATGTCGATGCCTTGCTCGATCAGATTGGTACGACCTCATCGGGTGGTTCAACTTACAACATTGCCGCCGCTGATGATTGGCTGACTGGCGCGGATGTCGCCACCAATATCAGTGATGCCACAGGCTCGGCGACAGTGTCGATCAATCCCAAGATCAGCAGTAGCACCTACAATCCATCCACTGGCGCGCTGGTTGTTACTGGCACAAACATTCAGGCCAATGGTGGTGGGTCGGATATCGACGCCTCTCTGTTCACCATTACCGGCGAGGGTGGCGCGACCTATACACTGACCGATACCTCAGATGTCAATCGCGCCTCGGTTACACAGTTCACGTTAACCTTGAGTGCTACAGACAAAACAGGTGTTAATGCATTGCTGAACAATGCAGGCACTAGCTCGGCCGATGCCACCACCTACAATCTGGCGGCAGCAGATAATTGGAATACCAATGTTACGGCGGGTGATACTTCTGATGCCACGGCAAGTATTACAGTGCCCAATACTGCGCCTACGCTGACTAATTTACATGGTGACACGACCACCTTTAGCATCGCTGGTGCCGCAGTCAATCTTGATAACGGTGGTAATGCCACGTTTGCCGATCTGACCTCGCCAGATTTAAGCGGCGGTAACGTCACCGTTTCAATCATTGTCAATGAACAGGCGGGTGAAGACCAACTGTTGATTGGTGCTGTGGGTGCGATTGCTATCTCTGGTAGTAATGTGACTCATACAGACGGTGGTGGTCTAACGATTGGTACGTTTGTTGGTGGTACAGGTGGGGTCGATCTAGTGATTACCCTCAATGCCAACGCCACCCCAGCACGGGTACAGGATTTGATACGAGCGTTGCAATATTTTGATAGCGATGGCGCTACAGGTAACACCGCTGCACGTGTAGTGACTATAACTGTTAACGATGGTGACGGCGGCAGCTCTACCTCTTCCGGTCAGGATATCCTTGTAAATCTGGTAAGAGCACCAATCATCGATCTAGATGGTGATGATAGTAGTGGCGGCACCAATGGTGCTTTTACTGGTAGCTTTACTGAAGGCGGTGGCGCGGTTGCGATCACCGATACTGACACTACCATCAGCGATGACGGTAGCTTTAAGGCGCTTAGCGTCATCATTACCAATGACTTGGATGGTGCCTCTGAAAGTCTTAGTTCAACTTATGGCACAGGTGCCCAAGTGGTCAACACCGAAGCCGTGACCATTGCTGCTTATAACAGTGGCACGGGTGAGCTGGCAGTTACTGTTGACGATGCTTCTACTACGGCAGCCACCATGCAGCTGTTGATGCAGTCGATTCGTTACAACAACACTTCAGATACGCCTAATGCTACTGCACGTAGTATCACCTTTAGCGGTACTGACAATGCTGACAATGTTGGTCCAGTCGCTACGGCAACCATCAGTATGACTGCTGTCAACGACGCCCCGACCTATACCGGTCTGGATGGCACGCCGGCCTTTACCGAGGGTGGTGCAGCAGCGGTACTTGATGGAAACGTTACTGTTGCCGACCTGGAGCTGGATGCGACCACCAACTACAACGGTGCAACATTAACCTTGGTGCGTAACGGTGGATCCAACAGTGCGGATGTTTATTCAAATACCGGCAGCCTGAGTGCCTTGACTCAAGGTAGTAGTTTTAATCTCGGCGGCGCTGCACTTGGTACGGTTACCACCAACAGTGCTGGCACATTGGTGCTGACCTTTAACGCCACCGCTACCGATGCCAATATCGACAGCATCATGCAGCAGATTGCCTACAGGAACAGCAGTGATGCGCCTGTAACATCTGTTCAGATCAACTGGAGCTTTAGTGACGGCAACAGCGGTAGCCAGGGCACAGGCGGCGCACTGGCCGCAACTGGCAGCACTACCACTGCGATTAACGTTGTGAACGATGCGCCAATAATCACCTCAACCGCAGGCACCACCGCCACTGTGGGGTCAGTTTATACCTACACGGCCACAGTCACTGATCCGGATGATGCCAATGATGGCACCAATCTGACTTGGAGTCTGACCGCCGGAGCACCTGCAGGCATGACCGTCAGCACCACCGGTGTAGTTAGCTGGACCCCAAGTGCCGCCGGTAGCGAGGGTCCAATCACGCTGCAAGTGGCTGATGGTGGTGAAAACGCAGCCGCTGCGGCGACTGAAAATTTCAGTATTACTGTCGCTGCTGCACCGCCATCAGGTCCGCCAGCGAATATACTCCCCACCGGCAGTGTCATTCTCAGCGGTGATGCTATTGAAGACCAACGGCTTGAGGTTTCGCACGATCTTGCCGATGGCAACGGCCTGGGTGATATCAGTTATCGTTGGTTGCGTGACGACACGACCATCAACGGTATTGTAGGTTATGTGTATTTTCTCACCGATGCCGATGTCGGCGCGACGATTAGTGCAAAAGTCTTGTATACCGATGGTGATGGTTATGGCGAAAGCGTCATTAGTAACTCGATTGGTCCAGTGGTGGGTGTTAATGATGCCCCGGTGGGCAGTGTCGTTATCAGTGGTACAGCAAAATCGGGCCAGAGTCTCACTGCCGACATTACAGGTTTGAGCGATGTTGATGGCTTGGGTGAGTTCAGTTATCAGTGGCAACGTAATAACACTGAGATTACCGGTGCTACTGTCAACAGCTACACCCTGACCGATGCGGATGCAGGTGCGATGATTAGTATCAGCGTTAGCTACACAGATGGCCAAGGCACAGCAGAAAGTATCAGCAGTGATTCGGTTGGCCCAGTTGAAACCACGAACACTGCGCCGCAAGGGAGTGTTAGCATCAGTGGCACGGTTGAAGTAGGTGAAACTCTCAGCGCCAGCCACAGTTTGAGTGATGAAGATGGGCTGGGTGATATCAGTTACCAGTGGTACAGCAACGGCACAGCTATTAGCGGTGCTACGGCTAGTACATATCTGTTGTCAGCGTCCGACTTGGGTGCCACTTTTACCGTCACCGTTAGTTTTACCGATGGTAAGGGTAATGCTGAAAGCGTCAGTAGTCAGATGACAGCAGTTGTTACAGAAGCCACAGTGCCTGATGGTACGCCACCAGTAGTTACTGCACCTGATGATGTAACCGTTGATGCAACTGGTTTGTTTACCAGGGTTGATCTAGGTGTGGCGGTAGCAGAAGATTCCGCAGGTAATCCTTTACCGGTGGAGTTGGCAGAAGGTGATAACTTATTTACTCCCGGTAAGCATACAGTCATATGGAAAACGGAGGATTCTTTTGGCGAGACAGCAACTGATACCCAAGTTGTGAGTGTAAAACCGCTTGTGTCGTTTTCAAGCCAACTCTTTAACTATGCAGAGGGCAATACTTTTGATTTGTCAGTCGTTCTGAATGGCAATGCGGCAAACTACCCGGTAACGGTATCCTACACCGTTTCAGGTACCGCTTTGACTGACGGTTCTGACCACAATATCAACGACGGTGTTTTCACTATAGAAGAGGGAACGAAGGCAACTATATCCGTCACACTTGTAAATGACGGGCCAACCGAGGGGCTGGAGAACATCATTCTTGAAATGGGTGAGCCCACGAATGCGGCCAAGGGAGTGGTTAGCACCACACAAATTAAGATTAATGAAAATAATGTTGCGCCAAGTGTTGATTTAAAAGTACAGCAAAATGATGAATCCAGGTTGACTGTCTCTAAAGATGGTGGCTCAGTCGTTATTAGCGCAAAGGTTGCTGATCCAAACAATAATGATATACACACTTTTCTTTGGAGTAGCAGTGATGGGCTTGTAGAGAGTGATGGCAATCTCACTGATGCTACATTTAGCTTCGATCCTTCCTCGCTCACTCCGGGTGTGTATAAAGCTAATGTGGTGGTTAGTGATGGTGTGGCCTCACCTGTCAGTAATAGTGTTCTCATAGATGTTCAAGAAACACTCGTTACATTGGGGGATGAAGATACTGATGGTGATCTAATACCTGATGACCAAGAAGGACATGCAGACGATGATCGTGATGGTATCCCAGATTATCTTGATGCTATCAGTGACTGCAATGTAGTGCCTGAACAAGTAAATAATCAGAATGGATTTCTTGTCGAAGGTGACCCTGGGGCATGCCTGAGAAAGGGTAGTAATGCAATGGCGAATCCTGGTTCCGGGCTTCAATTAGATTCAGATGCATCGAACAAGCTTGGTAAAGATGATGAGGCAGACAATGTTGGTGGAATATTTGACTTCATAGCCTATGGCCTTCCAGAGGCTGGTCAGACTTACCAGTTAGTTATTCCACAAAATCTTCCCGTCCCGTCGGCTCCAGTCTATCGCAAATTTTCGCAATCAAGAGGTTGGTTTACCTTTGAAAGTAACGAGCTAAATAAAGTCTATTCGACCCTGGGTGAACCTGGTGTTTGCCCGCCGCCTGGAGATTCAGTCTGGCAAGAGGGCCTGACCGAAGGCCACTGGTGTGTTCAACTCCAAATAGAAGATGGCGGGCCTAATGACGATGATGGTGAAAAGAACGGCGCCATAGTCGATCCTGGTGGTGTTGCACAACTACAAACTCAGGCAAACGATACTGTTGATGATGTGCAGCAGCCATCTCAACCAATCACTATCACTATCAATGGTAGTGGTGGTGGCAACTTGTCACCTTGGTTATTGGCAGTGCTGGGCTTGTTCGGTGTGGCACGTATCAAGGGGCGTAAATCATGAGTGCATCAACGCGTAACAAACAGCGTCAACAAGGCAGCGCCTTGCTTATCAGTATATTGCTTGGTTGCAGTACAGCGGTCCAGGCCGTTGAACCAAAGCCCGACTATGTCGGGCTAAACTACCTGTCCACCAAAAGTGATGAACAAGGCAGTGATTTTCAGGCAGACCTGACGGCACTTGGACTGACCTCCACGGTCACTCAAACCGACCTGTCACGTAGTGGCTGGACCCCTTATGTTGGTTATCAGATAAATGAACGCCTGGCGGTTGAACTGGGTTATGTCGACCTGGGCGATGTCACCACCAGCATCAGTGGCACCACTACCGACGTCAATAGTTACCTCAATACCGCCACCGCTGTGCATCCCACTACAGCATCGGGTTGGAGTGCGCGGATTGTTGCTCAAAAAGCCTTCAGCGACAAAGTCATTGGCATGGTTAATATTGGTGCCTTTATGTGGAGTGCTGATTACACTCTGGCTAGCGCCACTGCGTCAAAAGACTTTGATGATGATGGCATCAGCCTGAGTTTTGGACTGGGGCTGCAGTATGAGGTCAATGATCATATTCCAGTCCGGCTGGGTTGGACACGGTACAACCTCGGTGGCGTTAGTGTGCATGCCTGGGAGCTGGGGATGGGGTATAGGTTTTAGTTTGCACTGTCTGTTGCTGAGGTGGAGTGCCAGTGGTGTGGCCAGTGACAAATGAGGTTGCCGTTTTTCAGTAAATTCCCCAAAACAGTGATCATGGAGTAGCATGGCAGCTGCTGCCAGCTTTTATGAAATGGGGTTTTTAATGTATAAGAAACCAATGCTTTTTCTTGCCGGCTTTGCTTTTCTGGTTACTGGTTGTGGCGGTGGTGGGTCCTCTACGGGAGGGAGTGATGCTTCAGGCGTCGATACCTCAGGCAGTAGTGTCCCCTTGGTCGGTGTCATCATTGATAGTGCTGTGGCTAATATTCGCTATCAAACAGCGACGCAATCTGGTGTATCAAGCAGCAATGGTGAATTTAATTATCTGGCTGGTGAAACAGTTACCTTCTCCATTGGCGATATAGCTTTGCCTGCCACAACTGCTCAGCCTATTATTACGCCGCTGGACATAGCCGGTACTTCAGCTCCAACAAATACTACTGCAGTAAATATTGCCCAACTGTTACAGAGCCTGGATGCTGATAGTAATCCAGATAATGGTATTCGACTTGCGGATGCGGCTCATACTGCAGCGACAGGGCTGACGCTTGATTTTAGTAATGTAAGTTTTGATAGTGATACTGATGTCATCAATCTTGTATCTAACGGTGGTGGTTCTGGTGTGTTAGTTAGTGATGCGGTGGCTATAAACCATCTCCAGGATCAGCTTGATCAGATTTCAATTGCGGGTGGTTGGCTGGTGCAAACAAGCTCAGGCTCTAATACCGATACTGTTTATACCTTTACAGATGACGGTTATTTTATGTCGGCAGAATACGACTTGTCCGATGATGTTGGTGAGTCGGGTATTGAACATGGCCGTTATTCATGGAATCCATTCACGGCTGCATTTAGTTATAAGGTGTTAAATGATACAAATGGGGCATGGGGTTTATCAAATACCTCGCTTTCTTCGGTCGCCATTTCGGTTAACACAATAACGGCCACAGGTTCAGAAGTGATCTCTTTTACGCGGGTTAAGGATGCCAATATTCCATTGGTAGGTAGTTGGCTGATTAATAAGCCTGGCTTAACCAGCTTGGATGTTGTTTCTGACTATGCCAGTGGCCCAGTCGTGATTACCTTTTATTCGGCTAGCCAGACAGGCGATGAGGTGTTTACGTATTACCTCTTGTCTCATGGTGGTGCTGCAGATGCGAATGGTCAGCCAGGAATGGAATTTGGTGTGGCCAGTTGGAATCAGGCAACTGGCATCCTTACACCTTCAGTCATAAATGATAGCAATGGTGAGTGGGGGTTGTCGCATCCTAGTGATAGCGCCACTTGGTCTATGCAATTGACAGGTAATAATTTGACTCTTGTGTCTAGTGCTTCATCAGCCGCTGGAGACACTTTTACAAAGGTAGAATAAAGCAAGTTGTGTTGCCTTGTTTTGTGGTCTGACATTGTTGGGGGAGGGTGCTAAAATGACTTCCCTGTTTTGTGTCGGTATGGACTGCTTATCCTATGTCTGATCATCTTAATATTGCCATCGCCCAACTTAATTTTAAGGTGGGCGATGTAGCTTCTAATGTCCGTAAAGTCATTGCTGCTGCCGAGCAGGCCCGTGATGAGTTGCAGGCTGATTTGGTGTTGTTCCCCGAATTAACGCTGACTGGTTATCCGCCGGAAGACCTGTTGCTGCGGCCTGGTTTGCAGCACCGGGTGTTGGATGGTCTGGATGGGCTGTTGGATGTGGCGGGCATTGCCATGTTGGTGGGTTATCCGGAAGTCACAGACGAGGGCCAGTTCAATAGCGCCGGTTTGATACACGAGGGTGAAATTAAGGCTGTTTATCGTAAGCAGTATCTGCCCAATTACAGTGTCTTTGATGAGGTGCGCTATTTTCACGAGGGCACTGAGGCGATGGTGTTTGAACTCAAGGGTGTCTCTTGTGGTATCAGTATTTGTGAGGATATGTGGCATCCCGGTGTGATGGCTCAGGCGGCCGAGGCCGGTGCTCAGTTGATGCTTAACCTCAATGCCTCGCCATTTCATATCGAAAGGTGGCAAGAGCGCGAGGCTGCCATGCGTGAAAGGCTTGAAGAGGCTGCGATGCCGATTGTCTACTGCAACCTGGTCGGCGGCCAGGATGAGTTGGTCTTCGATGGCCAATCGTTTGTGATGGCGGCCGATGGTTCGGTGACGCAACGAGCTGAGTCCTGTGTTGAAGGCCTATATCTGGCCGAGTTTGAAATCGGCGAGCAGATAAAACCTGTGCCGGCAACGATTGTTGAACCGCTGTCACTTGAGGCCAGCGTTTATCAAGTGCTGGTGCTGGGGACGCGCGACTACATTGAGAAGAACGGTTTCAAGGGTGTGGTCATCGGCCTGTCCGGTGGTATTGATTCTGCCCTGACCCTGGCGATTGCGGTGGATGCCATTGGCGCAGATCGGGTTGAAGGGGTGCGCATGCCATCACGTTATACCGCGGATATGAGTATGGAGGATGCTGATCTTGAGGCCAAGGCCTTGGGGATAGAGTGTCAGACTATAGAGATTGAGCCTGCCTTTAATACCTTTTTGGATTTGCTTAAGGGTGAACTGGCAGGCAAACCCTGGGATACCACTGAGGAGAATATTCAGGCCCGCTGCCGCGGTATTATTTTGATGGCGGTGTCCAACAAGAAACATAAGATGGCACTGACCACCGGTAATAAGAGTGAGATGTCGGTCGGCTATTGCACCCTTTATGGTGATATGGCCGGGGGGTATGCGCCGATCAAGGATGTGCCCAAGTTGCTGGTCTATCGTTTGTCTGAATACCGCAATTCTATTTCACCGGTGATTCCACAGCGGGTCATTGACCGGCCACCTTCAGCTGAGTTGGCGCCGGATCAAAAAGATTCTGACAGCCTACCGCCGTACGAGGTGCTGGATGCGGTATTGGAGATGTATGTCGAAGATGACATGTGTGTCGAGGATATTGTTGCCGAAGGTTATGATGAAGACGTGGTTAGTCGTGTCGCCCAGCTGGTGATCCGCAATGAATACAAACGTCGTCAGGCGCCGCCCGGGGTACGCATCAGTCGCAAGGCCTTTGGTCGTGATCGCCGTTACCCGATTACCTCTGGGTATAAATAAGTCCTGCCAATCTTGTTTGATCAGTGGCAGAATAGATCCATAAAAATATTTGTTAGGGGAGTTCCATGAAAAAGATCGAAGCAATCATTAAACCTTTCAAGCTGGATGATGTGCGCGAAGCTTTGTCCGAGATTGGCGTGACCGGCATGACCGTACTTGAGGTAAAGGGCTTTGGCCGTCAAAAGGGCCATACCGAACTGTATCGTGGCGCTGAGTATGTGGTTGATTTTCTGCCCAAGGTTAAGATCGAGGCGGTGGTCGCTGAGGATCAGGTTGATCGTTGTGTTGAAGTGATTACAGAGGCGGCGCGCACCGGTAAGATTGGTGATGGCAAGATCTTTATTACTCCAATTGAGCGCATTGTCAGGATTCGTACTGGCGAGGAAGATGACTCAGCTATTTAAATTGTTTTTTTGTAGTGTTTATTAAAAGGCCCAACCCTAGTGGTTATGGGCCTTTTGACTGTTTAGAGCTTGGAAAATTGATGTTTTGATGTTCCAGCACAGTGATTACAGTTGTTTTCCAAAAAAGTTTTTATTATGTGCTTGAGTTTTGTCTAGCTTTGACGACTAAGTGTATGGAGAGCAAGCAGAAATAGGCGAATGAGGGATATGGGCCAAGAAAACTCGAAGGATCGTTATCAGCGTCTTTTAGCGCAAAGTTATTTGTCTGGTGGAAATGCACCGTTTGTAGAAGAGCTCTACGAACGTTATCTGCAAGATCCGACATCAGTTGAACCACGTTGGCATGATTATTTTGATCAGTTGCAGCTGGACTCAGGTCCGGCGACGACAGATGTCAGCCATGCTGCAGTTAAAGAAGAATTTCACAAGCTGGCGCACTCACGTCGTGGTGCGGCATCAACCAATGCTTCGGGTGCTGCTGTGGCAGTGGCTGCCAGTAAACAGGTGGCGGTATTGCAGCTGATCAATGCTTACCGTGTCCGTGGGCATCAGCAGGCCATTCTTGACCCTCTAGGGTTACAGGAACAAAGCTCAATTGCTGAACTAGATCCGACCTATCATGCATTGACTGAGGCGGATATGGATACGGTCTTCAGTACCGGTTCTCTGGTCGGTGTGCCACAGGCCAAACTGCGTGAGATTGTTGCTCACTTGCAGGAGACCTATTGCCGTTCCATCGGTGCCGAGTACATGCACATCACCGACACGATTCAGAAACGCTGGATACAGCAGTTGCTGGAAGGCAGTCGCAGCAAACCCAAGTTTTCACCTGAGATGCGTCGTCACATTCTGCGTAAGCTGATTTGTTCTGAAGGGCTGGAGCAATATCTGCACACCAAATACGTGGGACAGAAACGCTTTTCATTGGAAGGTGGTGAAGGACTGATTCCATTGTTGGATGAGCTGGTCTGGCGTGCCGGTAGTCAGAATGTCAAAGAAGCGGTGATTGGCATGGCTCATCGTGGCCGTCTCAATGTGCTCGTTAACATCATGGGTAAGAATCCGGCCCATCTGTTTCAGGAATTTGAAGGTGTTTGTGATATCAGTAGTGGTGGTTGTGGTGATGTGAAATATCATCAGGGCTTCTCATCAGACATGAAAACGCCTGGCGGCACGGTGCATCTGGCGCTGGCATTTAATCCATCCCATCTGGAAATTGTTAATCCGGTGGTGGAGGGATCGGTGCGTGCTCGTCAACATCGCCGTCGTGATATTACCGGTAGTCAGGTATTGCCGATACTAATTCATGGTGACGCGGCATTTGCCGGTCAGGGTGTGGTGATGGAAACATTGAACATGTCCCAGGCGCGTGGTTTTACCACTGGCGGGACTGTGCATGTCATCATCAATAATCAAATCGGTTTTACCACCAGCAATCCTCTCGATGTGCGTTCGACCATGTACTGTACTGAGGTTGCTCGTATGATTCAGGCGCCTATATTCCACGTTAATGGTGATGACCCTGAAGCCGTGGTTTATGTCACTCAGATGGCGCTGGATTATCGCCAACAGTTCAATCGCGATGTGGTGATAGATATGGTCTGTTACCGCCGTCATGGTCATAACGAGGCTGACGAGCCAGCCGTAACTCAACCAGTGATGTATCAAAAAATCCGCGCTCATGACACCACAGTGAGTCTATACGCTAAACAGCTTCTGGATGAAGGTGTGACCAGTGAGGATGATGCGGCAACAATGCTTGATGATTATCGAAACATGCTTGATGAAGGTAAGTTGGTGTCACGTGAGTTAGCCGCTGAGGTGGAAAAAGAGTTCGCTGTTGACTGGGCGCCATATAAAAATATTCATTGGAGCGATGAGGCTAAAACGGCAATGCCGTTGAAGCTGATTAAGCAGTATGCAGAAAAGCTTACCTTGGTGCCTGATAGTTTTGAGCTGCATTCTCGTGCTGCGAAGGTCATGAATGATAGAAAAAAAATGGCCAGTGGTGAGATGCCTGTTGATTGGGGTTTTGCTGAGAACCTTGCTTATGCTGGCTTATTGCAAGAGGGTTATCCGATACGTCTTTCCGGGCAGGACAGTGGACGTGGTACTTTTTTTCATCGGCATGCTGTATTTCATAATCAGAAACAAATTGAAGCCTATGTGCCATTGTCTAATCTGAGTGAGGATCAGTCTCACTTTCGTGTCATTGATTCGTTGTTGTCGGAAGAGGCCGTGCTTGGTTTTGAATATGGCTACGCTACGGCATCGCCAGATCAACTGGTGATTTGGGAGGCACAGTTTGGTGATTTTGCCAATGGCGCTCAGGTTGTTATCGATCAATTTATCAGTGCTGGTGAGGTGAAGTGGGGCCGTCTTTGTGGCCTGGTGATGCTGTTACCTCATGGTTATGACGGTCAGGGGCCAGAGCATTCATCAGCCCGTTTGGAACGTTATCTGCAACTTTGTGCTTGCGATAATATGCAGGTGGTTTATCCAACTACGCCTGCGCAGATGTTTCATATGCTGCGGCGTCAGGCAATACGTCCTTATCGTAAACCCCTGATTGTGATGTCACCCAAGAGTCTGCTACGTCATAAACTTTCTGTTTCGACGCTTGACGATCTGAGCAAAGGTAAATTTGAAACTGTGATTGATGAGGTCGATACTATCAAGCCAGCTCAAGTAAAACGGGTCGTTGTTTGTAGCGGTAAGGTTTATTTTGATTTGTTGGAAAGACGTCGCGAGCTAGATCTCAAGGATGTGGCGATTGTTCGATTGGAACAGCTTTACCCTTTGCCAGAAGAACGGCTGGCAGAAGTGCTGGGGGGTTATAGTAAGCTGACGGAAATTGTTTGGTGTCAGGAAGAGCCTAAAAATCAAGGTGCCTGGTATTTCCTTCATTCTCGCCTGAGAAATCGTGCAACAGCTAAACAGAGAGTCTTTTATGCTGGTCGGCCTGAATATGCAGCGCCAGCCGAAGGTTTGCTGTATTCACATAAAGCGGCTCAGGCTGAATTGGTGGATACTGCATTACAAGGTGTTGAGGTCAAGAAAGGGCGGGCCACCTTGCGGGCAGCTAGTTAAATATACGAACAATAGTAAACAATATATTTACGCTTACATGGCGTAATTTGATTGAAGGGAGTCAATAGATGTTGATCGAAGTTAAAGTTCCTGTGCTGTCAGAGTCAGTAGCCGATGCAACCTTGGCCCAGTGGCATAAGAAGGTTGGTGATTACGTCAAACGTGATGAAAATCTGGTCGACCTTGAGACAGACAAGGTAATGCTTGAAGTGGTTGCGCCGCATGATGGTGTGCTGGCGGAGATCAAACATGACTCCGGGGCTGTGGTGGGTAGCGGTGAAGTGCTGGCAATTGTCGATTCTTCTGCAGAGCAACCTGTTGAAGAGCCTGAACCAGAACCAGAAACAGCCGCTGAAGTTGAAAAAGCAGAGCTTGAACCTGAACCTGTTGCTGCAGAAGAGCAACCGGCAGTGGCGATGAATTTTAGCCCGGCGGTGCGTAAGCTGATTGTGGAGCACAAGCTCGATGCTGCTGCAATTAGTGGTACCGGCCGTGATGGTCGTATCACCAAGGCTGATGTGCTTAAGCATATTGAACAGGCTAGTCAGCCTGTTGCGGCACCCACAGCACCATCTACAACTGAGGTGGGGGCGGGTGGCCGTCCAGAACAGCGTGTCCCCATGACGCGGCTGCGTACCCGGATTGCTGAACGTTTATTGGAAGCACAGCAAACCACAGCCATGTTGACGACCTTTAATGAGGTCAATATGCAGCCGGTGATGGACCTGCGGGCCAAGTATCAGGAGTTATTCAAGAAAAAGCATGAGATAAAACTGGGCTTCATGTCGTTCTTTATTAAGGCCTGTTGTGAGGCGCTGAAAGAGTATCCGGCGGTGAATGCCTCAATTGATGGGAATGACATTGTCTATCACGGTTACTTCGATGTAGGTGTGGCGGTGAGTACGGAGCGAGGTTTGGTGGTGCCAATCATTCGTGATGCTGATCAGATGAATCTGGCTGAGATGGAACATGCTGTAGCTGAATACGCCGGTAAGGCCCGCGAAGGCAAATTGTCGATGGAAGATTTGAGTGGCGGCACTTTCAGTTTAACCAATGGCGGCACCTTTGGTTCATTATTATCGACACCTATACTGAACCCACCGCAGAGTGCAATTCTTGGCATGCACAAGATCGAGCAACGAGCCATGGTTGAAAATGGCGAGATAGTTGCCCGGCCGATGATGTATGTGGCTATGTCTTATGATCATCGTATTATCGATGGTAAAGAGGCTGTTTCATTCCTGGTCAAGGTCAAAGAAGTGCTTGAAGACCCCGCCCGCTTGTTGCTGCAGGTTTAATGGAGAAATCGAATATGGATCATTATGACGTAGTTGTCATCGGCGGTGGCCCGGGTGGTTATGTGGCAGCGATTCGCTGCGCCCAACTAGGTTTGGAAACGGCTTGTATTGATAAGTGGTTAGATCCCAACGATAAACCATCACTGGGTGGCACCTGTTTGAATGTGGGTTGTATTCCATCCAAGGCGTTGCTGGATAGTTCGCATCACTATCATCGGTTGCAACATGAGTTTGATAACCACGGTATCAAGACCACGGGCGTCAGTCTCGATATTGAACAAATGCAGGCGCGTAAGGACGAGATTACCCAAAGCCTGACGGGGGGCGTGGCAGCTCTGTTTGCCAAAAACAAGGTCACCTGGTTACAGGGGCACGGCAAGCTGATGGGTGAAAATAAGGTCGAATTTACAGCTCATGCCAAGGGTAAGAAAAAAGCCAAGGCTGAGCTGGTTGAGGCGGATAACATCATTATTGCTACAGGTTCTGTTTCAGCGACAGTTGAGTCTTTACCTGTTGATGGCAAGCGTATTGTTGACTCAACCGGTGCACTGAATTTTAGTGAAGTGCCAAAGAGCCTGGCGGTAATTGGCGGTGGTGTAATTGGTCTTGAACTGGGTAGTGTCTGGAGTCGTCTGGGGGCGGATGTCTCGGTCTTGATTCGTCGTGATGAGTTTCTGCCAGCGGTAGATACACACCTGGCCACGGCGGCTTTGAAAGAACTGACTTCACAGGGCTTGGATATTCGCCTCGGCACCAAGACTGTTTCCGCCAAGGCCAGCGCTCGTCAGGTAACAGTGAATATTGAGGATGCCAAGGGTGAGTCGCAATTAAAATTCGATAAGGTTTTGGTTGCCACTGGTCGCAGCCCAAATACCGATGGTCTTAATGCCGTCGAAGCGGGGCTGGAAATGGATGAGCGTGGATTTATTGTTGCCGATGAAATGTGCCGCACCAATCTGCCTGGTGTTTATGCGATTGGCGATGTTGTGCGTGGGCCAATGCTGGCGCACAAGGCTTCGGAAGAGGGTGTTGCTGTTGCCGAGCATATTGCCGGTGAACCCAGTCATATTAACTATGCCACTATTCCCTGGGTAATCTATACCTGGCCAGAGATTGCCTGGGTGGGTAAGACTTCCCAGGAGCTGCAAAAGTCAGGTGTGGATTTCAAGGAAGGCGTGTTTCCATTCATGGCCAATGGTCGTGCTCGCGCCATGGGCGATATCGGCGGTATGGTGAAGGTTATCGCTGATGCCAAGGATGATACTATTCTCGGTGTTCACATCATGGGGCCAAATGCCTCAGAGCTGATAGCTGAAGCGGTTGTGGCAATGGAGTTCTCGGCTAGTAGTGAGGATCTGGCACGAACCATTCATGCGCATCCGACGCTGACAGAAGCCTTGCATGAGGCTGCGCTTGGTGTGGAAAAGCGTAGTCTGCACATATAATTCTATAGTTAGTAAAAAACTCAGAAAAGAGTATGTGGCATCTTAATTTAAAATGGGTGTTAGATGTCAGCCTGCGAATGTGTCGGGATTTTTTACAAATAGCAAATGATCACATTTTTATTTATTTGAATATCAATAGGTTGGATAGTTGGCGCGAATCCTGCTTAGGTAGTATTAGGTGATGATTATATTCCATGGAGATCCTATGAAAATAATGTTTAAGAGGTTTGCGTTAACTATTGTGCTGGGATTTGT
>Ga0316204_10004609_pt1 | contig 24407 bp, 21 predicted proteins | sample 6monrhotite_MG_2_FD_205661 | JGI IMG/M metagenome (GOLD analysis project Ga0316204, IMG submission 205661) | Microbial mat bacterial communities from mineral coupon in-situ incubated in ocean water Damariscotta River, Maine, United States -... | ecosystem: Environmental > Aquatic > Marine >... | reverse complement strand
ATACTATCAAACCAATAATTTATATAAGACCACTTAGACATCACTAAGCGATTATCAAGTTTGTACTTATTCAATTCCATATATTTTTCTTCAAGAATATTATTTCTTGATTTAATACTGTTTAGAACCGTAGATTTACCCGCTCCGCTTGGACCAACTAATGACAGTACTAAAAGGTCTTTTTTGTTTTCAGACATTCTTAGCGTTCTTATTTGAAATTTCTATTGTTGCCTCAGAATTTTCAATTATTTCTGTTTCATTTCTATGACCCACAATCATTGAATTTACTCCTGAATTTTTTAAAATATGATTAAAAGCATGTTTTCTAAATAGTTTTGAATCACCAATTTTATTCTTGAGTTCAAAGCAACTTTCTAAAATATCTTCTACCTTTTTTCTGCTATATCTAACATTCCATTGCCAATAATCATCATCTTTAGGTAAATCTTCAACTTTATCGAACTCACCGCTTAAATAACCTCTTTTTAATGGTCCACCAACAAGAACACCAACTCCCCTTGACTCTGCTATTTCAAAAGCTTCAAGGCAAGAATCATCAATCAAATTATATTGTAGCATCAAAACGTCAATTTTTTGTTCTAAGGCTAATTTTGAATGTTCTAATTCATCTTCAAAACTATAACCAACGAATTTTACAATACCCAAAGCTTGTAATGTTTGTAATACGCTAATAGCTTTTTGTTCCTTTACCTCGCTAATAGTCGGAGCGTGAATCAAACAAATATCAATGTAATCTGTATTTAGCTGGAGTAAAGCGCTTTGAACTTGAGCAACTAAATTATTAGGCTCATAAACAGCTCTATGCGAATACTCGTCTACTTGACCAATTTTCAAACAAAAAATTACATTTTTTCTACTTTCACCTTCAAATGCTTTACCCAATAAATCTAACGAACGACTTTTTTTTTCGTTTGATTCTCCACGATATTGGCCATAAACGACAGCCGCGTCAAAAATATTTATACCTAGTTCTTTTGCTTTTCTTAGTAGTTTAATAGAATCTTCATCATTAAGTCCCTTCCATCTCCCACCACCAATTTGCCAAGTTCCAAAACCTAGTTTTGAGCAATCTAGCCCTGTTCTGCCTAACTTATTGTAAATCATATATTAAAAATTTTTATATATAATATTTAAATTGCCTCATTTCTGATTGCCATTCAGAAGTTGCAGTAAGGATATTACCAATCAGGTCGGAGAATCTCAATGTTACTGGCAAGCCATCCCCATAGACACATGCATTATAATTTAGTTTTGTTAAAGCCAAAATATCTTTTAAGACCGTTTCAATTTTTGCATTACCTCTGTTGATTTCTATGTAAAGCGGATTTGCGGTTTCAAGATGATTTGTTGAATTAGTTCTCGGTATATAACCTCTAGTAAATAAGTAGGCTGATTTTTCGTCCATATGCCAAGCCAGACCCCTCATAATACCATAGTTATTATCTTGTCCCTTCCTATCTGTATCTTTAAAAATTTTAAGCTTCCTCCTTGCATCCGACCTTGTATCTTTAATCAATATACCATTCAAATTTGTTTCAGCTTTCCTTGCTTCTAGGGCATTATTAAATCCTTTCCATTCTTTGTCTTGAAACTTTACTCTTCCATGAATAAATAATTCTTTTGGATAATATCCTTTTGATTCTTGAAAATCATCTAACGCCATTCCAAGAAGACTTTCTGCACTTTTCTCGTCTAAATGATAACCTTCTGCTCTTTCACTTTTGAATAAACCAATATTCCCTCTAAATATAGAGCCATCACCATCTTCTAAAAACATTTGTGCAGCACTACAAACGGATTGTTTATTAGACTTATCAGGTAATTGTTTAAATATCAAACCTAGATAGCATACATCTTTTCTAACATCATTTAACACCCATGGTTTGTTACCTAATTTATAATATATGGCTACAGACGTTGTCCAAGCTAAATGAGCTTTCATATCATCTGAATACTCCTTATTTCTTAATTTATCTCTAAACCTGAGTGTGGGTTCTACAAAAACTTGAATTGGACTTTCAATTTTATTCTTTAATAAAACGGCCTTTAATAGATTATGAAAATCTGAAGAATCTTCTTTAAGTTTTTCAAGCTCTTTTAAATCTTCATCATAATCAGGGTATAAGCTAACTTGACCCTCATTCAACATTGTGATTTTTTTGTCAAGTTTTTTAGAAAGCTCCTCCCCTTTCGCACCATATCTGCATTTTATGTAAACATTCCTCGGAACAATGACAAACCAAATATCAGCCCTCTTGTCATCTTTTTGTTTTGACTCTATTATTTTTTTGGCATAAAAATCAACTAAACTTCTTGTTCTTTTTTTCTTGTTTTTTTCTTCTAGAATAGCATTTACCTGAACCTCTAGAAGTTGTTTAGTTAAAATCGGTTCATCATTCCACTCAATGCCGTAAATTGCTTCGAAACCAACAAAACTGGGCCTTTGAGCTTCAATTTGAATCTCATTACCATACATTTTTTTTGATGAAATAATTGGAGATTGAAGTTTAATTACAAAATCTTTATATAATTGAATTCCTTCAGAAGTGCCAACAACCCCTGCTTTAATCGATGTTCGTGAAAACTTCTCATTCGGCCCGAATAACATTAAACCATCTCGCGGGTCTTCAGTAGCTTGATTACTGCCAAATGTCAATTTTGGTTCGGGGTAATATTTAAGTTTCTCTATATCCATAATCTGAATTAAATGACATTGTAGCTAAGTTTATAGCAAATTTTTCCGTTCCTGAATTAATTATTATCTCTTGATTTTCAATACTTCCTGAGGCTAATGCCATAAAGGCCAAAATTCTATCAAACCAATGTCTATTAAACCACTCAGAGGGTATAGAACGTCTATATTCTAGCTGTTTATCTTTATCAAAAAAACCATTTTCATCAGAAGATAAAATATGATGATTAGCAACAAAATGAGGAAACGGATAGAGCTGAAAAACAAAGCTTAAACCAAAGCTCCAGTTAACGGGCTTACTCCCTTTTAGTTTTCTTCTCCCTTTGCGTCCATTTCGGCTAAATGAAACAAAGCCACTACTAGACCTTGTGTGTATTGGATAGACTACCAGTTTTTTGTTAGAAATAGGATATGCCCTAAAGTCTTCATTATGATAAAAATAATTATAGATTGACTTATTCATTAAACTCGTAAACTTGGGCTCCGTATCTAAAATTTTATCTCCATTCTTCAAAACACAAACATCATCTGCTAAAAATTCTTCAACAACAATAGTTTCTTTAAACTCAGTTCTTAAATACAGACTTGAATCATCAAAAAAACCAAGATAATAATCACCATTTCTAATAACCGGAAAAGGTATTTCTGCATAAATGGACTTTGGTTCTCCAGTAAACTTATAAATCGATATTGTTTCAGGTAGAGATGAAACGAACCAATTTGAACCGTAAGACTCTTCTTGTTTAAGCACTTTGCCCCTAATATCTTGGTAATCATGCCATAATGTTAGTACGTTGCTTACGTTACTATTTTTTGGTATGTTGTGAATTTCAAACTCTTTTAAAAGTTTTTTAAGTCCAGAACCCCAGTTTTTACTAAAGTCAATAGTATCAAGAGGGAGAATGTTAATAGGGAAATCATCATAACTACAATCATCCACTTTTAAAGGAATTATGTAGTTATCAATCTTTTTTGACAATGATTTTGCCAAAGTAACTTCGCTGAATACGCCGCTATTTCTATTTCTAGATTTCTCTATATACGAGTTTGAAACGAGAGCAATAAATCTTATTGATTTATCTCTCATGTTAACTTCAATATCATTCCAGAAAGCACTTCCAGACCTTAAATCTTCTTTGTCCACCCAAACATTATATCCCATTAAACTTAACTTGGAAGAAAGCCAAACAGCCAAGTAATCATCTTGTGGAACAGCGTGACTAATAAATATTAAATCTTTCAAATTTCAGATAGTTATTCCATGGATGATACTTTAAAACCATCCAAATTATTATGTTCAAATGTCTCAGGGAAATTATTGGGATTATAAATTTAACAATCCATTTCTTATTTTTAAGTTTAATCCATCTTAGTTTTCAACATTTTAATAAACACTTTTCTGACAATTAGCACATTAAGGCTTATTATCATTCCATACACATTCCCACTTCGCTCCTATCGTCGCTTCGGGCAAAGAGTATTTACTTACTCGTTAATATTTGAGAAATAAGGGTTCGTGAACCGAGAATAAGTATGCCTAGCGGCGAAACTTACTACTCGGTTTCATTGCATTTTTAAAGAAACTTTTAGAATAAATTTTTAAAGATACTGTAGTAACAACTTTCGCTTTTAAGCAAAGCTCAAGTTACATAACGCAGAACATTATAGTGCATTTATATCAAAAAAAAACCAATACCACCTCGTAAGGGTTTCCGCGACAGCTTAAATTCTAGTTTCAATTCATCTTTATTAGATAGACTTGGGAAAAAATAATATCAAATAAAACAGCAGTACCACTTGGTGATACTGCTGTTCAAATACTCTATACCTTGAATGGACTCAATGATTAAAAGTCCAAGGCAGCAGCAAATACATAAAGATATCCGCTCACATCCCCTGAAATATTAACTCTAGCATATCCTACCATCCAATTAATTGTTTCATTTGAATTTACCTGAACTGAACCAAATGCAGTTGACAATAAGCCCCCTTGTGATGACAATTCTTGTGTAATTGTCTGCGTAATATCAGTTGGAGTATTCGTTGTCAACGGGAGTTGCCAGTTCTTAAAATCTAATTGAATCTGTTGTACGACACACTTTGGAGCAGATCCAGCAACAAGTGCACTTGCAGGACTTACAAAGCCAAAATCTTCCTGATTTGACAATGTTGTTCCTGGAAATTGATTCGCCCAGGCTGTTTTTACTTTCCCCATAAGCGCAGTCTTCATCGATTGAGTTGCTTTGGAGACTGATGTTCCTTCGGGAATTGGACTAAGACCATCCGCTTTTCTCGCGGCATTACATGAATTTATGTAAACTGTGATGTCTGTAACATTGATAGTAGTACTGTGGTGACTCATAATTAAGTAATTTAGTTCCCTACTCGTATGGCTTTTCGGGTAACGCCTCGTTTAAATGGTTTCTGAACTCCAAGTTGCGAGAAGTAATTACATTTGAATCAATTAGATTAATAACAACTGAATCGTATTTAAACATGAAACACATGTGAGTTTGGCAGTGTCTGTAATCAACATATGACCTTATGTAATTTTACTCAGCACTAAATTAGAGCGTGAACTTATGGCTATGTTAACTTTAGGCATGAAGGGCTATTTGTTTGTCATAAGAGCTGTAAAACAACGCATAAGACTTCTTAAGCATCTATTTGAGAATATGCCAGAAACTGTAGTTGGATCATTAAAATTTTAAATGCGAGATTCTCACGGATTATAGTTTTAGATTTATACGGAAAGTGATTTTCATCTATAATTAGCCGTTATGTAAAATTACTCATAGCTTTTATTATTTGATAAATCCGTGTTCGCAAGTACAAATCATAGATTTGCAGTTACCGCTACCAAACGCTCGATTGTTTTAGACGTGTTCTTGAAGGCTTCGCATTTCTTCCGGATTACCACAAGAGTATAAATTTTAAGAAATCGAGTTTTTACGAGATTCACGAACTCATTTGAAGTTTTTAAAAGCAATTAAATAAGTGAACAAAATAAATTCCTATTCACTTGTTAAATTCTGTTAGGTTTCAATTTAGAGTACTCTTCATCTTTATAGTGTTTTAGAGAATACAATATTTTCATATGATTTTCCATTGACTATAAAATTTAATTCTCCAACGTTTATAAATTCATTTTTTTCATAGAATCTTATAGCTCTATTATTTTTTATATAAACAGAAAGCCACATGGTATCAAATTTTAATATTTTGGCTTGCTCTTCAACATAAGATAGAAGTTGTTGTCCAATTTTTAAGGGTATAAACTCATTTTGGATGAATATCCTTTCAAGGCGACAATTGTTTTGAGAGGCAACACTTTCGTTTATGGCGTTTACTACTAATTTTGCGTAACCAACTGGTAAATCATCAACATAAATAATATAGAAAAGGTTCGTAGGGTCGTTTATATCTTGTTTCGTTTTAGAAACTGAAAAATTCTTGTCTAGGTACTTTAATAGATTGTTTTTATCATCTATATAATGCCCATGAGATTCGGCCCATGTTACTCTTCCTAAAAGTGCTAAAATGGCTGTATCTGCTTCTTTAGCGGATTTTATTTTAATCATTGCTCTCTTTTTTAATACGTAATCGTCTTATGTGGTAGCCATGTAGAATTACAGCAATAGAACACCCAATAATTATCGGATTTGCGCTAATTAGTGCGCCGTATAAAATGTAAATTACATTAGCAATTAGTGAGATCAATCGTAGTTTATATTCACCTTTAGTAGACATTGAATATAAATTGATGATTAAACCTGCGTAACCAATACCGTCAATTAAAACTGAGTTCATACGTTATATTTTTTGAAATTACACAAGTGCTTCTATTGTTATAATTTTATACTATACTTAATATAGCTGCAATAATAAGTATATTATACTATCTTTGCAATAACGGTCAAAAATGATAGTTTAATTAAATTAGAAATATGCACAAATTCAATGGAAAAGAATATCCCTGCTGTTCAACCTTGGCAATGGGAATTATTGGCGGGAAATGGAAAACAGCTATTCTATATAATTTGAAGTCTAATACACTACGCTATAATGAGCTTAGGAAAAAAATGCCTACGGTAACTGAACGCACTTTGAGTTTGCAGTTAAAAAAATTAGAAAAAGATGGAATCATAAAGAGGAAAGTTTACACCTCAAAACCACCGCTAAAAGTAGAATACTCTTTAACTGAGTTTGGTAAAACTTTAGTACCCTTGTTACAAGCTATTGTAGATTGGGCAAAATATGCCATTGAATATGATGCAGATTAACATATGGAATTCTATTGGGGTTTTTTGAAAAACAATTCGTTCCACACATTCCCACTTCGCTCCTACCCTTCGGCCACGCTCAGGACAGGGGCGTCACTTCGGGCAAAGCGTGTTTTACTCCTTTTAAGTAATTTTATATTTTGGAAGTCGTGACTCTCCTACGGGATAGCACTCAACTCAACCAATGATAGTTGGGTATAACGTACAGTTTTTCGCAATTATGTAAAAAGCAATTTACGCCATCCCTACGCCAACTGTAGCTATAATTCCAATTTATATGAAATAGCACTTCTCGCCTTACTTAATTATTCTGTGCTGTTGATAAGTACTGCTACTTGTTAGACTTTACTTGTCTTCTATGAGTTTTTTGGCAAAGTTTAATTCTGGGGTGTTATTGTTTATTTTGTCTATTATAGTTGGTATCACAGTAAAATCTGGAATCAGTCCTCTATCTGGATATTGGTAATTTTCTACGGCCATTCTGTAATTCATTAATGGAATTTCAATTCTTACTTTTGTATTCGGTAAAGTAAAGTCAGGCGTTGGGCCAGAAAAATTACCATAATAACCGCCTCCGCTTTCCTCGCCAATAAAAACTGCTTTGGTATTAAAATGAAGTTGAGATAAAAATTCACTCGTGGTTGAGAAACATAAGCCATCTATTAATACATAAATATTTCCAGAAAAAATTGGTAATGAAGGATTCTGTTTGCCAACATTGGGATGTTCAATGTTGTCAAACGTCCCTTCTTTATTCGGTTTAAACATTCCCCTTGGAACTCTCCTGTTTGGGCTATTTGTATATTTAAAGCTGTCAAAACCTTCTTTATTGACTCGCAATGATTTATAATAGTCAAAAGGGTGATTTACGAAATAAGAAAACAATATTTTTCCATATTCATCTGTGCCGCCTCCATTACCGAGAACATCAATAATTAGGTTAGGGACATTCTCTGATTCCATTTTTTCGAATGAAGCTTTTAGAAACTTTTCGAAATTCATTCTATTTTTTTTGTATCGACCTTTATCAAAAGTTTGAATTTCTAAATAAGCGTATTTTTTATCCTCGCTTATTTCAAAGGAGGCGGGTTTTGGGCTTTTGACAGTGGACCGCTCGTTAGCTATTTTTATTAAATCATCAAAATCCAGCCCTTGAAGTGTTGCTGTTTTGAGAGTTTTTTGGTTTAATGAAATATACTCTATTTTATATTGCTCAGCATAACCATATAACATACTAAAATATCTTGTGAAATATCGAGAGCTTGTAAGTCGTCTGTATTTACGGGTTACATTATTTCCGTCAGAAGGAAATATTTGAAGATATTCACGAATAAAGTCTTCTGTTGAATGACCATTAATAGAAATAATCTGCGATCCAAGAAATTCTCTATCGTCAAGAGGTGAATAGTTTTTTCTAACATATAATTTGTCATTATCGTAATAAACTTTAAAAGGAATTGCAGTTGTTCCTTCATCCAAAGAGTCTAATTTTATTTTGGGAGGTACAACCCGTAAATGTCCATCTCCAATTTGTGCAGCGACTCTGCACGTTAATAACATAAATTCTTTTCCTGTCATTGCTTTATTTAATGTGGAATAATTCGAATTAAATATAGAATCAATAGTTGATTTTGATTTATAAACATAAAGCCCTGGATGACATTCTTCTAAAGATTCTCTAAACGCTGAAAAATCTTGTTGCAGCTCTTCAGCGGTAAAAACCTCTTTGATGGGTATATTATTTTGAGTACAAGAATTAGCACACAAGCCTATATAAACAAGAGCTAAAGTTAAAATAAGTGTTTTCTTCATTTTATACATTTAAAATTAAAATCTGATTCTTGGACGACATTTGTTTTTATATGGTTACGAAAATGGTTGAATTTTCTCATCCAAATAGATTTTACACGCTCAGGTTCGTTTTATAACAGCCAATTTTAAGTGTCTCATTTGTCCAGTTGATGGTAGAACAAAACACACGAAATATTTATATTATAGTGTAGAGAAATAGGTTAAAAGTGAAATGTCTTTTTTCAGAAGAAGACGGATTAATTTCCCATTCCACATACTCACCTACGCCAAGGCTTGGGTGTGCAATGGAGTATGCTTCACTCCTATCTTCGTTCGCAAAATGGCCCAATGAACTTGCTATTTTACCTAAAAATGGAATGCATACCTTTACATCCCCCCGCAACTATGTTTTTTAATATGCCCTTGACCCAAAAACAGAAAATTCAAATCTAAAAACCTCATGAAAACAGTCCTTATCTTTTTAATAACCGTTTTCCTTACCCTCCCATCTTACGCTCAAGAAGATCCAAATGCTAAGTCTTTTCAAACAAACCGATCTGGGTTTGGTGAATATTCGGGGTTTAATATGGGGCCTGGTTTTGTGAATCCAAGAACACGAACGGAGGGATCTGCCTATTATTTTGACAATTGGGATACTGAGGCCGTTATTTATTTAAAAGAACAAGGCCGTTATAAAATAGAAAAAGTAAATATTAATTTATTTGACAATACACTAGAGGCACTTTATGATGAAAACAACGTAGTTAGCTTCGAAATGGAGAAACTACTTCGAGTAGTAATTAACGGCAAGGTATTTAGAACCTTTACTATGGGTAAGGAACTCAAATTATTGGAACTGTTTTTTAACGAAAAAGTGTCGATCTATAAGTACTACAGTGTTAGCTATTCAAAAAGCTCTCCTAACCCGATGATTAACAGAAAAACGAACAAATATATTCGGAATGAAAAATATTATCTATACCAGGATGGTCAACTTAAAAAGATAAAATTGACCATGAAGTCTTTTGCAAAACTCTTTGCATCGGGTGACCTTAGTGTAGCATCTATTGTAAACTATATCAATATGAATAACTTATCCTTAAAAAAGAGGAAGGATTTAATTCAAGTTTTAAATTTTGTAAACAATTAACCTATAAAATTCACATCCCACCCCATCCTTAATTTTCATTCTATCTTCCCAACATCAGGGTTCTCAGCAATTGCTTTAAACGGGTTGGTTTAAAGCACAATGTCCCGCATGGACGTAATTGCCGCAGTACCAGGTGATGTAGCCTCAAAGAGTAATTCCTCTCCAAGCCCTGGATCTATTCCTCCTACCCCTTCAATTGTGCTTAACATTCGCGTCCTAAACGTTTCGCGAGCCGTTGAAATTGTACTAATACGTGGCCGTTCTTGCTGATCAAACAACAAAGGGTCAAATGTTCGCAAGGCCGGAAAAGTCAGTCCAGTCAGCACTTCAATAGTTGTCAATCGAACTTGTTCAAGTACGGGAGCGAAGGATAAGGGAGTTTCACTGTTATAATCACGTTGCCAGACTAGAAAACCAGCAGAACGCATTACTCCATTCAATTTAATGGTAATCACTTTCCAAAAGCCAGCGGGAATACGAATAGGGATTTCGTTGGGGCCGTTTTTATGTTTCGGATCGTCTTCAGTGAACACTGGTCCGGTAAAGACACAGGCCCGCTGGACATCGTTTTCGACACGTTCCAGCATCCAGTCTTCGATATTCCCCCACGCATCATCATGCAAGTTTTCGTGTTGCGGAGCAATATTAGACCACAAGTCACTTTCACGCTCAGCAATCGAAGCTTCATCTTCTTCGCCCCATGAGAGACTCTTACGTCTGGCTAAGTGTCCCCTATCCCAAGGGTTTGGCCCAAAAACACCATTTTGACTCTCAAGATAGCCCCGATTGTTATCAATCTGGAGCGTAGCCGGTTGCACTTTTGGATCCACTTTGAAACTACGACTGGTGAATTGTGAAGAGGACAAGGTTGCCCCATCTATGTTATGGGCCGAAACAAAAGCGAAACCCCGTTCTTGGTTGAATAATATTGAATGACGCGAATGGTGGATATACCCTCCACCAAACGCCAACGATAGTACTCGATCATTGGGCGTGGGAAGAGGAATGACTTGACCGTTAATGAAATCTGGATCGTATGGCATAATAATTCTTTATTTATATTAATCACGTGATATCCAAGGATATCCTTTTACAAGTTTTTAATTGTCTCAACCCAATTGTTATAGACTATGTGTCGGTGTTCAAAAAGGCGCTATATTTTACCCGAGCTACTGAACAATTAATAAATATTTCAATTTTCAACACACAAAAGTACTATTCAGATTCATCGTCAAATGCCTCAGTATTCTGGCTTTTTACGTATTCCGAAACAGAACTTCTCTTATGCTCAATTAAGGGTTCTATATGAAAGTTGTCAGACGATAACTCGTTTTCAATTTGAATGACACCATCCTTATCTGCAGAAATTACAATCCTTTTATCACGGTAATTACTAATTACTTCTACATTGGAAATTTTTTGTACCAGTTCAGTCCATTCTGAACTTACAAACTTCTCTTTTCCTCTTTTGATCGCAATGATATACTTCCCCATGATCTTAAAGATACGAATCATTTAAAACAATACCCTTTATGCCCAACCTATACTTTTGGCATTCCTTCCCCTTGAAAGATATTAGCCATGCCAATAGATTGTGCATTTTGGCGCAACAAAAATTTTGCCATTAGAGCCCTGGAATTATTTCGTGCCATGGCCAGATATTCATCAGATTTTGATAGAATGACAGCCAAAGCACCACATACCAACGGACTGGCCATTGAAGTACCCCCCATCGAAGCGTAGGGTGCTATCTGCCCAAATCGTTCAGGAACCGGGGCTATAATACCCACTCCTGGTCCTGCTGCAGAGATTAGTGGGCCAAAACAACTGAAATTGGCATGAAATAAATTGTTGTCCCCAAATCGGTCACTTGTTTGAGGCAAACGATTTGAAGGGATACTGCCTTCAGGCCCCCATCCTAAGAGTCCAATTGCAGAAACTGCTATGGTCTCAGAGAAGGCCGCTGGGAATTCCACAGGCCCATTAGAGTTACCAGCCGCACAGATGCAAAGCGTTCCTCTTTCAAGGGCATCTTGTATGGCATCCCTTTCGATATCAGAACCTTGTGGCGCTCCCAAACTCATATTAATGAGGTCAACACCCACTTCTTTTGAGAGTTCATCTATGGCATTTGCAATATCACCTTGATTGGCCCCCTTCCCTTTAGGAAAAACCCGGGCGGAATAGAGGGTTGCTCCTGGAGCAATACCACCATAACTTTTTGAATCTTGTGGTCGCGCCCCAATACTGCCACTGACGTGGGTTCCATGCGAGTCAACATCGGTCCCTCCAGATGGGTCAAATCCACCATCTATAAAAGCGCCTATATCATGAGCATGTTTCAAATCAAGATGTGGTCCAATGCCTGTATCGATGATACCTATGCGAACACCAGTACCCAATTCAGCATTATAACTACGAATGCCCATTTGACGGTGCCACCAACCTTTGAATGTCGCCGCCTTGGGCAGCGGTGGCATTGTAACGGTTGTTGTGCGTCGCGGTCCCCGAACAACCATGGGCCAAAAACCACCTACAGGAACTATTACAAGGGCAGACGCACTAAAAAAATGGGAGAATCGAAAGTTGACCTCTCCCGAAGGGTTGGTCACAAGCTCTATTTCACGCCCTACATTTTGGGAAGAACGAAGGAAAAGGATAACTCGGGCTCCTTCTAAGGGCTTACCTCCACCTCTTACTTTTACCTTAATTTCTTTAATGTTACCAAATTCCACTGGTCCCGAGAGTTCACTTCGATCACTTAACAGAAAATCCATGGGCCGGAACGTATCCTTATAATGTAAGATTTCGGGCTCTACCATAACATCGTCGGGCAAGCTGTCTCGTTTTGCGGCCATTTCGGCTGGTTCAGCTTCGAAGACCACTGTCTTTCGAGAAGTTTCATGTTTAGGACTATTCTCCTCAATTATGCTGGAACCTAACATGAAATTACTTGTTTTTACGGCTTCAAGTGAGCCTCGTGAAGCCAGTTTCTCTGAGTCCTGAAATTTACCGGCTCTTCTATTTGACATAATATATTTCGCCATGTCTTTGAGTTTTTAGATAACAGTTTTTAATTATTAAAGTATGGTGCCGCAATTGGAATCAGCATTCCGGAAAGGTCATTGCCATATTTGAAGCGTTTGCATGGTTTGATCGCTATGAACAAACCATATTCAGTTACATCTAAATAGACTTTTTGACTTCTTCTTTGGTTGGCATAAGTTTTACTTTGATGTCAAAATTCTAATATCCTATATGAAAGTTCAATACCCATTGAAGGGTATTTTCAGTGTATGGGGAAGAAAAACATGGGTAGTTCGATTTTTTGAGGAACTTAGATAAAAAAATAACAAGAATCCAATTATAATACTCGGTACTAACTTAAATGATGTAGTAAAACACATTCCGTAGACATTCCCGCTTCGCTCCTACTGTTGTTTCGCGCAAGGAGTGTTAACCAATCCTCTCTCCTATTTGATAAACAGGTGCTCGTGAACCGAGAATAAGTCCGCCTGGCAGCGAAGCTTATCCTCCGACCTCATTACATTCTTAAAAAAACTGTAGCAACGACACATTCATACCTCCTTATCTATGAATACTGGACTCTTATTAAATGCTTTACTTTAAATTTTGTAAGCGAATTACATCGACAGATAGCATATCACAACTGGTTTTATTGTTTTCCTATAATTGCGGGTAATATATAATCAATCATCATTCTGTCAACATTTTGGTGCGCACCTGGTTTACCATATGCTGAGGCCGTGATAACCACAACAAAAGGAATGTCTTTAAAGACATAAATCTTATTACCTCCATTCCCAGTAGAAAAAGAAACTTCGTAGTTTTTGTCATTTATCTTATATACGCTATTCCAGAAAAGGTAACCATAATGCAAACCTTCTATTCCTCCATAATCCTGTGATACTTGTTTGGCTAAACTTTTTTCTACCCAATCTTCAGTTAAAATTTGTTTGCCATTCCATTTGCCTTTGTTTTTATAAAGCTGTCCGTATTTAGCAAAATCCACCGCTCGTAGTTCTATACCTCCGCCAGTATATGCAACGTTTTGCGGGGTATGAATCCATTTATAATTGGAAATCCCTAAGGGGGCAAATAATTTTTTATCGGCATAAGAAACGAGTCCATTAGGAACTGATTTATGAATGATATCCCCTAACAAACCCACACCAGCTGTGAAATAATTATAATCCCTGCCTATTACTTTATCTTTATGCATAGGTAGATCTAAAGTAAATTTCACCCAGTTATCAGTAGATTGCATTTTATCTTCAGTCCCCGGGCTTTCATCGTCATTATCATCACCAAGAAACCCAGAACTCATTGTTAAAAGTGATTTTAGGGTTACAGAATCTTTTTTTGCACTATAATTTTTATAGGATTTTAAATCATAAAAACCTTTTAGTAAGGCATTCTCATTTGATATAAATTTTTCTTCAATGGCAATGCCCATTATTGTAGAGGCAAATGACTTTCCTACAGATCTAACATCGTGTAAATCATCTCTTGTTGCATCGTTAAAATACTCCTCTATTAAGAGTTTACCCTCTTTTATTACCACAATTCCGTTAATATCTTGGAACCTACCTTCTGCTATTTTTCTATTCAGAGCTTCAATTCTATTGTTGTCAAAATTATCTTTAGAGATTTCCCAACCACTATTGGCTTGTATTTTCTGAATAGGAACTAAACTTTCATCTATAACTATTTTAGGCACTTCTACAGCGATACTTCCTTTCGTTAAAAGAGGACCAACTTTTAATGTATCATCTCTTAAATATGATCTTATTTCTACGCTTAAGGTGTGATTTCCTTCTGTAAACGCATCTAACCCACCATTAATTTTCATAAACCTTTGCCACATAAACCAACCCCAAAAATTTATTCGCTCAGGTGTTACTAATGGTATTACCTGTCTAAGGTCTTCGGTTTTACGTTTTTTTGGCCCTGCCCCAGTGTTTAAGTTTTCAACATAAATTAATTCTCCATCTACTACATATGAAAATTGAAAATTTCCTTTACTTAATAATTCATCTTCAGATAAGGCTGGGGCTAATTCTTGAAGACTTTGTATCAATGGTTTAGTTAAGGTAAAAGCAAGACTAAGGTAGTTGTCGTTATGTAAATTGAAGTTTTTTGAATACGCTTCTGAGGAAATTTTAGTTTTTTCAAAGTCTACTGTTGAAAAATATAAATTCTCGATTTCGTTTGAAAGAGCAACCTTTGATTGACTATTATTCTTACAAGATATCAATAGACAGGCAATAAGAATAAATAAATAATTGGATTTCATGTTGTATTAATTGAGTTCAAAATTAGTTTAAGAATATTTCTTAAAACCTTATAATGATCAAACTTATACAAAGCAATTATCATTTAATAGAATGAAATTAACATAGTTACTTTTTACATTGTTTAGATTATCATACTATTTGGTGTTACTCAATAAAAGCAGGCAATATTCGCTCCGCCACCATCTGCAGGGCACTAACATTTCCGTCATGGGCAGTAAACACAACCATGAGATCCAGCTCTTCTATTACTATGATATACTGGCCACCGCCCCCTCGAGCAGATGTACTAAAATAGTTCTTATTACCAACCTTCATGTCTGCCTGCCACCAGAAATAGCCGTATCCAGTGTTTACTATATTGCCATCGTCAAGGAAATTCTCATCATCGGCCTGACGGACAATTCTATGGATTGCTTTATCGATAAACACTTCTGGAACCAGTTGTTCTCCCTTCCATTTGCCTTTATTGATGGCCAGCTGTCCCAACTTGAGCATATCGCGTGATGTAAAACCCGTCTGCCAACCAGATTCTGGCAAGCCGCTTTGTCTATTAATCAACCAGCGATAATTAGTGATGCCCATTTTGTCGAGGAGCTCCTTTTTAATAAAATCCATAGCCGACCCCGGTACAACCGCATCAATGACTTGCATTACCAGGCCAGGACCGCCTCCATATTTAAAAACCTGGGATTCCTCTGTGATTGGCGCGCTGCGCTCAAGTAAAGCTTGAACTTTTCTCTGGCCTTTTAGCTGGTCTGGATTATTATTCATTTCTTCCCACTGCTTTTCATTGATACGAATGCCCGAACGCATTGTCAATGCGTGATTTAGGGTGATTTTTTCTGCGCCTTCAACAAATTTTGTTGCATCCAGATCTTTGAGAAAGCTCACCAATGGTTTGTTTAAATCGTCCATGGACAAATAGCCCAACTGGATAACACGACCAAGCAAAAAGCTGGTCCAGGCTTTGGTTGCTGACGCTTGCGGATGCGGTAGATTTACGCGTCCTCGCGCGTAGTAGGATTCAAACATGAGCCTCCCTTTATGTGAAATAAGAAAGCTGTCGAACTTACCATGGGTAGTATTAGCGACCTCCTGAGCAAGTTTTAGAATCATCTTTTTATTGCCACAATCGATGCCTAATTCCCCTACCCGAATACCATCTTTTCTGTCTGACGGTGCTGTGTTTATAAAGGCTTCTTTGAGATCAGGAATATCCCTAAATGAGAGCGTGGTTTCAGTGGCAGTAGCCTCAGGCGCTCGGTTATCACTTTGTTGGGAAAAACCACTCTGTGTTATTATAAGAAGTATTAAAAGGAATAGCCCGGGTTTGTTTTTTATAGCTTTCATAGTTTATATATATTAATTGAGATCCAGATATTTGATGTACTGTATTCTTTGTAAGTCATTTTATTCTAGATCAAACAGCCCAGATTTGGAAAGCTGTCGAGCAATGACATCAAGTTGACTCCTTTCACGATCTGTATTGGCAGTTCCAAAAAATGCAATAACCAAATCTTTAGAAGGAGATATATAAAGGCCTTGACCTCCATGTGCTCCTTTATAAAAATCACCATCCTCATAGACTGCACCCCATTGATAACTGCTATATTTCTTTTCTTTTGGATCTCGTGACACATTGAGGTTTTTATTTACATCCCGAATTTTTGATAAGTGTGCATCAGAAATTATTGGATTGGCGGTCTTTCTACCACTAGGTGTAAAAGCAAGGCCAAATCTGGCAAGATCTCGAAGCGTTGTTGACATGCCATCGACATATGAAACAGAGGTTCCATTCGTATTGATTCTTAAAAGGGCAGAATGTTCTGATCCAATCTTTCTCCATATTTCTTGTTCTAAAAAATTGCGAAAGGTAAGACCACTCATTTTTTCAACAAGTAGCGTTAATAGGGCGGCATCGGCATTCGACCATTGGTGCTCTATTCCTGAGGGCTTAGTAGACTTTGCTGTGGCCAAATCTTTAATTTGATCAAAGTTTATCTCATAGTTCTCTAAGGGGACACGATCAATTCCGGAACTCATGGAAAGTATATCTAGTACCGGAACACCTTCCCAACCTGAATTTTTAAGGGCATCAAAATAGTAATCAATGGGCTTGCTAGTATCGATTAAACCTCTATCCTCCAAAATAGCAATTGAAGTACTAACAAAGACTTGGGTTATTACCATATTAATATGTAAATCGGTTGGAAACATTCTCGGATAGCCTTCAAAGACGATTTTACCTTTATGAATTATGATTAAACCATTGACTTCTACTTGCTGGACATAGTCATTTAATGATAGTCCACCGCCTTTTTTTAAATCTGTTGTGGTAATAAAATTTTTCACATCATCTCTTGGTGTTTCTTCAAGAATTTTTGGCGTGTCTGACCTGAGTATGCGTGAGTGGTTCCCTATTTCGGAGAAGTTTAGATAAAAATATCGTTCCGTATCACCATATATGGTCCAATCGCCACCGTCGTAAATATGTTTATGGAATGCGTAAATTTCTTCCTTTGTAAATCCAGAATAATTATACGTTTCATACTTTGGGCTTGTAGTATTTAAGGTGTCAACGTCTTTTTTTTGCTCGTTTTTACATGCAAGAAAAAGAAATATGATTAAAAGAACTGGGATACTGTTTTTCATAGGTATAAATTTTCTAAATGAGTTGTTATTGTGGTCTGAGATTCTCAATAATTTGTGCGTCAACCCAATACATACCTGCATTTTCTTCGCTTATATATCGGTTAAAGAAAAGATATTTTCCGTCTGGCGTTACGTATGCTCCACCTTCCCAAGCACTTGTGTTTATTGCATCCCCTAAATTAATGGCAGAACCCCATGAGCCATCTTTCTGTCGAAAAGAAATGTACAAATCAGAATCACCATAACCATCTTCTCTTTCACTATCCCACATTAAATAGGATTCATCTGGCGCGATGAATGGGTGGGCTGTCCATTTACCGGTGTTAATGTTTTTACCGAGTAGTTTTGGTTCTTCACGCTTTCCGTCTTTGATCGCTGAGATTCGGATTATATTATTGTTTTTAGCATCGTCAAGAACATAGGTTCCTTTAGCGGATGCAGACAAGCGCATGATTCCCCAGTCTTCTCGGTCGAACATGGGCCCAAGACTTCTTACTTCAGACCATCCCGTTTCGGTACGTTCCATATAATGCTTGCCTAAATGCATTGTCTTACCGTCGGGAGCAATAATGGGCCTACCCACCCTGGGTCCCACTACAGCCTCGTGCCATCGATTATTTTCGGATTTAAAGACAACTAATGACCACTTTCCATCTTTGAAGTTTCTCCTTGTAAAGTAGAATTCTTTCATATCGGGCGTGAAGAAACCGTTACCGTCGCGATGTTCTGTGGAAAGACCACGAGGTGCGAAGGCTTCAGGGATTAAACCGGGTGGTTTTTGTCCAATATATGGTCCCTCTAAGTCTGGGAAGTTGAAATCACTCTCTTTGTTTTCTTGGGCAAAGCCATAATTTGTTATTATACCAAATATCAAAAGTAATATTGACGTTTTCTTTTTCATGATTTTCATAGTCTATAAATGTTTGGTAACGACTTGTTACTTACTACTTTCTAAAAGCTCATTTCATTCATTTTTTTGTAATTCTTTAAGTTTAGCCTTGGCATTGTTATTTTGAGGATTTAATTCAAGTGATTTAGTGTAGTTTAAAATGGCTAGATCAGCCTCCCCAGCTTTCATACAGGCTTCTGCATAACTGTCGTACACTTTAAAACTATTTGGATAGAGCATCATATTCACTTTGAAAGTGTTTAGTGATAGTGTCATTCTATCTGCGTGGTAAAAATCATAACCAATATCATTTATATAACCTTCGGTTACAGTCGGATGGGTAGGATCGAGCTCCATTAAATTCTTATAGGCTATAAGTGCGTTTTCAAAATCGCCTTCAAGAAGGAATTCCACGGGACTTTTTTTATCACTAGCAACCTTAACTAAGGTTAAAATCATGGCCCCATCGTTTCGATTCAGATACTGCAAATTGATTGTTCCATTTTCAGAATCCGGTTTAAACTGAATAAATCGACTGGAATGTCTTCGAACGAAAAGGCTATCAGATACTTTAATTAGTTCTACTCCTTGTTCATCAAGTATGTTTTTGTAAAACAGTTCATTGTCCTTTTGATAGATTTCTATAATCACATCGTCAGATTGGTATCTACCGGTAATTTCATCTACAGACGACTGTTCAATTTCTATTTTTTCGTATACCGGAACATACTTATCCCAATTATACGTCTGGGCCACGGAGCGAATCACTTCTGCATTAAACTCTGGGAAGGTGGAATTGGTCATCACAACCACACCGTATCCATTGTCTCTATGAGCCATAATCTCGGCATAAAAACCTCTATTCCATCCGTGATGCCTTAGGTAGATTTCACCGTTTTTATTGAAAAGCTGAAAGCCTAACCCGAGTGTAGCTGACCAACCGGAACCACTCACTCCATATGGCATACCCATTAATGCTGTCATATCTTTTGATAACCCTTTAGCACTCTTCCCTTTTAGGGTTTGCTGTACGTTGGTTATAAATTTTGCATAGTCCTCAGCTGTTGTCCATAATCCATTTGAAGCCATTGATGGATTGATATATCTTCTACCCTTTACCATAGAACCATCTGTTAAATAACCAGTTGCCGCCGTCGTTAGTTGTTCTGCAGTAAGCACTTGGTTAAAGGTGCTGTTGTTCATTTCTAAGGGCTTTAACACGAGTTCATGCATGATCTCTGGGAATGTTTTCCCCTCAACATCTAGCATCATTTGTTGAATGGGCACATAGCTAGCATATGCAAAACGAACACTCTCACCAGGCTCTTTATTTACGGTAATTGGCTCATTTGTAGCTGGAAAAGTTCCACTTAGTATCTCTACAAGTGTTGGGATTTTTTTATTTATACTATATGATCCTGTTCCACGAGGATGTATTCCGGCAGAATGATTTAAAAGGTTTCTTATAGTAACTTTCTTTTCTTTGGTAAATTCATTTTCTGGTACTTTCCAAGATTTTAAGTAACTGTTAATATTTGCATCTAAGCCTAGTTTATTTTGTTCTACAAGACGTAATGCACCGTAGGCCGTTACCGGCATACTAGTTGCCGCTGCTTGGAAAAGGGTTTGTTCTGTCACAGGAACTTTACTTTCTTTATCCACAACGCCGTAACCCTTTGTCCACGCAATTTCACCATTATGTATAACAGCGATACTAACACCTGGAATTCCATAGTGTTCCATACGTTCTTCTATAGACCAGGTTGAATCACCCGCTATGTATACCTGAGTAGTGAGACCAGTCTCTACTTCTTTTACTAAATCTGTTGCAGTATCAGTAGTTAATTTTTCTGCACATGATTGAAAAAGAATTATAATAAAGAAGATTGAGATAGTATTTTTCATGGTTATAACTTTTTTAAATGAGTTGTTATTGGGGTCTAAGATTCTCAATAATCTGAGCATCCACCCACATTCTATCATATGGTGGTACACAGCGAGGGCAATAGGAAAGATATTTTCCGTCTGGTGTTACGTATCCTCCACCGTCCTCCCCATCTGTGTTTATCTTATCCCCGAAGTTAATGGCGGGACCCCATGTTCCATCTGACTGTTTAAAACTAATATACATATCACTATCGCCATATCCTCCGTCATTTTCACTATCCCAAATAATGTAAGATTCATCTGGAGCTATAAAAGGGTGAGCTGTCCATTTACCTGTATTTATCTCTTTACCAAAGGGTTTCGGTTCTTCACGTTTACCGTTTACCAGTCGTGAATATCGAAGTACACCATTTCCATCTCTCGTGAATTCATCAAAAACTAAAGTACCTTGGGAGGAAGCCGTAAGTCGCATAATGGGAATAGAATCAAACGGTGCTCCCAGGTTTTTTATTTCGGACCAACCAGAGTCGGTTCGTTCTATGTATTTATCTCGCATGTACAAAGTATCACCACCCGTAGCATAAAAGGTATACTTCTTCCAGACACGGTTTTCCATACGGAAACTCACAACTAGTGGGCTTAAGGGTACTTCAACAGAAGGTGTGAAGTAAAACTCTTCCAAATCTTTATCATGCATCTCTCCAAGCTCCCAGCCGATACCAGGGGCAAACGGTTCTGCTATTATACCTGGGGGCTTCAGTCCAAAATAAAGATCTTCTGTAGGTGGCTCTTCATTATCGTTTGCTGTCTGATTTTTAGTATTGCAAGCATTTAAAAACAGTGCCCATACAAGTATTAAAAATAGATAGTTACATTTTCTCATTATTTAGAATTTTATCATGATTTTTTATCATACGAAAGTTGTATTTTTCTCTCGTGAATTCAATGTAAATTTTGCCAACTGCTCTATGTATTAATGAACGACTCCAAGAAACCATCCGATACTGATTAGCTTACATCGGTAAAACCACTTCAAAATGAACTTGAGATTTTTGCCTTGTGTTTTTTTTATATTGTTACTTGTGACAGCTTGTTCTCAAAGTTCTGTTTACAACAAGAACGAGACTGTATTTCGGGTTGGAGATCAACCAGAATGGGCGGCACCAGATTGGAATGATCAAGGATGGGGAAAACGCATTGGATTAGTGACGGAAGGTAAGATGTACTGGTCTCGGACTAAAATTAATATTTTAAAAGCGCCGGAATCATTACATCCATATGGAATTCAGCTGGATGTTTATGGAGAGTATGAGGTTTTTTGGGATGGGGTGTTGATTGGACAAAACGGGAATCCCGGTCAGGAAGCGATACTACAGCCTGAAGGTAAAATGTGGGCCTCCTTTAGCATTCCTACTCATCTAACAGAAGAGGGCGAACATCTATTGGCCATACGCTCAAGTCTTTATTATTTCCCAGATCATTACGGAATATATGGATTAAAGATGGACAATTATGACGATCTATTAAACGATCGACTCATTGAATCTTCCTACATGCATCTCTTTGCAGGAGCTTTTCTTATTGCCTCTTTCTATTTTCTTTTTCTCTTCCTAAGCAATAAAAAGGAGTATGCCACACTGATTTTTAGTATTAGCTGTTTTCTCTTTTTTGCTTTGATATTGGCAGAGTTCATGAAAGCTTATGTGCCCATTCATTATAGTCTACACGTGGTGCGCTTACAAATCATAGGCACTCTTATGCTAGGCATTTCTTTTTTGATTCCATTCTATTTTTCCATGCAATTTCCCTTCCCCAAACGAAAATTGTTGCTGACTATTTACGCGGGCGTACTATTGTTTATTTTCCTATCAAAACCAAATCATGTCTTCGAATTGACAGCCAATAATATGGCCTTAAGCATGTGGTTGTTTTCATTTGGGATTGTGGTGTTTGGGGTTTATAAAAGGATGAAAGGCGCTCGTCTTGTACTATTGACCTTCCTAATCTCTGTGCCAATTGGTTTTGTCACCCCCTTTAACAAAAGCCTTTTCGCAGGTTTCAGCCTTATTCTTCTTGGCATGTTTTATTTGCTTTCTCTCAGAATAAAAGAACAACGGTTGGCATATGAAAATTCACTCGTTCAATCTACACGACTACGTCTGGAACTACTAAAAAAGAATATTCAACCGCACTTTCTAATGAATACGCTCACCTCATTGATAGATTGGGTGGAAGAATCGCCGAAGAAAGGAGTTTTGTTTATAGAAGCGTTAGCCAAAGAGTTTGATCTTTTTAATCAGGTTGAAAATCAAAAATTGATTCCAATTACTCAAGAAATCGCACTGTGCCGAACACATCTTGAGATTATGGAGTACCGAAAGGAAATAAATTATTCTTGGCAAGAAGAAGGCATAGACGATAAACAAAAAGTACCACCAGCTATCCTTCATACACTATTGGAAAACGGAATTACACATAGCTTGCCCCTGAAAGACAATAGCATTAAATTTAAGCTGATATATGAAGCGAATAGTCATTACCGATGCTATACATTCTTAACGTTTGCGGCTGTTGTGGAGCGAACAACAAATAATAGCGAAGAAGGCACAGGACTGAAATACATAAAAGCTCGACTTACAGAGAGTTATCATTCGAAATGGGACCTTACCTCTGAACCAACAAATCACGGCTGGAAAAACACCATAAAAATATATAGCAAAGGAACATGAACATTTTAATTGTTGAAGATGAATCAAGAATAGCCAAAAGAATCGAGCGAATGACTCGTGATATTTTTGGCGATGCCTTACAATCGCTAACCCATATTAGCACGCTTCCTGAGGCATTAGTCTTCATTGAAAAGAATTCATTGGATCTCGTTCTCCTAGATCTGAATCTTAATGGCGCGGATGGTTTTGACCTGCTTACTACCGTTGTTTCCGAATCCTTTCATACCATAGTTATTTCCGCCAATAAAGATCAGGCGATTGCGGCGTTTGAATATGGAGTTTTAGACTTTGTGCCTAAACCTTTTAACAGAGATCGATTGGAGCAAGCCTTTAATCGAGTTAGCACTAAAGAAAAAACAGAAAACAACAAGATTAAACTTTTAGCGATTAAAAAAAGAGGTAGAATACAGCTAATACCCATTGAAGATGTACTTTACATAAAAGGAGCGGGTGTCTATACTGAACTCTTTCTAGCAGATGGAAAAAAAGAACTGCACGATAAATCGCTCGAAAAGCTAGAACAACTGTTATCCCCTACTTTTGAACGTATTCATAAATCTTACTTAGTGAAAATATCTGAAGTAAATGGTGTAATTGTAGAATCCGGAAGCAAATATATGGCCGAATTAAAAAACGGGATACTTATTCCAATTGGAAGAACAAAATATAAAGACATCAAGGCAAAGTGGATTTAAATACCTTATTCTTTGGTTTTACCACTATACCACTGTGCCCTATTGCAAAACGAGCCTGTCCTAATTGGGTCTAAGTGTTTCAATAATCTTCGCATCCACCCAATAAGGACTTCCTATCACATATCTACTTCCATCTTCTCTAACCTTTACATCTCCCCTCCAAAAAAACAAATATTTACCATCTGGTGTCACCCTCGCGTGCTGTTCATAGAGCGGTGTGTTTATTTGATCTCCCATGTTAATTGCGGTTCCCCATGAACCATCTTTCTGTCGAAAACTTATAAAGATATCAGGAGTGGT